>Ga0075435_100003234_pt1 | contig 11027 bp, 11 predicted proteins | sample RhiMethybrSRZTD4_FD_75302 | JGI IMG/M metagenome (GOLD analysis project Ga0075435, IMG submission 75302) | Populus rhizosphere microbial communities from Tennessee, USA - Rhizosphere MetaG P. TD hybrid SRZTD4 | ecosystem: Host-associated > Plants > Roots > Rhizosphere > Soil | place: USA... | reverse complement strand
GGGCATCATCGCGCACAGCGCGGGCAACGCCATGGCCACCGTGGGAGTGATCGCTCTGCTGCGGCTCTAGCGCGGATTCCTCACGAGTGCCACGCGTGCGACCGGGCGGGTGGCGGCGGGGGCGGGGGAGCGCTCCGGCGGAGTGGGACCCCCTCGTCCTGTACGCCGCCCGCAGGGCGGCGATTCAGGCGAGCGGGTGACGCAGCTGGAGCGCTCCCCCGCCCCCGACGACGGGACCCGACCCATCTCGCGCTCCGCAGGTTCGTGAAGAATCCGAGCTAGCGCGCGATGGCGCGGAGGAAGGCGGCGATGCCCGCCTCCCCCACCTGCGTGTCCTGCTCGCCGTTGCCGCCACTCACGCCCACGCCCCCCACGACCTCGCCGTCGACCTCGATGGGAAAACCGCCGACGAAGATGGCGAACTTGCCCGGGTGCATGGCCTGGATGCCGAAGGCCTCGTTGCCGGGCAGAGCGGGGCCGCCCGGCGGGGCGTTGAACTTGTGCGTGGCGCGCCGATGACCGGCGGCCGTGAAAGCCTTGGCGATGGCGATCTCCACCCCGGTGAGGCGCGCGCCGGTCATCCGGTGCAGCGCGATGGGATGACCGCCGTCGTCGCATACGCAGATAGTCTCCAGGACGCCGATCTCCCTGGCCTTCGCCTCGGCGGCGTCCAGGATGATGCGCGCGTCTTCCAGGGTGAGCCGCTTGACGGTGATCACGCCGGAGTGCCCTCCTGGCTGGGGTTCACGGCACGTCGACCCAGATCTCGTCGCCCTCGACCCGCACCGGATAGGTGGCGACGGCGGTACCGCGCGCAGGCAGGAGACAGGCGCCGGTGCGTACGTCGAACATCCAGCCGTGCCAGGGGCAGGTCAGCCGCGCCCCCGTGAGCTTGCCCTCGCCGAGCGGACCGCCCCGGTGCGGACACGTGTCGGTGCAGGCATAGACCTGCTCCCCGACCCGGGCCAGGACCACCCGCCGGCCATCGACGTCGGCCAGCCTGCATGCGCCCGTGGGGACCTCGGCGAGGGTGCCGGCGCGGACCTCCACGGACGATCAGCTCACATTTCTTCCTTGAGGACGTAGGCGCGATGGAGCCCGGTCATGTACTGCCAGCGCATCTCCGTGGCCTGCCGCACCTGCTCCACCGCCTCGTCCTGCTTCTCCGGGGTGGTGCTGTGCCGCTCCACGATCTGATAGCCCCGCTCGCCATGCACTTCGTCGGCCTCGATGTGGATGGCGAAGAACTCGACCTCGTGGTCGTTGAAGCCGTAGTGCGTCTTGAGGGGGGGAAGGTTGCGCTGATAGATGCCTGGCACCTGTGACTCGAGCCCGACGAGGAGCCCGGCGGCCGCGATGTGGAAGGGGCGCTGCGAGGTCTCGTAGCACCACGCGGTGAGCCCGCGCGTGGTGGGCAGTTGCTGCTTGGTCTCGACTTCCTTGCGGCTCACCCCGCACGCCTCCGCGAAGCGGATGAGGAGATCGACGTGCTTCACCCCCGACTCCTCCTCGATGATGTTCTCGAGCAGGAAATCGCGGGCGTCCGCGTCCGGGCACTCCGCGTAGACGGCGGCGCACCATCGTGCGAACTGCGACACGTACTGGTAGTGCTGGCAGGCCCACGCTCCCAGCTGCTCACGGCTGAGCTCGCCCTTGACCCACTTCTCCGTGAAGGGATTCATGCGGCTGTGCTTGGCCTGGACGGCGGCCTCGAGGCGCTGGCGGAAGGGACTCTTGGTCTCGCTCATGGTCGACCTCCTGCGTGAGCTCGGTGGTGGGGCGACGACATCCTGCCTCCTCGGAGCGACGGGTGCGCGAAGGCCCCTAGTCTAGGCAATGAACCGCGCCGGCGTCCAGTCCCCGTCAGGACAGCTCCTCCGTGAGGAAGCGGTCGAGGAGACCCCGGGCCCGGTCGGGCGAGGCGTAGGCCTGGGCCCGTGTGAAGGCGCGCCCGCTCGAGGCGAGATAGAAGCGCTCGTACTGCTCCCCGCGGCCGGCGAGCGCGCTGCCCGTGAAGTCCCAGGCGAGGCGAAAGATGCGCGCGCGCTCCTCGGCGGTGATGCCCTTGGCCCCGTGCAGAAAGCGCTCGATGAGCGGGCGCAGGCCGGGGTCGGCGAGCTGGGCCGCCGAGGGCGCGGCGAGGAGATTGTGCGAGCCCAGCAGCCGGATGATCTCGTTCACGCGGGGGAACCAGAGGGGGAGCAGGCCCCGAAGGGCGCGGAAGGGACGCCCGTCCGGGAACCACACCCCCTCGCCCCAGTCGTAGGCGCCCTGCTCGGCGGAGTGCACGCCTGCCCGCACCATCTCGCCGTAGCTCCAGATCTCGCCGAGCATCTCCCCACCCGGTCCCGTGCCCGCGTTGATGGCCTCGGCCATGCGGGTGGCCAGGCCCCAGGCGAACTCGAGCTTGGTCTGGGCCCGAATCGAGGTCTGCTGCATGATGTTGGGCATCCAGCCCGTGGTCATCACGCTGTTGTAGACGGCGAGGTTGGCGTCGATGAACACGCGCTCGCGCGGTACCTCCACATCGTCGAAGATCACGAAGGCGTCCTGCTCGTCGAAGCGGCTCGACAGCGGATGGTCGAACACGTTGCCGGCCACGCTGTAGCTGTCGCGGCAGAGGAACTTGAGCCCGGGGGTGGCCATGGGAATGGAGAAGGCGAGCGCGTAGGCCTCGGTGCCCGGAAGAAGGGGCGCGCCCGGATAGACGAAGAGTTCGTCGGAGAAGGGGGCGAGGGTGGCGAGGATGCGCGCCCCGCGGACCAGGATGCCGTGCGCCGTCTCCCCCACCTTGTGGAGCGCCACCTCGTCCCCCGGGGCGGGGACATCGCCGCGCGCCTTGTCGATGGTGGGCTGCACGATGGTGTGGGTCAGGGACAGATCCCGCCGCGCCGCCTCCTTCTGGAAGGCGACGAGATGCTCCGCGCCGCGCTCGTTGCCGTGCGCGGCCCACTCGTCGGCGCGGCCCGCGAAGCCGGCCAGCGTCACGTTGAGGTAGTCCGGCGTGCGGCCCATGATGCCTACGCTGAACTCGGCCAGGCGCTCGAGGCAGGCGTGGCGCCGCTCGAGGTCGCCCCGTGAGCGCGGGATGATGTGGCTGACGTTGACGCGCTCGCCCGTCTCGGGATCGGGCATGAGGCACACGGCGGCGGCCTCGTGCTGGAGATCGAAGAGAGCGGCCAGGGAGCGGGCGGCGCCCACGAAGGCGGGATGGGCGGCGACGTCGCGCACGCGCTCGCTGCCGACCCAGATCTCGCGGTCGTCCTTGAGGCCCCGCAGGAAGTCCTGGCCGGCGCGGGCAGGCACCCGTCTCCCTCAGGCCGCCGCCACCGACGCGGCGCGCTCTACGAGATCCTGCTCGATGGCGCGCGCCTCCGCGTGCCCGCCCAGGCCCTCCACCTCGCCGAGGAGTGCGGTGAGCCGCCGCACGATACGCCGCCCCTCGGTCATGGGCGCGCCGAGCACGGCCAGCGTCTTCTCGCACTGGATGCCGTGCTCGATCTGATGCGCGGCGAAGCGGTGCAGGCGGAAGCGCACGTCCACGTCGAAGTGCATCCACTGCGTGGGCCGGGTCATGAGAGCGGCGGACAGCGTCTCGAGCCGGCGATTCGTCTCCGCCCGCGCCGCGCGCACCCGCCCCAGCATGTCGGCCAGGCCGCCCGTCACCTCGACCTGGGCGAGCGTGGGCATCCGGTCGTCGGCCACGCGCATGGGATCGGAGTCGGCGCGCTCGGTAGCGTAGAGTGTCTGCACGGCGTAGCGCCCCTCGATCACGATGATGTGGCGGAGGGTCTCCCGGATCGACCACTCCCCTTCACGCGGCGATCGATCCAGGAGCGCCGCGGGCAGGCCAACGAGGAGGCCGCGGAGCTCACCGAACGCACGCTGGGCGAGGGCGAGAATGCGCCGCGACTCCGGGTGGGGAAGCGCGGCGAGCCGCACGTACGCCTCCTGGGCGTCTTCCAGCGTGCGGTAGATCGCGTAGCGCGCGTCGGTCAGCTTGTCACGGAAACGCCAGGGGCGCGCCAACTCCGTCTCGTGGAGGGCGGCGAAGCTTGCGAGGGCGGCGTCGACCTCCGGCGTGGCGGCCACGCTCAGAGCACCGAACGCACGAGCCCGCCGTCGACGAGGATGGTCGTGCCCGTGATGTAGCCCGCCTTGCCCGAGGCAAGGAAGGCGACCAGGTACGCCATCTCCCTCGGATCGCCGATGCGGCCGATGGCCGTCTCCGCGGCCCGCTGGGCAAGGGCCTCGTCGACGGAGATGCCGAGCTCCTTGGCCCGCGCCGTCACGTTGGAGAGCATGCGCTCGGTGAGGATGGAGCCGGGGCACACGTTGTTCACCAGGATGCCGTCGCGCCCCACCTCGTCGGCCAGGCTCTTGGCGAAGGCGACCACGCCCATGCGCGTGGCGCCCGAGAGGGCGAGGTTGGGAATGGGCTGGTACACCGTGCTGGCCAGCACGTTGATGATGCGCCCGCCGCCCTGGCGCTTCATGTGGGGGACGGCCTCGCGGCACATGCGCGCGAAGAAGACGAGCGAGCGCTGCACGGCGGTGGCCCACTGCTCCTCCGTGGCGGAGAGCGCGCGGGCAAGCGGGGGGCCACCGGAATTGTTCACCAGGATGTCGAGGCGCCCGAAGCGCTCCACGGTGGCGGCCACGAGGTGGCGCACCGTGTCCGCCTGGTCGAGATCGCCGGCGAGGGCGAGGACCTCCGCCCCCGCCGCCTCGCGAATCGACTGCGCCGCCCGCTCGAGGTCGGCTTGGCTGCGACTGCACACGGCCACCGACGCCCCTTCCTCCGCAAGCACGTCCGCGCAGGCGCGGCCCAGGCCCTTGCTGCCTCCGCCGACGATGGCGACCTTGCCCTTGAGCTCGAGATCCATGGCGAGCGCGCTCCTCTCTAGCGGGATGGGCGGCGAACGGACGCGATACTGGGAAGCGGAGGCAGCGGCTGTCAAGCTAGAAGAGGTGACAGGCGACCTGGCGTCCCTCGGCGAGCTTGAGCTTTGGCTCCTCCTGCGAGCACACGGGCATGACCTTCGGGCAGCGGGGATTGAAGCGGCAGCCCGCGGGCGGATTGAGCGGGCTCGGCACCTCGCCCATCAGTACGGTCTCGTCCCGGCGCTCGTCGGGATGAGCGGGGAGGGCGGCCGCGAACAGCGCCTGCGTGTAGGGGTGCTGGGGGGCGGTGGCCACGCGCAGCGCCTCCCCGATCTCCACGATGCGGCCGAGGTACATCACGGCGATGACGTGGCTCATGTGGGCGACCGCGGCGAGGTCGTGGGCGATGAAGAGATAGGCGAGACCGAGCTCGCGCTGGAGATCGCGCAGCAGGTTGAGGATCTGGGCGCGGATCGACACGTCGAGGGCCGACACGGGCTCGTCGAGCACCACCAGCCGGGGGGACAGGGCGAGGGCGCGCGCGATGGCGATGCGCTGGCGCTGGCCCCCCGAGAACTCGTGCGGGAAGAGATCGCGGGAGCGGGCGGGCAGCCCGACCACGTCGAGGAGCTTGCTCACCCGAGCGGCCACCGCCGGCGCGTCGAGGCGCTCGTGGGTGACGAGCGGCTCCGCGATGATCGAGTCGACCCGCATGCGCGGGTTCAGCGAGGCGAACGGGTCCTGGAAGACCGCCTGCACGCTCTTGCGGTAGGCACGCAACCCATCCCCCTCGAGGCCGGCCACGTCCTGGTTGGCGAAGAGAATCTGCCCGGCCGTCGGCTTTTCGAGGCGGAGCACGAGCTTGGCGGTGGTGGTCTTGCCGCAGCCGCTCTCGCCCACCACGCCCAGGGTGCGGCCGGGCTCGATGGAGAAGGTGACGTCGTCCACTGCCCGCACCACGCCACCGCCCCTGCCCAGGAGGCCGCCGCCCACGGTGAAGTGCTTGGTGAGGCCTCGCGCCTCGAGGAGCGGCGTCATCCGCGAGCGGCACCCACGGCGGCGGGAGCGGCGACCCAGCAGCGCGTGCGGTGCTGCGGGCTGAGATGGCTTTCCGGCGGCGCCTCGGCCCGGCAGCGATCGATCACGTACGGGCAGCGCGGATGGAAGGCGCAGCCGGGCGGCAGGGCGGCGGGATCGGGGGGCTGGCCCTCGATGGCGGTGAGGCGCTCGGCGGCATCGCCGAACTTGGGGATGGACTCGATGAGGGCACGCGTGTACGGGTGGGCGGGCTCGTTGAAGATGCTCCGCACCGGCCCCGTCTCCACGAGGCGGCCCGCGTACATCACCGCGACCTGGTCGCACATGCGCGCCACGATGCCGAGATTGTGGGTGATGAAAATCATGGCGAGGCCGCGCGCGCGCTGGATGTCGCCCAACAGCTTGAGGTACTGCGCCTGGATGGTCACATCCAGGCTGGTGGTTGGCTCGTCGGCGATGAGGAGCTGCGGCCCGCACGAGATGGCGATGGCCCCCACCACGCGCTGGCGCATCCCGCCCGAGAGCTGGTGCGGATACTCCCCCACCCGCCGGGCGGGCGCCGCGATGTTGACGGCGGCGAGCAGCTCGCGCGCCCGCGTCCAGGCGGCGCGGCGCGGGGTCGCCTCGTGGGCGCGCAACGTCTCCGCGATCTGATCGCCCACCGTGAAGAGCGGGTTGAGCGAGGCCATGGGGTCCTGGAGGATCATGGCCAGCCGCTTGCCGCGGATGGCCCGCATCTCGCCGTCGGGCTTGGTGAGGAGCTCCTCGCCACCGAAGCGCACGGAGCCGCCGGCGATCCGCGCGGCGGGCGGGAGGAGGCGCATGAGGGTGAGGGCGAGGGTGGTCTTGCCCGATCCCGACTCGCCCACGATGCCGAGGGTGCGGCCAGCCTCCAGGGTGAACGACACGTCGTCCACCGCGCGCGTCACCCGGGTGCCGCGCGCGCTCACGTACTGGGTGCAGAGCCCGGAGACTTCGAGGAGCGCGCTCACAACTGGCGGAGCTGCGGGTCGAGCTTCACGCGAAGCCAGTCGCCCAGGAGATTGGCGGAGAGCACCATGAGCATGATGCAGAGGCCGGGGAGCACGGTGAGCCACCAGTAGCCCGCCATCAATCCCTTCTTGCCGTCGGCGAGCATGAGCCCCCACGCGGGCTTGGGCGGGGGCACGCCTACTCCGAGGAAGGACAGCGCGGCCTCGGTGACGATGACCACGCCCAGCATGAGGGTGCCGAGAACGATGGCGGAGTTGAGCACGTTCGGGAGGATGTGCCGGCGCATGATGGTCTTCTTCGAGCAGCCCGCCACGATGGCCAGGCGCACGAAGTCGCGCTCGCGGAGGGAGAGGACCTCGCCCCGGATCACCCGCGCGTAGCGCGTCCAGTACACCGCGCCCAGGATGATGACGATGTTCATCTCGCTCGGGCCGACCACGGCGGCGAGGAAGATGGCGAAGGTGAGGGCGGGCAAGGCGAGCCAAGTGTCCGTCACCCGCATGATCACCTGGTCGACCCAGCCTCCGAGATAGCCGGAGAGGATGCCGAGGGTGGTGCCGAGGATGCCCGCCACGATGACCGCGGTGAAGCCCACCACCATGGAGACGCGCGCGCCGAAGATCAGGCGGGAGAGCACGTCGCGCCCCACGTGATCCGTCCCGAGCAGATGCGCCTCGCTCCCTCCCGCCTGCCACGCGGGAGGACGGAAGCGGTCGCCCAGCACGCCCACCTCGGGATTGTAGGGGGCGAGCACGTTGGCGAAGATGGCGACGAGGGCGATGGTGCTGAGGATGGCCGTGGGGATCCAGGGAAAGCCTTCCACGCGAAGCGCGGCGAAGCGCCAGGCCACGGTGAGGGAGGCCGCTCGGCTGCCATTCATGGCGTTCTACCTCTCATAGCGAATGCGCGGGTCGATGACGGCGTAGAGAATGTCTACGAAGAAGTTCACCACCACGATCATCGCTCCGCCGATGAGCACGGTGGCCTGCACCACCGGGAAGTCGCGGAAGGCGATGCCCTCGTAGAGCAGGCGGCCCACTCCCGGCCACGCGAAGACGGTCTCCACCACCACCGCCACGTTGACCATGATCACGAGGTTGATGCCGGCGAGGGTGAGCACGGGGATGAGGGCGTTCTTGAAGGCGTGCTTGCCGATGACCAGCGCCTCGGGCAGCCCCTTGAGCCGGGCCAGCTTCACGTACTCGGAGCCCAGCACCTCGAGCATGGAGGAGCGCGTGAGGCGCATGTGCGCAGCCGCGAAGTACCAGCCGAGCGCGAAGGCGGGCATGATCACGTGCAGGGCGGAGCCCGAGCCCGACGAGGGGAGCCAGCCGAGATACACCGAGAAGAAGAGGATCATCACGAGGCCGACCCAGAAGGACGGCAGGGATAGGCCGAGGAGGGCGAAGAGCTTGCCCGCGCTGTCCCACCATCGGTTCACGCGCACGGCGGCCAGGATGCCGCTGGGAATGCCCACGAGGAGCGAGAAGACCATGGCGGCGGCGGCGAGGAGGAGCGAGTAGGGCAGACGCGAGAGATAGAGATCGAGGACGGGCGTCCGGTAGTAGAACGAGTTGCCGAGATCGCCGCGCAAGAGGCTCGACATGAACTGTCCGTACTGCACCCACAGCGGCCGGTCGAGGCCGAGCTGGGCATGGATGGCCGCCAGGTCCTCCTTGCTCGCCCCCGGCTCCACGAGGAGCACCGCGGGATCGCCGGTGAGGCGCACGAAGAGGAAAATGGTCAGCGAGAGGAGCAACAGCGAGAGGATGGCGTAGCCGAGGCGCTTGACGATGAATCGCTTCATGACTTGGGCTTCAGCTTGAGGTCTTCGTAGGGCGCGGAGTAGGCGTGGTTCTTGATCAGGCCCAGGCCGCTCACCGCGGGCCGCGGGCCCACCCCGTTGAGGAAGGCGGGCTCGATCACGGGCCCGAACATCACCCGCTCGTGGATCATCTGCTGGATCTTGGTGAGGAGCTGCTGCCGCACCCGCGGGTTCATCTCGTTGGCCTGCTCGGAGAAGAGCCCGTCGATGTCCGGGTACGCCCCGTAGGCGTAGCGGCCGCCGCTGATCGCGTTGACCTCCACCCGGGTGGCCGCATTGCCCGGCGCGCCGCTGCCGTTCTGCACCACGAAGCGCAGCTTCTTGTCGGCGAGCTCCTGGTAGAACGCGGCGCGCTCCAGGGGACGGAGCTTGAGCCGGATGCCCGCCGCCTGGAGATAGTTCACCACCGGCTCGCCGATGGCGGTGCCGTAGACCATGTCCCCGGAAAGCTCGCCCGCCTCGAAGCCGTTGGGATAGCCCGCCTCGGCGAGGAGCTGGCGCGCGCGCTTAGGATCGAACGGATAGGGCGGGGGCGCCCAGTAGAACTCGAGCCCCTGCGGAACGAAGTTGTACGAGAGCTTGGCGAGGCCGAGGTACACCGCCTGGTTCACGCCCTGGCGGTCCACCGCGAGGTTGGCGGCCAGCCGCACGCGCTTGTCGTGCCACGGCGACTTGGGATCCCACTGCTCGGTGAAGACGATCCAGATGGTGAAGGGAAAGGACGTGGGGGTGAGGGTGAGGCCGGGGCTGCGCTTGAGCTCCTCGGCGAGCGGCCCCGTGATGCTGTAGGCGACGTCGACCTCTCCGCGCTTGAGGGCGGCGAGCCGTGTCGACTCCTCGGGGATGACTTTCCACACGAGCGTCTTCACCGAGGGCGTCTTGCGCCAGTAGCCCTCGAAGGCCTCGAGGGTGAGCTCCACACCGGGTTTGAAGGAGGCGAAGCGGTACGGGCCCGCGCCCACGGGCGCCTTCTTGAAGCCGTCGTCTCCCACCTGCTCGACGTACTTCTTCGGGACGATCCACGCCGCGCCGGTGGCGGGCGTCGCGTAGAAGGTGAGGAAGTCCGGCCACGGCTGCTTGAGGACGAAGCGCACGCGGAGGGGATCGACCACCTCGACCCGAGCCACCTTGCCCTTGAGCTCCTTGGCGGAGGCGCCGCGATAGCGCTCGAAGGAAAATTTGACATCCGCCGCCGTCATGGTTTCGCCGTTGTGGAACTTGACGCCCTTGCGCAGGACGAACTCGTAGGTGAGGCCGTCCTTGGACACCGTCCACGACTCGGCAAGGCAGGGCGTCATGGCGTTGCCGGGCATGGGCTTCACGAGGGCGTCGTGGAGGGCGTAAAGAATCATGAACGGGGTGATGATGCCGGAAGTTTCCGCGGGATCGAACCAGGTGGGAGCCAGCGCCACGTGCGAGGCCCAGGTCATCTGTCCCGAAGGCGCCGCGCTCGCCGACTGCGCGGAGGCCCGCGTCGCCGCCACGAGAGCCACGGCGACCACGAGGGCGACAATACGCGCTCGGGAGCGGGTCATGGTCTGTCCTCCGCTGCGTTGCGACAAGGGCGAGACGTGCTCGCGGGCTGCGAGGTTGACCGATTATCCCCAAATCCTTCCCGCTGTCAATGGGGTCGGGCACCTCCACGGCGCGTGGCGCGCGCGCAATTGCCGCCGCTCGCCGCCCTGTGCTAGCGTCCCTCGCGCATGGGCGACATCCTCGACCTGGCCGAGCGCTCCTGGCGCGGCGAGATTTCGCCGCGTGAGCTCTGGCGTCCGACGGGGAAACGGGGGGAGATCGCCCCCGGCGTGCTCTTCCTGCACACGGGGGTGAACGTGACGGTCATTCGCACCACGGCCGGCCTCGTCCTCGTGGACACGGGCAGCTACGCATCACGCGCGCGCACCTTCGCCGCCGTGCGCGCGATGGACACCCGGCGCGTGCACGCCGCCGTCTATACGCACGGTCACGTCGACCATGCCTGCGGCCTGCCTCCCTTCCTCGAGGAAGCCCGGGACAAGGGCTGGCCCGCGCCCGCCATCGTCGGCCATCGCAACATCGCCGCGCGCTTCGATCGCTACCGGCACACCGCGCCGTGGAATGGCCTCAGCAACTCGCGCCAATTCTCCATCACCGCGACCTGGCCCACCGCCTACGACTATCCCGACGTGGTCTACGACGCGACCCATCGGCTGGAGGTGGGCGACCTGCAGCTCGAGCTGACGCACGCGCGGGGAGAGACCGACGATCACACCTGGATCTGGTGGCCGGCGCGGCGGATCCTCTTCAC
>Ga0075435_100003232_pt1 | contig 11028 bp, 12 predicted proteins | sample RhiMethybrSRZTD4_FD_75302 | JGI IMG/M metagenome (GOLD analysis project Ga0075435, IMG submission 75302) | Populus rhizosphere microbial communities from Tennessee, USA - Rhizosphere MetaG P. TD hybrid SRZTD4 | ecosystem: Host-associated > Plants > Roots > Rhizosphere > Soil | place: USA... | reverse complement strand
CCTAATACCAGGTATCTAGTAGGTAACGATGCTATTGCCATTAAGGAAAGAAGAAAGAACAGCTCTGATTCTGAATTGGAAGTATGGATCAAAGAAAGTCTATTAGAACAAAAGGGTTTCTAAAGTACAGTAAGAACATTAAGTATTATTGAACTATGATCAACTACACATACACCGTTTTGAAACATGTTATCAAGTCATTTATGGATTGAGATCAAATCTATTGAATGACTAACGTCTAGCGAAAATGATAAAATGTGTATTCTATCGAGAGGAGCTGTCGTTCAATATGTTAAGGATAGTATATAATTAGAATATCAGATTTTGATACTAACAAATGGTTTTAAACATACTTCTCCAAGTTTTCATATATTGACTGTATGCATTAAACCATATTTCTTATAAGATTGCCATAATTTTATTCCAGAGATGAATGAATTGTTATTTTCATCGTTGTTAAGTGAAGTAGAATGATATTCTTTATTTAACTCATCATTGAATCTAACTGACTCGTCTGACCTATCTTGTTGTTCAGATTCTTTGTTATCCTGAGGAATGTCTGGTTTTACATCCTTCATTAACGCTGTGCCCTCTTCTTTCGATTCCATTACGCTACGGTCACTTTATTGTAAAGTCTTTTCAGTGTTGCTAGCAGGATTTGTGGTTAGATTATTTTTAGGAATGGCTCTTTTAATGATATCATCATCGACACTTGTAGCTTGAGGATCTATCTGTTGTTTTTCTTCCACATGTGAGAATACTTTACTTGCCTCGTCTGGCCCCATATCTGCTATTTGTTTCATTTCTAACATAGCACTATCACTAGACGAATCGAATGCCTCTGATTGAGCAGAAGACTAACTATTTTTGTAGCTGTTTATAACAATGTTTTCATGATGAGACTAAGACCCAAAACTCAACATCTAAGTTACATGCTCAAGTATGAACTCATGCTCAATTAGCTAGTAAGACTTTACAGTTACATATGCTCTTAAGATCCTGAGCTATGCCTACCAAAAGCAAGAAGACTATCATTAGGTCTTTTAGAATCAGTGAGGAATCCTTCAACATATTAGAAGAAGAAGCAGCACTGCTTAATGTGAGCGTCAACACTCTGGTCGATCAGATTATTGGGGTGCATACTTCCTATGAGAGATTTATGAAAAAATTCGGAATGATGAGAATGGCAAGAAGTACCTTTCGCAGATTACTCGAGGGATTGCTCGAAGATAGAGTAGCCCAGGCCGCGAGGCAACACATGAAGGAGATGGGAAAAATTGCAATTATTGCAAAATACGGCGAGCTGAATCTGACTAGTCTGATCAACACCCTTTTCCTAATGATGACATATGGTGGATGGGGAGAGTTCCTCGAAACGGAATCAAGCCAATACAGGCGAGTCATCACCCTGACGCACTCTATGGGGCAAAACGGGTCAATTTACCTGTCCAGTTTTGTGAAGGCCCTATTTGAGGAAATCCATATAGAGCCAAGGATAACAACCACCGACCAGGCGGTGGTTATCGAAATTCAAGCATAAATTCAGAATAAGAAAGGAGTTCCACTTTTTCAAATCTTAACCCTCACTGACCAAGAGAACTCCAAGACCTGGTACTGCCATAACAAGGGGCAATTGGCAATGCAGTATTCTTTCTCCACTGCTCCAGCCAATGTTCTACATACAAACAGTTACGTTCTATTACAAAAAATACATCGTTATGAAATATCAGATTGTCGATCATGTTGATCAGTGAAAAATATGTCAGAAGATGAATTCAAACATGCAACCTATGACCGACTAACTAGAACTAATGCGGTACTGCTACTCGTCGATCATCAGGTTGGTCTGGTTGCCGGTTCCAGATACCCAGAACCGCAAGATCTACGAAAGAACGCAGTTGGCCTCGCTCGTGCTTCCATGATTCTTGGCGTGCCGATAGTGGTAACCACTACTATGGCCGCAGGCATGTTCGGACCAATTTTTCCAGAGCTAGCCAATCTCTTGAAGGATCAAGAAATAATTGATCGAACGACGGTAAACCCTTTCGATGAACCTCGAATTACTTCCTCAATCAAAAGGACTGGGAGATCCAAGGTTATTGTTGCGGGCGTTAACACTGCAGTTTGCACCTGTTTTCCTGCAATTTCGGCTGTAAACTCTGGCTATGCTGCATATGCAGCAATCGATGCTTCAGGCGCTTTTGATGCAACAGAACAACAAACTGCAATGATCCGAATGACTCAGGCAGGAGTAATTGTGGCAGATTACAATGCAATTGTAGTCGAGATGTTAGCTAACAACACAGATCGTTTGGCCTCACAAGTGTATGCAGCAATAGGTCTGAGTCACTTTGTTTCAATGAGAGATATCTATAGCACAATAATGACATCTAAAATAGTTCCCCCGGTCAGAGGGAGGCAATAACCAATTTAGGAAAACCGAGCACAGACGTAATCCATGACTAAGAAGAATCCATGATTAAGAAAAGTGTGTATAGCAAGCACTCCTCGAAGGAAGTTACTGAGGTCATCTGCAGAAACATAGCGGCTGGTCACGAGAAGGATTATGATGATTGGTTGGAGCGTTTTATGAAATCGGAGAGGCAGTTTCCCGGGTACCTAGGAACGACGATAATTGCCCCTGGGACCAATAGCTCTTCTGTGCGTTACATCGTTAACCGCTTTGTCGATCAGGTCTCGCTTGATACATGGGAAAATTCAGAAGTAGCGCTTTCATTAATAGATGAGATCAACAAATTTTCGATTCTCCAGAGAGTTACTGGATTGGAGACATGGTTTAGTCTGCCAAATTTGAATACTACAAGCGCACCTCCCAAATGGAAAATGGCAATAGTTTCATTTATTGGGGCATATAGTATTAGTTCGATGGCACATTATGTCCTTAATATTTACTTAGGACAGCGACCTCTGCTTATTGAACTACTTATGACCATAACACTGGTCATAGGTCTTACATATTTCGCGATGCCTCTGTTGAGTAGATTGCTGCGACGATGGTTATATCCAAAAAGCATATGATCGCTTCATGCAGACGAAATCTGAACTAATACAATGGAGGAGATTAAATGTTATTGAAATGAATTCCAGAGTGTTGAGTCAGATAGAAATAGCACGCGAATAGCCTCCTAGCAGCTTCACATGCTGGAGGAACTTCTTCAGAAAAAAATTTGGGATTGGTAATAGTAGGTACATTATTACTTTAATTCTCTATCTTTGCTTGAGAAATTCCCCATCTCGTCTACTTCGATAATAAAGAAAGATAATATATTATCAAGAAATGCTAACTTGCCAGTAGAGTCTGTACTCCAAACCGCGCTCCCAACTCCACGTAATACTAGCTTACCATCTTTATTAGTTGTCTTTCCTACTTGTAGGAAAGTATAATTTGCCTTTTCACTACCATCCTTTGTAGTCACTACTCCTTGTCCTTGAGCTGAAGTTCCACTGTTACCTTTGGACAGACTTACAAGATCTCCTGAGTTTGTTACTGGTATGTTTCCCTTAAGTGTCCCATTAGATGAAAATGTCATTTGTGTTTTATTGTCGCCAATTTCTTTCTGAGCGGTGATCTTTCCTTTTTCTTCGAAAAATGGCTCTTCCAACTGGTACGTCATAACAATTGAGACAACGCAGGCATGTATTTAAGAAATATGCTCTTTTTAAGCCACTATTCAGAATCATAAAGTGGTATACGTGTCGGCTATACCCTCTGTGTTATTGATATTAAAGATGCTTGTAACTTCATCCATCCATTCGTTTGATAGCTCTGCTCGCTATAAATCATATCAATACAATATGCATCATCATTTATTTTATCAATAGGCTCTCCTATAGGCAATCGTGCATTTCTATCTACATTATACTTACTTGCTGGTTCCGAAAAGTCCACATTCAAAATCACATTTCTACTCACTTCTATTATTCCTGATTTAGGAACGTTAAATCTATAGTTATAGTCACCAAATATTATTATCTTGTCTTCTACTTCTCTTACTATGTATCCAACATGTGGAGATTCTAAAGCCATTACCCTTCTATTAAAATACTTACCTGTAGCCATGTTCTTGCTATTATTCTTGTAATACTCTATGAACAAATGAGATTGCTATTGATCCTTCTCCGACTGCAGACGCAACACGCTTAATGCTGCCGCCCCTCACATCGCCTACTGCGAAAACACCTGGCAAACTAGTCTCAAGCAAGTATGGTTGACGGGTAAGGGACCAGCGTGAATCGGTCAGATTTTCTGGCAAAAGGTCGGGACCTGTCTTTATGAAGCCCTTAGCATCTAGCGCGAGGCAGCCATCAAGCCAGCGGGTATTTGGATCGGCGCCAGTCATGACGAAAATATGTCTGATTTCGTGTTTTTCAGTCTGTCCTGTTTGGCTGTTTCGCCAATAAACTGATTCAAGATGCTTGCCTCCTTCTACTGCTACGATCTCTGTTTGTGGTCGCAATATGATCGTAGGAGTATTCTCTATCCTGCGAATCAGATATCGTGACATAGTAACAGCCAAACCGGTAGATCTTACTAGCATATGTACACGCTTAGCAGTCTGTGCCAGAAACACGGCAGCCTGACCTGCTGAGTTTCCTCCGCCAACTACAACTAATTCCTCTCCACCACACAACTGCGCTTCCACAAAGGTTGCACCATGATAGACTCCTGCACCTTCAAAGCGTGACAGGTTTTCCAATGGAAGTTTTCGATACTGGGCACCAGTGGCAATTATAACAGTGTTAGAAGAAATTCTAGTCCCATTCTCAAGCTCGATAACGTACGGTTTGCGGTCGCAGATGAGTCGTGTGGCATTAGCAACGAGCATATGTGCACCGAATTTCTGTGCCTGGAGGTACGCTCTACCTGCCAGGTCCTGGCCAGAAATACCTGTAGGAAATCCCAAATAATTTTCGATCCTTGAGCTTGAACCTGCTTGACCACCAGGGGAACTTGTCTCCAGCACTATGACATCTAGTCCTTCCGAAGCACCATACACTGCGGCCGCCAATCCTGAGGGACCAGCTCCAATGATTACAAGATCTCGAACATGAGTTTGATCGATAGACTCATTGAAACCAAGGCAGTCTGCGATTTCTTGGTTATTGGGATTTCGAAGTGCAAGCTGGCCTCTACAGATTAATACTGGTATTTCACTGGCAGAAATTTGAAAACTATCCAACAGATTTTGTACATCAGGATCACGTTCTAGATCTATGTAGGCGTATGGTTGTCCATTGCGCATCAGAAACTCTTTGATCCGAAGCGTACCTGCAGAAAATGCTGACCCTACTAGAACAGCATCTCCAACACCAGCAGATATTAATTCTAACCTACGAAGAATGAATGCCCTCATCAATATATCACTGAGCTCAGCATCAGTCTGTACCAAACCTCTTATTTGTTCATGATCCAGTTCTATTACCTCACCTGGCTTAGTAGCACGTGCACGAACTAAAGATCGACGTCCAGAGAGCATGTTAATCTCTCCTGTGAATTCACCAGGACCATGGACAGTAATAAGGGTCTCATGGGCCCCTAAAGGACGTACAATCTCGACTTCGCCTGTGGTTACGACAAAGAACGGTACTGACGTATCTCCTTGTTCTATTAGCACTTCACCAGTCTGTACGGAACGTACATGTCCATGCACTGCAATACGACTAATCTGAGCCGGTGTTAATTTAGGAAATATCTTCTCAATACGAGAGCTGGCTAGAGGGAGTCCTCTACGTGCATTACTCATAGTTGTCATTTTTAGTGCAGTTGCTACTCATAAATCATTTCTCATCATTCCGTCTTTATCTAACTTGTCACAATAACATTTTCTAATCTGTTAAGAATAGTCTGGTCAAAATTTTCCCTCTTTAGAACGCTGTGTGTGCAGTATAATTTATAGTTAAGAATGAGATTTTGGGTTAACAAAGATTTACTAGATATAAATCAGGCATCGTAAAGCTATCAAAATAAACAATAAAGGTTGAGAATTTTTCTTTCTGCCCAAAAATGACATTAGTCATCCATTCCGGGCTCGAGGAGATTCAGTGACAAATTGTCAAGGGTGACGCTCCAGTAGATATGCGGACGGAGAGTTATTCGTAATTTTCTGAAGCGTTTGTTTCCAATTAATATCATAAATTCTCTAAATTAGCCAACGATATAAGCAAGATATTTACCATTAAGTATATTGCTTACCGAAGGAAATGGCATAGCGTTAACGGATCATCTAGACAGGTGGGGAATGAAAGTCTGTCCTATCGATAGAAGTCTAAAGATAATGGGTCAACGCTATGCTCTCCACATAATGAGAAATATAATATTACTAAAGCAGAATAGGTTTAATCAATTCCTAAATTCTATTGAAGGCATAAACACCAAGACACTGTCGATCAGACTACAACAGCTTGAAGAATATGGTCTAGTTGAAAGAAAGGTGATTCCAGGCAAACCAACACACACCAAATATTACCCGACCAAAAAAGGTATGGCTGTACAAAGAATATTGGCAGAGATTGCTTCGTTCAGTATAAAGTATGAACCAGAAATAATTTTTGTAGATAAAAAGTCAAGAAATAATATGAAGCCCATTTTTGGGGCTGCAAGTCTATCTAAAGTTTATGATTTTTGAACTTTAAACTTATCAAGATATTTGTTCACCGTCTACGTAAACTCTAAGACTATCATCTCTCTTTAGTTTCATGACTTCAATAATTTTCTTTGGTATCTTTACTATCACTGGTGAACGGTCAGCATTGCTTACCACTTTCACTTTCACGACATCATGCTATTACTTTTCTTTCTGTTAGTCCACCGATTCATAATCATATACATCAGAGGTTTCAAGACAAAATAGTCCCGAAACCCTCTTTGGTCCCATGCATTTGCATTCCTAAATTACCGTTTGACTGCGCGTGCCGAACTCCAGAGTGCCCATCCAGGATTGATCCGATTTGGATATAGCTCCAGCATCTTGTCGTAAAGCTCCTGTGCAGTTGTCGTTATTTCAGCGAAGCGGTCGAAATCACGTATATACTGCCGAGTCTCCTCGATGATCCTCGGATCGTCGTCGTTGCCAGGTCGCTTATGAGAGGCTATAACTGCACGTGGCTTGAGCGATTCAATTTTGTCTAATGCAGCGATCCATTCTCGACGACTCTCGGCGTTTGACTCGGCAAGGTAGAGGTGAACGTCATTATAGACAGCATCACCAGCGACCACTAAGCCTATGGAGGGGACATTTAAACAGGTCGTGTAGTCAGTGTCGGTATGACCTAGTTCCACTGCCACCAAGTCGTGTCCCTCGAGATTTATTACATTTCCTTTGAGCTCTTCGGCGATGACGAGCCGGTCTGGGATCTGGCCAGGAAAGCTTGCCTTCCAAACCCTGTCGAGTAACTCTGGGGAGGCATGTTGGCGCATAACTCTGATAACATCAGATGTCGCTACTGCTCTCGCATTTGGGAAGCGTTCAAGAAGAGATCCCATTCCAAACCAATGGTCCCCATGGCCATGCGTGATATATATTGTTGTCAGGTTCCTGCCGCTTGCTGCAACCCAATCCGCTAGGGCATCAGTCTGCTTGACTGTCATATAGGCATCGACGAGAACTGCATCTTGCTTGCCATAGATGATGGTTGAGGCTATCGCCTGAAAATACGCCTCTTTCACGCCCGGTGGCAGGTCGCTTGTGGCAATAGGTATGCCGGGCGTCATGAACACGTCCCACTTCAGATTAGAATTAGACATTTGGAAAATCCCAATAAACCACTATTAGTTGTATTCGAGTCTCTTCGCCGCCGACCTTAAGAATGAACGCGTGAGGTAGTACAAAGTAACGACCTGGACTCCTCATCCCCGCAAATTCCTTAGCCAATGTGCCTGACAGAACTACTTCTGTGTATATATTACCTTCAGTATCAGCAAAGATTAATTCTACCCGATTTATCAAATCAGGCGCAGCGTCGAGCAATCCACTCCATATAGTTCTACCTGTAGTACCAATCTTACCTTCGACTTGGGTTCCAAGAGGGACATATCGAAGCTCTCCCTCTGGATTACACTGAGCAACCATCTTGTCAAGATCTCGATTTCTGTAGGCGTTGAAAAAACCTTCTGCTGTGTGTATGGATGCTGCTTTATCCATCACTACTTGCCTGCTTTCCATGATCAGAAACGTACATGATAACTATTAAATTAGAAAGTTACTCTTAGGTAACATAGTTACTAATGGGTAACTATGCTGGGACTTCTGTCTGCAAGAATGTCCTACCTATATCATTCATTATTAAATTAGTTACGTGTAGGTAACGAAGTTACCATATGGTAACATCCAGAGTTATATAATTGCAATATACAATTATAATATGGAAACGACATCCAAGAAAACGGCTATACTTTTAGCCGTATTAAGTGTAGGTGCAATAGTTATTACCAGTCTTGCTTCCTCTACACATTCGAGCTTGGCTAACGCTCAGCAGAATAAGACATCAATGCAACCGTCGCTGACCGTGGAACAGGCCCGTAGGATTGTCACTCCGCTCTATGAGGCGCTCAATGAGCCGACCAAAAAGGATGTCCCGGCCTTGCTAGCGAATGCAGCCAACCCTGACTACCAATCCTGTTCGACCAACTCGGATTGTCTGTCACGTGATCAACTAGCGGGGGTATTCTCGGCCTTAGGGAAGATAATCCCAGACCTTCACTGGACCATCAAGGATATCTGGACGTCGGGCAACCGGATAGTAGTCCGGGGCGAGGCCACCGGAACCCCGACGGGCGAGCTGTACGGCGCTAAGCCCACCGGGAAGAGCTTCAAGACGATCTCGATTGACATGTTCACCGTCAGGGATGGCAAGCTAGCAAAGGCCTATCACGTGGAGAATTGGATAGCCGCCACGGAGCAGATCAAGTAGAGCGGAAATATCTTTTCCGGGGTAGGTAACGTGACTATTGGTAATTCTTATGCTTATATTATTAGCTGCCGTTAAACAGCAGATTGCGTCTTTACCAGAATAGCCATGAACCCGCCGAAAGACGATTGCTAGTCTAATTCATAAGGGTATTCTTGTCCCATCCCAACTGAGACAATCGACAGGCAGTCAATTTTATATTTCATATCATGACTCGATGAACTTGATCTCTGTTACCTTCTAATTGATGATATATATAGATAGTATCTGCTAGAATGGTAACAATAAAGTGATCCTGTCCCATAAGACATCAGGTACTTCATACAAAGAATCAACGCCTGTAATTTCTGATATCACTACAAATCATAAGAAGATGTAGTACGGCTTAGCTTTATAATACAACATAGTATGCCTAAAACTCACTAATATCAATTACTTTTCGGATAGGCTCTTAGTTCAATGAGGGCTCTCTAGCAGATAGCGACTTATGGCATATGTAGTGGATGACGAAAGTAATTCGAACTCATCTAGTTGGAAAGTATCTTGATTATGGCGAGTATAGGATAAACTTCGTGGCGGTTTGGATATGCTCTTCATGTATTGTTTTTCTTTATAACCGAAGGAAAACCTCTCTGTAATGATATTAATTATAGACTTTATAATGCACATTGGCAAGAAGAACTGATATATTCACAAATACAAAGCAAAAGGCTATGTAATGAATATGCTGGATTGTTACATAAATAATACCATTAGTTGCTGAACAGAAATAACCAAGTTGTTAATACTAAGATGGCACTCACAAGTCCTATAAGTTTATACCCCATGTTTAGGTATCGGTAGAAAAGATAAAAGGATAGTTAATATACGATGCAAAAAGTAAAGAAAAACACATCTTCGCCATGGATGACTCTCGCAATCTTGAGCAGCCTTGGTATTATCGCTACATCTGCAGAGACCATGGTGCTTCCGGCAATTCCAGATTTTATTAAAGAACTCGCTATATCATATGAGGATTCGTCTTGGATATTAGCCGCGTTACTAGTTACGGGAGCAGTTATGACTCCTATTGCAGGCAAGCTATCAGACATCTATGGTAAGAAGAAAATACTATTGATAATTTTGGGAGTCTATATATTGGGTCTTTTACTAGGATCACTGGCATTCAACTTTCTTACTCTTGTTGCTGCTAGAGCAATACAGGGTATAGGCATTTCAATGTTCCCTATAGCTTTTAGTATTATAAGAGACAAGTTTCCATCAGAAAAGCTTGCAATAGCTCAGGGCATATTTAGTTCTACACTATCTGGAGGTGCAGTAATAGGTTTGATAATTGGTGGAACCATAGTTGAAGACTTTGGATGGCGGGCAATTTTCTTGCTCATTATGCCTATTGCAATAGTTCTCTTTTTGATAATTGCTAGGTTTGTCACCGTTGGAAAAGAACAGCAAGATATCTCAAATAAGGGTTCTGAATTTTGTTGTAGATTTACTCATGTAAGACGAGACATACTACTAACAGAGAATACAAATATGTATACTACTGTCACAAGCATCAATGACAAAGATAAGACCTTAAGCAAGAATATAGATATAAAAGGTGCCATAGCACTTTCAATTGTAATAGTCTCATTTCTAATTACCCTTCAACTTATGGAAAAGCCCACAACATTTAGCAATTTAATACAAATTATTATATTTTCAGTTACATCAGTTGTTTCTCTAATTTTATTTGTACGAATAGAACAGAAAACAAGTTTTCCATTAATTGATTTCAAGTTGTTAAAACATACAACCATACTCTTTGCAAATATGATTAACATGACTGTCGGACTCACAGCATTGATGGTCGTGTACCAGACTCTTCCTATTTTGATACGAAGCCCGCCTCCAGTTGGATTCGGAGGAAATTCATCAAGCATAGCATATGTTCAACTACCATATATGATAGTGTCGTTAATAATCTCAGTAGCTTCTGGTTTTGTAGTTTCTAAATTTGGAAACCTAAAGCCTACTACAATAGGAACTATCATTGCTTCCGTGGGATTTTTTGTCCTTTTTGTCTTTCATTCTACAGAAGCTTCAATAGCTACAGTGCTC
>Ga0075435_100003231_pt1 | contig 11031 bp, 11 predicted proteins | sample RhiMethybrSRZTD4_FD_75302 | JGI IMG/M metagenome (GOLD analysis project Ga0075435, IMG submission 75302) | Populus rhizosphere microbial communities from Tennessee, USA - Rhizosphere MetaG P. TD hybrid SRZTD4 | ecosystem: Host-associated > Plants > Roots > Rhizosphere > Soil | place: USA... | reverse complement strand
GGAGCACGCAAGCGCATCATGACGTCAAGGAGCCGTTCGAAGAGAACGCCGGGGGAATCGGTCATGTCCGTTCCTGAGGCTAACCGATTATACAGCAAGGGTTTTCGCCTGTGCTAGGCTCAGGCCGATGACTGCCGACGATTCATCGGACGTTTTCAAGGTCACCGACCGGCGGCGACGCCAGGAGACCGAGGACTCACCCCAACCGGCGGCGCCCGATGCTGAGGTGCCACCGACCCCTGCTCCTCCCGGTCCCCCGACTGAACGCAGCCTGGCCGGCCTGTTCATGATGCTGGCGAGCTCGGCGGTTGTCGCGCTCGGACATGCGCCCGACCCTTTGACGGGCCAGCGTCAGACCGATCTGGTTCAGGCGGCGGAGGCGATCGACCTGCTGCTCTTGCTGCGGGAGAAGACCGAAGGGCACCGTTCGGATGGCGAGTCGCAAATGCTCGAAGAGCTCATCTACGATCTGCAGCTTCGATACGTGCACGTCAAGAAGCAGCCCTGATCACGATGACCCGGGGCTCAACTGTGATCGCCTCCACTGTATCGGGCAGCCGCCAGCGGAGCTGATCCAGAATCGCCGAACTGACCACGAGGCGCGTCAGCACACCGGGAATCTGCTGCCGGCCCAGCGCGAACCTCTCGACATCAAGACGCAAATACCGGCGCTGTTTTCGCGCCGCGTCCACCTCCAGACTTGCGCGCGCGCCGAGATGAACCCAGACGGGCTGCTCAAGCCATCGAAACGATAGCAGGTCGGGTATGGCCAGCGCGCCCCGAAGGGGAATCTGGCCCTTAAGCTCGACGACACCGTCCCCAACGAGGCGAACGGACGCGGAGCCGAGGGGGATCCGGCCGGCCTCGACGAGGTGACGCGAGAGGAAGGCGTTCAGCTCGGGCTCGCTGATGGCGACGGGGCGGATCGGGCCTCCCCTGGTGAGCCTGCCGCCCCTGGCAATCTCGAACATCTTCTGCTGGCAGCGGATGCCGTCTTCGGCGGTGCCCGCCACGGCGACGAACTCTGGTTCCTGGAATAGACGGGGTCCGATCCAGGCCGATCCGGCGACTAAGCCGCACGCCCCGATCAGGGTCGCGACGAGCAGAGCGCATCCAAGGCGCATCGGCCCCACCCTACCATCCCCGCTTCAAAGTCCCGTTATGGTTGACCGTCCATCCAGTAACTTGACACTACTACACTCAGATGATATAAGAACTGTGAACTCATGGATGGCCGAGCGAGGGCGCCGGCCAAGAGCCAGCAAGGAGGGCTTTGAAGATGGCGATGGTGCGCTGGAGTCCATTCGTATCGATGGAGCGATGGGAGCCGTTCCGGAACGTGACCGACATTCATGAGGAGGTCAACCGCCTCCTCGATAGCTTCCTCGGGAGACCGACATCGGCCGACGTACGCAGCTGGGCGCCGGCTCTCGACATGCACGAGACCAAAGACGAGTTCGTTCTCAAGTTCGAGCTACCGGGAGTCAAGGACAAGGACGTGTCGCTGTCGATCGTCGAAGACCTGCTGACCGTGAAGGGCGAGCGTGCGTTCGCCGCCGACACGGAGGGCGAGAACGCTCGCCACATCGAGCGCGTCTACGGGAAGTTCGAGCGCAGCGTGCGGCTGCCGATGCCCGTGCAGGCCGAGAAGGTGACGGCGACTTATCGTGACGGAGTGCTCGAGGTCAAGCTGCCGAAGGCTGAGGAAGTGAAGCCCAAGGCGATCAAGATCGACATCGGCTAAATCGTTCGTACCAGACTGAAGAGATGGAGCGGGCTGCGCGCCCGCTCCATCGCGAGCGAGACCAAGGAGAAGGGGGAATCGACATGGCGAAGGTGATCGGCATTGACCTCGGGACGACCAACTCGGTGGTGGCGGTCGTCGAGGGCGGAAACCCGACCGTGATCGCGAACCAGGAGGGCAGTCGCCTGACGCCTTCGGTTGCGGGATTCACGAAGGACGGTGAGATCCTCGTTGGGCAGGTCGCCAAGCGGCAGGCGATCACGAATCCCGAGAACACCGTGTTCTCGATCAAGAGGTTCATGGGGCGGCGCCACGACGAGGTGCTCCAGGAGATCAAGCTCGTTCCGTACAAAGTGGTCAAGGCCACCAACGGCGATGCCCGGATCGAAGTCCGGGGCAAGCAGTACTCGCCGCCCGAGATCTCCGCCATGATCCTGCGGAAGCTGAAGGAAGCGGCCGAGGCGTATCTGGGCGAGAAGATCACTCAGGCCGTCATCACCGTGCCCGCCTACTTCAATGACAGCCAGCGGCAGGCGACCAAGGACGCCGGCCGTGTGGCCGGCCTCGATGTGCTGCGAATCATCAACGAGCCTACCGCGGCGGCGCTCGCCTACGGACTCGACAAGAAGAAGGACGAGACCATCGCCGTGTACGACCTCGGCGGTGGCACGTTCGACATCTCCGTCCTGGAGATCGGGGAAGGTGTCTTCGAGGTCAAGGCGACCAACGGCGACACGCACCTGGGTGGCGATGACTTCGACCAGCGCGTCATGGACTGGATCGCCGGCGAATTCAAGAAGGAGCACGGCATCGACCTCCTGAAGGACCGCATGGCGCTTCAGCGCCTCAAGGAGGCCGCCGAGAAGGCCAAGTGCGAGCTGTCGACGACGCTGCAGACCGAGATCAATCTGCCGTTCATCACCGCCGACGCCAGCGGGCCCAAGCACCTCGTGCTCACGCTCACCCGGGCCAAGCTCGAGGCGCTCGTGGCGGATCTGGTCGAGCGCACGCTCGGTCCGTGCCGCCAGGCGATGCAGGATGCGGGCGTGACTCCGAAGGACATCAACGAGGTCATCCTCGTCGGTGGCCAGACGCGCATGCCGAAGGTGCAGGAGGTCGTGAAGCAGCTCTTTGGCAAAGAGCCGCACAAGGGCGTGAACCCCGACGAGGTGGTGGCGGTCGGCGCAGCCGTGCAAGGCGCTGTGCTCACCGGCGAGGTGAAGGACCTGCTGCTGCTGGACGTCACCCCGCTCTCGCTCGGGATCGAGACGCTCGGCGGCGTGATGACCCCGCTGATCACCCGAAACACGACGATTCCGACCAAGAAGAGCGAGGTCTTCACCACCGCGGCCGACAATCAGACCTCGGTCGAGGTGCACGTGCTCCAGGGCGAGCGGCCGATGGCGCGCGACAACCGCACCCTGGGGAAGTTCCACCTGGTCGGTATCCCGCCGGCGCCCCGCCAGGTGCCGCAGATCGAGGTGACGTTCGACATCGACGCGAACGGCATCCTGAACGTCGCGGCGCAGGACAAGGCGACCGGGAAGCAGCAGAACATCACCATCACAGCCTCGTCCGGGCTGACCAAGGACGAGATCGATCGCATGGTGAAGGAAGCCGAGACCAACGCGGCGGAAGACACCAAGCGCAAGCAGGAGATCGAGGTTCGGAACCAGACGGACTCGCTGGTGTACTCGACTGAGCGCACGCTCGGCGAGCACGGCGCCAAGCTGGCGGAGGCTGACCGTAAGGCCATCGACGAGGCGCTCACCGAAGCGCGGGAGGCGCTGAAGGGCGAGGACCTCGATCGGATGAAGCGCGCGCAGGAGAACCTGACCCGCGCGTCGCACAAGCTTGCCGAGATCATGTATCGCGAAGCTCAGACGCAGGGCCAGCCCGGCGCGCCAGGAACGCCGAGCGAGGGCACCACGGGCCCGAAGGAAGGCGAGGTCGTCGACGCCGACTTCGAGGATCTGGGCGACAAGAAGAAGTAAGGGATCGATGCGTCGCGACTACTACGCGGTTCTGGGTATCGCGGCGACGGCCGGGCCGCGCGAGGTGCGCCGAGCCTATCAGCGCCTCGCGCGGCAGTACTCGCCCGACGTCAACTTCTGGGACGAGCGGGCGCGCGAGCTCTTCGAGGAGATCGCCGAGGCTTTCCGGGTGCTCGGCGATCCCGCCGCGCGCCAGATGTACGACCAGTACGGAAGTGTCGCCGGGGCCGACGAGGCCCTGGCCGAAGGACGGCGAGGCGACGACGCTCACGTCGTCGCCGAGCTGACATTCGCCGAGGTTGTTCGTGGGACGCGAGTGCGGCTGGACGTTCAGCGGTTCTCGCCGTGTACCGATTGCGGGGCGACTGGCGTCCGGGAAGGCACCCGGTGCGTAGCGTGCCTCGGTCGCGGCGTGCGCCGGGTCGTCGAGCCGGTCGGCGTGACCGTTCCCGCGGGCGTCGACTCCGGTGCCCAGATCCGGGTGGCCGGCGAGGGCAATGCCGGCCCGTTCGGGGGACCGCGGGGTGACCTCATCGTGAGCACGCGGGTCGGCGAGCATCCGTTCTTTCAGCGGAAGGGCGACAGCGTGCATTGCGACGTGCCGATCAGCGTTTGGGAGGCGCTCCTGGGCGCGCGCATCCACGTCCCGACGCCGTCGGGAGAGGCGGTGCTGGTCGTGCCGCCGGGCACAACCGGCGGCCAGGTTTTCCGCCTGCGTGGTCAAGGCCTGCCCAAGCTGACCGGTGAGTCGACGGGGGATCTCTACGTGACCGTTCGGCTCGAGGTTCCCACCGGGCTCGACGCCCGGACTCACGAGCTGGTGCGCCAGCTCGAGCGGTTGATGCCGATCGAAACGCGTACCGCGCTCGAGCGCTACCGGGGAGGTGCGCAGTGACGGACCGCGGCAAGCCGCTCTACATGATCGGGGTGGTAGCCGACATGCTGAACGTCCACCCCCAGACGCTGCGCTTCTACGAGAAGAAGGGGCTCGTTCGTCCGAGCCGCACGGTCGGCCGGACGCGCATGTACTCGACCGAAGACGTCGACGAGCTGGCGCGGCTGCTCAGGCTCACGCGCGACCTCGGCGTGAATCTCGCCGGGATCGAGGTCATCTTAAAGATGAGACGCCGCATGATGGAAATGCAGAAGCAGATCGAGGATCTGGTCACCTACCTCCGCGAGGACGGTGGCGAGACTGCGGGCCAGGGCCGGCCGCAGGCGCCGCGCGAGGCTCTCGTGCGAGCCGCATCCGGCCATCTCAAGCCCGTCGATCTGTTCTGAGATCGAAGGGAGAGATATGAGTACTGAACGCGACGAGAAGGAGCCGACCATTCCGGACGTGCTGGGGATTCTTCCCCTGCGCGGAACGGTCATCTTTCCGCACGCGGTGACGCCGCTCGCGGTCGGTCGCCCCGGATCCGTGAAGCTCGTCCAGGAGGCGCTCCAGGGCAGCCGGATCCTCGGAGCGGTGATGCAGCGCGACCCGTCCGTCGACGACCCGCGGGCCCAGGGGTTGCACGCGATCGGCACCGTGGTCCTCATCCACAAAGCCATGAAGCAGCCCGACGGCACTGTCCGCCTCGTGGTGCAGGGGCTGTCGCGCTTCCGGATCGCCGACGTGCTCCAGGAGGCGCCATTTCTCCGGGCGCGCATCCAGCGTCCGGCCGACGACGCGCCGGCGACCCTCGAGGTCGAGGCGCTCGCGCGCACCGCGAGTACGCTCTTCCAGAAGGTCGTGTCGCTGTCGCCAACGCTGCCCGACGAGCTCCAGAACGTCCTCGGCGCTGCGGAGGCGCCCGGCGTGCTGGCGGACCTCATCGCCGGGGCGCTTCCGATTCTGCAGACGGCGCTTCGCCAGGAGCTGCTCGAGACGATTGGCGTGGCCGAGCGTCTGCAGCGGCTGGTGGCGGCCCTCACCAAGGAGGCCGAGGTCCTCGAGCTCGGCTCGAAGATCCAGTCCGAAGCTCAGTCGGAGATGTCGAAGTCGCAGCGCGAGTACTACCTGCGCGAGCAGATGAAGGCGATCCAGAAGGAGCTGGGCGACGGCGACGATCGCACGCAGGAGATCGATGCCCTCCGCAAGAAGATCGACGCGGCCGGCATGACCGAAGAGGCCAAGACCGAGGCTTTGCGCGAGCTCGACCGGTTGGCGAAGATGCCGCCGGCAGCCGCGGAATACACGGTGGCGCGGACCTACATCGACTGGCTCGTGTCGATGCCGTGGCAGCAGGAGACCGCGGACAATGTCGATATCGCCGCGGCGCGGACGATCCTCGACGAGGATCATGAGGGGCTCGAGAAGATCAAGGACCGGATCCTCGAGTACCTTGCCGTCAAGAAGATCCGGCAGGCCGGCAAGGATCCGATCCTCTGCTTCGTGGGTCCTCCGGGCGTCGGCAAGACCTCGCTTGGAAAGTCGATCGCTCGCGCGCTGGGCCGGAAGTTTCACCGCATCTCGCTGGGCGGCATGCGGGACGAGGCGGAGATTCGGGGCCATCGCCGGACTTACATCGGCGCCCTGCCGGGCCAGATCATCCAGGGGCTCCGGCGAGCCGGCACGAAGAACCCGGTCTTCATGCTCGACGAGATCGACAAGCTCGGGATGGACTTCCGCGGCGACCCCGCCTCGGCCCTCCTCGAGGTGCTCGATCCGGAACAGAACGTGTCGTTCCGCGATCACTATCTCGATGTCGCGTTCGATCTGTCGCGCGTGCTGTTCGTCACCACCGCGAACGTGGTCGATACGGTGCCGCCGGCGCTGCGCGACCGGATGGAGATCATTCCGCTCGCCGGGTACACCGAGGAGGAGAAGATCGCGATCGCGCAGCGGCATCTCGTGCCCAAGCAGGCGAAGGAGCACGGCCTCGATCCGGCCGCGGACATCGAGTTCACACCGGAGGCGCTGCGTCTCCTGGCCCGCGGGTACACGCGCGAGTCCGGTGTGCGCAACCTCGAGCGGGAGATCGCGAGCGTGTGCCGGAAGGTGGCGCGGCGTCGCGCCGAGGGACATCCGGACGCCGTGCAGGTCAGTCCCGACCTGGTCACGTCGTTTCTGGGCGTGCCGCGGTTCGAGCTCGAAGAGGTCGAGGAGCGGACGCGCGTTCCGGGCGTCGCGATCGGTCTCGCGTGGACGCCGGTCGGCGGCGACGTCCTGTTCATCGAAGCGACGCGCATGCAGGGCAAGCGCACGCTGACGCTGACCGGACAGCTGGGCGACGTCATGAAGGAGTCGGTACAGGCGGCGCTCTCGTGGGTCCGCTCGCACGCGGACGAGCTCGCCATCGCGCCCGAGTTCTGGGAAACGTCCGACATCCACGTGCACGTCCCCGCCGGGGCGATCCCGAAGGACGGGCCTTCGGCCGGCGTGACCATGACGACGGCGCTCGTGTCGCTGCTCACAGGTCGCCGGGTGCGCCCCGGTCTCGCGATGACGGGCGAGGTGAGCCTAACCGGACGTGTCCTGCCGGTCGGAGGGATCAAAGAGAAAGTGCTGGCGGCGCACCGGGCGGGGATCCGCACTGTGCTCCTGCCCAAGCGGAACGAGAAGAACCTCGTTGAGGACGTCCCACGGGCGGTGCGCGACGAAATGACGATCCACCTCGTCGATTCAGTCCCCGACGTGCTACGGCTCGCCCTCGAGGCCACTCCGACGTGGCCCGAGGTCGAGCCACTCGCCGTAACATCCTGAAATCGTCGACTATCCTTTCCCCTTGATGGGGCAACGGGGCGTCCCTTAACATTGGGGGCATGGCCCGTTTCGGCCTGATCGCGGGTGTGGTCACGGCTGCCCTCGTGACCGCCGCGCCCACTGGCGCTCAGGTGTACAAGCTGTCTGCGAACGACGGGACGGTCCACTTCACTAACGCGCCGACCGATCCTCGCTATCGGAGCCTCGCCGGATATTCGTCGGGCACGGCGACCGGCTGGCTCAGGCTGCAGCGCGCGGACACCGCGCGGTACGGCAGCGAGATCAAGGACGCGTCCGATCGCTACGGCGTGCCCGAGCGATTGGTTCACGCGGTCATCAGGGTCGAATCAGCGTTCAATCCGCGCGCGGTTTCCGTGAAGGGCGCCCAGGGTCTCATGCAGCTGATGCCGGAGACGGCCTCGCTGCTCGGTGTCCGCAATAGCTTCGATCCGCAGCAGAACATCGACGGCGGTGTCCGGCACCTGCGCGGGCTGATCGACCGCTTCGGAAACGATCTGCCCCTGGCACTCGCGGCCTACAACGCCGGTGAGAAGGCGGTGATCAACTATCGAGGGATCCCGCCGTTTCCCGAGACTCGCGACTACGTGACGCGAGTGCTCCACCTTTACGACGGTGGTACGAACGGTTCAGCCAGCGCCTCGAGCGCCGTCTATCGCACGGTCGGCGATGACGGCACGATCGTCTACACGAACATCCCGCCCCGAGGCCGTCGCTAGCGCGGCCCTTCACGCCCGCCACTGCCGGTCGAGACCGCGGTACTGGATCGCTTCCGCGCAGTGCTCGACGGCGAGGTCTTCGGCGCACGCTAGATCGGCGATCGTTCGGGCGACCTTGAGCACCCGATCGTGACCACGAGCTGACAGCCCCAGGCGTGTCATCGCGGCGGCCAGGAGGCGCTCGGCCTCGGCCGGCACCTCGCAGTATCGCCGGACCTGTCGGGGCGTCATCGCGGAGTTGACCCGGATTCCAGTCGCTCCACGGAACCGGGCACGCTGCCGCTGCCGCGCCCTGGCCACTCGCGCGCGGATCGCCTCGGTCGCGTCTCCGGCGGCCGCGGTCAGAAAGTCGGCCGGCGTCAGCGCGGGAAGCTCGACGTGAAGGTCGATGCGATCGAGAAGCGGTCGCGACAGACGGCCGAGATATCGCGCGCGCTCGGCAGGCGTGCAAAGACACAGGTCGAGCGAGGCGCAGCCGCGCCGGCACGGGTTCGCAGCGGCAACGAGCTGGAAGCGGGCCGGGAAATCGCTGATGCCGCTCGCACGAGCGATGGAGACACGGCCCTCTTCGAGAGGTTGCCGCAGCGACTCGAGTACATGCTGCTGGAACTCCGGTAGCTCGTCGAGGAACAGGACTCCCAGGTGGGCGAGGGTCACCTCGCCCGGATGCGGCGGTGTTCCGCCGCCGATGAGCCCTGACACCGAGACCGTGTGGTGCGGCGCCCGAAACGGCCGCCGATTCATCAGCTCGCCGTGGCGCGGCAAGAGCCCCGCGACCGACCAGATGGTGGACGCTTCGATCACCTCGTCCTGCGTGAGCGGCGGAAGAATCGAGGCCAGCCGGCGGGCGAGCATTGTCTTTCCGCCGCCTGGAGGCCCGACCAGGAGCAGGTTGTGGGCGCCGCCCGCTGCGATCTCGAGCGCGCGCTTGGCGTACGCCTGGCCGCGAACGTCGGCGAGATCCAGGTCGTCCGTCGGCGGTGCCGGGGGTGTGTCTGGCGCGGCAGGAGGAGCCGGGAGCACCTCGCCGTTGAGAAGGCCCACGGCATCACGCAGTGTGTGCGCGGCGAGCACCTGGAGACCGCGGACGGCCCGCGCCTCGGTGTGGTTGGCGAGGGGCACGACCAGGGTGGAGATCCCGTGTCGCCAACACGCCAGCCCGACGGCGAGTGCTCCGCGCACTCCCTGGATCTGACCGTCGAGCGCAAGCTCGCCGACGACCGCGAATGGACCGATGCGCTCGCTGGTCACGGCGCCGGTGGCGGCGAGAATCCCAAGGGCGATCGGTAAATCGAACGAGGCGCCTTCCTTCCGGAGGTCGGCGGGCGCGAGATTCACCGTGATCCGATCGGACGGAAACGGAAACCCGGCGTTGCGGATCGCCGTGCGCACACGCTCGCGGCTCTCGCGCACCGCCGAGTCCGGGAGCCCGACCGTCGTGAAGGCGGGAAGGCCGGGCGCTACGTCGACCTCAACCCGCACCAGCGCAGCTTCGACGCCGACCAGGGCTGCGGACAAGATTCGGGCGAGCACCAGGAATTGTTCGATCGGCCGGCGGCCCGCGTCAATGTCGCGGTTCCTAGACGGTATCTGAACTCACGCAGTAATGCGGGCCACAGTGCAGACCGCGGAAGAACGCTGCATCACCCGCAACCCAGCCGCAACCAATTTCCAGTCCTCGAGACCAGGGGGGAGTGACCGACCCGGACTCGGTCCGCGGACGCGGGCATCCCGCGAAAGAACCGCGCGACCAAAAATTGAGCGACCCAACAGGAGACGTGTGCCATAACGCGAGCTGAACAGGAAACGATCTTCCGGTACGCAGCGGATCAGAACGTGGTCAGCATCTTCACCGCCCATACCCCGACGGCTCGGAAGCTAGAGCGCTCAGGCTATGAAGCTCACAAGGTGAGCCGTCGGGTGATTCCCATAAATCTTGAAGTGCAGGCCGATGCAGAGCGATGACACCTGCGCAGATCGGGTGATACGGGAGGCGATGCTGGTGGTCTCTGGGGTGCCGGACTCCGACAAGGTTGCTCAGGTCGTGGCGAAGGTCGTCGATGCCGTCCCCAAGCAGGCGGCCGCGCTGAAGCAGGCGGACTACAGGCCTGGGGATAATGAGCGGATCGCCCGAGCGATGGCGCATGCCATGAAGTCGGCGGGTGGGCTGTGTAACGGCTCGCGGAGTTCGCGGCGGGCCGGCCGGACTCGCGGCCGATAAGGCGATGGATTGGTTGCGCGGACTCACGGACTCGCAATTCCGAGTCGTCGAGGGCTGGATCTAGGCCAACGGCCGCGGCTCGTGCCCACTACGGCTGTCTAACGTCCGTGTCGATCGTCGCCCTAGCGAGCTGCAGATCTGGGGTCATCTTGACGAGACTGAACACCTACCGCCCGCAGTTGACCAGCCGGCAGATGACAGTCTAGGCTCCGGCCACGGTTCTAACTCCTTTAAGGAGGATGATCGAGAGATCGCCGTCAGCGTGAGCAGCAAGGGAATGTGAGTTCAAATGATCGTCGGCGGACCCGAAATGCAATAGCCTCATCGAGCACTTTATGCGCTATCTTTATCGCTTCCAAAACCTCATCGAGGCGCGCCAGATCATCGGCGAGTTCATCTCGCGCTACATGACCGAGTGGCTCATTGAGCGACTCGGTCACCGGGCGCCGGCAGGCGCGCGGGTCGCGATGGCGGCATGACCGTGAAACGCAATCGCACAGTGGCGTCAGGATCGACGATCGAAGCGTGGGGGCGATCCACCCCACATATCCAAAACCGGGAGCGGTACACGTTTCTGCCATGGGCTGTAAACCAGGACGAATCTTTGCCCCGAACAGCCTAAGAGATTAACGATCATGGGTTGGTTA
>Ga0075435_100003229_pt1 | contig 11034 bp, 8 predicted proteins | sample RhiMethybrSRZTD4_FD_75302 | JGI IMG/M metagenome (GOLD analysis project Ga0075435, IMG submission 75302) | Populus rhizosphere microbial communities from Tennessee, USA - Rhizosphere MetaG P. TD hybrid SRZTD4 | ecosystem: Host-associated > Plants > Roots > Rhizosphere > Soil | place: USA... | reverse complement strand
GCTAGAAGCTGAAACGCACCCCCACCTGGAACGTCCGCGGATCGAGCGCCGCGATGATCTGCTGGTAGGCGCCGCCGTTGACGAGTCCGAAATTCGTCACCGCGTTCGAGTTCATCGCGTTGAACAGATCGGCCATCAGCGTGAACTTGTACCTGCCGATGCCGACTGCCTTGTCCGCTCTCAGATCGAGAATCGGCACTGTGTCGGAGCGATTCGCGTCGATGTCCTCCGAAAAGACGCGAACGGTGCCAGCTCTCGGCAGCGACGCGCTGTAGATCCGCGCGTAGTTGAACCCGCTCTGCACGCGCAGATTCACGGCCGCGCCGATGTCGTGCGCGAACACATAGCGCGCCATCGCACGGCCCTGCCAGTTGGTGCTCTTCTGCCGGTTGCCGACGGTCGGGCTCGCGTTCTGGAAGAAGCCGATCGAAATCGGATCCGAGTTCAGCGGGCTGCCGCTCGGGTTCGCCAGCGTGTTGGTCGTCGTCGTCGTCGACCCCAACTGGCCGCCGCCCTTCAGCTCGTTCCTCCACTGGTAGTCATAACTCGACTGAATGAAGAGGCCGCTGCCGAACCGCTTGTTGAAGGCGAACTGCAGCGTGTCGTACTGATAGTGGCCGTCGGGCACATTCGTCACCGTGTTCTGTCCGAGCGGCGCCTGATCGAGGTCCAGGAGGTTGACGTCGACGGTGCCGGTGTTCACGACCGTGTTGGCGCCGTTGACCTTCTGGTATTCCTGCAGCGTGATCGTCCGCGTCACCGGCACGGTGAAGTGTCCGACGCGTGACAGATCGATCGTCGAGATCTCGTTCTTCGTGTTCTTCCTGACGTACGCGACGCGGAACGACGACTCGCCCCAGAACTGCCTCTCGAGCGAGACGTCATACTCGTCGACGTACGGCTTCTTGACGTTCGGATCGGTGGTCGTCGAGACGCCGCCCTGCGAGCCGACGAACGCGCCGAGCTCCTGCGGTCCGTCATAGAGGCGGTTGCCGTTCAGGTCGTTGAACTTGAACGTCTTGTAGTTCGCGCCACCCGGGTTCAACGCGCTGAACGCGTCCGCGTAGTTGTAGTAGAACCGTCCGTAGAACGCCTTCAGCACCATGTTGCCCTTGCCGCTGACGTCGTAGCTGACGCCGAGGCGCGGGGCGATGGAGTTCCGGGTGATGATCGCGGATTCAGGGAAGGTCTGCGCCTTGAACATCGGCTGGCCGATGAGGGCCGGGTTCACGACCGCGGGAGGCAGAATGTCCTTGATGATCGGATCGCGTGTCCCGTCCAGGTAGTACGGCCGCTGGTAATCCCAGCGGACTCCCAGCGTCAGCGTCGTCCGGCTATTGGCGTTCCAGCGATCCTGTGCATATCCGGCGTAGCGCTGATTGCGGTTGTTGCCGCCGGTCCACGTCGTGCCGAGGTCGCTGTTCTTGCCAACGTCGACGAACTGGATTTCCGCCGTCGCGCTGTTGAGATCGCGATACTGAATCGGCCCGGAGCGTCCGTCGATCGTGTACTTGCTGATGTCGAGCAGGTACTCGAATCCGAATTTCAGGTCGTGGCTGCCCGCCTTGTCGGGTACGAAGTAGGTCGTCTGGGCCGTGATCGCCGGCTTCTGGCGCGCGAGGTCGAAGGCATTCCACGCCGCGCCGCTGGTGAAGTTCGTGCCGGTGTCGAGGCGCGGCGGCTGCGTCGCGAAGTCGGCCCTGACGCCGAGCGGGAAGTCGTAACCGAACACGTTGAACTTGATGTCCGTGAACAGCCTGCTCGACCAGACGCGCTGGTGCTCGCCCTTGAAGACCCACGAGACCGAATCCTGCGGCTGGGCCGCTTCGGGCGAGACGGTGACCGACAGGCCGCGATTCGGCTTCTGTTTCCGGCCCCACTGCATGTAGTAGACGAGCGTGTCCTTCTGCGACGCCTTGTAGGTTTCCTTCGTCGTGTAGTTGTCGAACAGCCCGAGGTCGGTCGCGATGTTGCGCGGCACGCCGGAGATCTGCTTGTCGATCTTGAAGTGGTTGTAGGCCCCGAAGTACCAGAGGCGGTCCTTCACCAACGGACCGCCGATGTCGGTGTGCCCTTCCCAGAACTTGATGTTCGGCTGACCCGTATAGCCGCGCGCCGTCTTCTCGGCGTCACCGGTCTGGTTGTCGCCGACGAACGACTCCTGCTGATACGTCAGGTTGTTCAACATCTTGATCGTGTTGCCGCCGCTCTTGATCGTGTTCACCACGGCGGATCCTGGCGCGTTCATCTCGACGTCGCCGCCGGCCGCAGCGACCGCGACTTCCTCGTTCGCGAAGTAATCGGCATAGAACCCGGCGCCGCCCGTGCCTTCGGTCGTGTCCACGCCGTCGTTGAGCACGCGGTTCTGGTTGCGGATGCCGAAGCTCTCGTATCCGGTCTGCTGGCTCTTGTGGCTGCCGCCAACGTCGAAGCCGTTCATGCGCACGCCCGACGCCTGACCGAGCACCGCCCAGATGTCGGTCGCGGTCGGCACGCCAACGAGCTTGTCGGTCGTGAAGTCCGTTCCCACTTTCGTGTTCTGCATGTCCACGACCGGCGAGGCCGCGGACACCGTGACCGATTCCTGCAGCGCGGCGACCTGCATCTGCGAATCGACGGTCAGGATCTGGCCGAGACCGAGCTTCACGCCGCCGCGTTTAACCGTGGCGAATCCGGACAATTCGAACGTGAGCTCGTACTCGCCCGACGGCAGCGCCGCGATGGAATAGGTACCATCGGCCTCGGAGATCACGGTCCTGACGCCCATGAGAGCGGGCGACTTGGCCGTCACCGTGGCACCGGGAAGCACCGCGCCTTGCGCATCCGTTACTGTTCCGGTCAACCGACCCTGATCGATCTGGGCCAGGGCCGGGGCGGCGATGCTCATCAGCAGCGCCAGCACGCCGAACAACCGCGACCACACCTTCATGAAGGCCTCCACATGCGTGAGTTTGGACAGTCGGCAAGCTTAGCACCGGCGGTCGAGTGCGGAACGACTGAGACGCCGCAATCGGTCCGATCGGTCACCCAAAATTCAAGATTTTGACGGATTGATTGCCGTCGTGCCGAATGCGGACAGCGGATGAGTGGTCGATTATGGGACCGTCAGCTCCGCTCATGGCGCTTGTCGAACCATAAGCGTCCTCATCCTTCGACCGGCTCAGGATGAGCGTGTCGAAGCAGCTAGTGCCGGCGGCCTTCGACCTGCTTCAGGGCCTCGTCTATAAGGCGTTCGTTGTCTTCCTTGGACAGATTGCGCTGGATGATCTTGGAGGCGATCATTACCGACAGATCGACCGCTTCGGTACGAATCTGCTGGAGGGCCCGCGTCGTTTCGAGCTGGATCTGGCGCTCGGCGTTCTTCACGATCGCATCCGCTTCGGCACGCGCCTTGTCCTTCATTTCCGCGCGGACGCGCTCGGCATCGCCGCGGCTCTTTCCGACGATCGATTCGGCTTCGATCCGTGCTTCGCGGATGATCTGCGCCGACTTCTCGTGCAGCCGCTCGAGCTCGACTTTCGCCTGCGCCGCATCGTCGAGCGACTTCTTGATCGAGGCTTGACGGCTCTCGAGCGCCTGGAGCAGCGGCGTCCAGGCGAACTTCGCCAGCAGGCCCAGCAGCACCAGGAAGGTGAGGATCGTCCAGATGAACAATCCCGGATCGGGCTGGACGAGGGGATTCATTCGTCTACTTTCCCAGGAACAGCACGAGCAGTGCGAACACCTCGCCGAGAATCGCGACGCCTTCGAGCAGGAACAGCGGCAGGTTCACGGCGCCGGTGATCTTGTCAGCCGCGTTGGGCTGCCGGGCGATGCCGTCGGCGGCCGCCGCCGCGAGCTTGCCAATGCCGATCCCGGCGCCGATGACGATCATACCGAGACCGAATGGAATGGCGAAGAACTGAACAAGACCTGTCATGAACTACCTCCGCATCTCTAGTGATGAACGTGAATGGCCATGCCGATGAACACGGCGGTCAGAAGCGTGAACACGTAAGCCTGAATCAGGACGACGATGATCTCCAGCGCGGAGATGCCAACAGCAAGCGGCACCGAGACCACCAACCCGACGCCGATTCCGGCCATCGCTCTGCCGAACAGCTCGGCGAACAGGAACACGAACGACAGGATCGCGAGAATCGCGATGTGCCCCCCGGTCATATTCGCCGCGAGCCGCATCGTCAGCGCGAACGGCCGGACGAACATGCCGAGGATCTCGATTGGGATGAGGATGATGTAGATTGGCCACGCCATGCCGTGCGGGACGAGGTTCTTCCAGTGCTTGACGAAGCCGTGCGCCAGCGTCCCGGCGACGATGATCGCGCCGAAGGTGACCGTCGCGAGCGCCGCCGTGACGTTGAAGTTCGCGGTCGCCGTCGTGCCGCCGTGGATCATGTGCTTGACGAACGAATCCTCGGCGGTGTGCAGCACGTAGTGATCGAGCAGGCCGACGACGTCGAATATCGGAATCAGACCGATCCCGTTCGCGCAAAGAATGAAGACGAAGAACGTGAGCACCAGCGGTGTCCACGTGTTCACCCATTTGCGGCCGACGTTCGGCTGGACGATCTCGTCACGAACGAACTCGACGACGAATTCGAGCGCGTTCATGAATCCTGACGGCACGAGGCGATCCTGGCGGAGGTAGCGCCGCACCACCCACACCACCACGACGAACACCAGCACGGCGACCAGCCAGAGCATGAAGACGTGCTTGGTCACGGAGAAATCGATGCCGAAGATCCTCGGCAGGTGAATCAGCGGATGCTCCGGCGCGTTCGAGACGTGCTCGATGATGACCTTGCTGGCATCGAACTTCTGGCCGGCCTCGGCCGCAGTATGTTCCGCCTGATGCGCGATCTCCTGAACCGACATCATCATCGTTCCCGGCGTTTCAGTTCGCGAAGAGGCGCCGCAGACACAGCGCCTCGGCAAAATACAGCCCGACGAAGTAACCCGTGAAGCTGACTACGAAGGGGATGGGCCGCAGCGAGAGGACCTTCAACGCGACCGCCACATACACTCCGAAGAACACCATCTTCGCGCCGAATGCGGCGATCATCAGCGAGGAGAGCCGCTCCGGCCGCCGCCGGTACGTCCTCTCGGCCATCACCCAAGAGCTCGTCACCACGACCAGGGGACCGAGCATGCCGAAGAGCACGTCCACGGCGGTCTGTCTGCCGAAGAGCGCGATTGCCGCGAGCCATGCGCCGAAGCTCGCCGCGATCATCCACGCCGCCGCTTTCATTTGCGAAAGGCGGTCTTGGCGATCTCCCACATGCCGACGACGACTCCGAGCAGCAGCCCGCCGAGCAGGAACCAGTGCGACGTGCCGCGCCACGCATCAATGGCGTACCCGATGCCGCCGAGCAGGAGGATCGCGCCAATCAGCGCGTAGCTCGCGCCCCATGCCGGCCCGGCCCGTTCCGCGTTCTCCTGCAGCTCTCTCGTCGAACGCGCGAGGAAGTTTGGATCCTTCGAAGCCATACCAGGCGCTGATTATCGCTCACCGGGCGCGGTCCCGCCTCGACGGGGCGTAGTATACCGTACCTTGTGAAATAGTTCACTCAATTAAAACGGGGCTCAAATCGCTGTTTCGCGGATCGTTACCGCATCGCCGTGGTGACCGCGGCGCCCAGCGTCTTGGCCGACGCTTCGGCCACCTCGAACAGCTGGCGCGGATAGATGCCGAGTGCGATCGTCGCGACGACCGCGATGCCCAGCGCCAGCGCGAGCGCGCCGCTCGTCTTCGGCTCCGACCCGATCGTCTCCTTCTTCAGATACATGAAGACGATGACGCGGACGTAGTAATACAGCGAGATGGCGCTGTTCAGCACGCCGATGACCGCCAGCCCGACGTAGCCGGCATCGATCGCGGCGCCGAACAGCCAGAACTTCCCCATGAACCCGGCCGTCGGCGGAATCCCGCCGAGCGCGAGCATGAACAACAGCATCGCGAACGCCGCGAACGGCTGGCGGAAGTGCAGGCCGCTGAAATCCTTCAACTCGTCGCCGACGACGTCCTGCCGTCGCAGCAGCACGACGACGGCGAACGCCCCGAGTTGCATGAACGAGTAGATGAGCAGATAGATCAATATGGCCGTGATCCCGCGCTCCCGCACGTCAGGCTGGGTGGACGCCGCCGCGACCACGCCGATCAGCACGTAGCCGGCGTGCGCTACCGACGAGTAGGCCAGCATCCGTTTCACGTTGGTCTGCGTCACCGCGGCGACGTTGCCGATCGTCATCGTCAGGATGGCGAGCGCCACGAACAGCAGCCGCCAGTCGTCGCGCATCGCCGGCAGACCTTCGAGGAAGATACGCAGCAGCATCGCGAACGACGCCGCCTTCGATCCGACGGAGAGGAACGCCGTCACCGGTGTGGGCGCACCTTCATACACATCCGGCGCCCACATGTGGAACGGCACGGCGGCGATCTTGAAGCCGACGCCGGCGACCACGAGGATCACCGCCAGGACGAGCCGGGGATCGCGCTCCTGGCCGGCGAAGAGCGGCGCCATCACGCGCAGGTTCGTGGTGCCCGACAGGCCGTACATCAGCGACATCCCGTAGAGCAGGATGCCGAGGGAGAAGGCGCCGAGCAGGAAGTACTTCACCGCCGCCTCGTTCGATCGCTGGCTCGGCTTGATGAAGCCGGCCAGGATGTAGAACGACACGGCCATGGTCTCGAGCCCGATGAAGATGGTGATGAGATCGATGCCGCCGGCCATGATCATCATGCCGAGCGTCGCGCACAGAATCAGGAAGTAGTACTCGCCGGGGCTGACCCCTTCGACCTCGAGGTAGCGCGTCGACATCAGGACCGTGATGGCCGCGGCAATCAGGAAGAGCAGCTTGAAGAAGAACGCGAACCGATCGACGGCGATGAGGCCATGCGCAATCTCGCGCTGGACGTTGAAGAGCGGCTCGGGCACGAACATCGACACGAACGTGGCGCCGAGGACGGCGAGCGTCACCCACGACAGCGGACCGCCGGACCGTCGCGGCAGCATGACGTCGGCAATGAGGAGGATGAGCGCTCCCGTCGTGAGCACCAGCTCCGGCAGGATGTAATAGAAGTCGCTGATCGAAACGCCGGGAGGCATTACCGCGGCACTCCGCTCTGCGGAAGGGGTTTGCCATCGGGACCGCATGGCGCCGCCGCGAGGAACGCGGACGTTGCCGACGCTGGCGCCGCTCCGCCCGGCTCCGCCGCACTCGCCGTCGCCGCCGGCGTCGTGGCCTGTCCCGCCTGCGCCAGCACGTTCGCCGGCGCTCCAGCGAGCGTGCCGCCGCCGCAATCGGCCGCCATCGCGTACGCCTGTGCGTAGTCCTTGTTGACGCGCGACATGACGTGCGCCACCGACGTCTCGAGACGGCGCAGGAACGGCGTCGGATAGAGGCCGATCCACACCGCGAGGATCAGCAGCGGCGCGAACGTCGCGAACTCACGGTGCGTGAGGTCCATCAGCCGCTCGTTCTTCGGGTTCTCGATCTTGCCGAACATCGTGCGCTGGTAGAGATAGAGCATGTAGGCCGCGCCGAGCACGACGCCGCTCGCCGCGAACGCCGCCCACACCTTGCTCGCCACGAACACGCCCTGCAGAATCAGGAACTCGCCGATGAAGCCGTTGAGCGCCGGCAGACCGATCGACGACATCGTCATGATGAGGAACACGGTCGCGTAGACCGGCATCACTTTCGACAGGCCGCCGTACTCGGAAATCTCGCGTGTATGCCGGCGCTCGTAGACGATGCCGACGAGGAGGAAGAGCGCGCCGGTCGAGATGCCGTGATTGAGCTGCTGCACGATGCTGCCGGTGATGCCGACCGGGTTCAGCGCGAACATGCCGAGCATCACCATCGCCATGTGGCTGACCGATGAGTACGCGACCAGCCGTTTCCAGTCGCGCTGCGCCAGCGCGACCAGCGCGCCGTAGACGATGCCGATGATGCACAGCAGGACGACCATCGGCACGAACTGCCGCGACGCCTCGGGCAGAATCGGCAGGCTGAATCGCAGGAACCCGTACGTGCCCATCTTCAGCAGGACGGCGGCCAGAATCACCGAGCCGGCGGTCGGCGCGTCGGTGTGCGCATCCGGCAGCCACGTGTGGAACGGGAACATCGGGACCTTGATCGCGAAGCCAAGGAAGAAGGCGAGGAAGACCCACCACTGCAGCCCCGGATCGAATCCGAACGCGTGGTACTTCGTGACGTCGAACGTGTACTCACCGGTCGCCGAGTGATAGGCGAAGTACAGCGCCAGGATGCCGAGCAGCATCACCACGCTGCCGACCAGGGTGTAGAGGAAGAACTTGATCGCCGAGTAGAGCCGGCGGTCGCTGCCCCAGATGCCGATGAGAAAGTACATCGGCACCAGCATCACTTCCCAGAACAGGAAGAACAGCAGGAAGTCGAGCGCCATGAACGCGCCGAGCATGCCGGTCTGCAGCACGAGCATGAAGATGTAGAACTCCTTCACGCGCTCGGTGATCGCCGTCCACGATGCCAGCACGGCGATGAATCCCATCATCGTCGTCAGCAGAATCAGCAGCGTGCTGAAACCGTCGACGCCGAGGAAGTACTGCGCGCCGATTGACGGGATCCACGGCGCCTGCTCGACGAACTGGAACCCGGCGATCCCCGGGTTGTACCAGAACCAGAGCGGGATCGAGACCACGAAGCCGAGGAATGCGACGACGTTCGCAATCCAGCGGATGGCGTTCTCGTTCTCCTTGCTGACGACGAGCAGCACGGCGGCGCCAACGAGAGGCAGGAACAGGACAATCGATAAGTAATGATTCATAAAATGGCGCGCGCGGCGTCGCGTTACCTCGCGATCAAATACAGACTCACGAAGGCAAAAATGCCGAACAGCATCAGCAGCGCGTAGTTCTGCACCAGGCCGGTCTGCAGCCGGCGGAACCCGTGGCTCGATTCCTGGATCATCCAGCCGACGAAATTCACGGCGCCGTCGACGATCGTGCGATCGGTCAGCCCCGAGAACCAGGAGCTGACGACAGTCAGCTTTCCGGTGCCGTTGACCGCGCCGTCAACGACCTTGCGATCGACGGTCCACAACGAGCGCGCGGATCTGAACGTGCCGCCGACGATCGTCGCGCCGTACAACTCGTCGACGTAGTACTTGTTCAGCAGCAGTCGATGCGCGCCGGCCCATCGCTCGGCCAGTTGCTGCGAGATTTCCGGCTTCGTCACGTAGAACCGGTACGCCAGCGCGATGCCGGCCACGGCGATCAGCACCGAGAACGCCATCAGCCCGAGCTCGACGCGCCGCGACGCGTGCGCTTCCGCTCCCCCTTCGACAGGCTCAGGGTGAGCGGCCGGAGGTTGGGTATCCGCTCGACCGGCAGCGGCCGGCTCTGTATCCGCTCGTCCTGAGCTTGTCGAAGGACGAGCCTCCACATGCTGTGCCGTGAAGCTCGGTTCGAGGAAGTGCTCGATGGCGTTGTTGCCGCCGAGCGCCGCCGGCACACCGACGAAGCCGGCGACGATGGCGCCGACGGCGAGCGCCATCAGCGGGAAGGTCATCGGCGTCGGCGATTCGTGCGGACCGTGCCACGGGCCGTGACCGTGTCCGCTGTGCGCGTCGTCTTTTACGCCGGGGGCCGCTACCCCCCGGTCTGTTTTGAACGCGGCGATGGCGCCCGCGCCGTGCGATTCATCGTGGGGCTCGGCAGGTCCGTGCGTGACCTCGTGATCTTTCTTGTGCCCTTTTCCGTGCGCGTGCGGATCGGTCGGGTGTGGGGCGCCGTGCAGTGCGGCGATGCTGACCGCCGCGTGTCCGGCCGATTCCCACGACGGCCCGCGATACGCACCGAAGAAGGTCATCGACATCAGGCGGAACATGTAGAACGCGGTCATGAACGCCGTGACCACCGCGATCGCCCAGATCGCCTTGTTGTGCAGAAAGGCCTGGAAGAGGATCTCGTCTTTGCTGAAGAACCCGGAGAGCGGCACGATGCCCGCGATCGCGAGCGTGCCGATCATCATCGTCGCGAAGGTGACCGGCAGATACTTCTTCAGCGCGCCCATGTGCCGCATGTCCTGCTCGCCGGCCATCGCATGGATGACCGAGCCGCTGCCGAGGAAGAGGAGCGCTTTGAAGAAGGCGTGCGTCATCAGGTGGAACGCGCCCGCCGAAAACGCGCCGACGCCCATCGCCGTGAACATGTAGCCGAGCTGCGAGACGGTCGAGTAGGCGAGGACGCGCTTGATGTCGTACTGCACGAGACCGATCGACGCTGCCATCAGCGCCGTCAGCACACCGACGATGGCGACGATCGTCATCACTTCCGGCGCCTGCTGGAACAGCACGGCGTTGCGGCCCAGCATGTAGACGCCGGCGGTGACCATCGTCGCCGCGTGGATCAGCGCCGAGACCGGCGTCGGACCTTCCATCGCGTCCGGCAGCCAGACGTACAACGGGATCTGCGCGCTCTTGCCGGTCGCGCCGACGAATAGCAGCAGGCAGATCGCCGACAGGATGCCGAAGTGCCCCGTCTCTATCGGCATCGCCGCGGCGGCGTTCTGCACCTGGCGGAAATCGAACGTGCCGAACGTCGAGTAGATGAGGAACACGCCGAGGATGAAGCCCCAGTCGCCGATCCGGTTGGTGATGAACGCCTTCTTGCCGGCGTCGGCGGCGCTCTTCTTTTCGTACCAGTAGCCGATCAGCAGGTACGAGCAGAGGCCTACGCCTTCCCAGCCCACGAACATCACCAGGAAGTTGCTTCCCAGGACGAGCATGAGCATGAAGAAGCAGAACAGGTTCAGATAGCAGAAGAAGCGCGCGACGCCGCCGCGCGGCTCGTCGGCCATGTAGGCCGTCGAGTAGACGTGGATGAGCGTGCCGACTCCGGTGACGACGAGGATCATCAGGCCGGAGAGCGGATCGAGCCGGAAGCCCCACGGCACGTTCAACAGGCCGATACCGGTGTGCGTCGCGAGCGGGATGTTCGGAATCCACGGCGCGACGACGACGTCGTAGGCACGCGCGTCGTGCGGCAGGCC
>Ga0075435_100003226_pt1 | contig 11043 bp, 7 predicted proteins | sample RhiMethybrSRZTD4_FD_75302 | JGI IMG/M metagenome (GOLD analysis project Ga0075435, IMG submission 75302) | Populus rhizosphere microbial communities from Tennessee, USA - Rhizosphere MetaG P. TD hybrid SRZTD4 | ecosystem: Host-associated > Plants > Roots > Rhizosphere > Soil | place: USA... | reverse complement strand
TCGGCCGGATGCGCCAGACATTCGTCGAGCACCATCGCGATGTCGGAGCCGAGCTGTGCCTGGATGTCGGTGGCCTTCTCCGGCGTCAGGTGATGAAGCGATCCGTCGAGATGCGATCTGAAATGCGCGCCCTCCTCGTCGAGCGTGCGCCGCGCGGCGAGACTGAACACCTGATAGCCGCCGCTGTCGGTAAGGATTGGTTTCGACCAACCGATAAAACGATGCAGTCCACCGCGCCGCGCGATGAGGTCGTCACCGGGACGCAGATAGAGATGATAGGTGTTGGTCAGGAGGATCTCGGCGCCGAGCAACTCGAGATCGCGATGCGTCACCCCTTTCACCGCGCCCTGCGTTCCGACGGGCATGAACGCCGGCGTCTCCACGACACCGTGCGCCGTCGTCATCAAGCCGCGCCGCGCGCGGCCGTCGGTGTGCGTGACGCGGAAGCCGAACGAGGACACATGCTAAGTTTAGCGAAGACACAAAGGGCACAAAGGAAACAAAGGGCACAAAGGACGGCGTGAAGAAGCTGCGAGTCGGCGTCATCTACGGCGGGCGTTCGGGCGAGCACGAGGTGTCGCTCGCATCGGCGGCGGCCGTGTTTCAGAATCTCGATCCCGATCGGTACGAGTCGATTGCGATCCGCATCGAGAAGGACGGCCGCTGGGCGCTGCCCGACCGGCCGCCGAACCTCATATCCGCCGCAGATGTGATCCACGGCTCGGGCGCGGCGCGGCCGCAGCCCGACCGCACGCGCGAAGCGCATCTCATCGCGCATCCGGGCGGCGATACGCTCCTCACGATCAATCGCCGCGAGGATCGGGCGATCGTGTCGGGACTCGGCCTCGACGTGGTCTTTCCCGTGCTGCATGGTCCCTACGGTGAAGACGGCACCGTGCAGGGGCTGCTCGAGCTCGCGAACGTGCCGTATGTCGGCGCGGGCGTGCTCGCATCCGCTGTCGGCATGGACAAAGGCGCGATGAAGCTGGTGTTCGCGGCCAAGGGGCTGCCGATCTGCGACTACGAGGTCGTCCTCAAGCGCGACTGGCGGCGCGACGAGCGCGCCATCATGAATCTCGTCGTCGCACGGCTCGGGTTTCCGGTGTTCGTGAAGCCGGCGAATCTCGGATCGAGCGTCGGCATCTCGAAGGCGAAGCACGCCACCGAACTGCGCGCGGCGATTTCGCTCGCGGCGGAGTTCGATCGGAAGATCGTCATCGAGGCGGCAGTGCCGAACGCGCGTGAAATCGAGTGTGCCGTCCTCGGGAACGACGAGCCGGAAGCCTCCGTGGCCGGTGAGATCGTGCCGTCGAAGGAGTTCTACGACTACGAAGCGAAGTATCTCGACGAAGGATCCAAACTCATCATTCCCGCGCCGCTCACCGAACAGCAGGCGCAGGAGGTGCGGACGCTCTCGGTTGCCGCGTTCAAGGCGATCGACGGCGCCGGCATGGCGCGCGTCGATTTCCTGCTCGCCGGCGACAGCGGCATGCTGTATCTGAACGAGGTGAACACGATTCCGGGCTTCACGACGATCAGCATGTATTCGAAGCTGTGGGCGGCGACGGGCGTTTCGTATCCCCAGCTGCTCGACCGCCTCATCGCGCTCGCACTCGAACGTCACGCCGAGAAACAGCAATTACGCACCAGCATGTGAGAGTCGCGATCGCCGCGGCGCTGCTCAGCCTCGCATGGCCTGCACGTGCCGGGTTGATCGAAGGGCCGCGCCTCGCCGCCGTCTACGATTCCATTCTCAATGCAGAGTTCAATCGCGCAGCCGCCCAGCTGCCCGAGACGTGTCCGCCTGCGCCCGAAGGCGCGTGCAAGACGCTCGGCGCCGTTGCGCTGTGGTGGGAAATTCTCATCAGGCCGTCAGATCGAAGCCTCGACGCACGCTTCACCAAAGTGGTCGAGGACGCGATTGCCGTAAACATTCAGTGGACGGCTCGCGACCCGCTGAGCGCCGACGCGTGGTTCTTCCTCGCGGGATCGTACGGCGCGCGAGTGCAATGGCGCGCGCTTCGCGGCGAGCGCGTCGCGGCCGCGCGCGACGGAAAGAAGATCAAGGACGCATTGGAGCGCGCCTTGCAGATCGATCCGGCGTTGTACGACGCGCACTTCGGCATCGGCCTCTACCATTACTACGCGGACGTCGCGCCCGCGTACGCGAAGCTTCTGCGCTGGCTGCTGTTTCTACCGGGCGGCGATCGCGCGAAGGGGATCGCCGAGATGCTCGATGCGCGCGAACGCGGCGAGATCGTTCGCGGCGAAGCGGATTTTCAACTGCAGCAGCTGTATCTCTGGTACGAACATCGTCCCGACGATGCGATCGCGCTGCTCGAGTCGCTCGACGATCGCTATCCGAACAACCCGATCTTCCTTCAGCGCATCGCCGAGGCCGAAGATGTTTACAGACATGACGTCGATGCGAGCGCGCGCGCGTGGGAAACGCTGCGCGATCGCGCGCGCGAGGGCCGCGTGTACGCCGCCGATGCGATCGCAACGCGCGCGGAAGAAAAACTGCGCGCGATCGCGCCACGGCGTGTGAAACTTTTTTGACTTTTGCTGCACATTGTGCTTGACACTGCAGAGATACCGTCCATAATCTACATCTGGTATGAGGGTGGCCAACTCAGGCCAGCCCTTGTGAAGCTCGAGCAGTTATCGAGCTCGCCCTCGCGGCAAACGCGAGGTGCCCCGAAGCGAAGGGCGGCCTTGTCGGGCGAGCGTGCCAGGCGGCAGCCACCTGCGACATCGTGAGCGCTCTCGCAAGTGAATCCCACATTGAAGGGGGGGATAAGAGAAAATGGCGAAGAAAGCCAAGGGCGGGAAAAAGAAGGCCGGCAAGAAACGTTAAGCCGACCTCGCCCGTCGATAAAAGGGGGCGGCCGTCGCCCCCTTTTCAACGTACACACACGTAACAACTAAGCCCTGATCCCTAATCCCTCTAATCCCTAATCCCTGATCCCTCTAATCCCTGATCCCTAATCCCTAGTCCCTAGTCCCTAGTCCCCGACGGGCGACGCGCAGCGTCGCTCATCGTAGCCCCGTCCCACACACGCACGCGCCGTATCACGTCCCACTGCCGGATCTGATCGACGATCTCCATCCCGCTGATCACGCGGCCGAACACCGTGTACTTCGCATCGAGGTGCGGTTGCGGCGAGTGAGTGATGAACCACTGGCTGCCGCCGGTGTCGGGCCACGGGTCGAGCGCCATGCCGACGGCGCCGCGAAGGTACGGACGCTCGTTGAGCTCGTCGCGAATCGTGTAGCCGGGCGCGCCTTCGCCGTCGCCGCGCGGGTCGCCGTCCTGCACGACGAAGTCGGGGACGACGCGATGGACGCTCAGGCCGTTGAAGTAGCCCTTGCGCGCCAGCGAGATGAAGTTCTCGACCGTGAGCGGCGCGTCGACGACCGCGAGCTCGATCTGAATCGAACCGCGATCGGTGTCGATGTAGACCTGCGTCGACACGGGTGGATTCGCCAGATGCGCCGCCTGATACGTCTCCTCGGGCAGCGTTGTCGGGGCGGGACGGATCTGCGCGTCCGCGTCGGCGGCCGCGGACGGATCGAGCTGCTTCAGTAGCATCGCGGCGCGGACGCGGACCGCCCAGTCCTTGTCGGCAAACGCGCTCTTCAGCGTCGGTGTTGCCGCTGCGGCGCCGTACTTCGAGAGCGAGGCAAGCGCTGCGGCGCGCGCGGAGTAGAGAGGATCGCGTTCGCCGTTTCGATAGGCGTCCGCCAGCGCGGCCGCGCCGTTCGGCGGCTTCAACTCTCCGAGCCCGGTGGCGGCGGCGGCGCGCACGACCGGATCGTCGGCCTTGAGGCGATCGAGCAGCACCTGCACGGCGTTCGGCGCTTTCATCTTCACCAGCGCCTGCAGAACGGACGGGATGACGCGCTGATCGCTGTCGTTCAGCATCGCGGTGACGCGCGGCAGCGTCACCTCGGAAGCGAACGTGCTCAGCACCGTGGCGAGGGCCGCGCGAACGCTCCAGTGCGGATCGGGATCGAGCGCCGATAGTACCGTGACGAAGTTCTGGGCGTCGAGCGTCGCAATCGATCGAAGCGCAGACGCGCGGACGGCGGGAACCGGATCGGAGAGCAGGTCGAGCAGCGTGTCGGTGACCGGCTGCATGCCGGCCGCGCGCAGATTCCCGAGCGCGCCGACGGTCTCGAGCCGCACGTTCGCGTCAGTGCTCGCGTCGTGGATGATTTTCAGCAGCGGCTCGGCAGCCGAGGGATCGCCGATGCGTCCGAGCGCACGAACCGTTTCGACGAGCACGCCGCGATCGCCGCTCGTCAAAAGCGGCATCAGCGTCGGCAGCGCCGACGGATCGCCGACGGCGCCGAGTCCTTTGACGGCGAACGCGCGCGTGTACGCGTTCGAGTCCTTCGCGAGCGTCAGCAGCGCGGGGAGCGCGCGCTTGTCCTCGAGCCGCTGCAGCGCGAAGGCGACCGGCCACGATCGCACGCGCGGCTGGCCGTTCGCGTCGAGCACGACCGCCGACAGCTGCGGATACGCCTTGAGGCGGACCAGCGCGTAAATCCCGAGTCGGAATGCCGCCGCCGGCGTATCGCGGCGCGCATCGTCTTCGTCGGCGGGCGGCTGCGCGAGCGCGCCGCTCTGGACGACCTGCAACGCCATGCGCGCGATCGGATCGGCGGATGCCTGATCGCCGAGGAGTCCCAATGCTTCGGCCGCACTCCCCTGCACGAGCGGCGAGGGATCGGCGAGCGCGGTGACGAGCGGATCGCGCCCGCCCGGATCGCCGATGAGCCCGATCGCAAACGCGGCCATCTGACGGACTTCAGGTTCGGTATCGCCGGTCATCAGCGCGACGAGCGGCTGAACGCCTTCGCGCAGGCCCACATGGCCGATGGCCAGCGCCGCGCGGCGCCGGATGCGCGCTTCCGAATCGGTCAGCATGCGCGTGAGATCGGGCGGAGGCGGCGGCGGTGGAGGGACGACAACGGGCCGCTGCCCGCGCGAGGCGACAACGGGTGCCGGCGGCGGCGCGGGCGCCGGCTGCTCTCGCAGAATGCGGCGATCCTCCAGCCGGAGAATCCACGCCATCTTCTGCTCGTAGCTCGGTTCCGCGGGTTTGGGCGGCGGAGGCGGCGGCGCGCTGCCACATCCCGAAAGGACGAGCGCGGCCAGAATCACGAACGCGAGTCGGTTCATACCGATGAGATCTGGGCCCCGGTCGAGGATGTCGTCGACGTCTTCGATGTCGGGGACGCGAGCAGCTCGGCCCGTTCGATCGTCGCGCGTTCGATCCGATCGTCGCGAATCGTCACGCCGATGCCCGGCTGCCGTGGAACGGCGATCGTCCCGTCCGGAGCCACTTCAATCGGCGGATCGATGAGATCGGGATCGAAGTACCGCTTGCTCGCTGCGACGTCGCCAGGCAGCGTGAAGTTCGAAAGCGTCGACAGGTGAATGTTCGCGGCGCGGCCGATGCCCGATTCGAGCATCCCGCCGTGCCACACCGGAATGCCGTGATCGGCGCAGAGATCGTGCACGCGGATCGATTCACTGAAGCCGCCGACGCGTCCCGGCTTGATGTTGATGATGCGGCAGGCGCCGGCGCGAATCGCCTCGCGCGCGGCGCCGACCGTCTTGATCGATTCGTCCAGGCAGATCGGCGTGCGCAGCCTGCGCTGCAGGACGGCATGATCGGCGATGTCGTCGTAGTCGAGCGGCTGCTCGATCATCATCAGATCGAATCGATCGAGTTCCGCGAGATGATCGGCATCGGCCAGCGTGTATGCGGCGTTTGCGTCCACCATGAGCGCAATCGGTCCGAACCGCGTGCGCACGGCGTCGACGACGTCCACGTCCCAGCCCGGTTTGATTTTGATCTTGATGCGGCGGTACCCGGCCGCGAGCTCGCGCTCGATCTTCCCGAGCAGGTCGTCGACGGTTTCCTGGATGCCGATCGACACGCCCGATGCAATGCGATCGCGGACGCCGCCGAGCACGCGCGACAGGGGCTCGCCCCGCTGACGCGCGTACAGATCCCACGCGGCCATCTCCACGCCCGCCTTCGCCATGTTGTGGCCGCGGATGGCTTTGAGCGCTGGAAAGATGGCTCGGGGATGATCGAAGTCGACGCCGAGCACGCGCGGCGCGATAAACGCGCTGATGACGTGCCACGCCGTGTCGTTGGTCTCGGAGCTGTAGTACGGATCGACGTCGGCGACGCATTCGCCGTATCCGGCCACACCGTCGCCCTCGGCGCGAACAAGAATGAACTGCTTGTGGTAGGCGCGCCCGAAACTGGTCTCGAAGAAGTGAACGAGCGGGAGCTTCAGAAGCCGCAGCTCCAGGCGTTCGATCCGCACGGCGCGATGATATCATCGCGCCGCTTGCAATTCCGCCACATCGCGATCGAAGGACCGATCGGCGCAGGCAAGACTGCGCTTGCGGAGCGACTCGGCGCGCGTCTCGACGCCACCGTCGTGCTCGAAGAAGGCGACAACCCGTTCCTCGCCGACTTCTACGCCAATCGTCCCGGCGCCGCGCTGCAGGCGCAGCTCTTCTACCTGCTGAACCGCCACCGCCAGCAGACGACATTGCAGCAGGCGGATCTGTTCAGCCAGCTGACGATTTGCGACTACCTGTTCGACAAGGACAAGATCTTCGCGTATCTGAATCTCGACGACAACGAGCTCTTCATCTATCAGCGGCTCTTCGATCTGCTCGCGCGCGACGTCCCGCGCCCCGATCTCGTCGTCTATCTGCAGGCGCCCACCGATGTCCTGCTTCGCCGCGTGCACAGCCGGCGCATGGAGCCGGAAGCCGTCGCGCTGCAGCCCGACGACGATTACCTGCGCGAGCTGAACGAGGCGTACCACCACTTCTTCTTCCACTACGACGCCACGCCGCTCCTCGTCCTCGAAACGTCCCAGTTCGATTCCGACGCGAGCGACGAAGCGCTCGACGACCTGATCAAGCAGCTCCGCGCGATGGGCCCCGGCACGCGATACTACGTCCCGAGAACCAAACCATGAATGATCACTCCCCAATCCATCCACAATCACCTTACTCCCCAATCAATCCACAATCACCTCACTCCCCAATCAATCCACAATGACCTCACTCCCCAATCAATCCACAATGACCTCAATCCCCGATCAATCCACAATGACCTCAATCCCCGATCCCCAATCACTCCGCAATCCGCAATCCTCAATCCAAAATGCTAAGCTTCTGCTGATGCCGTGGTTCAAAAAGACCCGGAAGCCGATTGTCGCGGCGACGAAAGAGAAACCGAGCCGCGTGCCGGAGGGGCTCTGGGTGAAGTGCCCCGGATGCTCGCAGATCATCTACAACAAGGATCTCGTCACCAACGCGAACGTCTGCCCGAAGTGCGCGCATCACTTTCGGGTGACGGCGGCCGAGCGCCTGCGTCTGCTGTTCGACGGTGACCGGGAAGAGTACGATCGCGGTCTCGTCTCGACCGATCCGCTCGACTTCACCGACACCAAGCCGTACAAGAAGCGGCTGAAGGCGGGCATCGAGAGCACCGGCCTGAAGGACGCGCTCATCTCGGCGTCCGGCACGGTCGACGGCATTCCGACGCTCATCGCCGCGATGGAGTACGGCTTCATCGGCGGCAGCATGGGCGTGGTCGTCGGCGAGAAGATCACGCGCGCGATCGAGCGGGCGATCGACCGGCGGCTGCCGCTCGTCATCGTCTGCTGCTCCGGCGGCGCGCGGATGATGGAAGGCGCGCGCTCGCTCATGCAGATGGCGAAGATCTCGGGCGCGCTCGCACGGCTCGATCGCGCGGGGCTTCCGTACATCTCGGTGCTGACCGATCCGACCACCGGCGGCGTCACCGCGAGCTTCGCGATGCTGGGCGATCTCAACATCGCCGAGCCCAAGGCGCAGATCGGCTTCGCGGGACCGCGCGTCATCGAGCAGACGATCCGGCAGAAGCTGCCGGAAGGATTCCAGCGCAGCGAGTTCCTGCTCGAAAAGGGGATGATCGATCTCGTTGTCGATCGCCGCGAGATGAAAGCGGTGATTGCGGGCGCGCTGCGGTTCATGGGCGCGTCGCGCCCCGAGCCGGTCCGGCAGCCGGTTGCCGCTGCCGCCGCGCCTGTCGCCGCGGAACCCGCGCCGCAGCTCTGAAACCGCGCGCCTGCATCTGAGGCGGTCGTGGATCCCTTCGCATATCTGTACGGCCTCGAACAATTCGGGATCAAATTCGGCCTCGAAAACATGTCGGCGATCGTCGAACGTCTCGGCCATCCCGAACGGACGTTCAGATCGGTGCATATCGCGGGCACGAACGGCAAAGGATCGGTGACCGCGATGGTTGACGCTGCACTGCGCGCGGCGGGTCACCGCTCCGCGCGCTACACGTCGCCACATCTCGTCGATCTCACCGAGCGATTTGTGATCGACGGCGCACCGGTGGCAACCGACGCGCTTCGCAGCGTAGTAGACGATGTGCGCAACGTGGTGGAGGACCTGCGGCGCGAGCACGTGCTGCAGGTGCAGCCGACGTTCTTCGAGGTGACGACCGCTGTCGCGTTCGAGCTGTTCCGCCGAAACAAGGTGGAGGTGGCGGTGCTCGAAGTCGGACTCGGCGGCCGCCTCGATGCGACGAACGTCGTGTCACCGATAGCGACGGCGATCACGTCGATTGGCTTCGATCATCAGTTGTATCTCGGTCCGACGCTCGGCGACATCGCGTCCGAGAAGGCGGGCATCATCAAACGCGGCGTGCCGGTCGTCGTCGGCGAGCTGGCGCCGGAACCCGATGCGGTGATCACGCGAATCGCGAGCGAGCGGGGCGCGCCGCTGATTCGCGCATCCGGGCGCGATGTGTGCGGCATGGACGTGGGCCTGCGCGGTGCCCATCAGCGGATCAACGCGGCGGTCGCCCTTCACCTGCTTCGAGTCGTAGATCGAACCGGCGTGCGTGTGTCCGCGGATGCCATCGCGCGCGGGCTCGCGCGGCCCGAATGGCCGGGCCGTCTCGATCTGCGGCGTGTCGCCGGCGGCCGCGAGGTGCTGCTCGATGCGGCGCACAATCCGGCTGGGGCGGCGGCGCTCGCGTCTTATCTCCGAGAGATGTCGCCGACGCCGCTCCCGCTCGTGTTCGCCGTCATGCGCGACAAGGACATCGCCGGCATGATGCAGGTCCTCGCGCCGTCGGTCGGAAGCATTGTCGCCACGCGCGCATCGCATCCGCGATCGGCGGATCCCGAAGCGATCGCCGAGCGCGCCAGGGCGATTGCGCCAGGGCTGGACGTGTCGGTCGAGCCGAACGCTGCCGATGCGCTCGCCCGCGCGTGGCGATCCTCGCCGCGCGTTGTCGTCGCCGGATCCATCTTCCTGCTCGGCGATGTTCTCCGCGTGATACCCTTCGAAAAAGTTGACTAGTGGCGTGTCTCTTCAGGTTTACTGCCGGCCGCTCCGTCGTCGCGGCCGAAGATCGCAGTCGACGCCTCGGGTGATTAGTACTGCTTTACCCATACGGTCGACGAGATGAGGAGATTCGGCTCAGCTCTCCTGACCGTCAGCGCGCTCGCACTCGGTTCGCCGCATGCGTCGGCGCAACCACCCGCGGGGCTTCCGCCGGCTGCTGCTCAGCCTCCGGCGCCGGCACCATCACCCGCGCCGGGATCGACCAACGAAACGGTCAGCGCCGACCGTCGCGAGCTGACGAGCGATCAGAAGAACGCGCACTACATAGGTCATGTCGAGATCGAGCGCCCCGACGTGAAGATCTACGCCGACGATGTGGTGATGCAGGGCGACGCGAACAGGATGATCCTCACGGGGAACGTCGTCCTCGCGCAGGGGAACAACCGGCTGTCGGCCGAGCGCGCCGAGTTCGACACCAAGAGCGGTCTCGGAACCTTCTACAACGCGTGGGGCATCGCAAGCGTGCAGCCGCCGCGCCAGGCGCCACGGCCGGGCGTCAGCGTCCCGACGCAAACGGGACAGGAGACGAACGTCTATTTCTTCGGCGACAAGATCGAGAAAGTCGCTCCGAAGAAATACAAGATCACGAACGGCGGCTTCTCCACGTGCGTGCAGCCGACGCCACGGTGGGATCTCCATGCGGACACGGTCATCCTGAACGTCGATCACTACACCGTGCTCAAGCAGGCGGTGTTCACGGTGAAGGGCGTGCCGATGCTGTATGTTCCGATCCTGTATTACCCGACGAAACGCGAGCAGCGCGCCACCGGATTCCTGCTGCCGACGTACGGATCGTCCGCGCGGCTCGGTCAGTCGCTGCACAACGCGTTTTTCTGGGCGATCAACCGGAGCCAGGACGCGACGCTGATGCACGACTGGTATTCGAAAGGCGGGCAGGGTTACGGGAGCGAGTACCGCTACAACTTCGGCGGCGGGTCGGACGGCAACTTCGTCGGTCATCTGCAGAACATGAACCAGTTGACGGAGATCGGGAGCGACGGCAATCCGCAGATAACACCCGCGCAGCGGACCTTCGATCTGAGAGGCAGCGCAAACCAGATTCTGCCGGGCAATCTTCGCGCTCGCGCCAACATCGATTATTTCTCCAATATCCAGGCGAAACAGGCGTACACGACGAACATCATCGACTACTCGAGCAACCGTCGCGCCTACGGCGCGAACATTGTCGGCGCGTGGGGCACGTACTCGATGAACGCGACGCTCGATCACAGCGAGTACTTCTACGGCGCGAACACCTCGGCGCTATCCGGCTCCTGGCCGCGCATCACGTTTACGCGCATGGAGCGGCCGCTGCTCGGATCTGATCTGTACTTCACGCTGAACACCGATGTCGGCCATCTGCTGCGCGAATCCAAGCAGCCCGACTCGACCGGCGAGATCGTCGACATCGACTCGAGCGTCGGACGCTTCGACATCTCGCCGCAGATTCGCTATCCGTTCAAGAAGTGGCAATGGTTTACGGTCAACTCGACCGCCGGTTTTCGCGACACGTATTACACGCGCAGCTACGCGCCGACGGACGATCCCACCGTCCGGCCGTCGGTTCCGGTCGACGAACCGCTGAATCGCGA
>Ga0075435_100003225_pt1 | contig 11045 bp, 11 predicted proteins | sample RhiMethybrSRZTD4_FD_75302 | JGI IMG/M metagenome (GOLD analysis project Ga0075435, IMG submission 75302) | Populus rhizosphere microbial communities from Tennessee, USA - Rhizosphere MetaG P. TD hybrid SRZTD4 | ecosystem: Host-associated > Plants > Roots > Rhizosphere > Soil | place: USA... | reverse complement strand
TTCGAGGCGCGGCCGGCGCAGCTCGAAATGGCGGCGGCCGTCGCGGACGTCATCGCCGAGGGGGGCGTCCTGCTCGCGGAAGCGGGCACCGGCACAGGGAAGACGCTCGCCTACCTGGTCCCCGCGATCCTCAGCCGCCAGCGCGTGCTCGTCTCGACCGGGACGAAGAACCTCCAGGAACAGATCTTCTTCAAGGACCTGCCGGTCCTCCAGCACACGCTCGGCATCCCCTTCACCGCCACCTACATGAAGGGACGGGGCAACTATCTCTGCCTGCATCGCTTCGACGCCCTCAAGGAGGGAGCGATGCACACGCACGACGAGCGCGTCGCCGTCCGGGTCATCGACGAGTGGTCGCGCGAGACCGAGACCGGCGATCGCGCCGAGATGGCCGACCTGCCCGAGGATCTGCCGTTCTGGCCGGAGATCGCCGCCACCAGCGAGAACTGCATCGGCGCCGACTGCCCGCGCTTCAACGACTGCTTCGTCACGAAGATGCGCCAGCGCGCCGCCGAATCGGACGTCGTCATCGTCAATCACCACCTGCTCTGCGCCGACGCGTCGGTGCGGCAGAGCGCGTTCGGCGAAGTGATCCCCTCCTGCCAGTACGCGATCGTCGACGAGGCGCACCAGCTCGAGGACGTCGCGACGCAGTACTTCGGGCGCGCGATCAGCAACTACCGCTTCGACGACTTCGCGCGCGAGGTGACCCGCGCGATCGCGACGAAGCAGATTCCCGACGACGAGCACGCCGACAACCTGGCCTCCGACCTGGAAAACGTGCGCGACGGGGCGCGGCTCTTCTTCGGCCGCTTGCAGATGCTGCGCTTCGACGCCGCCGACGCGCGCCTGGGCCAGGGCGCCTCCATGGGCAACGAGAGCCGCATGCGCGTGACCGCGAAGACGCTCGAGCCGGCGGCGCACGACACGGCGGCGCTGGTGCGTGCGCTCGAGGCGATCGAGGCAACGGTGGCGCTCACCAGGGACGCGCCCGAAGACGTCATCGCGCTCGGCCGCCGCGCGGCGGAGCTGCGCGACGACCTGCGCTTCCTGACGCGCGCCGACGATCCGGGACACGTCTACTACATGGACATCCGCGGGCGCGGCGTGTTCCTGCGCGCGTCGCCGATCGACGTGTCGGACGTGATCCGCGAGATGCTCCTCGATCGCATGAAGGCGACGGTGCTCACCTCGGCGACGCTCGCCGTCGACGGGCGATTCGACTACGTCCGCGGACGCCTCGGCATCCGCCGCGCGCACGAGGCGCGCCTCGCCTCCGAGTTCGACTACACACGGCAGGCGATCCTCTACCTGCCGAAGCGCATGCCCGATCCGCGATCGCCGCAATTCGTGGTCGAGGCCGGGCGCGAGGTCGTCGAGATCCTGAAGCGGACCGACGGCCGCGCCTTCGTGCTCTTCACGAGCTACGCGAACCTCCGCCAGGTGCACGAACGGGCGGCGTCGCAGCTGTCGTTTCCAATCCTCGTGCAGGGCAGCGCGCCGCGCAGCGCGCTGCTGCGCGATTTCAAGACGACGCCCAACGCGGTCCTCTTCGCGACCTCCAGCTTCTGGCAGGGGGTGGACGTCGTCGGCGAAGCCCTGAGCTGCGTGATCATCGACAAGCTGCCGTTCGCGTCGCCGGGCGATCCCATCACCTCGGCGCGCATCGAGGCGATCAACGAGGCGGGCGGCAACGCCTTTGCCGAGTACCAGATCCCGCTGGCCATCCTGGCGCTGCAGCAGGGGCTGGGGCGGCTGATCCGCCACCGCCAGGATCGCGGCGTCCTGGCGATTCTCGATCCGCGGCTGCGGACGATGGGGTACGGGCGAAGATTTCTGGCCTCCCTGCCCCCCGCACCTGTAACGCACGACCTCGATCGGATCGATAAGTTCTTCGATGCCTGACGTCGACGCCGGAGTGGTCCGCCCGATCCTCAAGTGGGCCGGCGGGAAGCGGCAGCTCCTGCCGGAGCTGCGACCGTTCTATCCCGCGCAATTCACGCGCTATCTCGAGCCGTTTCTCGGGAGCGGCGCGGTCTTCCTCGATCTCCACAACCTGGGTCTGCTGCGGGGCCGGACCGTCGTCCTCTCCGACATCAACGCCGACATCATCGGCTGCTACCGCGCCGTCCGCGACGAGGCCGGCGAGGTGATCGCGGCGCTGCGCGAGCTGGAACGCGACTATCAGCTCGGCGGAGACGCGCACTTCTACGGGATCCGCGATCGCGCGTTCAACCCGGCGCGGCGGCACGTGCACGCGCGCCCGGACCCGGCAGCCGCCTACACGCCGCGGCTGGCGGCGATGCTGATCTTCCTGAACCGCACCGGCTACAACGGCCTGTTCCGGCTCAACTCGCGCGGCGACTACAACGTGCCGGCTGGGCGGTATTCGAACCCGACGATCTGCGACGAGGCCAACCTGCGCGCGTGGAGCCAGGCGCTCGGGCGGCCGGGGGTCACGCTGCGCGTCGCGCCGTTCGACGAGGCGCTTCGCGAGGCCGGGCAGGACGACTTCGTCTACCTCGATCCCCCCTACGCCCCCGTCAGCGCGACGGCGCGGTTCACGTCGTACACGGCCGGGGGATTCGACGCGGCCGCGCAGCACCGCCTGCAGCAGGCGGTGATCCGCCTGTCGTGCCGGCGGGCGTTCGTCCTGCTGAGCAACTCGGCGGCGCCCCAGGTCCGGGCGCTCTATACGCGGCAGGCGGCGAAGATCGCCGGCCTGAAGGCGACGTCGGTGGCGGCGCGGCGGGCGATCAACTCGCGCGCGTCCAGCCGCGGCCCGGTGCGCGAATACCTCATCACCAACGTGGACCGGCGGCCCGCCTGACGCGACACAGCGGCCGGTATAATAGGACGCGGCGGACCTGACGGTCCCCCTTCAACTGGAGGTTTCATGACGGGCGCCACCATTCGCCGGACGCTCTCGATCTGCGCCATGGCCATCGGCCTGGCGATCGTCGCCGCACCGGCTTCCGCCCAGACCGGGCAGATCAAGGGCAAGGTCGTCGATCAGCAGGGCAACCCGGTCGACGGCGTGAAGATCACGATGTACAACCAGAACACCAACCGCAGCCTGGAGACCAAGACCAACAAGAAGGGTGAATACATCCAGGTCGGCCTCACGCCCGCGAAATACAAGGTGACCGCGTCGAAGGGGGAGCTGAGCGACGTCAAGGAAATCGACATCCACCTCGACATGGCCAATCTCGACTTCAAGCTCGCGCCGGGTGGCGGCGCGGCAGGCGGGTCGATGTCGAAGGAAGAGGCCGCGAAGGTCCGGGCGAAGGTGGATGCGGCCAACAAGGCGTTCGCGGAAGGCGTCGACCTGAGCAACGCCGGCAAGAACGACGAAGCCATCGCCAAGTTCAACGAGGTCATCGCCGCGATGCCGGCCTGCGCCGAGTGCTACTCGAACATCGGCACGTTGAAGACGAAGGACAAGAAGTTCGACGAGGCGGAAGCCGCCTACAAGAAGGCGATCGAAGTGAAGCCGGAGTTCGCCGAGGCCTACAACGGGCTGGCCAACCTCTATAACGCCGAGAAGAAATTCGACCAGGCGGCCGAAGCCAGCAAGAAGGCCATGGAGCTCAGCGGCGGCGCCGCGGGCGCGGCCGGGACGGCGGGAGCCGGCGGGGGCAACGCCGCGGCCATCTTCAACCAGGGCGTCATCCTCTGGAACGCCGGCAAGATCCCTGACGCGAAGGCGCAGTTCGAGCAGGCCGTGAAGCTCGACCCGAACATGGCCGACGCGCAGTACTGGCTGGGCATGGCACTGGTCAACGGCGGCGATACCGCCGGCGCGAAGCCGAAGTTCGAGACTTACCTCAAGCTCGCGCCTACCGGGCAGTACGCCGACATCGCCAAGAGCATCCTCGCGACGATCAAGTAAGCGGGCGGCGTGAACGACATCGAAAGCCACCTCGCGGCGATCCGTTCGCGGATCGCCGCGGCGGCGGCGGCGGCGGGCCGGACGCCGACCGACGTCTCCCTCCTCGCGGTCTCGAAAACGTTCGGTCCCGACCACGTCAGGGCCGCGTATGCCGCCGGCCAGCGCGACTTCGGCGAGAACAAGGTCCAGGAAGCCCTGCAGAAACAGGAGGCAACGGCCGATCTAGCCATCAGGTGGCATCTCATCGGTCATCTCCAGTCGAACAAGGCGAAGAAGGCCGCCCCGGCTTTTGCAGCGATTCACTCGGTCGACTCGGTCGAGCTGCTGAGGCGCATCGACGCGGCGGCGGTCGAGGCGGGTTCGGCGCCGGACGTCTACATCCAGGTGGACCTCGCCGGCGAGGACACGAAGTTCGGCGCGCCGGAAGCGGACGCCGGCGCCATCGCGCGGGCGGCAGCGTCCTGCCGCGCGGCACGGCTCAAGGGACTGATGCTGCTGCCGCCGTGGTTCGATGACCCGGAGCTGGCGCGCCCGTATTTCCGCCGGCTGCGCGGGCTGCGCGACCGGCTCATCGAGGAAGGCATCGACGCCGCGCAGCTGCACGAGCTGTCGATGGGCATGAGCCACGACTTCGAAGTGGCGATCCAGGAAGGGGCCACGCTCGTCCGCGTCGGCACCGCCATTTTCGGCAAGCGGATTGTGAGGACCTGATGTTCGATCGCACCCAGACGCCACCCCGCCCCACCGACGATCCCGTCGCGCCGCAGCCGCCCGAGCGGATGATGCGGATCACGCCGATGGACATGCGCCAGCAGCGCTTCAAGCCGGCGATGCGCGGCTACGACAAGACCGAGGTGGTCGCGTTCCTGACCGAGGCCGCCGACGACTACGAGCACGCGCAGCGCGAGATCGATCGGCTGCGCGGCGACCTCATGCGGATGGAGGCGCTGCTCGCCGAGCACCGCCAGCGCGAGGCCAACCTGCGCGACACGCTGCTGACGGCGCAGAAGCTCTCGGGCGAGCTGAAGGAAGCGGCGCAGAACGAGGCCAAGCTGATCCTGCGCGAGGCGCAGGGGCGCGCCGACCTGCTGCTCGAGAAGGCGCAGGCGCGCCTGAGCGAGATGGATCACGACGTCAACGAGCTGAAGCTGCGGCGCCGCGACGCCGAGGGATCGCTCGAGGCCAGCATCCAGGCGCTCTATCGCGCGCTCGAGTTCATCCGCGACCAGGACCAGGCGCGCACCGACGAGAAGGTGCTGCTGCACCGGCCGCGGCAGACCGATCAGCCGCCGCAGCAGGGCGCCTGGCAGCCCGACGCCCGTGGCGAAGAGCGAAAAGCGTCCAGCTGAGGCGACGCTGGACATCCGCGTGATTCCGCGGTCGCCGCGCACCTCGGTTGACGGGATGCGCGGGGCCGCGATCCTGGTCCGCCTGGCCGCGCCGCCGGTGGACGGCGCCGCCAACGACGCGTTGATCGCGTTCCTGTCGGCGGCGCTCGACATTCCCCGCCGCCAGATCACCATCGTCTCCGGCGAGCGCTCGCGGGACAAGCGCGTCCGCATCGCCGGCATCGGGACCGAGGCGGCGATCAGCCAGCTGCTCCGATAAATGCTCCTGATTCGACATCTGCGCCAGCTCGTGACCTGCGCGGGCGCGGCGCCCCACCAGGCGCCTCATCAAACAAAGCCCGGCGGCGATCGGCGCGCGATCGCGATCGTCGAGGACGGCGCGATCGCCGCCGACGGCGAGCGCGTCCTCTTTGCCGGCCGCGACGGCGACCTGCCGGCGCCGCTCGCCTCCGCCCCCGGCGCGCGGACGATCGACGGCCGAACGCTGTCGGCCGTGCCCGGCTTCGTCGACGCGCACACGCACGCGATCTTCGCCGGCGATCGCCGCGGCGAGCTGCGGCGCCGGCTCGCGGGTGCGAGCTACGCCGAGATCGCCGCGGCGGGCGGCGGCATCGTCTCCACCGTCCGCGCCACCCGCGAGGCGTCGGAGGCCGATCTCGTGGCGGCGACACGGGCGCGGCTGGGCGAGATGCTGGCCTGCGGCACGACCACCGCGGAGATCAAGAGCGGCTACGGCCTCGACGTCGAGTCCGAGCTGAAGCAGTTGCGCGCGATCCGGCAGCTCGCCGCGTCGCAGCCGATCGACCTGGCGCCCACCTTCATGGGCGCGCACGAGATCCCGCTGGACTATCGATCCCGCCGCGAGGACTACGTGCGGCTGGTTGTCGAGGAGATGATCCCGCGCGTCGCCGCCGAGGGACTGGCGGAGTGGTGCGACGTGTTCTGCGAGACCGGCGTCTTCACGCCGGAGGAGTCGACGCGGATCCTGGAGGCCGGCGCGGCGCACGGGTTGAAGCCGCGCATTCACGCCGACGAGCTCGGCGCGAGCGGCGGTTCGCAGGTGGCGGCGCGGGTCGGCGCGCGGTCCGCCGATCACCTCATCTTCGTGCCGGAGGACGGCATTCGCGCGCTGGCGGAGGCCGGCGTGGTCGCGACCCTGCTGCCGATCGCGGCGTTCTATCTCAAGCTCGGGCGCTTCGCGCCGGCGCGCGCGCTGATCGACGCCGGCGTCGCCGTGGCGCTGGCCACCGACGTCAATCCCGGCGGCGGGTTCTCCCCCTCCATGCCGTTCGCCATGACGCTGGCCTGCTTCTCGATGGGGATGACGTTCGAGGAAGCGCTGGCCGGCGCGACGATCAACGCCGCGCACTCGCTCGATCGCGCCGCGTCGGTCGGCAGCCTCGAGCCGGGAAAGCTCATGGACGCGGTGCTCGTGGCCGGCGACGCGATCGATCTGATTCGCGTCGGCGCGGCCTCGATTGCCGGCGTGATCAAACGTGGGACGATCGTTTCAGGGATGGAGCGCGCGTGAAGCTGACCGAGAGACGTGTCGACGACCTGTTGCAGGCCTTTCGCTCCCCCGATCCGACGCCTGGCGGAGGGTCGGCGGCGGCGCTGGCCGGCGCCATCGGCGCCTCGCTGCTGGCGATGGTCGCGGGACTGCCGAAATCGCGCGCCGCCACGGAAGAGGACGTCGAACGGCTCCAGGCCGCGGGACGGCGCTGCGCCGCGATTGCCGGCGACCTGACGACGCTCGTCGACCGTGACAGCGAGGCCTACGACCTCGTCGTCGGTGCCTACAGGCAGCCGAAGGGCACCGACGAGGAGAAGGCCGCGCGCTCCGCCGCGATCCAGCAGGCGATGCGCGCAGCGATCGCCGCGCCGCTCGACGTCATGCGCGCCTGCGCCGCCGCCGCCGAACAGGGGGTCGTCGTCGCTGCGCTCGGCAACCCCTCGGCGTCGAGCGACGTCCGGGTCGGCTTCGAGCTGCTCGGCGCCGGCCTCCGCGGCGCGAAGCTGAACGTGGAGATCAACCTGGGAAGCGTCAAGGACGCGGCGTACGTGGAGACCGTGCGGCGCGACGTCGAGGAGTTCGAGCGCGCGATCGGCCACGAGACATCAGCGATCCGTGGCTTCCGCCTTTAGGCGGAAGCACCGGCTTCTTCCCCCCTTCAGGCGGAAGCTCCACTACTGCGTCGCGTAGTCGAACTCGAAGCGGTGCGTGTAGCCCGGCGCGACGTTGACCAGCACCGCGTACGACACCTTGATCGCGGAGTGGTCCCCCATGCCGGGGATGCTCTTGCGGGTGATCTCGACGTAATCGGCATCGAGCGGGATCTGGTACTGCTGCGCGAGCTGCATGACCTGCTGCCGCACCACCTCCTCGGTCTTGGTACCCGAGAAGAGCGCCAGCTCGCGGACGGCGTCCTTGAACTGCTGGTCGTGGAAGAACACCACTCCGACGCGGACGCCTGCGTTCACCAGCAGCAGGAAGATGACGAGGCTGATGAGGCGCTTGATCATGGGCGCGCTACCGGATCTGGTGGAACAGCCGCTCCCATCGCGTCTTGGTGAAGAAATGCGTGACCACGGAGGCCATCCGCTTCACCGAGGCGCCGAGCCCCTCGTCCAGGTAGTCCTCGCGGCCTGACTCGTACGACCAGTAAATCAGCAGCGCCTTCCCCTTGACGTAGTCGCGCGGCAGGAAGCCCCAGTAGCGGCTGTCCTGCGAGTTGTCGCGGTTGTCCCCCATCACGAAGTACTGGTTCGGGGGAACGGTCACGGGGCCGAAGCGCTCGCGCACGTCGTACGACGTCGCCTCCTGGTATTCGCCGGTGGCCGGGGTCAGGAAGTGCACGTAGGGCTCGTCGAGCGGCGTGCCGTTGACCTGCACCTTCTTGTTGATCAGCTCGATCGTCTCGCCGGGCAGGCCGATCACCCGCTTGATGAAGTCGCGATCCGGCTCGTCGGGGTACTTGAAGACGATGATGTCGCCCCGGCGGATCGGGCGCACCGGCAGCACGGCGCGGCCGATGGCCAGCGGCGTCGGGCCGAAGATGAACTTGTTGACCAGCAGGTGGTCGCCGATGAGCAGGTTGTTCTCCATCGATCCCGTCGGGATCTTGAAGGCCTGCACCACCCAGGTGCGCACGAAGAGCGCGAGGATCACCGCGATGACGATCGACTCGAAGTATTCGCGGACGACCGACTTCTTGAAGGCGGGCGCGGTCATTCCTGCCCGACCTTCAGCACCGCCAGGAAGGCCTCCTGGGGAATCTCCACCCGTCCGACGCGCTTCATGCGCTTCTTGCCTTCCTTCTGCTTCTCGAGCAGCTTGCGCTTGCGCGAGATGTCGCCGCCGTAGCACTTCGCCAGCACGTTCTTGCGCAGCGCCTTGACCGACTCGCGCGCGATGATCCGGCTGCCCACCGCCGCCTGGATCGCCACCTCGAACATCTGCCGCGGGATCAGCTCGCGCATCTTCGACGCCAGCGCGCGGCCGCGCGCGTAGGCGTTGTCCCTGTGCACGATCACCGACAGCGCGTCGACCGGCTCCTCGTTCACCAGGATGTCGAGCTTCACCAGCGGCGACTCCCACCAGCCGGTGACATGATAGTCGAGCGAGGCGTAGCCGCGCGAAACCGTCTTCAGCCGGTCGTAGAAGTCGAGCACGACCTCGTTGAAGGGCAGCTCGTAGGTGATCATCACGCGGTCGCTGGCCAGGTACTCGAGCCCCTTCTGGACGCCGCGCTTCTCCTGGCACAGCTCGAGGATGCCGCCGACGTACGCCGACGGCGTGAGGATGGTCGAGGTGATCACCGGCTCCTCGATCTTCTCGATCCGCCCCGGATCGGGCAGCTTGGCCGGCGTGTCGATCTCCTGGACCTCGCCGTCGGTCGTGGTGACGCGGTAGAGAACGCCCGGCGCGGTGGTGATCAGATCGACGTCGAACTCGCGCTCGAGCCGCTCCTGGATGATCTCCATGTGCAGCAGCCCGAGGAAGCCGCAGCGGAAGCCGAAGCCGAGCGCCGCCGACGTCTCCGGCTCGAAGTGGAACGACGCGTCGTTCAGGCGCAGCTTCTCGAGCGCGTCGCGCAGCTCGGGGTACTCGCTGCCTTCCACCGGGTAGAGGCCGGCGAAGACCATCGACTTCATTTCCTTGAAGCCGGGAAACGCCTCGGCCGTCGGGGTCGCCGCGTCGGTGATGGTGTCGCCGATCTGCGCGTCGCTCACCGTCTTGATCGCCGCAAACAGGAAGCCGACCTCGCCCGCGCCCAGCTCGTCGACCGGCAGCGGCTTGGGGGAGAACACGCCGACCTGCTCCACCTGGTATTCCTGCCCCTTGGCCATGAGCTTGACCTTCATGCCGGGCCGCATCGCGCCGTCGATGACGCGCGTCAGGATGATGACGCCGCGGTAGGCGTCGTACCACGAGTCGAAGATCAGCGCCTTCAGCGGCAGGTTCGGATCCCCCTTCGGCTGCGGCAGCCGGTGGACGATCGCTTCGAGGATCTCGTGGACGCCGGTGCCTTCCTTCGCGCTGGCGAGGATGGCGTGGCTCGCGTCGAGGCCGACGATCTCCTCGATCTGCCGCTTCGCCTCGTCCGGCTGCGCCCCGGGAAGATCGATCTTGTTGATGACCGGAACGATCTCCAGGCCGTTGTCGACGGCGAGGTAGGCATTGGCGAGCGTCTGCGCCTCGACCCCCTGCGACGCGTCGACGATGAGCAGCGCCCCTTCCGACGCGGCCAGCGATCGCGTCACTTCGTACGAGAAGTCGACGTGCCCCGGCGTGTCGATCAGGTTCAGCACGTAGGTCTCGCCATCGTCGGCATGGTAGGTGAGCCGGACGGCGTGCGCCTTGATCGTGATCCCGCGCTCGCGCTCGAGGTCCATCGAGTCGAGCACCTGCGCTTCCATCTCGCGCGCCTGCAGGGCGCCGGTCATCTCGAGGAAGCGGTCGGCGAGGGTCGACTTGCCGTGATCGATGTGCGCGATGACGGAAAAGTTGCGAATGCGGGATTGATCCATTGATGACTGCGGCGGATAAACGCAAATTATAGCATTTGCGTGACTTGCGGACCTCCAACCTCCGGCCTCCGACCTCGTCGCGCTTCCATATTTCGCTATAGCGAAATGTGATATAGTCCGCCGCCATGCGGCCACTGTCCAGGGACACCTTCCACATCCTCGTGGCCCTCGCCGACCGCGAGCGGCACGGCTACTCGATCATGCAGGACGTGCACGAGCGGACCGGCGGCGCCGTCCGCCTCAGCCCCAGCACGCTCTATTCGGCGATCAAGCGGCTGCTCGACGAAGGGCTGATCGAAGAGCTGGCCGAGCGGCCGGACCCCGACAATCACGATGAGCGGCGGCGCTACTACCGCTTGACCAAGGCGGGGCGCCGCGCCGCGGCGGAAGAAGCGAAGCATCTCGAGAAGCTGCTCGCCGACGCGCGCTCCAGCGGACTGGTGCCGAAGCGGAGCTGATCATGCTGCGGATCTATCGCGCGTTCCTGCGCCTCTACCCCGGCGAGTTCCGCGACGAATACGGGCGCGAGCTGTCGCTGGTGCTCGCCGACCGCCTGCGCGACGAGTCGTCGGCCCTGGCACGGGTGTTCGTGTGGCTGCACGCCCTGGCCGGCCTCGTCATCGAGGCGCCCGTCGAACACCTGCGCGTGCTCGGCGCGGACGTCCGGCACGCCTTGCGCCTCGTGCGGCGCGAGACGGCCACGACGACCGCGGCGGTGCTGATCCTCGCACTCGGCATCGGCGCGGCGACGCTCGTCTTCAGCCTGGCGAACG
>Ga0075435_100003223_pt1 | contig 11046 bp, 10 predicted proteins | sample RhiMethybrSRZTD4_FD_75302 | JGI IMG/M metagenome (GOLD analysis project Ga0075435, IMG submission 75302) | Populus rhizosphere microbial communities from Tennessee, USA - Rhizosphere MetaG P. TD hybrid SRZTD4 | ecosystem: Host-associated > Plants > Roots > Rhizosphere > Soil | place: USA... | reverse complement strand
CGGCCGTCTCGGTCAGCCCGTCTTCGGGCCGATGACGCTGCTGAGGGGTGAGACGGCCGTCCGATGATGTCGACTCGGTCTCGACATCCGCCTCGGCCTGGCAGGTGAACTGCGCTCAGGCGCAGCTCACGCTATTCCGGCCAACTGCGCCCAGGCACAGTTCGGACGACGGACCGACCCGGACGATCGCGAAAAACCTTATCCGTTTTATCCGTGTTTATCCGTGTTTATCTGTGGCCTTTATCCGTGGCGTATCCGTGGCCGTGGCCCGGATGGCCGCGACCATGCGGCCGGCGCCCGCGCCGGCGACCCGGTACGAGTGCAGGCGGTCGTGGTGTGTCTTGGTGCACAGGCCTGACGTGAAGATCGCGCCGGGCGCGAGCCCCGCGCGCACCAGCTGATCGCGGTTGGCGCACTCCAGATCCAGCATCGAGCGATCGCCGCGCCCCCGCGCGAACCAGGCGGCGATCTCCGCGTCGCCCGCCCCGCCGGCCCGGAAGGCGTCGATCACGTCCGGGCCCACTTCTCCACAGCACGCACCCAGGCACGGTCCGATCGCGGCGACCAGATCGACTGGCCGCGAACCGAACGTTTCCCGCATCGTCCGCACGGCAGCCGCCGCGGCACCGGCAGCGGTCCCCCGCCACCCGGCGTGTGCGGCGCCGACGGCGTGCGTCACGGGATCGTGCAGCAGGACCGCGGCGCAGTCGGCCGTGCGCACGCCGATCGCGACGGACGGATCGTCGGTGACGATGATGTCGGCCGTCTGACGGACGGCGGGAATCGGCCCGCCCTGCCGGACGATCTGCACGTGGACGCCGTGCACCTGCTTGACCAGGAGCAGCCGCTCGCGAGGGACGGCCATCGACGCTGCGATCGCCGTCCATTCCCCCTCGTCGTCCCTCAGCGTGACGTCGCCGCTACTAAAGAGGTGCGGCGCGCCGAGGCGCGGGCAGCGCAGCGCGCGCCCCCACGGCTCTTGCGTCCACTCGAAGGGGTCGTTAGGCTGAGGGTCGGGCATGAGCATCATCGGGCTTGGCTTCGACGCCACCGACATTCCCCGCGTGCGCGAGGTGTTCGAGCGCTACGGCGAGCGGTTCCTGCAGCGCGTCTTCACCGACGCGGAGATCGCCTATTGTACGCGGCAGCGCGATCCCGTCCCGAGCCTGGCCGGGCGTTTCGCCGCCAAGGAAGCGACGATGAAAGCGCTTGGCACCGGCCATACGCGCGGCGTGCTGTGGCGCGACATCGAGGTGTTCCGCCACGGCGGCCCCCCGCAACTGCGGTTGACGGGCGGCGCGCTGCGGCATTTCGAGGCGATGCGCGCGCGGCGCTCGCTGCTCACGATCACGCACGCCGAAACGCTCGCCATGGCGCAGGTGCTGCTCCTCTCGGAGTAACGCCAGTTGACATCGCCGGAGGGGGGCCGGCGACCGGATCCGGAGGCGTTCCGCCAACCCCCGCGCCTGCACCAACTTCCGAGGTCATGACGTGGACGGCCGCGGCGGCGCGCCGCTTGCCCTCATGTGGCCCGGAGGCCGCATGACGATAAAGATTCAACCGACTGACGGCAAGGGCACGCCGCCGGGCAAGCTCGCGGACGCGGAACTGCACTTCAACGACGGGCCGCTCGAGGGCCTGAAGCTGATCGGCTTCTCCATCTGGGAGCGCAAGACCGGCAGCGGACGCAACGTCACGTTCCCGGCGCGGTCGTACGCCGTGAACGGCGAACGGCGCTCGTACGCGATGCTGCGCCCGATGGTGGACAGCACCGCACAGACACGGCTGCGCGATCAGATCCTCGAGGCGTATGCCGAGCTCACCGGCACGCTCGAAGCGACGGCCTGAGGCGGATCAGGAGAGAACCGGCAGGAACTTGCGGTTTTCGGAGGCGCGCTTGGGCGGCAGCGTCCACTCCTCGCGCAGGCCCTTGTCGAACTCCGCGCGGAAGAAGCTGGCCTTCATGCCGCCGTCGATGATGTCCCACGGCAGGGTCACGTCGCCGGAGCGGTCGCGGAAGATGTAGAAGTCGGCGTCGACGCCGGTTTCCGCCACCGCGGCGCGCCAGTTGCCGCCGTTGCGCTCCGCCGCCTCGATGGCCGGTGCCACGCGGCGATCGCCGAGCGAGAGCAGCGCCTGGTAGTAGGAGTGCCGCTCCGACTTGATGTTGAAGTAGACGTTGTCGAGATCGGCGACGAGCGATCGCAGGCGCTTGCCCTTGCGGTCGGTGATGGCCGGGTCTTCCATCGGCAGCCACTGATAGGCGGTCCCCGGCTTCGGAATCAGGGGGTTCACGCTGGCGACGATGCGGCCGATGCGGCCGCGGCCTTTGGCGTGCGTCAGCATGATGTCGCGCAGTTCGCCGGTGAGATCGCGGATGGCCTGCAGGTCGTCCTCGGTCTCGGTCGGGAGGCCGATCATGTAATAGAGCTTCAGGTTCTCCATGCCGCTGCGGAAGATGAGGTCCGCCTTCTCGAGGATCTCGGCGTTGGTCACCGTCTTGTTGATCACGCGGCGCAGGCGATCCGAGCCGGTTTCCGGCGCGATGGTGATCGAGCGCTCGCCGCTCTGGTGCAGCATGCCGACGATCGACTCGGTGAGATCGTCGAGGCGCAGCGACGCGGGGGAGATCGAGTAGCCCATGTCGATCAGGCCCGAGAGGATGCGTTCGATCTCGGGGTGATCGCACAGTGCGATCGAGACCAGCCCGGCGCGGCTGGCGTAGGGGCGCGCCTGGCGCGCCAGGTCGAGGATGCGGTCGGCGGGAAACGCGCGGACCGGCAGGTAGTTGTAGCCGGCCCAGCAGAAGCGGCACAGGTTGGCGCAGCCGCGCACCACCTCGATCAGGAAGCGCGAGCCGAACTCCGTGTCGGGCGTGAAGATGCGGGTCGACGGCGGGTCGAGGTGGTCGGTGCTCTTCACCGCCGCCTTCTTGACGGTCGCCGGGGCGCCGGTGCCCGGCCGCGGCACGAAGGCGTCGATACGGCCGTCGGCGGCGTAGCGCACGTCGTAGAACGACGGCACGTAGAAGCCGCGCTCCTGCGCGAGACGCTGCAACAGGTCGCCGCGATCGGTGGCCTCGTGGAATGCCGTCATCAGCGACGGCACCAGCATTTCCCCTTCGCCCGCGGCGATCACGTCGGCGAACGGCGCGAGCGGCTCGGGGTTCACGAAGGTGACGGCGCCCCCGATCACGATCAGCGGGTCGTGTCGCGTCCGCGACTCGGCGCGCACCGGGATGCCGGCGAGGCGCAGCATCGAGACCACGTTGGTGTAGTCCCATTCGAAGGAGACGGAGAACGCGAGGACGTCGAAGTCGCGCACCGGCGTCTCGGATTCGATCGTGCGCAGGGGAGTACCCGACGCGAGCTGCGCCTGGAGCTCCTGTTTCGGCGGCAGGCAGACGCGCTCGCACACCACGTCCTCCAGCTCGTTGAAGAGCCGGTAGACCGTCTGGAAGCCCAGGTTGGACATGCCGACGAAGTAGGTGTTCGGGAACGCGAGCGCGACGCGGAGCTTGCCGCCGTGCGGTTTCCGGATGAAGCCGACTTCGCGGGAAAGAACGCCGCTGGCGCGCCCGCGCGCCTTCTCGACGCGTGGGGGCATAGGTGCTTAACGTGAAATACGTCGTGCGCGAGCGCGAACTGAAGAGGCGTCGCTCGCGCGTCCCGTGGATCTATCTAGTGTACCACGTCCGGGAACAGACAGGCCTGCCGCAGGACGCCGGGCAGGCCTGTCTCGCCGAAGCGGCGCAGCCGCGAGGGCGGATGGACGTCAGCCTTCGTTCTGACGCCGGAGGAATGCCGGCACGTCGAGCGGAGAGACCGGCTCGAACTCGGCGCCAGGGCTGAACGTGTCGTTGGCGGGATCGCCCGCCGCCGCCGCAGCCGGGACCGGCATTTCGAGGACGGCTCGGCGCGAGATCGGCATCGACACCGCCGGCGGCGGCGCCGGGGTCGCCCCGGCCGTCGGCACCGCGATCGAGACGCGGCCGCCGCCGCCGGACGCCGCGATCTTCTCGGTCTGCTGGTAGGCCGTGTAGGACTGCATGTCGACCGGCGTGTTCGCCGCCGAGGCCGTCACCTGCTTCACCGCGGCGACGCGATCGAAGCCGGTGGCGATGACGGTGATCTTCACGCGCCCTTCCATCTTCGGATCGACGACGGCGCCGAAGATGATGTTGGCTTCCTCGTGCGCGGCCTCCTGGATGATCGCGGAGGCCTCGCTGACTTCGATCAGCGACAGGTCCGGGCCGCCGGTGACGTTGATGATCACGCCGCGGGCCCCCTTGACCGACGCGTCCTCGAGCAGCGGGCTGGAGACGGCGTGGTTGGCCGCCGTCATGGCGCGGCCGTCCCCTTCGCCGACGCCGGTGCCCATGATCGCGATCCCCATGCCCGCCATGATCGTCTTCACGTCGGCGAAGTCGAGGTTGATCATGCCCGGCACCAGGATCAGATCCGAGATGCCCTGGATCGCCTGCCGCAGCACGTCGTCGGCGGTCGTGAACGCTTCGTTGAGCGAGGTGGTCCGCGCAATCGTGGCCAGCAGCCGCTCGTTGGGAATCGTGATCACGGTGTCGACCGAGCCGCGCAGCTCCTCGAGGCCCCGCTCAGCCTGCGACTGGCGCTTCTTTCCCTCGAACTTGAACGGCTTGGTCACGACCGCGATGGTCAGCGCGCCGAGCTCGCTGGCCAGGCTGGCGATGACCGGCGCCGCGCCGGTGCCGGTGCCGCCGCCGAGGCCGGTGGTCACGAACACCATGTCGGCGCCGTCGAGCGCCTCGATCAGCTTCTCGGTGTCCTCGAGCGCCGCCTGGCGGCCGACGTTCGGGTCGGCGCCGGCGCCGAGCCCTTTCGTCAGCTTGCCGCCGATCTGGATCTTGTGCGGCGCGCTGTTCAGCTTCAGCGCCTGCAGATCCGTGTTCGCCACGATGAACTCGACGCCGTCGAGGCCGGACTGCACCATGCGGTTGACGGCATTGCTGCCGCCGCCGCCCACGCCAACCACCTTGATGCGGGCGCCCGTCCGTCCCTCTTCGTCGAGCTTCAACCGCAGCGGGGTGGTCGCGTCCTGATTCGCCATTCGGCCCTCCATCAGAAGAACTCCTTGAACAACGTGCGCAGCCGCCCGGCCACGCGCCCGAAAGCGCCGGCCCCGACGGGCCGCGCCGCTTCTCCGACGTGATTGCGATGCGCGTACATCACGGCGCCCACGGCCGTGGCGAACGCGGGGTTGTTGACGTGATCGGCGAGCCCGCCGACGCCGGCCGGCGAGCCGCGGCGGATCGGCAGGTCGAAGATCTGCTCCGCGATCTCCGCCATGCCTTCGAGCATCGCGCCGCCGCCGGTCAGCACGATGCCGGAGTTGAGCGATTTCTCGAACCCGGCCTTGCGGATCTCGTCCCACAGCAGGTGGAAGATCTCTTCCGCCCGCGGCTGCAGGATCTCGGACAGGATCCGCCGCGCCATCAGCCGCGACTTGCGCCCGCCGACGCTCGGCACGTCCATGGTCTCGTCCTCGGCGACCATCGCCGAGAGCGCGCAGCCGCAGCGCCGCTTGATCTTTTCCGCGTCGGGGATCGGCGTGCGCAGCCCGACCGCGATGTCGTTGGTGAAGTGATCGCCGCCGACCGCGACCACGCCGGTGTGCCAGATGCTGCCGCGCTCGAAGATCGCGAAGTCGGTGGTGCCGCCGCCGATGTCGACCAGCGCGACGCCGAGCTGCTTCTCGTCGTCGGTGAGGACCGCCTCGCTCGCCGCCAGCTGCTCCAGCACCGTGTCGATCACCGCGACGCCGGCGCGGTTGACGCAGGCGACGATGTTCTGGGTCGACGAGGCGCTGCCGGTCACCACGTGCACGTTCACTTCGAGCCGCGTGCCGGTCATGCCGACCGGCGCGCCAATCCCGTCCTGCTCGTCGACGACGAAGTCCTGCGGCAGCACGTGCAGGATCTCCCGCCCGCTCGGCAGCGCCACCGCCTTGGCGGCGTCGATGGCGCGGCGGACGTCTTCGCGGGTGATCTCGCGGTTCTTGCCGGCGACGGCGACGACGCCGCGGCTGTTGAACGCCTTGACGTGCGCACCCGACAGCGCCAGGTGCACCGAGTCGATCTCGACCCCGGCGGTCAGCTCCGCCTCGTCGATCGCGCGCTTGATCGACTCGACGGCGGCCTCCAGGTTGACCACCACGCCGCGGCGGATCCCCCGGGAGTCCGCCAGGCCGAGGCCGATGATGTCGAGACCGCCCTCGTCGGTCATCTCGCCGACGATGGCGGCGATTTTCGACGTGCCGACGTCGAGGCCGACGAGATAGCGTTCTTTACGAGCCACGTTGTCTCCCTGGCGGGTCTGAAGACCCGCCCTACTTCTTCACCGGCCGGACGTAGACGCGCTCGTCGAAGCGCAGGTCCACGTAGTCGATCTCCGGCACCCGATCGCGGAGCGCCGGGGCGAGGTCCACGTAGGACTGCAGCCGCTCGAGGAAGCGGTCTTCTCCGAGATGCAGCAGCGCCGCGTCGTCCTGCAGCATCACCACGGCGTCGTGCGCGTCGCTGACGTCGATCTGCGAGACGCGCTGCGCGATGTCGCGGCGCGGCGCGAGCGACTCGATGACGCGCGCGGCCAGCTCGGCGCGCGTCTCGTCGATCGACGGCTGCCCCGAGCTCGGCGCGCGGACCAGGCCGTCGATGATCGGCAGATCGAACTCGGCGTACTGCGGGCCGAACTCGTCGATCAGCGTGCCGGCCGAGTCCACCAGGTAGAGCGCGTTGCCGAAGCGGCACAGGCCCATCGGCCGCCGCTCCGAGACCAGCACTTCGACCGTCGACGGCAATACGCGGCGCATCGCGACGTCGGCGACCCACGGCGACTCCAGCAGCCGGCGGCGGTAGGCCGGCAGGTCCGCGGTGAGGATGCTCGACCCGCGCAGCCCCTCGACCATCGCCTGCACCTCGCCGCTCGAGATCCGCACGTTGCCGCGCACGCTGATGCGGCGGACCTGCAGGCTCGACGCGTGCAGCACCAGCGTCGTCGCGCGGTAGCCGGCGTAGCTGACGAAGACCAGCGCCAGCGCCCAGCGCCCCGATCGCCACGAGAGCCAGTTGCCGAGGCCGGGGCGCCGCTTCTTGCCCGCCGGCCGCACTTTCGCGCGACGGAAGTTCTTTTCCGCCGGCGGCCTGACGCTCATTCGCCTTCGCCTTCGGCTTCGGCGGAACGGCCGGCTCCGCCGGCCGTGCGAAGCTCCGCCAGGATCCGATCCGGCATCGTCCCGATCGATCCGGCGCCGAGCGTGATCACCAGATCGTTCGGCCTGGCGATGCGCGCCACGGCCGCCGGAACGTCGTCGAGCGCCTTCACCAGCGTCACCGGACGGCCGGTCTTCCGCACCACTTCCGCGACCGCTTCCGCCGTCGCGCCGGCGATCGGCGCCTCGCCGGCGGCGTAGATGTCGGTGAGCACGATCGCGTCGGCGCCTCCCAGCGCGCGGCCGAATTCGTCGAGCAGATCGCGCGTGCGCGTGTAGCGGTGCGGCTGGAAGACCACCACGACGCGGCGATCGAGGCCGGCCCGCGCCGCCGCGATCACCGCCGCGATCTCGGTCGGGTGATGGCCGTAGTCGTCCACCACCATCACGCCGCGCTCCTCGCCGCGCAGCTGGAACCGCCGCTCGGCGCCGCGGAACTCCTCGAGCCCGCGCGCGATCTGCGGAAACGGGATGCCGACTTCCAGGCCCACGGCCACGGCGCCAATCGCGTTCAGCAGGTTGTGGCGGCCCGGCACGCGCAGCGTCAGCGGGCCGAGATCGACCGATCCGCCGAGCGGTTTTCCCTGCGTCACCCGGCATCGCGATCCGAACGCCTCGAGCGCCATGCCGTGCCCGGTCACCGCGGCGCCGCTCTTCTCGAAGCCGTAGGTCACGACGCGCCGCGTCATCCGCGGCACCAGCGTGCGCACCGCCTCGTCGTCGACGCACGCCACCACGGTGCCGTAGAAGGGCACCTTGTTGGCGAAGTCCACGAATGCCTGCTGGAGGGCGTCCCAGCTCCCGTAACTCTCCATGTGCTCGCGATCGATGTTGGTGATCACGGCGATCGCCGGCGTGAGCTTCAGAAACGACCGATCGCTCTCGTCCGCCTCGACCACCATGTAGTCCCCCCGCCCCAGCCGCGCGTTGCTCCCGAACGCGCTGAGGCGCCCGCCAATGACCGCCGTCGGGTCCAGTCCGGCCCGTTCCATCAGCAGCGCCACCATCGACGTGGTGGTGGTCTTGCCGTGCGCGCCGGCGATCGCGATCCCGTAGCGGAGCCGCATCAGCTCCGCGAGCATCTCGGCGCGCGGGATTACCGGGATCGACCGGCGCCGCGCCTCCTCGACCTCCGGGTTGCCCGCCTGGATCGCCGACGAGGTGACGACGACGTCGGCGTTGCCGACCTGGAGGCCGTCGTGCCCGGTCGCGATCCGCACGCCGAGGCTGGCCAGCCGATCCGTGACGTCCGACGTTTTCGCGTCCGAGCCGCTCACGTCGTAGCCCAGGTTCACCAGCAGCTCCGCGATCCCGCTCATCCCGATCCCGCCGACCCCGACGAAGTGGATGCGGCGGGTCCTCCCTAGCACCCCGCGAGCTCCAGGGCGCGATCGACGATCGCCTTGGCCGCATCCGGCCGCGCGAAGGCTCGTGCCGCCTGCGCGATCGCCTGCCGCCGCGCGGCATCGCCGGTCAGCGCGAGGATGCGATCCGCGAGGGCGCCGCCGGCCAGGTCCTTCTGCTCGATCAGTTCCGCGGCGCCGGCGCGGGCCAGCACCTCCGCGTTCTTCTTCTGGTGGTCGTCGGCGGCGGTCGGCAGCGGGATCAAGATGGCCGCGCGCCCGGCCGCCGTCAGCTCCGCGATCGTCGTCGCGCCGGCGCGGCTGATGACCAGGTCGGCGCTCTTCATCTCCCGATCCATCGCGTAGAGGAACGGTTCGACGCGGGCGGCGAGCCCGGCCTCCTGGTAGCCGCGACGGACCAGTTCCACGTCGCGCTCTCCGGTTTGATGCGTAACGTCCACGCCGCCAGCGGCTGCCAGCCGCGGCGCCGCCTCCACCATGGCCACGTTGATTGCGTGCGCGCCCTGGGAGCCCCCAAAAATCAGGACCCGTGCGCGCCGGTCATCGCGCGTTCCTTCGTATCCTTCGTTTCCTTCGTATCCTTCAAAGAATTCAGGTCGAACTGGATTGCCTGTGACAAATCCCCTCCTCCCGAAGAACGACACCGTCGACTCGAATGACACCGCCGCCCCGTTCACGACCCGCGAGAGCAGCCGGTTGGTCAGCCCCGGTACCGCGTTCTGCTCGGCGAGCAGCGTCGGGACGCGGCGCAGCGCCGCCAGCAGCACCACCGGCCCGGAGCTGTAGCCGCCGACGCCGATCACCAGGTGCGGCTTGCGCCGCGACAGGATCCGCCACGCGTCCCACGCGCTCGCCGGCAGCGTGGCCAATCCGCGCACCACCGCCATGCCCGACCGTCCCTTCAACCCGGCGCTGCGCAGCAGGTCGAGTTGAAAGCCCTCGCGCGGCACCACCTTCGACTCGATGCCGCGCGACGTCCCGGCGAACGTCACCGTCGCGTCCGGCCGACGCGCCACGAGCTCGCGCGCGATGGCGATGCCCGGGTAGAGGTGGCCGCCGGTGCCGCCGCCGGCGATCACGACGCGGACGGGTGTCATGCATCAGCCATCCCTGCGATCGGCAGCGGGTCGAGCACCGTCGTCACGACGCGCGACGTGGACGCATGCTGCGAGATGTTGAGCAGGATCCCCATGCTGAGCATGCTGATCAGCAGGGAAGATCCGCCGAAGCTGACAAACGGCAGCGGGATCCCCTTGGTCGGCGCCAGCCCGAGCACGACGCTCATGTTGAAGAACGCCTGCACCGTCACCATCGCGGTGATGCCGAGCGCGACAAAAGTCCCGAAGCGATCCGGCGCGCGCATCGCGGTGCGCAGCCCGCGCCACGCGATCACGCAGAAGCAGGCGAGGATGAAGGTCGTGCCGAGCAGCCCCAGTTCCTCCCCAATCACGGCGTAGATGAAGTCGGTCTCCGGGTAGGGCAGGTAGAACAGCTTCTGCACGCCCGCCATCAGCCCGCGCCCGAACAACCCGCCGGTGCCGACGGCGATCAATGACTGGATCACCTGGAAGCCGTCGCCGAGCGGGTCGTCCCAGGGATTGAGGAAGACCATCATCCGGCGCCGCCGGTAGTCGGCGCTCATCAGCACGATGTAGGCGGCCGGCAGCGCCACCAGCGCGAGGCCCGCGATGTAGCGGTAGTTGATGCCGGCGGCGAAGATCATCAGCGACGCGATCACCAGGATCGAGAGCGCCGTGCCGAGGTCCGGCTGCAGCAGGATCAACCCGACGATCACCCCGAGCGCGACGCCGATCGGCAGCAGCGAGTGCTTCAGGTCGTCGATGCGATCCATGCGCCGCTCGAGGAGCGCCGCGACGAAGAAGACGACCGTCACCTTGGCCAGCTCCGACGGCTGGATGCCGAGGCCGGCGACGTAGAACCACCGCCGCGCGCCGTTGATGCGCGGCCCGAACAGCACCGCCACCAGCGCCAGGATGACGAGCCCCATCGCCGTCCAGATCACCAGCGGCTGCCGGTAGACGCGGTAGTCGATGCGCATGACCAGCGGCATCAGCATCAGCCCGAGCAGCGCGAACGTCGCCTGCTTGAACAGGAAGAGGTTCGGCTTCTGGAAGCGCTCCATGGCGATCACCGCGGACGCGCTGTAGACCATCACCAGGCTCGCGCACACGAGCAGCAGGGTGGCGGTGAAGAGCAGCTTGTCCGATTTGAGTTTTCTCGCCATTCGTCGTACCGTCCCGATCCCCCGGGGTTAAAGCCGGGCCGGGCTCCAACCGAAACAAGGTCCGCGAGCAATCAGCAGTCATCAGCCGATCGCGAGGGAAGACACCAGCCTCGCCGACCGGGGCAGTCGGCGTTCCCAGCGGCCAGTTCTTCTCCGTCCCGACCGGACTGATGACTACTCATTGCTCGCGGG
>Ga0075435_100003222_pt1 | contig 11047 bp, 9 predicted proteins | sample RhiMethybrSRZTD4_FD_75302 | JGI IMG/M metagenome (GOLD analysis project Ga0075435, IMG submission 75302) | Populus rhizosphere microbial communities from Tennessee, USA - Rhizosphere MetaG P. TD hybrid SRZTD4 | ecosystem: Host-associated > Plants > Roots > Rhizosphere > Soil | place: USA... | reverse complement strand
GCTGGTTGGTTGACAACTCCGTCTGACCGGCGGGTTTCTGTGCAAATCCGAGGCCTGGGAGTGCCAAAACCAGAGCACAGAAAACCACCGGGATAAAAAAGCGCGACTTCATAAGATCAACCTCCATTTAAAACTTGAGCCACAAAAAGGCACAAAATGAACAAAACAGTAAATACGACACGAGCGTGGTGAGACCTAAGGCTATCCGATTCAATTTTTACTCATTCGGTTGGCTTTAACCGCAATAAGTACTTGTGCAATTTGTGCCTCTTTTGTGGCTAAACCCATTGAATTGTGGCCTCGCGGAGCTCTTTGACCGCTGCTTCTGCGTCGGGAGTACCAAAAATCGCCGATCCGGCGACGATAATCTCGGCTCCGGCGGCCACCACAGTTTCGATGTTTTGACGATCGATCCCGCCGTCGATCTCGATCCGGACGTTCAATTGCCGCTCGTCAATCATACGCCGCAATCTCTTTACCTTCTCAACGGATTGCGGAATAAACTGCTGACCACCAAAACCCGGATTGACAGACATTACCAGAACATAGTCCGCAAACTGTAATGCCTCCTCGACTGAAACCACCGGCGTCGCGGGATTCAGGACCACCCCGGCCTGCGCGCCCGCGTCTTTGATCGACATCAAGGTCCGGTGCAAATGCGGATCGGCTTCAACGTGCACCGAAACCATCTGCGCGCCTGCGTCGACAAACTGCGTCGCATATCGACCAGGCTCAGTGATCATCAGATGAGCGTCAATCGGCAACCGCGTGAATCGGGCGAGTGACTTCACCACCGGCAAACCGACAGTAATATTCGGCACGAAATGACCATCCATCACGTCGACGTGCAACACGCCTGCGCCGCCGCGCTCGACGGCTTTGATCTGCTCGCCGAGACAGGAGAAGTCGGCGGAAAGAATCGAAGGAGCGATTTCGATGTTCCTGCGATTAAGCACTATTTACTCATTCGGTGTAGGTCGAGCAACGGGACGTCTGTTCTCGTTGCTGACCGGTCGCGAGTTTGAGTTTCGCTGATCGATGCGGTTCACATTGGCTCGGGGAGTGACGTTCGCATTCGGATTGACGCTTGTGTTTACGTTGGCTCGATTGACGTTAATTGCTCGATTTGCGTTGATGTTTGCGTTTGCGTTCTTGTTCGCGTTGCCGTTGGCGTTGTCATTTAGGTTGCGATTTCGGGGACGCTTCGGTTTGTTCTCGTTTGCTGATGTGTTTACGTTTCTATTCTCAACCGGTTCGTCAGGTGTGACTTGTTCAGGGGTCTCACCTTCTTTCGTCGCGCGGCTGATGTCCATGGCGACGGTCTGGCCGGCCTTGACGACCTCGCCCGCGCGAGGCAGTTGAAACATTACGGTGTCGGGTTTTGCTTGATTGCTGGGCCGCGTTGCACGCACGCGAAACTTCAGATCCGCCTCAGCGAGAATCTTCTCCGCCTCAAAACGATCTTTGCCGACGATATCGGGCACCTTCACTTCGGGACTGCGAAGCGAGAGATAAACCGTTGTGGCGACTCCGAAAAGAAAAACAACCGCGATCGCAATCACGATTGCGATACTGCGGAAGACGGAGGCGATTCTCGTGACTAAATCCACCAAGTTGCGAAGTCTAGCACCCGGTATCAGGAGCCGCAAGGCGCTCTGTGTCTCTGTGTCTCTGTGTTCATCATCGGCAGAAACACCGCAGAGACACAGAGACAGAGAGAAATCGAATTAAGGCACCGCCAAAGCCGCTATGAAGAAACCATCAGTCCCTTCCAGATGAGGCCACGTTCTGATCATCTTGAGGAGATCGTGCCTCACCATCAGTTCCTGAATCACCTCCTCGTTCTCTTCGAGTTCAACTGAGCACGTCGAGTACACCAAACGCCCACCCGGCTTCACCGCTTCAATCGCACTCCTGAGAATCTTCTTCTGCACTTCCGCAAATGCTCCGATATCCGTCTCCGCGAGTCGCCAACGGATTTCGGGATTGCGCCGCAGCGTCCCCGTGCCAGAGCACGGTGCATCGACTAATACCTTGTCAAAACTACCCGCGCGAAACGGCAGAGTCTCAACCGCATCCAGCAGCACCGGCCTGATCCCTTTCAATTGATGCAGACGAGTTGTCGTAACGACTGTCGCCATTCTCGTCTCCGAACGATCAGCAGCGATTGTAATCGCTTCGTCACCAGCATGGCCGGCCATCAAGGTCGTCTTGCCTCCCGGTGCTGCACACAAGTCGAGCACTCGCTCGCCAGCCTTAACATCCATCACCTGCGCCACCAATTGCGAAGCTTCGTCCTGCAAATAAATCTTACCCGCAGCACTCAGTTCACGAACCAGCGACGTTGCTCCCGTGACGCGCCATGCACCCTTCGCAAGTTGCGATTCTTCAATAACAGCGCCCGCCGCGCTCAACTTCGCCAATACTTCATCTCGATCAGCGCGATTCCCGACAACCCGAAACGCGGTGGGCGGCACAACATTATTCGCCTTCGCAAACGCCTCTGCTTCCGCAATACCGAATGATCCGGCCCAACGCTGAATCAACCAAACCGGATGCGACGTTTGCACTGCAATCTTCTCGAGCGGATCAGAAACGTGCGCAGCGGGATTGAAGTCCGCTTCACGAATCGCACGACGCAGCACCGCATTCACAAACGCCGTCGCGGAACTCAACCGCGCACTGCGAACCAAACTCACCGCTTCATTCACCGCAGCAGACGCCGGAATGCGACTAAGAAAGCGAAGCTGATACAAACCCATTCGCAGCGCGATCCGCACAGGCGAATCGAGACTCTCGATCCGGCGCTTCGAAAAATGTTCGGCGACACGATCGAGGAATAATTGCCAGCGCAGCACGCCCAACACCAGCTCATGACAGAGTGCTCGATCTACGGGATCGAGTTTGGGCTCGGCCGTGGCGAGGAGAACGGATGAGAACGCGCCGCTTTCGACCTGCTGCAAGATATTAAACGCCGCCAAGCGTGCAGGTGAGACTTCTTTAAGCCTAGCCAAAGCGATCGCCAACTTTCACGTGCATGCCGTTTACCAAATCGCGCGCCGTCATTCTCTTTCGCGCTTCCGGCTGCACTTCAATCAAGCGCAAAGCTGTTTGTTCACCACAACCAACAAGCAGATCGTCTCCCTGCGCAATAATGACCTCGCCCGCGGCGCTCGTACTTGAAGACGTAATCGGCTGCGCTCTCCAAACGATCATGCCTTTCGAGTTGTAGCTCGTGTAAGCATTGGGCCACGGCTGCAAACCCCGCACGCGACGCTCAATCGTCGCAGCGCTTTGCGCCCAGTTAATCAATCCGTCCTGTTTCTTGAGCACCGGAGCGAACGTCGCCTGAGCGTCATTTTGTGGCTGCGGCGTGATCTCATCCAGACGAGCAAGAGTTTCACCAAGCAACCCCGCGCCAATCTCGGCGAGACGTTCCATCAGCTCCGGCACAGTTTCGGTCTCACCTATCTCGGTTTTTTGTTGCAGAAGAATCGGACCAGTATCGAGCGCCGGCTCGATGAACATCGTCGTGACGCCGGTTTCCGTGTCGCCATTGATGATGGCCCAATTCGCTGGCGCTGCGCCGCGATATCGCGGCAGGAGTGAGAAGTGAACGTTAATACAGCCTCTTTGCGGAGCACGCAGAAACTCTTCCGGCAGAATGCGGCCGTACGCGACGACCACCGCGACGTCGGCATCATGCGAAGCGAATAACTTCTTAGACTCTTCGTTCTTGATCCGCGCCGGCTGGAAGACAGTGAGTCCATGAGACAGCGCGAACTCTTTGACCGGAGAGAAAGTTACTTTGTGACCGCGCCCTGCCGGTCGATCGGGTTGCGTCCACACCGCAACCACTTCATGACCATCTGCAAGACACTGCCGCAAGGTGGGAACAGCGGCGTGAGGCGTGCCCATAAAGACAATTCTCATGGTTTGTTAGCCACGGATAACACGGATAAATCCGGATTTTATCCGCTCAATCCGTGGCAGTTCCAGCTTCGGCTCTCCTCGTCGTGGCGCCAACTCGCTCCGCCGACACTTTCGCTTGCAGGAACAACAACAGGTAATCTCGCCCGCCCGCCTTCGAATCGGTGCCTGACATGTTGAACCCGCCAAACGGATGCACGCCAACGAGCGCGCCGGTGCACTTCCGGTTCAGATAAAGATTTCCGACGTGAAACTCTCGCCGGGCGCGCTGGAGTTTCGCTTCGTCCGTGCTGTAGACCGCACCCGTCAGTCCAAACTCCGTGTCGTTTGCAATCTTCAAAGCCTCGTCATAATTCCCGGCCTTGATCACAGCCAGCACCGGCCCAAAGATCTCTTCCTGCTCGATAGTAGAGCCAGGTTTCACATCGGCGATGACTGTCGGCTCGATGAAGTAACCACGCTCGCCGTCGGAGCCGCCGCCAATCAACACGCGTCCACCTTCGCTCTTTCCTTTTTCGATGTAAGAGTTGATTGTCTTGAACGCTTTCTCGTTGATCACTGCGCTAACCGTGGTCGTTTGGTCGGTTGGATCGTCGAGCTTGAGCTTTGCCGTTCTTTCCACAATCTTATCGAGCATCGTGTCGTAAACTCGCGTATCGATGATTGCACGCGAGCAGGCAGAACACTTTTCTCCCTGAAATCCGAATGCTGACTGGACCACGCCGGTCGCGGCCTCGTCGAGATCGGCGTCATCGGCAACAATGATCGCGTCTTTGCCACCCATCTCCGCCACGACGCGTTTGATCCAGATCTGTCCTTCGTGAACTTTCGCCGCACGCTCGTTGATTCTGAGTCCGACTTCTTTCGATCCGGTGAAAGCGATGTAGCGCGTCTTCGGATGATCGACGATCACGTCGCCAACCTCTGCGCCGGAGCCGGTCATGAAATTCACGACACCCGGCGGCATTCCAGCTTCTTCGAGTATCTCAAAGAACTTGAACGCGATCGTCGGCGCATCTGACGAAGGCTTCAAAACGACTGTATTGCCCGTAACGACCGAAGCGACCGTCATACCGGCCATGATCGCCAGCGGAAAATTCCACGGCGGAATTACTGCGCCTACTCCAAGCGGAATGTAATCCAGCTCACCTTGTTCACCGGGGATATGGACCAGCGGTTGTTCGCCTGCGTAGCGCAGCATCTCGCGCCCGTAAAATTCGCAGAAGTCGATTGCTTCGGCGGTGTCGCCATCAGCTTCGGGCCACGTCTTTGCGACTTCGTGAATCATCCACGCCGAGAGTTCATGCTTGCGCTCGCGCATTATCTCAGCCACACGAAACAGCAACGCCGCGCGCTCTGCGGCAGGCGTGTGTCGCCACGTGCGAAAAGCTTCAGCGGCCTTTTCAACAGCTTGACTGGCCAGTTCTTTTGTCGCTTTGTTGAATCGCCCGACTAGCTGTGTGCGGTTGGCAGGATTAAAAGTGTCGATGAAGTTGCCGGTGACGATCCGTTCGCCGCCGATCACGAGCGGATACTCGCCCCCGAGCTGTTCTCTGACCTTCTGGATCGCCGCGCGCATCGCCTGCGCGTTTTCTTCTTTGCTGAAATCTGTAAGCGGTTCATTACGAAACTCTGATGCCATATTTTTAATCTGCGTAATTTGTGGATTAGTCCCACTTACCTGCTTTCTGTAGTTTTTTAATCTTACGCTTCACCAGCTCGCGTTTGATAGCACTCATCTTGTCGAGAAACACTATCCCATCACAGTGGTCAGTCTCATGAAGCATACAGCGAGCGGTGAGCTCCATGCCGTCGATTTCGAACCACTCACCCTTGAGATTCTGTGCACGAACGATCGCGCGCAGGTTTCGTTCGACCGGAGTGAAGATTCCCGGAAACGACAAACAACCTTCCTCACCATTTTGCGTTCCTTCGACGCGCAACACCTCGGGATTGATGAGGACTAAGCGCTGCTCCGGATCTTTTCCGCCGGAACAGTCCATCACAAAAAGTCGCTTTGGAACTCCAACCTGCACGGCAGCCAGGCCGACGCCAGGCGCCGCGTACATCGTCTCAAACATATTGCTGACGAGCTTCGCGAGACCCGCGTCAAACTCGGTCACAGGATCGGCGGGCGCATCAAGCACCGGCGCGGGCCACTTTACGATGTCTAATAACGCCATACCTGGATTCTACGCTGTGCGAGCAATCTCCCGCAAAGGCGCAAAGACGCAAAGGAAGAACATGGTTTTCTTTGCGTCTTTGCGCCTTTGCGGGAGATCTTTTCAATAGCCGCGCAACTGTTCCCGATATCCGTCGAAGTTGCGTTTCATCTCACCCAAACTGTCGCCACCAAACTTCTCGCGCATTGCACGGGCAACGACCAAAGCAACCATCGATTCTCCGATCACACCCGCCGCCGGCACCGCCGTCACATCGGAACGTTCAAACGCAGCCGACTCTTCTTCTTTAGTGTCGATGTCAACCGAACGCAGCGCTCGTCTCAACGTCGAGAGCGGCTTCAAGTGGCCGCGCACACGAATCTCCTCGCCGTTGGTGATGCCGCCTTCGAGTCCTCCGGCGCGGTTTGTCTCGCGAATAAACTCGCGTGTCTCAGCGTTGTAGGCGATCTCATCGTGCACCTCCGAACCAGGCAAACTGCTGGCCTCAGCGCCCGCGCCGATCGCCACAGCTTTCACCGCCGGGATCGACATCACTGCCTGGGCCAAAAGTCCATCGAGCTTAAGGTCCCAAGACGTGTGCGAACCCAAACCCGGTACAACACCGCGAGCAACAACCTCGAAGATGCCGCCCAACGTGTCGCCTTTCTTTCGAGTTTCATCGATCAGCTCGATCATTTTCTGTTGCGCATCGTCGTCGGCACAGTGCAAGGGCGCATCGTCGGGAATCGCAGCAATCTCAGTCCAACTCAACTCGAGCGGCGTGCCGGGAATGCCGCCGAGTTGGATTACGTGACTGCGAACTTCAACTCCAAACGCCGCCAACAACTGTTTTGCGAGTGCGCCACAAGCCACGCGCGCTGTCGTCTCCCGGGCTGAGGCGCGCTCGAGAATGTTGCGCAGATCGCGGACGTCGTATTTCAGCCCGCCGGCGAGATCTGCGTGGCCGGGACGCGGGCGTTTCAGCCGGCGCGATTTTTCAGGCGCGAGATCGCGCGGCTCGGCGGCCATGACCTCGGTCCAGTTGGGCCAATCTTTGTTCTCGATTAATAAAGTGATGGGTGAGCCGAGCGTGAGGCCATGCCTGACGCCGGTGAGTATGTCGGCGTGGTCGCGCTCGATCTTCATGCGTCCGCCGCGACCGTAGCCGAGTTGACGGCGCCGCAGTTCGTAATCGATCGCTTCCTGGTCCACGGGCAGACCGGCGGGCAGGCCCTCGATGATTGCGACGAGCGATCGTCCGTGTGATTCTCCGGCTGTGGTGAAACGTAGCATGGGCCGCAAAGAGGCACAAAAAATACAAAAAGAGAGTTTAACTTACTTGGGCAAGAACTCCTCGGAGAAAATATTGCCGCGGCCGAGAATTCCGTTTGGGTCAAACGCGTGCTTCAGCGCGGCCATCTCGCGGAGTTGATCGTCACTGTAGAAGAGCCGCAGATAGTCGCGTTTTAGTTTGCCGACACCGTGCTCTGCCGAGAGCGTGCCGCCCACCGACGCCGCATACTTCAAAAACCGAACATACAACTCGCGCGCGCGTGCGCCTTCCGTGTCGTCGCGTGGAAGGATGTTCACATGAACGTGATTGTCGCCGATATGGCCGAAGATCGTGTAACGCAGACCACTCGCGCGCAGTGTCTCACGATAAAATTGAAACAATCCTGCAAATGCATCGTCGGGCACGGCCATGTCCGTCGAGACCTTCCGCTGGTTGTAGTGCGCGAACCACTCGTTCATCAGCACCGGCAGTTGATGACGAAACTCGCGCAGCCTCGCCTGGTCCTGTTCATTCGTCGCAAACCACGAATCAGATAATGCATGATGCTGGTCCAACAACGCCATCCACTGGTTCAGCACAGCCTCTTCGTTGGTCTCATTCGTCTCCTGCTCGAAGAAGACTGCGCCGGCTGCCCCTGCCGGAATCGTCGAATACTTCTCGCGCAAGAACTTCAGCGACTCTTCATCGAAAAACTCGATTGCTCGCGCGTCAACTCGCCTTCTTGCCTCTGCGACCAGCGCGAGCACGTCCGCTTCAGTCGCAAAAAACACGACTCCGCTCAGCAAGCCTTCTGGTTTCGGCAACAGTTTCAACTCGGCTTCACAAATTACCGCGAGCGTTCCTTCGCTGCCGATGAACAGATCGACTGCGTCCATTTCCGGCGCAACGAAATAACCCGTCGCGTTTTTGCGCGTCGCCTGCATGCGGTAGTGCGGCAACTGAACGTCGAGGGTCTTTCCGATGCGAATCCTGCCTTCGGCATTGGCGCGCACCTCACCACGTCGGAGATTCAAAACTTCTCCGGACGCAAGCACCACCGTCAAGCGTGTTATGTAATTTCGTGTTGGGCCATACTTGAAAGTACGTGCACCGGATGCATTGGTGGCGATGGTGCCGCCGATGAAGCAGCCACGCTCCGTTGGATCGGGTGGATAGAGCAAGGCTTCGTGGTCCACTGCACGTTGCAAGTCTGACAAGATCACGCCCGCTTCGACTACCGCCGCGTCGCGCGTAATGCTTTTGATCCGGTTCAGCTTGTCTGTGGCCAAGACGATCCCGCCGAACGCGACGCGTCCACCAACTGTTCCGGTGCCCGCACCTGAAACCGTGACCGGCACTCGATCTCTGTTTGCCGACGCGAGAATCTCAGCAACCTCAGCAATGCTCTCTGGTAAAAGAACACAGTCTGCATGTCCGTCGCGGATGAAGCTGGCGTCGGACAAAAATGACTGCATCTCGTCCGGATTCGACTTTATTTGCATACCTAATCCGGTAAAAATCCGCGTCATCTGCGGCTCGTTAACCGCGGATAACACGGATGAAGAACGGATTACATGACTTGGAGTTCACGTTCGCGCAGGACCTTTATCCTGTCGCGTAGCTCCGCGGCCCGCTCGAACTCAAAACGCTTCGCCGCCGCACGCATCTCCACGTCCAGTCGCACGATCGTCGCTTCGAGATTCGCCGGCGAGTAGTCTTCAATCTCGTCAATCTCCGTCGGCACCTTGAAGTAATCAGCTTCCGACGCCGTAATCAACGTCGCCTCGATCGGCTTCACGATCGTTTGCGGAGTGATTCCATTCTCGCGATTGAAAACCTCCTGAATCGCACGCCTCCTCTGCGTCTCGTCAATCGCACGTTTCATCGAGTCAGTTATTCGGTCGGCATAAAGTATCGCCTTGCCGCGAGCGTTGCGCGCCGCGCGTCCAATGGTCTGAATCAGCGATTGCTCCGAACGCAGAAACCCTTCTTTGTCGGCATCGAGAATCGCAACCAGGGAGACTTCCGGCAGATCGAGTCCTTCACGCAACAGGTTGATCCCGACCAGAACATCAAACTCACCGCGACGCAGATCGCGCAGGATCTTGATCCGCTCGAGCGTCTCGATGTCCGAGTGGAGATAACGAACGCGAACGCCAACCTCCGTGAAATACTCAGTCAAGTCTTCCGCCATTCGCTTCGTCAACGTGGTCACCAAAACGCGCTCGTGTAATTCAGCGCGCTGCCTGCATTCTTCCAGTAAATGATCGATCTGACCTTTGACCGGATGCACTTCGACTTCCGGATCCATCAATCCCGTCGGTCGAATGATCTGCTCGACGACTTCCCCACTCGCCTTCGTCAATTCATATGGACCAGGCGTTGCCGAAACGTAGATCGTCTGTCCGATGCGTGCTTCAAACTCCTGGAAGTTGAGTGGCCGGTTGTCCAATGCCGATGGCAGACGGAACCCGTATTCAACCAGCGTGCGCTTGCGCGACTGGTCGCCTTCAAACATGCCACGGACCTGTGGAATCGACTGGTGCGACTCGTCGATGATCATCAGCGTGTCGCGCGGCACGTAGTCGAGCAGCGTCGGCGGCGGCTCACCCGGTTTTTTGCCAGTGAGGTGTCGCGAGTAGTTTTCGATGCCACGGCAGAAGCCCATCTCCTTGATCATTTCCAGATCAAACATCGTGCGCTGGTGAAGCCGCTGTGCTTCGACCAGCTTACCTTCCTGGATCAGCTTCGGTTCCCACCATTCGAGCTCCTCGCGAATCGTCTTGATCGCGCGCTTGATCGTGGGCCGCGACATTACGTAGTGCGTCTTCGGATAGATCGGCACGCGTGAGGTATGCTTCTCGATCACTTCACCAAGCAAAGGATCGATAGTCGAGATCGAGTCGATCTCGTCGCCCCACAACTCGATGCGATATGCCTGATCCTGATAACTCGGATAGACCTCAACCACGTCGCCGCGCACGCGAAAAGTGCCGCGTTGGAAATTGATGTCCGAACGTTCGTACTGTAATTCCACCAGTCGCTGCAAAATCACATCACGCGACATCCGTGCACCCGGTTCGACAAAGAAGAGCAGGCCGTAATACGCGTCCGGATCGCCGAGACCGTAAATACACGACACACTTGCGACCACGATCACGTCGCGACGTTCAAACAGCGCCCGCGTTGCCGACATCCGCAAGCGATCGATCTCTTCGTTGATGATGGCTTCTTTCTCAATGTAGACGTCGGCGGCGGGGACGTAGGCTTCCGGTTGATAGTAGTCGTAGTAGGAGACGAAGTATTCGACGGCGTTCTCAGGAAAGAGACTGCGAAACTCCTGGAACAGTTGGGCTGCGAGTGTTTTGTTGTGCGCGAGCACCAATGTCGAGCGCTGTGTGCGTTCGATGACGCTGGCTATAGTGAACGTCTTGCCGCTGCCGGTGATGCCCAGCAGCACCTGATCTTTGGAACCGTCATTTAGCCCGCGCACGAGCGCATCGATGGCTGCGGGCTGATCACCCTTTGGTTTGTAGTCCGAATGAAGCTTGAACCGCATAGGAAAATAGTAGCAGTATTTAGCCGCGGATGAACGCCGATACACGCGGATCTTCTTTATCCGCGCAAATCCGCGTTCATCCGCGGCTCAAAATTTTCGATCAATTGATTCGGCGGCGGCGGA
>Ga0075435_100003218_pt1 | contig 11059 bp, 12 predicted proteins | sample RhiMethybrSRZTD4_FD_75302 | JGI IMG/M metagenome (GOLD analysis project Ga0075435, IMG submission 75302) | Populus rhizosphere microbial communities from Tennessee, USA - Rhizosphere MetaG P. TD hybrid SRZTD4 | ecosystem: Host-associated > Plants > Roots > Rhizosphere > Soil | place: USA... | reverse complement strand
GCCTCGGCTTCTACGACTTCAAGATCTCGGTCAAGTCGAGCCACGTGCCGACGATGATCCGCGCCTACCGGATGCTCTCGGCCAAGGTGCCGTACCCGCTCCACCTCGGCGTGACCGAGGCCGGGACGCCGTACTCGGGCTCGATCAAGAGCGCCGTCGGGATGGGCGCGCTGCTCGTCGACGGCATCGGCGACACCGTGCGCGTCTCGCTGACCGCCGACCCGGTCGAGGAGGTACGGACCGCGTTCGAGATCCTGAAGGCGCTCGGCCTGCGCGAGCGCGGCCCGGTGATGATCGCCTGCCCGTCGTGCGGCCGCGACAACGTGGGCGTGCAGACGCTCGCGGAAGCCGTCGAGGAGCGCCTGCGCGACTACTCGCAGCACTTCGAGGTCGCCGTCCTCGGTTGTGCCGTCAATGGCCCCGGCGAGGCGGGCGACGCGGACTTCGGCATCGCGGGCGGACGCGACGTCGGCTTCGTCTACGCGCACGGACGCGTCCTGAAGAAGGTCTCCTCGGACATCCTGATCGACGAGCTCTTCCACGAGATCGACAAGTGGATCGCCGAAGGCATGTACCGCCCGAAGCGCCTGAAGATGGCGAAGCCGGCCGCGCTCGCGATGGCCGAAGCGTCGCTGATCCCGCTCGAATAGTCTGCCGGGGCAACGGTGATAGCCCGGGCTTCAGAGCTCTTTCTTCCCACCTTGCGCGACGACCCTGCGGACGCCGAGGCGGTCTCGCACAAGCTGCTCGTGCGCGGCGGCTTCATCCGCCAGGTGAGCGCGGGGCTGTGGACGTTCATGCCGCTCGGCTGGCGCGTCCATCGGAAGGTCGAGCAGATCATCCGGGAGGAGCTCGACGCGTTCGGCGCACAGGAGATGCTCATGCCCGTCCTCACGCCGGCCGAGCTCTGGGAGGCCACCGGCCGGATTACGATCCCGGAGCTCTTCCACCTGAAGGACCGCACCGGCCGCGACTACATCCTGCCGCTCACCCACGAGGAGACGGTCGCCTTCCACGCGCGCGAGATCCAGTCGTACAGGGAGCTGCCCCAGATCTGGTACCACTTCCAGACGAAGGACCGGGACGAGCCGCGCCCCCGTAGCGGCCTCCTGCGCGTCCGCGAGTTCATCATGAAGGACGGCTACTCGTTCGACCGTGACGAGGCCGGGCTCGACGAGAGCTTCCGCAAGCATTCCGTGGCGTACACCCGGATCTTCGAGCGCTGCGGGCTCGAGACCTACGAGGTCGCCGCCGAGTCCGGGATCATGGGCGGCAGCGGCAGCAGAGACTTCCTCGCACCCTCGGGGTCCGGCGAGAACACGCTCGTGACCTGCGAGAACGGCGATTACGCGGCCGACCTCGAGATCGCCCAGGGTCGGCCTTCGCCGCCGGACTTTCCCGAGGAGCTACCCGAGCCAGAGGAGATCGAGACCCCGGGGCAGCGCACGATCGAGGCCGTCTCGGAGTTCCTCGGCGTCGACCCGCGCGCGACCGCGAAGGCGATGCCAGTCGTCGCCGACAGCCGCGTGGTGCTCGCGCTCGTCCGCGGCGACGACCGGCTCAACGAGATGAAGCTCCTCGAGGCCCTCGGCGAGGACTTCCGGCCGGCCGACCAGGAAGAGATCCGCCAGGCCTTCGGCGCGGAGGGCGGCTCGATCGGGCCCGTGGGCGCGACCGTCGAGGTGATCGCCGACGAGGCGCTGCGCGAGGGCCAGTACGTCGTCGGCGCGAACCGCGACGACCGCCACCTGCGCGGCGTCCAGGCCGGACGTGACTACGAGGCGCGCTTCGCCGATCTGCGAGAAATTCGCGAAGGAGACGCATGTCCCAACTGCGGAGGGCATCTACATCTGCAGGTGGCGATCGAGGTGGGACACATCTTCAAGCTCGAGACGAAGTATTCGGCGCCCCTGGAGGCGACGTTCCTCGACGAGGACGGCACCGAGAAGCCGCTCGTCATGGGCAGCTACGGGATCGGCCCGGGGCGGGTCATGGCGGCCGCGGTCGAGCAGCATCACGACGAGCACGGAATCGTCTGGCCGCGATCGATCGCGCCGTACGACGTCCACGTCGTCGCGCTCCCTGGCGTCGAGGAGCAGGCGGCCGAGGCGGCCCGGGTGCTCGACGAGGCCGGCGCCGACGTCCTGCTGGACGACCGGGACCAGCGCGCGGGCGAGAAATTCGCGGACGCGGACCTGATGGGCTGCCCGCTGCGCGTCACCGTCGGGAAGAAGACCACCGAGGACGGCGCCGTGGACGTGCGCGAGCGCGCAAGCGGCGAGGAGCGCCGCGTCGCGATCGCCGAGCTCGGAGGCATTCTCTGATGGCGCGCCGCCGCCGCTTCAGCGAGGAGCCGTTCGGGCCGACGATCGAGCGCCTGATGGGCGAGACCGGCGTCACCTACCGCGCGCTCGCCGACAAGACGAAGCTCTCGGCCGGCTACCTCAACCACCTCGTGCACGGCAACCGGCCCGTTCCCTCCGACAAGGTCGTCCGCCAGCTCGCGAAGGCGCTCGACGTCGAGCCGGAGCACTTCCGGGAGTACCGCCTCCGCGTGATCACGCGCAAGCTCGAGACGATGCCCGACCTGATCGACCGCCTCTACAAGCGGCTCGGGACTGACCGGAGAAGCTAGGCGACCAGCTCGACGACCGCGCCTGGGTTCCGCAGGCGCCAGATCCTCAGGTACGACTCGACTTCCATCCGCGTCCACGTCTCGTTCGCGCGGGTCGCGGTGTCGCCGGAGCTCTCGCGGCAGTCGTGGCAGCGCGGCGATCCGAGGCGGAAGAGGACGAGCTCGATCTGCTCGCCGCAGCAGTAGCAGCGACCGTCCTGCAGCCGGCGCGCGGCGGCCTCGGGATCGACGGGATGGCCGACCCCGACGCCGACCATCGTCGGCCCGAGGTGTCGGACCTCGCACTGGCAGCGGCGCAGGAAGGAGACCAGCTCTGGCGCCACCGACGGGTCGTGGAGTTTCAAGCGCACCATCCCTTGTCCCGCTCCAAGTCTGATACGTGCGTCGGAGGGCGCCTACCCGCTAACGGCCAGGTTTGCGTAGGTTTAAGGGCTTTTGCGGAAGTGCGTCCGCGGCGTCCAGGAGCACTGCGGTGAACTCGAGGGTGTCCAGCAGGTCGGCGGCCGAGCGTGCCTTCGGCAGATAGGCGCCGGCGCCCGCATCGTGGGCTTCGACGGAGTCCTGATCCGGCTCCTCGCCGGTGAGGATCACCATCCGCGGGGACGATTCCTCGCAGATCCGGCGCGTGACCTCCATCTCGTCGATGTCCGGAAGCTCGGCGTCGATCAGGACGACGTCGGGAGAGAGCTCGCTCGCGAGCTGGATCGCCTGCTCGCCGTGGGAGGCGACGCCGACGAGCTCGAACCGCGGGTGCGTCGCGAGCATCGTCTGGACGGCATTCGCGAAGAGCGGTCGCTCGTCAGCTAGCAGGACACGGATCGTATCGGGGGCGGCACCCGCCTGCACCAAGCGAGTATGTCGTACCTGCACCAGCTTTGGGAAGACAGTCTTTGCTAGCCGTGAGAACAGGTTGCGGTGAGCAATGGATGAGCTTGGCTGTCGGCTGGCACGCACGTCGGCCGTTTGATCAGAGCCTTGGATAAAGTGGCATCCGACGGGGCGTGGCGCAGCCTGGTTAGCGCGCTAGTCTGGGGGACTAGAGGTCCCGAGTTCAAATCTCGGCGCCCCGATTATGAAGAAGTGGCTGCAAAAACTCATGTTTTGGCGTAGGACGAAGTAGCCCGAATCTCAGTCGCGGCCTCTTCCTCCGGACACGCTCCGGACACAAACGCGTCGAGAGCAACCCTGGCCCGTTCGATCGAGTCGGGCAGAAGGTGTCCGTAGGTGCGTTCGATGTGCTCGACGGACGTGCCAGCGCGCGCCGCTGCTTCGTGGCTTGACCCACCTGGGGCATGTTGGGATTGACCTCGCGCTGGTCTCATTAAGAGCCGGGCGACCCCGTTCTCCCCACCCTAGGGGCTAGGCGTCGAGTCTCCGGGGCGCCTGGTGGTCGTCCGGCTCTCGAGGCTGAAGGGCGAACATCCCCTGAGCCAGAGCATCCATCCGATCGCTATCAGCGCAAAAGACGAGCCCGCGTAGCTCCAGACGGCGTCCCGTGAGAACCTGCGCGAGGCGGGTGGCGCTGGCCCTGATAGCGCCGCGATGTCGGAAGGCTAATTGCTGACCCGGCGCGAGAGCCACCCGACGAGGGCACCGAGCACCAACCCGATCTCGGGGGCGAGGGGAACGTCGGTAGTCACGCTTACAAGGATGCCGAGCACCAACCCGATCGCCGCACCGACCACCAAAGGGAACCACGTTCCGCGAGCCTTCATCACAATCCCCCTCTAGTCGGCGAACTCCCGCTCCGCGCAACGCTGGCAGTAGAACGCGAGCTCGGGCGGCTCGTCTCGTCGCCGGTGAGGTATGCGCGCCAGTGTTCCTCGTCGGCCGGCAGCCAGGGGATCTCGCACTCGGCACACTCGGGGGGCCAGGGCGACGAGTTCAGGCCGCATGAACCCGAGTCTAGAACCGAGGCCGCCGCTTCCCTAACTAAGCCTGAAGCTCGCGAGCGAGCCTCCGCAAATGCCGCGAGTGAACTCCGCAGGTAGGTGAGCGCCTCCTTGCGACCGAGCGATTGCGGCGTATAAGCGGCCTACAACTCGATCTGAGACGCGGACTACCGCGGGTTCAGCTACCGCCCGGCGGGTAGGAAACGACCCATGGAACCGCGTGTGGACGTGATCACCCTGGCCGTGGCCGACCTCGAACTCGGGCTCGCGTTCTACCGCCGCCTCGGTCTCGAGTCGAAAGGCATCGTCGGGACGGCGTGGGCGGACGAGATGACCGGCGCGAATGGCGCCATCGCGATGTTCAAACTCGAGGGCGGACTGCTCCTCAACCTGTACCCGCGCGTCGACCTCGCCAAGGACGCAGCGATTCCCGTCGGGCCGCCACAAAGCGGCGAGTTCAGCCTCGCGCAACTCGTTCGTAGCCGCGACGAGGTCGACGAGTTACTGCAGAACGCGGCGGCCGCGGGCGCCACGGTCACACCAGCCCACGACCGACCGTGGGGGATCTACTCCGGCTACTTCCGCGATCCTGATGGCCACCTCTGGGAGGTCATCTGGAAGCCGGACGGGGTTCCGAAACCGCGCGGCTGAAGCCCGGCACTTACACGCTCAGGGGTCATTCCGGAACCCTGGCCCAGACGGGGCCGCCTCATCGCGAATGGTTTCGGGTGCAGCGGGGAAGAGGGTGCGGAAACCACCGGGTTCCAAGGATCAGGATGCCTGAGAAACCGAGTCTTTTCGTTTGCCACGGAGACGACGGTGGGCCGCGCTTCCACCCATGTCGGCGCGTCCAAGAAGCACTGCGAGACGCAGGAATCGAATATCGGAAAGTCATCGCCGCTCACGGGAGTCCAATTCCGCTCCTGCGACGAGGCTCCCGCGATCAACTCTTTGCGGCGACCGGGACGAAGAAGCTACCGACGCTCAAGCTTCCCGACGGGACCACCATCAGCCATTCCCGGGCGATCCTTGCTTGGGTGCGCGAGCAGCCGGCGCAAGGAGACGCGTTGCGAGTCGCATGACCCGCGAGTTCCGGGTGGCATCCCGACGGTCGCACGTACAGCGTCTATCCGACTGACTAGCAGCTAACCGCGGGTCGCGCGCCCTTTGAAGACGAGCGGGAACACGGCACCCTGGCAGGCGGACGGGCTGTTGCGGAGCATCCAGACTCGCACGGCGATCCGGCGCGTTGCATGGCCCCTGAGTCGCAGGCGGCCTCGGAACCGTGAGACATGCAGGTTTTTCGCAGCGCAGCCTGGACTTGCGGCACGGACGATGCGAACGCTGATCGACCTGACCAGCAGCGGGCGGCGGCCGCGATTGTGCACGGTGATGACCAAGCGGCGATGGACACCGGGTAGCAGGCCGCGAATGTGTCCGGCCAAGGTGAAGCCGCCCTTCGTCGCCCGAACGGGCCCGGCTCCGACCGCGCCGATCGCAGCCATCGCCGTCAGAGCCGCGGCCGCGGCTGCCACGACGATCGCCGTCGCGCGGAGCCGTCGCGCGGTCATACGGTCACCGTCGCGCTCTTGGGGCTCTCGGGCCCCCGCCAGTTAGCGGTCGCCGGGGTGACCGTGTACTGCCAGGAGCCGGCGGGCACGCCGTTCTCGGTGCATGTCAGCGCGGTGATCGTGCCCGCGCAGTTGGCGCCGATCGTCTGCAGGACACCGGTGGTGGCGTTGTAACGGCGGACGAGGTAGCCGGCGGCCGTCCCGCCGTTCGTGTACGAGGTCGCCGTCCAGGTGACGGTGACCTTGTGTCCGGCGACCGAGCCGGTCGGCCTGTTGCCGGCGCCAAGGGTCTTCGCCATTGCCTTCCCCGAGCCAGAGCCATGCAGCGCCCACGCCGCCGCCGCGCCGCCCGGAAAGGCGACGACGGCGGCGACGAGGAGAAGCGGGAGAGACCTCCGGCCGGGCACGGTCTCGGGCCGTCTCGGGCTAGTTGCTCGCGCCCGTGACGTCGACCGGGATCGTGAAGATCGCGCCCTGACAGGTGTTGTCGGAGGCGTTGGTCATGCTGACGGCACCGGAGAGCGTGAACGTCGAGGTCGCGTTGGCGGCGACGTCGAGCGCGAGCCCGGTCTGGTCGGTGAAGGTCACGCCGGTGGAGGCGTTGCAGGCCGCCCCCTTGTCCGAGGTGATCGTCCCGCCGGTCTGCTTTGTCACGGTGGTGATCCGGACCGCGAACGGGTTCGGGTTGGTGACCTTGAGCTTGACCGAACCGGTTCCGCCGGGATAGAGGTCGGCGGTGGTCGACGCCGAGGCGTCGCCGATCGTCAGAGCGGAGGCGGTGCCGGCCTTGGCGTAGCCGTTGCCGCTACCGGTCGTGCTCCAGGCGGCGTAAAGGACACCGGAGACGACGAGCGCGGCAATTGCAACCACCACGAAGAAGAGCTTGCGAGACAACCGAATCGTGATCACAGAAGGGTCCTTTCAGCAGCAGAGAAATGACGGCCGAGAACGGCCCGCTGATCTCATCGTCGGAAGCGCCGGCGATGTACCCCTCCCCCAAAAGGGGGCAGAACCGCGAAAAATGCCCGCAAAGTGCCCACGTCGCGACCGTGCGCCCCGAATTGACCAACTTGGATCAGAGCCGTATCGCGGCGCCGGCGTCTTAGTTGATGAGCCGGGCCTCCCGCGCCTGTGCTGGAGCGGGGTCTCCTTCGGGTACTCCAGAGGGTCGTCCGGCTCACCCACGGGCAGCGCCGATTGCGCGCGAGCTTCCAGGCGAGCTCGCGCGCGCGGCGTCCGCGCTACGGGTGCACGAAGACGTCGGCGGCGCAGCCGAAGACGAGCGCCGCATGGACATCGCCGTCGTCGACCCCGGCGAGCGAAAGGTGCTCGAGGTCGACTTCCGCCTCCGGCCAGCGGTCAATGCCGAGCGCGGCCGCGCCTTCGTCTGCGCCGCAGCAGAGCAGCGTCGAGACCGAGAGGATGTCGCGCTTCCCCGTGCGCCGGCGGGCGATTCCCTCGAGCTCGCGGAGCTCCTCGAGCGGATCGATCCGCACGTTCGAGTCGGAGCCGATGCAGATCCCGATCCCGCGCCGGCAGATCTCCTCGGCCGGGCAGAAGCCGTCGCCGAGGTTCGCCTCGGTCGTCGGGCAAACGCAGACGCGCGAGCCCGTCTCGGCAAGGATGTCGAGCTCGTGCGCGTCCGCGTGTGTCGCATGGACGACGGTGGAGTGCGGCCCCAGGCAGCCCGCCTCCGCGAGCAGCTCGATCGGCCGCAGGCCGTGCTCCGCGAGGCACTCCTCGATCTCGCGCGGCTGCTCGTCGGCATGCACGTGCAGTGGGAGGCTCTCTGCGGCGGCGTAGCGTCCGAGCTCCTCGAGCCAGTCGCGCGGGCAGGCGCGAACGGAGTGGGGAGCTAGGCCGACTCGCAGGCCCGTAGCGCGCACCTCCTCGAGCTGCGAGAGGTAGTCCGCGGGCGATTCCTGCCGGAAGCGTTCCAGCCCGCCGCGCCCGTACGCTGCGAGCAGCAACACGATCTCGATCCCGGCCTCCGCGGCCGCCTCGACGGCCGCGTGCGCCTCGGGCAGGCCGAGGTAGTGGAACTCCCCGACGACCGTGTACCCGGCCCCGAGCATCTCGCGGTAGACCTGGACGTAGCCGGAACGGACCTGTTCGGGGGACAGTCCCCCGGCCAGGTCCAGCATTGACTCGCGCCAGGCCCAGAAGTCGCCGCCCTCGGTCCGGCCGCGCAAGGCGCGCTGAAACGCGTGGCTGTGCGCATTCACGAACCCCGGCAGCGTGAGGGTCTCCGCCACCGCCGTATCCTTTCAGCATGGCCTGGATCCCCAACGGCCTGACGGTCTTCCGGCTCGCGCTGATCCCCGTCTTCGTCGCGCTCTTGCTCACCTCGGACGGCGGCCACAGCTGGGCCGCCGCGATCGTGTTCGCGGTCGCAGGAGTGACCGACCAGATCGACGGCTGGCTCGCGCGCCGCTGGCACGTGGAGTCGAACTTCGGCAAGATCGCCGACCCGCTCGCCGACCGGCTGATGATCGACGCAGCCGTGATCCTGCTCTGGCACGCGGGCCGGCTGCCGTGGGTGGCGCTCGCGATCCCGGCGCGTGACGTGGCGCTCGTTGCCGGGTACAAGCTCGTCGTGGAGCGCGGCTACGACTTCTCCGTCAACCTCGCCGGCAAGGCCGCCACATGGCTGCTCTACGCGTCCCTGGGGTTCGTGATGGTCACGCGCAAGGGCACCGACTGGCCGATCTGGATCTTCTGGGCCGGGTTCATCCTCGCGGTCATCTCGCTCGTGGGCTACCTGCTGAAAGCACGCCGCGAGGTGAAGACGGCGTGAAGGCCGTCGTGATGGCCGGCGGCGAGGGGACGCGCCTGCGCCCGCTGACCTCCAACCAGCCGAAGCCGATGGTCCCGATCGTCGGCAAGCCCTGCATGGAGCACATCCTCGAGCTGCTGAAGCAGCACGGAATCGAAGAGGTGGTCGTCACGGTCGCGTTCATGCCGCAGGCGATCCGGAGCTACTTCGGCAACGGCGACTCGTGGGACCTCGAGGTCGAGTACTCGGTCGAGGAGTCGCCGCTCGGCACCGCGGGCTCGGTCCGGCTCGCGAGCGGCGTGCTCGACGAGCCCTTCCTCGTCATCTCGGGCGATGCGCTCTGCGATGTCGACCTCGGCGCGATCGTGCGTACGCACCAGGAGAAAGGCGCTGCCGTGACGATCGGGCTCAAATCGGTCGACAACCCGCTCGAGTTCGGGATCGTCGTCACCGACGAGGAAGGCCGGATCGAGCGCTTCCTCGAGAAGCCGTCCTGGGGCCAGGTCTTCTCGGACACGATCAACACCGGCATCTACGTGCTCGACCCGGAGGTGCTCAAGCACGTCCCCTCCGACCGGCCGTACGACTTCTCGAAGGAGCTCTTCCCGCTCCTGCTCGAGATGGGCCGGCCGCTCTACGGCCACGTCTTCGACGGCTACTGGCAGGACATCGGCAACCTCGACCAGTTCCGGCAGGCGAACTTCGACGCGCTCGACGAGCAGGTGCAGCTGAACATCCCCGGGATCCGCCTGCGCGGCAACGTCTGGCTGGGGGAGGGGGTGGAGGTCGACGACCTCGCCGCGATCGAGGGCCCGGCCTTCGTCGGGAACTACTGCCGGATCGCCCCCGACGCGACCGTCGGCGCCTACTCGGTCCTGTCGGCCAGCGTGACGCTGCTCGAGCGAGCGCGGACGGAGCGCTCGGTAATCGACGCCGCCACGCACGTCGGCCGCAGCGCGCGCATCGAGGGGGCGGTGGTCGGCCGCAATTGCGACATCAGGGCCCACGTTCACGTGCAAGAGGGCGCGGCGATCGGCGACGAGGTCACGCTCGGCGCACAGAGCGCGGTCCTCCCTGGAGTGCGGATCTACCCGTACAAGGAGGTCGAGACCGGCGCCCAGATCCACGAGAGCCTGATCTGGGAGTCGCGCGCCTCGTCGCAGCTCTTCGGCGCAGACGGCGTCTCGGGCCTCGTCAACGTCGACCTGACGCCCGAGACCGCGGTGCGCCTGGCCGCGGCGCTCGGCACCGCGCTGAAGCGGGGCGCGCGCGTGGTCGCGAGCCGGGAGTCGCCGGCCGCCTGCCGGCTCGTCAAGCGGGCGATGATCTCCGGCCTCAACTCGACGGGCGTCGACGTCGCCGACCTGCGAGTGCTTCCCTCGGCGGTCAGCAGGCATCTGCTGAAGACGCACGGCTACGACGCGGGGTTCCACGTCGGCGTCAGCTACGCCGATCCGGAGATGCTCCAGATCCGCTTCTACGAGCAGCCGGGCATCCAGCTCACCTCCGGGCTCCAGAAGGAGATCGAGAAGCACTTCACACGCCACGAGCTGCGGCGCGCGGCCTTCAACGCGGTCGGCCGTGTGTCGTACCCCGCCCGCGTCAGCGAGAGCTACGCGCAGGACCTGCTCTCCGGGCTCGACGCGGAGGCGATCCGGGCGCGCCGCTTCCGGATCGTGGTCGACTACGGCTACTCCGCGACCTCGTTCGTGCTTCCGCTCGTCCTCGGGCCGCTCGGCGTGGAGGCCGTCAGCGCGCACGGCTTCTCGCCGGAGGGCGCGCAGGGAGCGACCTCACTCCGCGAGTCGGTCGGTCAGGCGAAGCGGCTCGTGAATGCGATCGGCGCCGACCTCGGGGTCGCGTTCGACCAGGCGGGCGAGCGCCTCTTCCTCATCGACGAGCAGGCGCGCGAGGTCCCGGTCGAGCAGGCGCTGCTCCTGTTTCTGCGGCTGATGGGGACGAACGGCCGCCGCGGAAAGCTCGCGTTCCCGGTCACGGTCACGAGCCAGGTCGAGCAGATGGTCAAGGGCAGCAAGCTCGAGGTGATCCGGACTCCGGCCTCGCTCGCCGAGCTGACGAAGGCCGCGGCGGAAGACGGCGTGATCTTCGCGGGCGCCGTCAGCGGCGGCTACGTCTTCCCGGAGTTCCTGCCGGCCTACGACGCGGTCGCGAGCCTCTGCAAGCT
>Ga0075435_100003216_pt1 | contig 11060 bp, 10 predicted proteins | sample RhiMethybrSRZTD4_FD_75302 | JGI IMG/M metagenome (GOLD analysis project Ga0075435, IMG submission 75302) | Populus rhizosphere microbial communities from Tennessee, USA - Rhizosphere MetaG P. TD hybrid SRZTD4 | ecosystem: Host-associated > Plants > Roots > Rhizosphere > Soil | place: USA... | reverse complement strand
GACAGCGCGCTCGAGGTGGAATGGGCCTTTCCCGAGCAGGGCGTGCTCCGCCTCCTCGCCAATCTGAGCACGCGAGCGACACCGCATGAGGGCCCTCTGCCCGCTTGGGGCCGGCAGATCTACGCGGTGGGCTCGAAGCCCGGACCGTGGACAGAGCTCGAGCCGTGGAGTGTCCGCTGGTACCTTTCGGAGATGTCACGGTGAGCGCGGATAGTGTGACAGCGACCAACGAGCCCTTCGTTTTCCTGGGCTGCGTGGACCTCAGGGAGGTCATCCCGTACGAGGCGCGCGATGTCCGCGAGCTCCTCGATCAGGTGGGGCGGGTCCCCGTCGAGTCGCTCTTCTGCCACACGGCGGCGGCTCTCCTGCATCGGCCGGCGTCGCCCACGGGTTACCCGAACGATTTCGCTCACTGGACGGATGTCGAGATGCGTGACCAGCGGTTGGCGGAGCGGCTGGCCGCCATCGACCCCTTCGAGTTGCGCTCGCTCGAGCAGATGCGCGAGGAGCTGGTGGCGACCATCAGCGACCATTTGCAGCACTTCCCGGCGGCGGCACCGGGAACGGGGACCGAACCGTTCCGGTTCTTCCACGCGCACCTGATCCCGATTCCCACGGGACATCAGGCTCGCAACCTGAAGGAGTTCCGCGACGCCCTCGCCGAAGTCGATGTCAGCGCCCTCTTCTATCATCTCATCGAGGGACGCTACCGGCTGAGCCGCGGACGAGGCGACTTCGCGGAATGGGTCGCCTCGGCCATCGGCCGGCCGGATGTCGCCGACCGCCTCGCGAGCATCGATGCCTATGACGGCAGCCTCGAGCGGATTCGCGACCGGCACCTCTCGGTCCTCACTGCCGCCCTGGAGGAGGAGCGGGGACGATGACCTCGACGGTATCCTCGGCGAGGCTGGACGACTACCGGCAGGTCGCCCCGCGAGGGACGGTCGATCTCCTGCTTCGCCTCGGCGAGCGCCTCCGCGGCCGGAGCCTCGTGCATGTGAGCGCCTCCCGATACCGTGGGCTGACCATCGAGGTCCTGAATCGCCTGGTACCCATTCTCAACGATCTCGGCATCTACGCGAGCTGGGAGGTGACGATCGGCACCGGGGACTTCGAAGGCATCACGCGCACTGTGGGCAGGGCGCTGAGGGGCACCGAGCAGGTGGTCACCGACGCGATGCTCGAACGCCTCCGGGAGGCAAGCCGTGAGAACGCCGGGCGCCTCCGGCTCGATGCCGATCTCGTCATGATCCACGACGCGGCCCCGCTCCTGCTGGTCGAGAGCCGCGCGGGGAACGCGCGGTGGGTCTGGCGCTGCCATCACGATCTCTCCGCTCCGCAACCGCAGCTCTGGAACATCCTGCGTCCGGTCACGCAGCGGTACGACGCGGTGGTATTCTCCGACGCGAGATTCGCCCCGACCCTCTCCATCCCGCGCTTCGTCATCTCCCCGTCGGTGGATCCCCTCTCGGAACGGAATCGGGACATGACCCGAGCCGAACAGGCACAGCATCTCGACCGGCTGCGGATTCCCCGCGACAAGCCCTTTCTCCTCCAGGTCGGGCCCTTCCAGCGCTCGCATGACCCTCTCGGGGTGATCAATGCCTATCGCCTCGTGAAGAAGCATCACGACGTCCGCCTGGTGCTGGCAGGCCTGGCACCGACCTCGGGAGATGACGTCCTGGCGGAAGTGCAGGAGGCGGCGAGCCACGATCCTGATCTGCGCGTCGTCGTGCTCCCTCCCGACCCTCAGACCGAGGTGAACGCCCTCGAGCGCTCGGCCACCATCGTGATTCACAAGCCGGTGGAGACCGGATTCGGTATCAACGTGGCGGCCGCCATGTGGAAGGGCAAGCCCGTCGTGGGCAGCCTGGTAGGAGGAATTCCCAACCAAGTGATCTTCGGCGTGACGGGCTATACCGTGGAGACCGTCGAGGGCGCCGCCTTCCGCATCCGGCACCTTCTCGGCAATCCCGAGCTGATCGGGCGCATGGGAGCGGCCGGCCGGGAGCATATCCGCCGGAACTTCCTCATCACGCGTCATCTCGGCGACTACCTGGCCCTGCTCGCCCTCCTCACCAAGTGAGGAACTCGTGGACCAAGCCCACCGGCCCCCCGAGTTGAACCCCGAGCCCGTACGGTCCGCGGGCGCCGACGTGGCCATCGGCATGTTGACGGCGGGGGACAGTCCGAAAGTGGGGACGGTGGCGAGGATCGCCCAGGACGGCATGCAGACACATCTCGCCAGCCTCACGGCTGCCCTCATTCACGTGGACGCCACGGCCTCCGACGAGCCGGCCGGCCAGGTCGAGCGCACCGTCGACGGCCTCCGTATCGTCCAGGTGAGGCTGGCGAGGAACGTGGGGACGGATAGGGCCCAGGCCGGGTGGAGTGACGTGGTACAGGCCGTCCTCGGGGTCTCACGAACGCTACAGGCGCGAGCCGTCGTCATGCTCAATGCCGGTATATCCAGCATGACGCAGGAGTGGATTCGTGGCCTCGCCCAGCCAGTGCTGAAGGAAGGCTTCGGCTTCGTGCTGCCCGTGTACGAGCGGGGACGCTACGAAGGCATGCTGACCCAGGTCTTCGTCGTACCGCTGATACGAGCCCTCTTCGGTCATCAGTTCTGGTACGCGATGGCCGACGAGTTCGGCTGCTCCGGTGAGGCGGCCGAGATCCTTCTGGCCCAGGACATCTGGACCACCGACCTTGCGCGGCAGGGACTGGAGTTCTGGCTGCCCGTCGCCGCTGCGGAGGCTGCCCTCCCGGTGGCCCAATCGGTGCTCGGCCCGCGAATCCTCGAGTCGACGGGACAGCAGCCGCCCCTGGGCTCCACCGTGGGCCGCGTGGCGGGGGCCCTGTTCTCGATCGCCGAGCGGCACGAGGCGGGATGGCTGGACGTTCGCGGGTCGGAGCCGGTGGGATTGTTCGGAGTGCCTCCGGGTCCGGCCAAGCGAGTGGCGGCCCTGGATCCCGACCGCATGCTCGAGGGATTCCGTCAGGGCGTGCGCGATCTGCTTCCGATCTGGGAGCGCATACTCTCCCCCGAGAGCCTCGGCGACGTCCTCGTCCTCAGCGAGCATCCGACAGGCGAATTTCACCTCGACGATCGGCTCTGGGTGCGGGTCGTCTTCGATTTTCTCCTGGCGTATCGCGCTCGTGTGATGTATCGGAGTCATATTGCGCAGTCTCTGGCTCCCCTTTATCTGGGATGCGCCGCCTCCCTCGTGCTGGAGACGCGTGGCCTCCCGGATACGGCCGTCGCGCAGGCGACGGAGCGGCTGGCGCGAACTTTCGAGGACGAGAAGCCGTATCTGATGGACCGCTGGCGATGAAGAAGGAGCGGCGTCCCATCGTGATCAGCCGGGTCCGGCCCGCCGTCGACGACGGACGGCACCCGGTCAAGCGTGAGGCGGGCGACGATCTGACCGTGACCGCCGACATCTTCAAGGAGGGCCACGACACGCTGGCCGCGGTGATCCTGCACCGCTCGCAGGACAAGCCCGAGTGGCGGGAAGCTCCCCTGCACTTCCGCGACAACGATGGATGGGTCGGCTCGATCTCTCTGGAGGCCAACACCCGCTACTGGTTCACCATCGAGGCATGGACCGACCGATTCGCCTCCTGGGTGGACGACGTGACCCGTCGAGCGGAGGGGGGCCAGGCGGATCTCACGAGCGAGCTCCTGGAAGGCGCTCGGCATGTCAGCCAGGCGCGGGCCCGGGCCGCGGGGGCGGATGCGCACCTCCTCGACGACGTCCTCGCTCGAGTGGGAACGGCAGACTCCCAGAAAGCACACCTCGATGCGCTCCTCCAGCCAGCGGTACGCGAGGCCGTCTGTCGGCTCCAGGAGCGCCTGGACGCCACGCGGTACGATCGCGAGCTCGAGATAGTCGTCGACCGCCCGCGGGCGCGCTTCGCCTCCTGGTACGAGCTCTTCCCCAGGTCGCAAAGCAAGGTACCGGGCCGGCACGGCACGTTCGACGACTGCATCGAGCGGCTGCCGGACGTCCAGCGCATGGGTTTCGATGTCGTCTACCTCCCCCCGATTCACCCGATCGGCTGGACCGAGCGCAAGGGGCGCGACAATGCCCTCACCGCGGCGCCGGGCGACCCTGGAAGCCCGTGGGCGATCGGCGGACCCGAGGGTGGTCACACGGCGGTGCATCCGGATCTCGGCACGCTCGAGGACTTCCGGCGCCTTGTCCTCGCCGCCGAGCGGCTCGGGATGGAGATCGCGCTCGACATTGCCTTCCAGTGCTCTCCCGACCACCCGTGGGTGCGAGAGCATCCGGAGTGGTTCTACCGGCGTCCCGACGGCACCATCCGCTACGCGGAGAATCCGCCGAAGAAGTATCAGGACATCTTCCCGCTCAACTTCAACTGCGAGGCGTGGGAGGCGCTCTGGGACGAGCTGCTCCACGTGGTGCTGTTCTGGGTCGAGCAAGGCGTCCAGACGTTCCGTGTCGACAACCCACACACGAAGCCCTTCGATTTCTGGCGCTGGCTGATCCGCGAGGTGCAGGACCGGCACCCGGAGGTGGTCTTCCTCTCCGAGGCATTCACCCGGCCCAAGGTCATGCGGGAGCTCGCCAAGGCCGGGTTCACCCAGTCCTACACGTACTTCACCTGGCGGAACTTCAAGGAAGAGCTGACGGAGTACTTCCAGGAGCTCGTGGGCTCGGAGATGGCGGAGTATTTCCGGGGCAACCTCTTCGTGAACACCCCGGACATCCTGCCGGAGGTGCTCCAGCGGGGCGGTCCGCCCGCCTTCAAGATGCGTGCGGCCCTCGCCGCCACGCTCTCACCCCTCTGGGGAATCTACAGTGGCTTCGAGCTCTGCGAGGCGGCGGCCATGCCTGGCTCCGAGGAGTACGCAAGCTCTGAGAAGTACGAGATCCGCGTGCGGGACTGGAACGCGCCCGGGAACATCGTGGAGTACGTCACGCGCCTGAACGCCATCCGGCGTGAGAATCCGGCGCTCCAGATCTTCCGCAACCTGCGCTTCTACCACTCCGATAGCTCCCAGGTCCTCTTCTACGGCAAGATGACCTCGGACCGCGACAACGTCATCCTGGTCGCCGTCAACCTCGACCCCTTCGCGTCCCACTCCGCCACCCTCGCCATCCCTCTCGAGGACATCGGTATCTCTCCCGGCGAGACATACGAGCTCCACGAGCTCCTGGCGGACCATCGCCGGCTCGCCCACGATGGTTCCGTGCCCATCGAGCTCGACCCTGGGACGTCTCCCGCTCACGTCTACCGGGTGAGCCGGTGGCGGCGGCGCGAGCAGGACTTCCCCTACTTCCGCTGAGGCGCCACGTGAGCGACCCCCTCTGGTACAAGGACGCGGTCTTCTACGAGCTGCACGTCCGCGCCTTTCAAGACACCAACGGGGACGGCATCGGCGATTTCCCCGGCCTCACGAGCCGGCTCGACTACCTCAAGGAGCTGGGCGTCGACTGCCTCTGGCTCCTCCCTTTCTATCCGTCCCCCCTGCGTGATGACGGCTACGACGTGTCCGACTACCGCGCCATCCAGCCGGACTACGGCACCATGGCGGAGTTCGAGCGCTTTCTCGAGGCGGCCCACGCCCACGGCATCCGCGTCATCGCCGACTTCGTCATGAACCACACCTCCGACCAGCATCCCTGGTTCCAAGCGGCGCGCCGGAGTCCCGACTCACCCTTCCGCGACTACTACGTGTGGAGCGACGTGGACCAGCGCTACCAGGATGCCCGCGTCATCTTCGTGGACTCGGAGCCGTCCAATTGGACGTGGGACCCGGTGGCCAAGGCGTACTACTGGCATCGCTTCTTTCATCACCAACCCGATCTCAACTACGACAATCCCGCCGTGCGCCGCGAGGCGCTCGAGGCCATGGAGTTCTGGCTCGCCCGGGGACTGGACGGCTTCCGCTGCGATGCCGTGCCGTATCTGTTCGAGCGCGAGGGCACCAACTGCGAGAACCTGCCCGAGACCCACGCCTTCCTGCGGGAGCTGCGGCGGCACATCGACGCCCGCTACGAGGCCCGCGTTCTGCTCGCGGAGGCGAATCAGTGGCCGGTCGACGTGCGGCCGTATTTCGGCGACGGCGACGAATTCCACATGGCCTTCCACTTCCCCCTCATGCCCCGCGTCTTCCTGGCCGTACGCCATTCGGACCGGCGCCCGATCACGGACATCTTCGTGCACACCCCCGACATCCCGGCGACCTGCCAGTGGTGTCTCTTCCTGCGCAACCACGACGAGCTCACCCTCGAGATGGTGAGCGAGGAGGAACGCCGGCGGCTCTATCACGCCTACAGCTCCGACCCGCGGATGCGGCTCAACCTCGGCATCCGTCGACGCCTGGCCCCGCTCCTGGACAACGATCGTCGCAAGATCGAGCTCCTGACGAGCCTGCTCTTCACGTTGCCGGGCAGCCCCATTCTCTACTACGGCGACGAGATCGGCATGGGCGACAATATCTACCTGGGTGATCGCAACGGGGTGCGCACCCCCATGCAGTGGACCGGAGATCGCAATGCCGGGTTCTCGCGGGCCGACACCGCGCGGATGTACCTCCCGCTGAACGTCGATCCCGTCTACGGCTATCAGGCGATCAACGTCGAGGCCCAGCTCCGGACTCCCTCTTCGCTCTTGCACTGGATGAAGCTTCTCATCGGCGCCCGTAAGAAGACACGCGTCTTCGGCCGCGGCACCCTTCGTTTCCTCCGCTGCCCGAACGACAGCGTTCTCGCCCATGTCCGGGAGTTCGAGGGCGAGACCGTGCTGGCCGTCCACAACCTCTCCGGAGCCGCCCAGCCCGTCGAACTCGATCTCGGAGCCTGGATTGGTCACACGCCTATGGAGATGCTGGGCGAGACGCGTTTCCCGATCGTGCGAGGGCAGCCGTACTTCGTCAGCATGGCGCCCTACGGCTATTACTGGTTCCGGCTCCAGCCCCCTCGGCAGGAGACAATGCTCTATGGCGTCGAGGATCTCACTCTCTAGCCCCGAAGAGGTCGTGAGCTTCCTGTCCGGGCCCGGGCGGGGTTCGCTCGGGAACTTCCTCGTCCGGCAGCGCTGGTTCGCCGCGAAGGCGCGTGGCCTGGGGACGGTGACGATCGAGGACTGGGCGACTCTCGATGCGGAGGGGCCCGTCCTGCTCCTGCTGCTCCGGTTGGACGGCGAGCGCTACTACGTCCCCGTCTCGGTTTGCCCGCGCGAGAGCGCGAGCGCGGGAGATCTCCTCGCCTCCGTCGACGATCGTGCCGTCGTCGATGCCCACGAGGACCTGCGCTTCATTCGCCCTCTCCTGGAGGCCGTGGCCGGCCACCGGGAGCTGGCCGGGCGTCACGGTCGCTTCGTGTGCCGGTCGCCGGAGGGCGCCGGCGGGCCGCCGAAGGCCGTCCCGCGCGTCGCGGTCCGAATCTCGGCAGAGCAGAGCAATACCTCGGTGGTCGTGGATCGCACCCTGATACTCAAGTCCATCCGCAGACCTCAGCCGGGCATCAATCCCGATGTCGACGTTCTGGGCTTCCTCGCGAGCCGTACGGGCTTCCGGCACGTCCCGCCCCTGGCAGGATGGATCGACTACGTGGACGCCCGTGGCCTCGAGGCGACGGTTGCCGTGCTTCAAGGCTTCGTCGAGAACGCCGGGGATGGCTGGCGATACGCGCTGGCCGGCCTCGACGAACTCTGCAACGCCCTCGAGGGCGCAACGCCCCAGGAACCGGTCGAGCCGCTGGAGGACTGGATCGCGACCCTCGCGATTCCCTTGAACCGGGAGGTGAGAAAGCTCGGCGTCGTCACGGGAGGGCTCCACGCCGCCCTGGCGTCCGATCCGCAGTGCGCCGCCTTCCGCCCGGAGCCCGTGACCTACGAGGATGTCGGCCGCTGGTGCGCCCGGATCGCCCGAGAGCTCGAGGAGGTCGCCTTCGACACTGCGCCCGCGGGCATCGCCCCGCCCCCCGGGCTCGAAATGATCCGCGAGACGCTCAGGGGCTCCCGCGGCCGCATTGACTCGGCGGTGGGTGGTGTCGGCCTCCTCGGCAGTGCTCGTACCCACAAGATCCGATGTCACGGAGACTATCATCTGGGCCAGGTCCTCAAGATCGCCGATGGGTTCGTGATTCTGGACTTCGAGGGGGAGCCGGCGCGGAGCCTGGAAGAGCGAAGCGGCAAGCAGCCGCCTGTCCGTGACGTCGCCGGAATGCTGCGCTCCTTGAGTTACGCGGTGCACACGGCGGCGGGCCGGCGTTCCCCCGAGCGTCGCGTCGAGACGCTTCGGCACCTCGTCGCCTGGGAGCGGCAGGCGCGCCGTGCCTTCCTCGAGGGCTATGGAGCCGCGATGGCGGACAGCCCCGTGCGGCTCGTGCCCACGTCCCACGACGAGCTGGCCAGGGTGTGCGCTGTCTTCGAGCTGGAAAAGGCTTGCTACGAGCTGCGGTACGAGCTCGACAATCGCCCCGACTGGGCCCCCATCCCCGCCGATGGGATTCTCCAGCTCCTCGAGTCCACGCGGAGATAGCTCGGCCACCCAGACAAACCGACCCGGCCGGTCACCTTTTCCGCCGCCGCTGGCACGCCGGATGCTGAGGGTGAGGGAGGGCCCGCGCGATTCCTGCCCTCGCGGAGGAGGACACTCATGTTGAGAAAGCACATCATCCCGACCGAGGCACACGCCGCCCCCGTCTTTCCAGGACGCGAGGGGGACTTGCACATTCCCACGCTCGCCACCGTCCTCGTCACGTCGGAGCTGCCTGAGCACCCCGTCGATCACCTGTTCGACGGCCGCGATGGCCCAGGCGGCACTCGATGGATCGCTTCGGCTGACGGCGAGCAAGTGCTCATTCTCGCCTTCGACTCGCCACAGACGATTCGCGAGGTGGCCCTCGAGGCAGAGGAGCCTCGTGCCAGTCGCACCCAAGTCATCACCCTCTCGCTGTCGCGCGACGGGGGCCACACCTATCGTGAAGTCCTGCGCCAAGAGTTCAATTTCAGCGCCCCCGGCACGACGTTCGAGCGCGAGGTCTGGAGCGTGCCCGCTTCCGGTTTGACCAACCTGCGCATCACCCTACGGCCGGACAAGGGAAACGCTCCGGCGCGCGCCAGCCTCACGTCCCTCTCCCTCCGCTGAGCCGGTCGCGATCATTACCATTTGACCGGGTAGTGCACACCGGGCGGCTGCGGTTCGGCCGCCCTTTCCTCGCTATCTCTTCAGTGTTTGCCCGAAAAAGCTCGCATGCAGAGTTGGCACAGCGAATGCGGTATGGATGTATGCGCTCAGACAACTCATCACACGGATCAAAGGAGGCAAGACATGATGGCGCTGAGCGGCAAGACACTCCGCACCATGGCCTTAGCGTTTACGGGAGCGGCGCTCCTGGGCACCGGCTGCGTCTCGTACACGAAGGAGACGACGGAGAGAACCGTTCCCGTGCCCGTGGCGGCGGCCACGCCGGCGCCGACCGACCGGGTCGTGACGTACCCCGAAGGCAGATATCAGCTCTACGGCGACGGGACACGTACGCCGTACTACTGGGTCTGGGTGCCCACGGGCTCCAGCACTGTGCCTCCGCCTCCTCCGCCCGTGCCCACTCGCTAGCTGAAGTCCGAGCAGGGACGGAAACCAGTCCATGGCGGAGTCGGCGCAAGATCTGATCGGAGTCCTCCTGGGTCTGGTCGCGTTGTGGTTTCTCGTCGGCGCGTTGATCAAGCAGGACCGCCTCTGGGATGCGAGACGCGGAGCCAACGGACGGCCCCATTCGGTGGCGGGCCGTTCGCAGAAGAACCGGATGGCGGGGCAGTAAGGGGCAATAAGAGGACGCGGCCGGCCGGCGAATAGCCGGCCGGCCGCCCCGAAGAACCTAGTCAATCCACTGGACCTGCCCGCGAAACAGGGACCTCTGCCTGAGCCTCAGGCGTCGCTGCCCCTGAACTGAGTCACGCGTGTGAAGGGAGCCGAGGGCGCGAACTCGGCCCCTATGCCGTGGCCGTCGGCGCTCCTGCGGTGACGCATCACGACAGGCGCCACCGACGAGCCCCCGACGGGTGGTCTACTCACCGCCGTGCTGGACGTAGCTGCTGACGAATTCCCCGGCGTTCTCCTCGAGCACGCCGTCGATCTCGTCCAGCAAGGCGTCGAGCTCGGCGCCGATCTTCTTTCCCTTCGGTCCGAGGCTCTGCTTCTCGGAGGCTTCGCTGCTGCTTTCCACGGGTCTTGATGACTGCGTCTTCCGCGCCTGATCGCTCATGGCCTGCACCTCCATTCGCCTCGACACTTCATCGATGCTCTTACCGTGTAACGAGGCAAATCGTGTGCCACGCAGTGGCGCTCGTCATGCTCCCACCCGTCTCGCCGGAACCGGTCAAACTTACCGGGTAGGGCTCTCACCAGGCGGGGGAACCGGCGGCTTCAGGCTTGACGGCGCGCGCGACGGTATCCTTATAATTCGAGCAGTCGGGCCATGCCTCCCATCGCCTCTCCCGTGCTTCGTTACGTCGTGGCCATCGGTGTCACTGCTCTCGCGGTGGCGCTTCGCGCCGCCCTGACGCCGCTGTGGGGGCAACATCTTCCCCTGATCTCCTTCTTCCCTGCCGTGGCGGCCAGCGCTTGGCTCGGCGGGCTCGGGCCCGGCCTCCTCACCACGGCGCTCTCCACCCTCGCCGCCGCCTGGCTGTGGTTGCCCCTTCGCGAAAGCCGGGATGCTGCCGAGGTGGTCGGGCTCCTCGTGTTCGCGGCCACGGGCGTGCTCATCAGTGTCCTCATGGAGGCGCTCCATCGCACGCGCGCGCGACTCGCCGAGAACATGCGGGCCCTGCAAGAGGAGGCCGCGGTGCGCGAGAGGGAGGCGGAGGCGCAGGCGCGGCTCGCCGCCATCGTCCAGCACTCGGACGACGCCATCGTGAGCAAGACGCTCGATGGCGTGATCACCTCGTGGAACGAAGGAGCCACCCGCATGTTCGGCTACGAGCCGGCGGAGGCGGTGGGCCGCTCCATCACCATCATCATTCCCGAGGACCGCCTGAGCGAGGAAGACCGCGTGCTCTCTGCCATCCGCCGGGGCGAGGTG
>Ga0075435_100003212_pt1 | contig 11070 bp, 10 predicted proteins | sample RhiMethybrSRZTD4_FD_75302 | JGI IMG/M metagenome (GOLD analysis project Ga0075435, IMG submission 75302) | Populus rhizosphere microbial communities from Tennessee, USA - Rhizosphere MetaG P. TD hybrid SRZTD4 | ecosystem: Host-associated > Plants > Roots > Rhizosphere > Soil | place: USA... | reverse complement strand
GCGCCGTGCGTCCGCGTCGCTCAGGCCGGCTGCTCTATGCTCGGCTTCGAGCGCGGCCAGCGCGCCGCGCAGCTCTTCGTCGATCTCGCGTCGGACGCGACCGCGCAGCAACAGGTTCCTGGCAAGGTTGCGGAGTGTGCGGAAGATCGGCACGCTCGTGTCTCCGGCAAATCAGGTTTCGAGGGCGCGCGCGATGGCGAGCGCAATCCGGTTCCATTCCGAGGTCTCGTGGCCGAGCTGGTGACGGCCGGTGCGGGTCAACGCGTAGTACTTCGCCCGCCGGTTGTTCTCGGAGCTGCGCCAGGCCGAGGTCAGCCAGCCGGCTTCCTCGAGGCGGTGCAGGGCGGGAAACAGGGATCCCGGTTGGACCTGGAAGGTGCCGCCGGTGATCTGCTCCACCCGCCGCGACACGCCCAGCCCGTGCAGCTCTCCCGCGGAGAGCGCCTTGAGAATCAGCAGGTCGAGCGTCCCCTGGAGCAGCGCGGCGCGATCGCCCTTGGCCATGGTCCTCCTATCGAGCGTCGATACGAGTCTCGCGCGTCTTCATATCGAATGTCAATAGGAGAGTACAAGGTCAACCGAGCGGGAGCGTGAAGCTCAGCGTCGTGCCTGCGCCGGGTGCGCTCTCGGCGCGAATCGATCCGCCGTGCGCCGTGACCAGGTTGCGCGCGATGGTCAGCCCGAGGCCGGAACCGCGCGACGCCTTCCCCTTGTAGAAGCGATCGAAGATCTTCGGCAGGTCTTCGGGGGCAATGCCCGGGCCGCTGTCGCGAACCGCCACGGCGACGGCGCCGTCGTCGACGCGGCCGTCGATCGACACGACGCCGCCCGGCGGCGTGAAGCGCAGTGCATTCGACAGCAGGTTGACCAGCACTTCGCGGATGCGCAGCGGATCGATCGTCACCACCGGCAGGTCTGCCGGCAGATGCACCTGCACGCCGATACCCCTGCCGGCCGTCTCGCCCGAGAACGAATTGACCACGTCGCGAATCAGCATCGAGAGATCGGTCGGTTCCTTCTGCAGCGTCAGGACACCGGTCTCGGCGTTGGCAAGCGTCCGGAGATCTTCAACCAGCCGCGCCAGCACGCGTGTTTCCTCGAGCACGCCTGCAAGGTGTTCCTCGTCGCGGGCGTAAACGCCGTCGAGCAGCCCCTCGAGCCGTCCCTGGATCACGGCGAGCGGCGTCCGCAGCTCGTGGGCGATATCCGCCATGAGCTCGCGCCGCTGCCGATCCTGTGCCTGGAGTCGTCCGGCCATGGTGTTGAACGCGCCGGCCACCGCGCGGACGAAGCGCGGTCCTCCGGGGACGATGCGGGCCGAGTAGTCGCCGTCGGCGACGCGGTGCGCCGCGTCGACGATGTCGCCGACCGGCCCGCCGACACGGCGCAGCGCGACGCTCGACATCACGAACATGCAGATCCAGACCGCGATCGCGACGATCGGGAGGTGCCCCGGGCCGCCCCATCTGCCGGCGGCGAAGGCCGTCAACACGCCGCTGCCGATGGCGGTCACCAGCAGCACCGCCGCCACCAGCAGGATGGCGCGGCGCAGGAAGCGCGCGCGGCGGCGGGCGCGTCCGGCCGGCGGCCACGGCTCGTTGGCCGGCCACCACATCGGCGCGCAGTCCCGGCGTCCACGCCACCTCATGGCTCGGCGAATTTGTAACCCGCGCCGTAGACCGTGAGCAGGTAGCGCGGGTTGTGCGGATCCGGCTCGAGCTTGCGCCGGATGTTCTTGACGTGCGCGTCGATCGCGCGCTCGAACGACTCGATCGCCGTTCCGCGAACGGCGTCGAGGAGCTGGGCGCGGGTGAACACGCGGCCAGGCTGTCGCGCGAGCGTCGCCAGCAAATGGAACTCTGTCGTCGTCAGATCCACGGCGCGTCCGCCGAGCGATACGCGCATCCGATCCGCGTCGATGGTCAGGTCGCCGCGGCGGATGACGGCATCGGTGGTGCCGGCGGAGACCGAGCGTCGCAGCACCGCCCGCACGCGGGCCACCAGCTCGCGCGGGCTGAACGGCTTGGTGATGTAGTCGTCGGCGCCGACCTCGAGGCCGATCAGGCGATCGGATTCGTCGACCCGCGCGGTCAGCATGATGATCGGCGTCTCGCCGTCGCGGCGGAGCCGGCGCGCCACCTCGAGACCGTCGAGCCGGGACAGCCCGAGATCGAGGACGACGAGATCGGGATGGCACTCGCGCGTGAGCGCGAGCGCCTCCACGCCATCGCCGGTCGCGACCACCGTGAAGCCGGCGTGCTCCAGGTAGTCCTTCGCGATTTCCGCAATCTGCGGTTCGTCCTCGACGACGAGCACGGTCGTCACAACGGCTTGTTCATCCCCTCGTGCGCGCGGCGGTGCCATTCGTCGAACTGCGGCGGAACGTCGAAGGGGCCGCCGCGATACCAGCCCCGCCGCCTGAGGCCGCTCCAGGCGAAGATCCGGAACATCACGAACCAGACGAAGAGCAGGAAGAAGACCGGCCCCCAGCCGAAGCCCCATCCCCACGGCCGGTAGGCCCAGTACGGCGCCAGCGGCGGGACGGGCGCATTGGCCAGCGCCGGGCTGATCGCGATGCCGTGCGCCACGCCGGCGTTATAGGAGAGTACCCCAACGACGGCCGCCACGACCACGGCCCAAATCAGCGCCACGATTCTGAAACGTCGATCCATGTGCAGCACCTCTTAGTGATCGAAGTGTGCACGCCGATTGTGGAGGGATTATGAACTAGGGCCGGAAGCCGCCGGCGCGCCACAGCGGCGCCGGCTCGTAGAGGCGGCCGTTGGCGCAGACGAAGGCGATCTTCTCGATGTCCGCGATGCGTTCGAGCGGGTTGCCGTCGACGACGATCAGGTCGGCGCGCAGGCCCGGGCGGATCGTGCCGCTGTCGTCGGCCAGGCCCATCACCTTCGCCGGGACCGCCGTCGCGGCGCGGATGGCGTCGATTGGCGCGATCCCCGCCTCGACGTAGAGCTCGATCTCGCGCGCGAGGCTGACGCCCGGCACGCCCTTGTCGGTGCCGGCGACGATGGGGATGCCGGCGTCGTGCAGCGCCTTGACGATCTGCAGCGATCGCGCGATCCGGTCGTGCGCCTGTTCAGGGGTCACGTTGCCGCCGTTGGCGTTGTCGAGCATGCGGCGCAATGGCGGCGCGACGTGCTCGACGCGGGGGATGAACGAGGCGATCGGCGTCTGCGCGCTGCGTCCGAGCAGCTCGTTCCAGGACAGCGTCGGATCGATCACCGTGCGGTGCTGCTTCAGGAACGCGATGGTGTCGCGCAGGGCGTCGCTGCCGGGCGCGTCGCGGACGGTGAGGTGCGCGACGTTGTCCATCCCCATCTCGATCGCCTCGCGCATCGTCAAGCCGCCGGGAATGTGGCCGGTGACCGTCATCCCGGCGGCGTGCGCCGCGTCGATCACCGCCTGCGTCGTCGGCTTGTCGAGCAGGGAATACAGCTTCATCTGCTGGAAGCCCGCCTGCTTGTAGCGATCGACGACCCCGCGTCCTTCCTCGGGATTGGCGGCGGTGACGTGACCGAACGATCCGGGACCGGGGCCGTCGACGAGTCCCGCAAGCAGCAGCCGCGGTCCAATCGCTTTGCCGTCCCTCCACGCGTCGCGCAGCGCCGTGACGACGTCGAACTCGCCCCCCATGTCGCGCGCGGTCGTCACGCCGGACGCGAGATAGACGGGACCCCACTCGGCGAAGCCGATGTGGGCGTGCATGTCCCACAGGCCGGGCAGGATCGTCTTCCCTTTCACGTCGACGACGGGCACGTCGCGTGGAACGGGTGTGGCGTCGGCCGATCCAGCCGCTTCGATCCGTCCGTCACGGACGATCACGGTCGCGCTCTCGATCGGCGGCGCGCCGGTGGCGTCGATCAACCGGCCGCCGGTGAGCGCGAAGCGGCCGCGCTGACGCAGCGGCACTTGCATGGCTTCGGAGACCGCTTCATTCAGGCGTGCGTGCGTGCTCAAGGCGATCAGCCGCCCGACCGGCATCACGGCCTCGTACTGCGTCGCAATCGCCTCGAAGCCGAGAACGCCCGCTGACGTGATCGCGGCGGCGACGTCGTTGGCCGGATTCAGCCAGATCCGCTGTCGGCCCCAGGTCGCGCCATCGATCGTGAACTCACGGAGCGGTGGGAGCTCCGGGATCGCGCGCAGCGTCTCGCTCGCGACTTGCCGTACCGCGACGCTTTCGCCGAAGGGCTGCAGCGTGATCGACGCCCGCTTGTCGTGCGCGAGCCAGTAGCGGATCAGCAGTCCCTGCGCCGAGATCGGCGCCATGCCGTCGAGGGTGAAGCTGTCCGGCGCGCCCGACGCCTTCGCCACCGACGCGTTCACCGGGAACACGCGATAGCTCCGGCCATGTGATTCGAACGAGACGGGAGTGAAATCCTTCTGGAAGGCGAGCGTCGTATCGAGCGTGATCTTCGTCGCCCGATCGAGATACTCGAAATGGGAGGTGAGCGTGGAGCCTTCGATGGAGTCCTGCTCGGCCCCGATCTTGTGGCCGAGCAGGTACAAGGCAAGCGAACGCTTGGAGTCATCCGCCGATGCCGTCAATACCGAATGCTGAATGCCGAATGCCAAAACCGCCAGGAGAAGCAACACGCTGCGCATCCAGGCTCCTTCAGCATTCAGCATTCAGCATTTGGCATTCACTGCAGGCTGTCGGCCTCGATCACCACCGTCTTGGTGCCGACGAGTTTGCCGTCGACCGTCAGCTTCACGAGGTAAGTCCCGGCCGGCAGCGGGGGACCGCCGAAGCCGCCGCGGCCGCGGCCACCCCCCTGCGCGCCTTGCGGCGCTCCGGGGGGCAAGCCGCCAGCACCCTGCGCGCCGGCGGCCGGCGCGGCGCCGCGTCCTGCCGGCGGCGCGCCCGGACGATCCTCACGACCGGCCCCCTGCTGCCCGGCGGCGGGAGGTGTGGCGGGTGGATTCTGCGCCGCGGGCTGCATCGCCGGCGCGGTCGCGATCGGCTGTTCCGCCTGGCCGGTGTTCGCGCGCTGCGGCGCATTGGCCCGCAGGTCCCAGCGCACGCGGTTCAGTCCCGACGTCTTCGGCGCGTCGAACGTGCGGACGGGACGGCCCGTGATGTCGGAGACTTCGATACGGACCGTGTTCGCGTTCCCCTTCAGCCAGTAGTTGATCGACGTCCCCGGATCCGGGTTCTGGCCGCGGAAGTTCTTCTGGCCGCCGACGGTGATCTGCTTCTGGATGTCGTTGATCCACGAGGTCGAGGGCCGCACGTCGAACAGCACCGCATCCGCGTCGGCCGGCATCTCGTCCATGCCCTCGAGCGGCGAGATGTCGTCGAGGATCCAGATGCTGCGTCCGTGCGTGCCGACGATCAGGTCGCGGTCGCGCGGATGGATGATCAGATCGTCGATGCGCACCGTCGGCATCCCCTGCATCAGCGGCTTCCACGACTTGCCCGCGTCCATGGACACGTAGATCGCGTACTCGGTGCCGAGGAACAGGAGGTTCTTGTTGCGGTTGTCGGTGGTGATCACGTTGACGTTGCCTTCCGGCAGGTTCCCCGAGATCGAGTGCCAGGTGTCGCCGTAGCCCTGCACGTGGAAGACGTACGGCTTGTGGTCGTCGGTGCGGTGCCCGTCGAAAGTGACGTAGGCCTCGCCCGCCTCGAACGGCGACGCCTCGACGCGCGACACGTGCGTCTCCTTCGGCACGCCCGGCGCCTTGTCGGCGACGTTCTTCCAGGTCAGGCCGCCGTCGCGGCTCACCTGCACGTTGCCGTCGTTGGTGCCCGCCCAGACGACGCCCGGCATGACCGGCGATTCGCTGATCGTGACGATGTTGCTGTAGGCGGCCGCGCCGTCGTGCTTCGACGCCATCGGCGCCTTGCCGTCCACGCCCATGATCGGGCGATCGTTGCGGCCGACGTTCTTGGTCAGGTCCTCCGACATCACGAAGGTGTTGCCGCGGTCCATCGACTTGAACATCCGCTCGCCGCCGAGATAGATCGTCGACGGGTTGTGCGGCGACAGGATGAACGGCGTGTTCCAGTAGAACCGGAAGTTCGTGCCGGCGGCCGGCGGCGGCACGATGTTGCCGTTGGCCGCGCCGGGGCCGAAGCCGAACTGCGCGAGGACCGCCGGATCGACGCCTTCGGCGCCGGGCGGCAGCTGCGGCTGGCCGCCGCGCCCGGGGCCGCGCGGACGGATGCTCGCCGTCGTGCCGCGGCCGAGATCGAGCCGCGACGTTGCGCCGTCCTGCGACTCTGAATAAAGGATGCGCCAGTCCGTCCAGTCGTTCGCCGTGTAGAAGCCGTCGCCGCCGCCGACGCGGAACCAGTCGGAGTTGAGGATCCCGTTCTGGCTGCGGACGCCGCTGGGGCCGCACCAGCTGCCGTTGTCCTGCAGCCCGCCGCACACGTAGTACGGCTTCCGCATGTCGGCGCTGACCTTGTAGAACTGCCCGACCGCGCCCAGGCTGTTGACGAACTCCCACGTCTCGGCCTGGTCGTAGGAGATGTCGAGGCCGCCGTCGTTGCCGACCATCAGGTGCTTGCCGTCGCGCGGATCGATCCAGATCGCGTGGTGGTCGCTGTGCGCGAGCCCCTGCACCTGCCGCCAGGTCTTGCCGCCGTCGGTCGTCTTGAAGAACGGCGCGCCCCCCTGGTAGGCGATGTCGGGGTTGGTCGGATCGACGCGGATCTGGCTGTAGTACATCGGCCGATCCATCGAGTTCGACAGGAACTTCCACGTCTTGCCGGCATCGTCGGAACGCCAGATGCCGGACTTGTTGGGATCCGGCGGGGGAGGCGGCTGGTTGCCGCGGCCGCCGCCACCGCCGCCGCGACCCTGCGCGTTCGGATCGACCAGCGTGCCGTCGTCGTTGACGCCGGCGCCGGTGCCGCCGCTCGCGCCGACTTCAATCGAGGCGTAGATCGTGGACGGCTTCGAGCGCGCGAGGTCGAGGCCGATGCGCCCGATGATGGGATTGGTCGGCAGGCCGTTGCCCGAGATCTTCGTCCAGCTCTTCCCGCCGTCGGTCGTCTTCCAGATGCCGCTGCCGGGGCCGCCGCCGTTGAAGCCCCACGGCTGGCGCCGCCGCTGATAGGAGGCCGCGTAGAGCGTGTTCGGGTTCGCCGGATCCATCACGACGTCGGTGAAGCCCGTGTCCTCGTCGATGAACTTGGTGTTGGTCCAGCTGGCGCCGCCGTCGGTGGTCTTGTAGAGGCCGCGCTCCTTGTTCGGTCCGAAGAGGTGGCCGATCACCGCCGCATACGCGATGTTCGGATCCTTCGGGTGCACGACGATGCGCGCGATGCTCTGGGTCTCCTTGAGGCCCATGTACTTCCACGTCTTGCCGCCGTCGGTCGTCTTGTAGACGCCGGCGCCGAACGACGAGCTCTGGCGGTTGTTCGGCTCGCCAGTGCCGACGTAGACCACCTCGGGGTTCGACGGCGCGATGGCGATGTCGCCGATCGACGTCACCGGCTGCTCGTCGAACACCGGCGTGAACGTCGTCCCGTTGTTGGTGGTCTTCCACAGGCCGCCGGTGGCGAACCCGACGTAGAACGTCGACGGGCTCGTCTCGACGACGGCGATGTCGTCGATGCGGCCGCCCATGTTGGCGGGGCCGATCGATCGCCACGTGAAGTTCTTGAGGATGGCGTCTTCCGACTTGTGGACCGGATCCGCGGGCGGCGCCGGCGGCTGTCCGAATCCCTGGGCGTTCATCCCGCGGACGGCAAACGCGCACAGGCCGGCCGCGACGAGCCCTGCGCCGAGACGCATCCCGGCAGTTCGTCGTATCGTCACACCTTGCTCCTTGGTTTGAACCGAAATGTCAGGCGGATATTACATCTACTTCTTGAAGTCGACCTTCGGCGCCGCCTGCGCCGACGGGGGAGCCTCGAAGTAGGGATATTCCTTGAAGCCGAACATCTTCGCGGTGACGTTCGAGGGGAACTTGCGGCGCTGCGTGTTGTATTCCTGCAGCCGCTCGTTGTAGCGCATACGCGCGACCGCAAGCCGGTTCTCGGTGCTCGACAGCTCGTCGCTCAGGCGGTTGAACTGCTCGTTCGCTTTCAGGTTCGGGTAGTTCTCGACCACGGCGAGCAACCGGCCGAGCGCCGACGTCTGCTGGTTCGCCGCCTGGATGGTTTCTTCCGGCGACTTCGCCGCGAGCAGCTTCGAGCGCGCGTCGGCGATCTCCTTGAAGACGCCTTCCTCGTGCTGCGCGTAGCCCTTGACCGTTTCCACCAGGTTCGGGATCAGGTCGTTGCGGCGCTGCAGCTGGTTCTGCACTTCGGCCCACGCCGCCTTGATCGCTTCTTCCTGCGTCGTGAACTTGTTATAGGAACAGCCTGACAGCGAGGCCGCGACCAGGACGAGCACCGCCAGTCGCGCCGCGCGAGTTGCCTTTCGCATCTTCAGCTCCGTTGTCATCACCAAGTCACTGAATCGGGGATCACCAGCTTCCGGAGGCGCCGCCGCCGCCGGAGCGTCCGCCGCCGAAGCCCCCGAAGCCTCCGCCGCCGGACCCACCGCCGCCTCCGCCGAACCCGCCAAACCCGCCGCCGCCAAAGCCGCCGCCGCCGAACGGGCCGACGCCGCCGTTCCAGGAGCTCCACGGCCCGCCGCCCCAGTACCGGTGGCGGCGCCGCCGGTTGCCCCGGCTCAAGATCAGGATAATGAAGAGGACCCAGATGATCGTCTGCCAGGGAAGCCGCCGGATCGTCGGCACCGGCCGGGTGGCCGTCACGGGCACGTCGGGAATCGTCACGTTGCGCTGCTCGGCGATCCGGTTGATCATCCGCGTCGCCCCGTCGAGCAGGCCCCGTCCGTAGCGCTGCTCGCGGAACGCCGGAGTGATCGCCTCGCGGATCGTCTGCCCGGCAAAACCGTCAGGGATGATGCCCTCGAGGTCGTAGCCGACCTCGATCTTCACCTTGCGATCCTGCACGGCGACGAGCATCAGCAGGCCGTTGTCCTTCCCCTTCTCGCCGATGCCGCGCCCGCCGTTCTCGAACATCTTGACGGCGTATTCCTCGATGCTGCCGTAGGGCTGGTAGGTCGGCACGGTCGCGACGACCAGCACGTCGCCGGTGGCCTGCTTCAGCGCGCGGATGCGGCGGTCGAGCTCAGCCCGGCTCTGGTCGTCGATGATGTGCGCGAAGTCGTTGACGGTGTCGGTCAGCGCCGGCGGCGCCGGCTGCGCCGCCGTCAATGCTGAATGCCAAATGCTGAATGCCGAAAGGAGCAGGACGACGAACCTGGCATTCACGCGCGCCACCGATCGACGTACTCCCAGATTTTCTGCGACGCTTCGATGTAGGACCCCAGCAGGTGGCTGGGATCGCCGATGGTTGAGTGGCCGTCGGACGACGAGGCCAGCACCTCGCGGATGACCGCTTCAGGCACGCCCATGCGCATGCGCGCGAGCTTGGCCAGCGAGGCGTCGGTCGGGGTGAACGTCTCGGCTTCGCCGGTCCCCTGATCGGGCAGCCTCGAGATGTGCGTGAGCAGCGCGCGCAGCGGCGCCGCCGACGCTGCGATGACGCGCGCGACGCGCGTCGTTTCGCCGTGCGTCTCGAGGAAGCCTTCGCGCAGGTGGATCAGGTGGCTCTTGGCCAGCGCCTCGCACGCCCGCCGCAGGTCTTCCACCGGAATCGTCAGAGAGGCGAACGGATCGCGCCCGCGCACCAGGACGTGGTCGGCGACGATGCTGGCGTACTCGAGCGGGAAGATGTCGACGGTGCGGCGCAGCTCGTCCGACGAGAGCAGCAGCGGCACGGCGACGCCGCGGCGATGCCAGCTCTCGGTCATGGGCAGACAGGCTGTCAGGTCGCGGAAGGCGAGGCCGTCGACGACGGCGCACGAATGAACGGAGCCGTCCCCCTGGTGGCCGGCATATACAACCAGCGATTCCAACCGGGTCTTGAAGACGTGCTCGAGGTCGCGAGCGAGGGACTCGACCGCGCGGTGCTGCGCGGGCGTGAAGTCGGGCATCTGCCGATTATAGATACAATCACTTGATTCCATGGATCTGCGGACGTTCAACATCGGCTGCTTCGGCGGCGGCACGGGACTGCCGAGCCTGCTCGGCGGGCTGAAGACCAACCCGTGGCTGACGGTGAACGCGGTGGTGACGATGTTCGACAGCGGCGGCAGCTCGGGCGTGCTGCGCGATCAGCTGGGCGTGCTGCCGCCGGGCGACGTGTTGAAGTGCGCGCTGGCGCTGGCGCGCAACGAGCGCGAGGCGCGGCGGGTGCTGCTGGCGCGGCTGCCGACGCTGGAGCACGCGCGGCTCGGCGGACATACCGGCGGCAACCTGCTGCTGTCGATGATGCAGCAGTACAGCGGCGACTTCCTCGCCGCCGTCGACGGCCTGCGCGGGCTGCTCGGCTGCGCCGGCCGGGTCTGGCCGGTGAGCATCGAGCAGTCCAGCCTGTGCGCCGAGTACAGCGACGGCAAGCGGACGCGCGGCGAAGTCGAAGTCGACGCCGGGCACGCCAGCGGGCACGGCGTCACCCGGCTGTGGCTCGAGCCGGAAGTCCAGATCCTTCCGGCGGCGGCCGACGCGATCGCGCAGTTCGACGCGGCCGTCATCGGCCCCGGCAGCTTCTACACCAGCCTGATGCCGATCTTCCTGGTAAACGGCGCGGCGGAGGCGGTCCGCCGCGTCACCGGGCCGATCGTGCTGGTGACCAACCTGCTCACCGAGGGGCACGGCATGCAGGGATTCACCGCGGGGCACGCGGTGCGCACGCTCGAGCAGGCGATCGGCCGGCCGATCGACGTGGTCATCGTGAACACGTCGCTGCCGCGGCCCGATACGCTGGAGCGGTACGCCGACGAGCACAAGGCGCCGCTCGGCATCGGCGACGTGCCCGGCGAGTGTGAAGTGGTCAGGGGAGAGTTCTGGTGCGGCGAAATCGCGCGCCACGATCGCCGGCGCCTGGCGCAGGCGGTGTGGGCCGTGCTGGCGCGCAGGTTGCTGTGAACGGTTCACGGTTCACGGTTCACGGTTCACGGTTCACGGTTCACGGTTCACGGTTCACGGTTCACGGTTCACGGTTCACGGTTCACGGTT
>Ga0075435_100003211_pt1 | contig 11070 bp, 13 predicted proteins | sample RhiMethybrSRZTD4_FD_75302 | JGI IMG/M metagenome (GOLD analysis project Ga0075435, IMG submission 75302) | Populus rhizosphere microbial communities from Tennessee, USA - Rhizosphere MetaG P. TD hybrid SRZTD4 | ecosystem: Host-associated > Plants > Roots > Rhizosphere > Soil | place: USA... | reverse complement strand
GCGAAGCGACGCCAAGCACTTAAGCGCTTTACGGCGGCATCGTGATTCATCCTGCCAAACCTCAGAAGTTCGAGGTGTCCTCCCAGGTTTTGGAGCGGTCGTCGTCCCGGTCCTGGGGCCGGCCGCATTGTTGTGTTCAGCTTCGCCATATCGGCAAGGCGAGCCCGGCTTCAGGAGCCAGGATCAGGCTCGCCATGCGCATCGAGAGCGCGACGACGCACACCCGGTGGGCAAAGAAAAGCCTTGCGGCGGGTAGGGCCGCAAGGCTCACGACGACGAGTGATTCCTAGGTGTGTAGAACGCCGCGGTGGGTCAGGGCGCGGAACACCGCGAGCAGGACCACCGCACCGACAAACGCCGCCAGAAGCCCACTTACGGTGAACGTGCCGGTGCTTACCGGGATGCCGACGAGTCCGGCCAGCCAGCCGCCCAGGAATGCGCCCAGGATGCCGACCCCGATGTCCCAGATGAGGCCCATGCCTTTCCCGGTCAGCACCTTGCTGGCCGCGAAACCGGCGATTGCGCCGACGATGATCCAGATGACTATTCCCATTGGTTCTGTCTAAACCTCCGTTGTCGCCTTGCGGCGATGATTCGAGCGTCGCGGTGTCGCGACCGCGACGGATTCATGCCCCAGCTCGCCGCTGCCGGCAAAGTCATCGCGCATCCGCCGGGCATGCACAACCAATCGCTTGATCTGCGCACGCTGCGATACCGCGTAGCCACCGAGGGCCGCGCCGACCATCAGGCCAAGCGCGAGCATGCCGAGCAGCGGCCACGTCCGTGAGGGCGCCTTGGGCTCGAGGGCGGCGATGCGCCGCATCGCGGCGCGGTTCCACTCTCTCGGCCAGGACATGAGTTCCTTCACGAGGTTGACGGCTTGGTGCCCTTGGGAGCGGTCATGATCCGGATCAAGACGACCAGACCCCAACCGATGACGGCGTAGACGACGACCGCGACCAGCGACGCGGTCTCAAAGCTGTTGCTGCTCGAGCCGCCATTGCCGAAGATGCCTTTGAACGGAGCCACCATCGGCGAGCTGACCTGGTAGATGAAGTTGACGAAGGCCGACTGCGACGACGCCCCGAACAGCTTGCCCAGGAAACGTGCCGCGACAAAGATGTCGACGACGCCGATGAGGAATCCGACGATCGCCGCAGCGCGGAAGTTGTAGCCGCCTTCCCGTGAGGAAGGCGTCGAAGCCACTGGCGCGGGAGCCGATACGGGAGCCTGTTGCTGAACTGCCATTTAGTTATTCACCTCTTTGCCGTCAGGATCGCCCAGGAGCCATAACAGAGTCAGCAACAGCCACTGCGCGCAGGCTCAGGCGCGGCCGGAGTAACGTGCCTCGAGGACCAGGCGCTGCGCGTAGGAGTAGCTGTGCTCATCGAAAGAGCCGGTGCAGGTGATGAGTGTCAGCCGCGGCAGTCCGTAGGGCTCGGCCATGCCCGCGGGAGCCGTTCCGATCGGAATCCTTCGCATCGACTCGACCAGAAAAAGCTGCCGCGTCTTGTCGGCCAGCACGACGATGATCTGGTCGCCCGGCCGGAGGTTCACGAGGCGTCCAAAGATCATCGGCTGGCCTGGATAACCCGCGTGCCCCTCGATGACCGTGTCGCCAGGTGCCCCCGGCGTGGGACTTCCCTTGTACCAGCCGGCGTTCCACGAGTTGGACGGCAGCTGCATGACTCCCAAGCGCGTGACCCCGACAGCCTCCACGGCCCGATGAACGTTGAGCTTGGGGATCAGCAGCTGGACCGGGCGCGATCTCGGAATCGGAGCCTGAGGCGGCGGCGTGGGCTCGGCGATCGGCGGTACGGGGAAGGACTGGTCCAGATAGACGTTGTTCGCGGGATCTTGAATCGCGATGATCCCGGAGGACGCGAGCGGGGCCATATCGAATGGGTCGTCCTCAGCCGGCGTGCCGTCGCTCCAGGTGAAAGCCAGCGTCACGATGAGCGTCGCCACGAAAGCGAACAGGGCGGTCCCTCGATGGAGGTCTCGCCCTCGGCGGCCGGCGGCCGCCGCGATTCGCTCTGTCAATCGGCCTTTTAGTTCGCGCGGCGTCGCCGTCGACCGGTCACGCCCAGCACTATCGCTCCGGCGGCTGCTCCGAGTCCGATCGTGAGCAGCCAGGGAAATGGTCCCTGCAGCTCGGCCGGCACTCCGAGGTGCGCGGGTAAGACGTTGCCGCTCGGAGGCGCAACGTAGGCCGCCACGCCATAGCCACAGCCACTTGTCCGGTTGATGCGGTTGGTGTCGAGCGTCACCGCTCCGTTGCGCGCCAGCGCTCTGCCGTTGAGAGTCGCTCCGGTCTGCATCGCGATCGAGGTCAAGGCCATGATCGTGCCCACGAACGTGGTGGAAGTGGCGATCGTTGCCGAGCTGCCGACCTGCCAGAAGATCTGGCATGGCTGAGCGCCGCCGATCAGGTGGACCCGGGCTCCCGAAGCCGTGATCAGCGTGCTGCCGATCTGGAAGATGTAGATGCCAGATCCGTTGAGCGTGAGAGTCCCTGTGAGGCTCGGCGCGGTGGTCTGGCAGTAAACGCCGGGCACCAGGCTCTTGCCGCCGAGGTTCACGCCTGTGAAGTTGTTCGTCCCGGGGCAGGGTTGCGCGGCTGCGTTCGTGTACGCCGCCGTCAGGTTCGTCTTGGCGGTCAGAGCCACCGAGTCACCCTTGTGCTGAACGCCCGAGACGCCGGGCGGGAACCCAGTCACGGCTGTCCCTGGCGAAACGCCGAGGAGCCCGGTGATCCAGGTGGGTCCGGTGTTGGTGACCGTGGTGCCGGCGAGGACCGCGAAGTTCCCTGCGCCGCCGAGTCCGGGGTCGGTCGCTGCGAGGGCGCTCGCAGGCGAGATGACGACGAGGAGGGCCGCGACGCTCAAGGCAAATAGTGGTCGGCGCATTTCTTTCACCGACATAGCGTCAAGTGGACGCCATAACAACGTCAGTAAAAGGTCGGGTTAAGGTTTGTGACGTTTCGGTCGGGGTTTGTGAGTGAGCTCTGTTACGCGAGCCTCCCAGTAACCCAGACGCTGGCGGAACCGCTCGGCCTGTGCGACCACGACCGGCACGTTGGTCAGCTCGACCTCGCGGCGACTGGTCACCGACTCTTTGGCCATCAGCTCATGGATCCGATCCAGCACCTTCTCCTCCACGGCGAGGATTTCGGTGTAGATCTGTCTCCAGTACAGGGCCTCCTTGATGGTCGCGTGGCCGGGCAGACCCTCGCCGTCCATCGGCTGGCTCCAGTCGCCGCCGCGCGTGGCGGCATCAATGTCGGGACGCTCGGAATTGGATTCGATCTTTTTCACTGTCCACAGTTGGCAAGGGCCGGCATAAGAAGATCAGCAAGAATTCATGCGGGTCAGTGGTTGAGAACCCCCGCGGAAGGGTTTGGATGTATTAGTACCGTTTACATCTAATCCTACATCGGGAGGTGTATTGATGATGACAACACGTTTCTTGATGTCCGGCTCTCTTGTTGCCGGCGCTCGCCCAATCGACCGCCTGTTCGAGCAGTTCTTTGGCTATGAAGCCGGCAGTCAGGCGGATGGCACCCCGACCTACGCGCTCCCGCTCGATATCCTCGAAACGGAAGACCCTTACGAGCTCCACGCCACCGTCGCAGAAGTCCCACCGGACGGTGTCGAAGTGACCTTCGAGAGCGGAATGCTCAGCATCGCAGTGAAAGCAGTGCCCGTTCCGGTGCAGGGCACGCTCATTCGCCAGGAGCGCCCGTGGGGCAATTGGAGTCGCAAGCTAGAGCTACCCAAGGAGATCGACTCCACGAAGATCGCCGCTCAATTCGAGAACGGTGTTCTGAGGGTTCGTGTGCCGAAGGCGGCGAAAGTCATGCCGGTACGGATAGCGATCGGCGGAGCAGCCAGGGCTAGTTCCCTGCCAAAGGGCCGCGGTTAAGCCTGTCCGACGTCAAGCGGGGAGCAATCCTAGAACACAAAGGCACCTGGCGCGAAGCTGAGCCGACATCCGTTGAGGATATGGATTCAGATGGCGATCACCAGGTCGTCCTCGGGTTGTACCCCACCCCTGTTGACCCCACCCTGTTGTACCCCACCCCTGAAGACGCGGCGCCGTACGCCGGGCCGCCACCGCGACTGAGCCCGCCCTATTTCAGTCCTCCTGTGGAAATGGCTCGTCTCCGGACGTAGCTCTGTCGAGGGCCGCCCGTGCTGCAAGCAGCGCTTGCTCTACGAGGTCACGATCTCCGGATTGAAGGCCATCCAGGTTGACACTTTCCAACGCGGCAACCAGACGGGTCAGTGCCGGGCCAAGCTCGCCTGTTGGCTGAATCGCGCTCAATAGCAGCGCCTCCTTGTGATCGAAGCGCGGGTCAGCCCATGCCGCTTCTTGGACGCAGCCTGTGCCGACGGCCATAACAAAGTTAGCAACCGCGGATGGCAGAGCCCAATGTCGTGGTGGAGCAGCCGCCGGCGCCTTTCGAGGCCGGGTTCCTGCAGGGCGGCAGCTGCCAGTCGTAAGGGCGAGGCTCTCGCAAAGCCCAACAGACAGGGGCAGTAGCCGGTGATCGTCCGATCGTCGTCGAATGCGAAAGCGGTCCCGGGCGCCTTGTGGGGGTCGGGTCCTAAGTCGGCGCCAGTCATGCTCTCCTGGAAGATTCGCCTAGGACTCCGGAAGCTGTGGCTGCCGCAGCAGCAAGCGGTAGCCCTTGCCCTTCTCGTTGATCATTTCGCACACGCCCTTGAACGGGGCCAGCTTGTGGCGAAGCCGCGTTACGTAGGTCCGGAACTGCTCGATTGACGCGTCCGAACCCCAGGCCAGCTGCACCACCTCTTCGGCGGCGAAGAATTGATTCGGCGTCGCCAGAAAGAATGCGAGCAGCTGCCATTCGCGCTTGGTCAGCGAGACAATCCCCTCGACACTCTTCACCGTCCGCGTTTTCGCGTCAAAGACAAGGCCCCCCAATTCGATCCTGGTGGCTACGGAAACCACAGACGCCAGGTCAGATCCGCGTAGCTCCGACTTGATGGCCCCGATTAGAGCGTCTGGGACGAAAGGCTTTGGCAGAACCTGGCTTGCGCCCGCCTCGAATGTTTCGAGCGTCTCTCCGGCATCGTCAGACGATTCGTCCAACAAGATGAAAGGGGATCGCGCAGTGGCCCGCATGTCGCCCAGTTGCTTAGGAGTTATGCGGGAATCGGCACTCATACCAAGGATTACCAGGTCGAACTTCCTTGGCCTCTCGAGTTGACGTCTCGCTGCATCAAACTCGGCAACACTCTCAAATTCCGCTCCCGCGAGTTCGACCACATGCGAAATGACGGACCGGTAACCAGCATTCGCATCGACGACGAGAATGCGGGGCAGTTTGCCTCGCGGCTGAGACCTTGACTGGGCTTTGCTTTTTCCCACGGGCAGATCCCCTCTACCGGTTTGAAAGCCGGTGCTGAAATTATTCTGGTCCTTGAAGCAGGTTTGCTATGTGTCCAGGCGGAACTCGAGTGAGTAGCCGCGCCTGGGCCGGTTGACGAGGTCGCACGGGATCTCAAGGGCCGCCAGAACCTTGCGAACGCGCCCTACGTAGGTGCGTACCTCCTCGGGAAACAGGTCATGTCCGGCCCAAGCCTCGCTGATGATCTCCGCCGCTGTGAAGTGCCTGTACGGATGAGCGAGCAGAAACTGGAGGAGCTGAAACTCTCGGGCGGTAAGGGTTGCCTCCGCACCTTTGTAGCGGATCACCCGCCCTTGAGGATCGAGCCAGAGGCCATGCAGATCCCAGACGCGCTGATTCCAAAGCTCGAGCCGTTTCCGATACCCCTCCATCTGGCTCTCGATAATCCTGAGGTCGGCCTCTGCGGCCACACGCGAAACCGGTGGCAGATCGATTAGATCACGCCTGACACGATCGAGGAGTCGCCGTTTGAATTCGAGCAGATCCGCGTAGATGCTCAGCCAGTGGCGCGCGTCTTCCCAACGAGTGGTTTCAATGTGTTCACCCTCGAGTGGCGGGGAGGGTTCATCTGTCATTTGCGGCGCGAACGCCGTCTGTTGCCTGGCCCGACCACTTCGGCGCACACATCGAGGAATGTGACATCCGAATTGGGCCTCTGTCAGCAAGAATTCGGTCTTTGGCCGCATCAAAAATGTTGCGAACCATTTCCAACAGATGTCTCGAGGCATCTCGCGAGGCCGGCCTGGGGACGACTGTTCTATGAGCGCCTCCACGAACACTTCCCTTGCGACGCCTCGCGGATCTGAAATCGCTTCAAATGGGGTCGGCCGGACGTAACTCGAGGTGACTTGGGACCGTGCCAAACCGAAATCCGATTTCGATCGCCTCCGACACGTCTACGATGCGATCGGCCGGGCGTCGTCGACGTGGGACCTGGCCGTACGGTCGGCCACATCCCGAATGCATTGCGCGAGCGCGGTCGCATCGAACGGCTTGTCGACGATCGCGTCGACTAATCCCGACCTTTGAAGAGCTCGCGCGGCCTCCGGGCTTCCCGAAATGACGACGATCGGAATCGATGCAGTTCGTGGCTCTGAGCGAAGCCGCTTGATGAGCTCGACACCTCCTAGCACGGGCATCGTCAAGTCAGTAGTCACCAGGTCGGGGAGAGAATCCGGACGCATTAGATTCAAAGCCGCCTGGCCGTGTGCCGCCTCGCGGACATCGTGACCATCACGCTCGAGGACCAACCTGACGACAAAGCGCAGGCTAGGGTCATCGTCGACGATCAGGATTGCGCTCACCTTTCGCAGGATCTGTTTACACGCGTAACAGATTCAGCAAAAGCCTGAAGCGCCGCCAGACGCGAGCAAGAGCGGACGACACCTTTTGGCATCAATCCGAGCATTACGCGCCTACGGGGAGCGATAGTCGGGGGCGCGGAATTCTCGCAAGACAATGCACCATCGCATGACCAAACGCACAGGGAGCGATATTCCTTATCCTGGCCGAGTCGCTGGCTGAGAGCCCTACAGTTGGGCCTCACACTCATTTGCGTCGCGGCTAGGCCTTGTGGTCGTCCTTGGTTTTGTCGATCATGACGCGACCCGCTGCCGATGGGCGTCCAGCGACTTGCAGCATCGACTCGCCAACCGCGTCGTCGACGATGATCTCGTACTGCAACATCGCGTTGCGAAGATCGGCGCCTGCAGGGTGCCCTTCACCAGTGCGAGCTAACTGCTGTGCCCGCTGCATCTCAACCGGTCGCCAACCATCGCCCACCCTGGCCCCACGGTCCCGCAGGATCGAGACTGCCAACTGGTCAGCTTCCTGAACCGCGGCCGCCGGCTCCTCCAGGAACCGAGCCTGGATCGCGCTCCAGGACTGAGCGTAACGAGCTTTGTTTTCCGAAGACAGCGATCGAATCCGTCCACGCAGCGCCAGCCTGACGCGATACGCAATCACACCCGCGATTACTGCAACGATCAGGATCAGCAACACGACAGTTCCCATCGGCGGCACCTCCTAGTGCTCGAAGCGCAGGTCAGCCCTTCGGCTTCTTGGAGCCAGCGTGTGCCTATGGCCATAACAAAGTCAGCAACGGGCGGAGCCGGAACAGATGCGGCGTCAAGAAGCCGCCGAGAATGTAGTGACCTGTTCCAACGCAACCAAACAGCCGAACCCGATTCGCTGTTGTTACGGACTTTGTTCTCGCCGAGGCGAGAACATCACGCAGAACTCGAATGAACACGAAGATGGTCCTGGACCGGGAATCGGTCGACCGAATGATCCTCGTCGGAATGGATGCGGACAGGTACCAAACCCAGGTGATCCCCGACCTTCTGCGGAGGATTGGGGACCTCACGCGAGCTTTGCAAGACATCATCGAAGCGGTCGAGACCGCGCCGCAGAAGCCGTCGCTACAGGACCGCCTGGGAGCTGCGTCAAGGGCGGCCCGCCAAGTCCTGGAGGCCGGCGTGCCCAAGACCAAGGGAGGTAGTCATGAATCTCAAACCGCTGGGTGATCGACTGGTCCTGAAACCGGTGGATCGAGAAGAGATGACCAAGAGCGGGATCGTCATTCCCGACACTGCGAAGGAGAAACCACAAGAAGGGATCGTCGAGGCAGTCGGTACCGGCCGGGTCCTGGACAGCGGCCAGAGGGTTCCCATGGACCTGAAGGTTGGCGACAAAGTCCTTTATTCGAAATATGCGGGCAGCGAGTTCAAGCCTGATGACATCGAGTACCTGATCGTTTCCGAAAAGGACGTTCTCGCGGTCGTCGCCACGGCACCAAGTCGTACTAGCAAGACCAAACAACGCAAGGAGTAGGTAAGCAAATGGCCAAGACCGTCCATTTCGACGTTGAGGCGCGGGAGGGTCTCAAGCGAGGCATCGACATCCTCGCCCGTGCGGTACGAATCACTCTCGGCCCCAAGGGCCGCAACGTGATCCTGGAGAAGAAGTACGGCTCTCCGACCGTGACCAACGACGGGGTGACCATCGTCCGCGAGATCGAGCTCAAGGATCCCTGGCAGAACGCCGGAGCGCAACTGCTCCGCGAGGTGGCTACCAAGACAAACGACGTCGCCGGCGATGGCACCACGACCGCCACCATCCTGGCCCAGACCATGATCAGTGAGGGTTTCCGGAATGTGGCCTCGGGGGCGAATCCGATACAGCTGAAGCTGGGCATCGAGAAGGCGGTGGAGGCGGTCGTGGCCGAGATCAAGCGCGTGTCCGTTCCCGTGAAGGATCACGCCGACGTGGCCCACATCGCCACCATCTCGTCCCAGGACGACAAGATCGGCGAGCTTATAGCCGACGCCATGGACAAAGTCGGCAAGGATGGGGTGATCACCGTCGAGGACAACCAGACGATGGCCACCGAGCTCGAAGTCGTCGAAGGAATGCAGTTCGACCGCGGCTACACGTCCGCTTACATGGTCACCAACCCCGAGCGGATGGATGCCGTGCTGGATGAGCCGTTCGTGCTCATCAGCGACCGAAAGATCTCGGCCATCGCCGACATGCTGCCGGTGCTCGAGAAGGTTGTCCAATTTGGCAAGCCGCTGCTGGTGGTAGCCGATGACCTGGAAGGCGAGGCCCTGGCGACGCTGATCATCAACAAGCTGCGCGGGACGTTCACCGCGGTCGCCGTCAAGGCGCCAGGTTACGGTGACCGCCGCAAGGCAATGCTCGAAGACCTCGCCATCCTGACCGGCGGCCAGGTCATCAGCGAGGACCTCGGCCTGAAGCTGGACGAGGCCAAGCTCGAGCAGTTGGGTAAGGCCCGCAAGGTTACCGTGACCAAGGACGAGACCACGATCGTGGAAGGCGCAGGAAAAGCAGAGGACATCCAAAGCCGGATCAAGTCGCTCAACGCCCAGGTCGAAGAAACCACATCCGACTACGACAAGGAGAAGCTGCAGGAGAGAATCGCCCGGCTTTCCGGCGGTATCGCCGTGATCAAGGTTGGCGCGCCTACAGAGGTCGAGCAGAGAGAGAAGAAGCATCGGATCGAAGACGCGCTCAGCGCTACCAAGGCCGGTGTCGAAGAGGGAATGGTGGCCGGCGGTGGTGTGGTGCTCCTGCTAGCTCAGAAAGTTCTTGACAGCGGACTCGGTCTCGAGGGCGACCAGAGGACCGGGGTGGCGATCGTCCGCAAGGCGCTCGAAGAGCCAATGCGGCAGATCGCGGCGAACGCGGGCGTAGAGGGCTCCGTGATCGTCGACGAAGTCCGCAAGGGCAAGCCGGGGCACGGCTACGACGCCCTGAACAAGAAACACGTCGATATGTTCAAAGCCGGCATCGTCGATCCGGCCAAGGTCACCCGCTCGGCGCTCCAGAACGCCGCGTCGGTCGCGGCCATGGTCCTGACGACTGAAGCCGTTATCACTGAAATTCCTGAAGCAAACGGTGGCGGGATGCGTGGTGGCATGTCGCCCGACATGATGTGATGCAGCTCTTGCGGGGGAGGGCCGGTAACCATCGCACTCTCAGCACGTGGCATCGAGTCCGTCGAGGAGGTCGTGCGTCTGAAAAACAAGTGACCCCAACGGATCGCCTCTCCGACCTCGGAATCCAGCCTTGCGGCCAACTCCGACTCCGTTGAACGTGTCCCTCGGGGCCACTGACAACCTACTCCAATCCAAACGGTTCTGCCGGCGAATCTTTTTTTCGTAGCCTGGCTACCCCCAGAGGCTAAAGACACAGCAACACAGCGCGAACTGGCTCGGACTAGGACACTGCTTGTGTCGCTTCCCGGAGTTGAGTCCAACGCGCCGCCTGTTCGAGCACGCTCTGATGGTCTTCCGCCATCCGGTCGCGGCGCGGCAATGGATACACGATCGGATAAACGCCATTGTCGAAAAGCCAGTTGATCCGGGCAGCGTTCTCAGACTCGGTGCCGACGAGGGTGAACCTCTTCAGGAGTGAATCGGAGACCAGGTCCGTTGCCCGATCGAAGTCTCTGTCCTCCCACACCGCCTTCACCTTGCGCGCGTCGTCCCCAAGTCCGCACAGGTCGGCAATGTGGAGATAGTGCTCGGAAGCGCAGTAGAACGCGACGCCGCGGCGCGCCGCATGGATCGCCGCGTCGTCCTTTGGATCCACGCAGGTCATGAGCAAGGTTGCGATCTGGACATCGTCGGGCCGCCGGTCGGCTGATTTAGCCCCCTCGTCGATCAGGCCGCGGTACTCGGCGAGCGATTCCTCCGTCAGCCAGTTCGCGATCACACCATCGGCCACTTCGGCGGCTGTCTTCACCATCTTCGGGCCGAGACCTGCGAGCCAGATCGGCGGCGCGCCGTCACCGATCGGACCTTCGCGCAGATGGAAGTCGTGCGGCTTGAACCACTGGCCGTCGTACGAAAACTTCTTCTGTGTGAGCAACCCGCGCACGATGGCGACCGCCTCTTTGGCGCGCGCCAGCGGCTTCTCCGTCACGATCCCATGCCCACGCTGCATGAAGCCGATCCCGCCGGCGCCGAGACCGAATGGCCCAAAGCGACCGTGTGAGAGATCGTGAATGCTGCGCGCGCCCATCGCCAACAGCGTCGGCGTGCGTGAGTAGAAGTTGACGATCGCGGTGCCCAGGTTGATGGTCGTGGTCTCCCGCGCCAGCACGGCGA
>Ga0075435_100003210_pt1 | contig 11070 bp, 7 predicted proteins | sample RhiMethybrSRZTD4_FD_75302 | JGI IMG/M metagenome (GOLD analysis project Ga0075435, IMG submission 75302) | Populus rhizosphere microbial communities from Tennessee, USA - Rhizosphere MetaG P. TD hybrid SRZTD4 | ecosystem: Host-associated > Plants > Roots > Rhizosphere > Soil | place: USA... | reverse complement strand
TCGTACCGTCGCCGCCGCAGGCGATAATAAACTTCGCACCTTTGCGTGCTGCTTCGCTGGCTAGGGCGGAGGCGTCTCCGCGGTATTGAGTGAAGAGCGCATGAAATGGTCCGAACTGCGAGCGCAGATCACTCGCGATCTGCGGCCACGCTTCACCCGTACTGCCACTCGCCGATGCCGGATTGACGATTACGGTTGACATCCAGGTTTAGTTTAGAGTTCAGCCTTTAGGCTGTCTTTCTCGCGAGCGCAAGCTAAAGCTTGAACTCTAAACTCCCGATCTTGTTCGCCGAGCTCTGCGATTTTGTCCATCACCGCATCGGCAATCTCTTTATGCGTGCGCAACCGATCAGGTTTTGACAGGTGTTCGCTCAAATCCAACTGCGGACCAAAATGTATGCGAATCACTTCCGCTCGATTCCAATTGCGCGCCACCTGCTTCGGCAAACTATTACACAACCCAGCAATAAACACCGGTATCACCTGCGGCTGCGCGTCCATAATCAACTTGCCAATACCCGGCTGCGCCCGCAAGAAAGAGTATGGATCGTCGCTTTTGTTCCGCGTACCCTCGGGATGAAAACCGATGACATTGCCTGGTCCAGTGCGCGCCAGATCGGTAAGTACGCGAAACGAATACTTATCAAACGCGCGCTTCTCCGGAATTGGACGATCGCCGGTCGCAAAAAACGGCGGGTACATGGACCACCAGCCCATGATCAGGTTCAGTAACAGCCCCAGCGGATTCTGATAAAAGAAACGTCCGCGCACCGGAAAGAACAACTGCTTCCGCCAGCTCGTGTTGCGAAACAGCACTGTCGAAACTGCATACATGTCGAAGAACGAACGATGATTCGCAACCAGCAGCAGTGGTCGATCGCGCGCCGCGGCCTCGACGTGCTCGAGACCGTAGACGTTCATAATGTTGTAAGTGGAGAGATGAATCCAGCCGGCGCCGATGGCGCTCTGGCACCAGGTCCAGAAGCGCTTCCAGGCGCCCTGATTCATGCGTCGAACGAAATGAAAGGCGAAACGTTCGAACCAGGTTAAGACTTGGAATTCTTCTCTTTGCAGTCTCTGTGTCCTCTGTGCCTCTGTGGTCATTAAAGTCGTCATTTAACCACAGAGACACAGAGGACACAGAGGCCGCACAGCAGTTTACTATTCAATCGAGAAGTACTTTGCCTCCGGATGGTGGATAACAATAGCCGAAGTCGATTGCTCGGGTTCCAGTTGATATTCTTCGCTCAGCTCGACGTCGATACGAGCCGGATCCAGCAACGTGAAAAGCTTCTCCTGATCTTCGAGATTTGGACATGCCGGATAACCAAAACTGTAGCGAGCGCCCTGATACTCCTGGCGAAACAGCCGCGACAACTCCGGAGAATCAGCACCCGCGATACCCAGCTCCTCGCGAATTCGTTTGTGCCACAACTCGGCCAGCGCTTCCGCACTCTCGACGCTCAATCCGTGAAAGTAAAGATAATCGGAATAGTTGTCAGCCTTGAACAACTCATGTGAATACTCGCTCGCACGCCGCCCAACCGTGACCAAATGAAATCCCGCCACGTCCATCCTGCCGGATTCGCGCGAGGCGAAGAAGTCTGCAAGACACAAGTGCTTACCCGCAGGCTGGCGTGGAAAAGTAAAGCGCACCTCTTTGTCTTCGTCGTAGACGATCAGATCGTTTCCTTCTGACTGGCAGCGGAAGTAGCCATAGACCACCTTCGGCACGAGCAGCTTTTCACGCTCAGAGCGCTCTTTGAGCGCTTCATAAATCGGGCGCACTTTCTCGCGCACCAGTTTCTGATACTCCTCGGGCGGCAACTTGCCTTGTTTGAATTGCCACTGACCTTTGAACAACGCCGTCTCGTTGATGAAGGCGAACACGTCGTCGAGCTTGATGTCTTCAACCACGCGAGAACCATAAAATGGTGGCGTGGGAATCGGGACGTCTGGACTCACCTGCGAACGCGTCGTGTGAGTGGTGTCACCACCGCTCTTCGCGACGCGCGGCCGTACGGTTTTACGAATACCGAGCTTGGCCTCTTCGCCGATGAGATCTTCCGGATCTTCAGTCGCTTCCGGCCCGCCTCCGCCTGCACCTGCGCCCGCGCCTGCCCCTCCATCGCTTCCCATCAGCAGGTCCATCGTGTGCAGACCGGCAAAAGCGTCGCGCGCGTAGAACAGTTGTCCGTGATACAGCGACTTCAGATCGTCTTCGACGTAGCGGCGCGTCAACGCAGCACCGCCGAGCACAACCGGAACCGTGATGCCACGCTCATTCATCAGTTCCAGGTTCTCTTTCATAATCAACGTCGACTTCACAAGCAAACCGCTCATGCCGATGGCATTGGCATTACTCTCGGCGTACGCTTGCAGAATGCTGTCAATCGGCTGCTTGATGCCGAGGTTCAGCACCTTGTAGCCGTTGTTCGTCAGGATGATGTCGACGAGGTTTTTGCCGATGTCGTGCACGTCACCTTTGACAGTTGCGAGCACCATCGTCCCCTTCGCCGTCGCGCCACCCGTCTTCTCCATGAACGGTTCCAGAAAACGAACAGCGGCTTTCATCGCTTCGGCTGACTGTAAGACGAAAGGCAGTTGCATCTGTCCGCTGCCGAAGAGATCTCCAACGACTTTCATGCCGTCGAGCAGGATGTTGTTGATGATGTCGAGTGCCGAGTATTTTTCGAGCGCGGTTCGCAACTCGGCTTCGAGGCCGATCTTCTCGCCGTCGATGATGTGATTCTTCAAACGCTCTTCGACTGTCTCGCCTTTTGAGGCTTTCTTCGTCGTCTTCGACTTCACCCCTTCGAAGAGCTTCGTGAACTCCGTGAGCGGATTGTAGACGCAAACGTCTCTTTCAAACCGTCGCTGGTCGTAAATCAGTTCACGAGCGACTTTGAGCTCCTGTTCCCCAATGCGATTCAACGGCTCGATCTTGCTGGCGTTGACGATAGCAGCGTCGAGTCCAGCTTCAACTGCGTCGTGGAGAAACACAGAATTCAGCACGACTCTTGCGGCCGGACTCAAACCAAACGAGATATTCGAAACGCCAAGGATCGTGAAAGCACCCAGCAGCTCAGTCTTGATGCGTTTAATCGCTTGGATCGTTTCGAGCGCGTTGCGTCGATCCTCTTCGATACCCGTCGAGATCGGCAGCGCGAGTGGATCGAAGAAGATGTCTGCCGGGGAAATTCCGAGTTCATTGACTACTTGTTCGTAGGCCCGCGTCGCTATTTTCACTTTGCCTTCGGCGGTGCGGGCCATGCCTTCCTCGTCGATCGTTCCCACCACCACGCTGGCCCCATAACGCTTCGCCAGATCGAAGACTTTCAGAAAGCGCGGCACTCCGTCCTCGTAGTTGGTTGAATTCAGAATGCACTTGCCGCCGGCATGTTGCAGTCCCGCCTCCATCTTCTGCCACTCGGTCGAGTCGAACATCAGCGGGAGCTTGATGTTTGTGACGAGACGTGAAGCCAGCTCGTGCATATCGCGTTCGCCGTCACGTCCAACGTAGTCGACGTTGACGTCGAGAATGTGCGCGCCTTCGCGTTCCTGGTCTTTTCCGAGTAAGACCAGCCCGTCCCAATCTTCGGCGTTGAGCAGTTCGCGCATCTTCTTCGAGCCACTCGCATTCACGCGCTCGCCGACGATCAAAAACGACGCGTCCTGCACGTAAGGCTGTTGAATGTAGATCGACGACGCTGCGGGTGTGGTCTTCGCGCTGCGCTGTTTTGGCGTGATGCGCTGCATCGCTTCAACGACGAGCTTCAAGTGTGCCGGTGTCGTGCCGCAACAGCCACCGACGATATTCGCGCCGAAGTCGCCGGCAAAATGAACCAGTTGAGCAGTGAAACTTTCCGGAGTCTCGTCGTAGTGCATCTTGCCTTCGAGGACTGAAGGCAGACCGGCGTTCGGAAGAACCGACACCGGCAGCGGTGTGTTCTCGCAGATGTAACGAATACTCTCGGTCATGTGCTTTGGACCAGTGCCGCAGTTCATGCCGACCACGTCGATGGGAAACGGCGAGAGTGCAGTTAGTGCCGCAGAGATCTCAGTGCCGTTGAGCATTGTGCCAAACACCTCGATCGTCACTTGGGTGATGACCGGAACACGCGTGCGTCGTTCTTCAAAAACGGAAAAGATCGCGGCGACCGCGGCTTTAGTTTGCAGCACATCCTGACAGGTCTCGACGATCAAAAGATCGACGCCGCCATCGAGCAGACCACGCACTTGCACGCTGTAAGCGTCGCGGAGTTCGGTGTAAGAAATGTGGCCCAGCGTGGGAAGTTTGCGACCGGGGCCCATCGAGCCTGCGACCCATCTCGGTTTGTCTTTTGTCGCGTAATCGGAAGCCACGCGTTTTGCCAGTCGCGCGGCGAGAACGTTCATGTCGTACGCTTTGTCGGCGACGCCGTATTCAGCAAAGTCGACCGGGGTACCGTTGAACGAATTCGTCTCGATCACGTCGCAACCGACGTCAAGAAAACCCGTGTGCACTTTCTCAACGGCGTCAGGCCTGGTGACGAGCAGGTTTTCATTGCAGCCTTCGAAGCGTGGCCCGCCGAAGTCGTCGAGAGTGAGGTTCTGGACCTGAAGGTTGGTGCCCATGGCGCCGTCGAAGACGACGATGCGTTCTTTAAGGATGTCGAGGATATTCGGCATAGGCAATAACAAAGGCCCCGCGCTTAACAACGCGGAGCCTCAAAAACTCACCGAGCTGTTTAGCGGATTATTTTACGTGGCCGCAAGTCGCTTTAACTCACCACGTCTATTTGTCAAAGCTTATTGAAACATCGGAGTTCCCGACTGTCAACTGGCATTTAGCCATAAAGAGGCACAAATTGGCCTCTTTGTGGCTAATTCACCAAAGTTCCGCAGTTCTTAGCTCGAATCCGGGCAGCAACGGATCACCTGAGACGACCTCAGGATTCTCGAGGATTACGACTTCTTCATCCGGTCGATATACGTGGACTCGTCGCGTGAGAGGATCGATCAACCAACCCATTGCCGCGCCATTCGCAATGTATTCCTCCATCTTGCTGCGCAGTTGCGAAACGCGATCGGTCTTAGAGCGAAGCTCGACCACAAAATCAGGACAGATTGGAGAAAAGCTTTCTCTCTCTGGCTTGGTTAAACGCTCCCACTTATCGCGCTTGACCCAAGATCCATCTGGCGAGCGCCGAGCCTCGTTTGGCAAAGCAAACATGGTGGAAGAATCGAAGCAGATGCCGGTGCCATCTTTCCTGGTCCAATCGACTAGTTGATATGTGAGGATAGCATTGCGCCTTCCAGTTTCCGGGCCTGTACCAGACATGACAATTAATTCTCCGGTTGAGGTGAGTTCAAGCCGCAGATCGCGATACTTGCGACAGAGTCGTTCGAATTGTTTAGGTGTTACAGATCGAGTTACACCAATCAGGTCCGGCGGGATTAGAGCGTCATGTTCTGTGAGACTGTGAGACATTCCGAGACTCCTTAACCAACACGCAGAAGCCTAACATCCGGCTGATTCCGCGACAAGACGCGAATATGGCTATTATTATACGAAGTTGGCTATTTACGATTTCCGTTTTAACCTCTAACATCCATGTACATGCAACGCGCCATCTACCCCGGGTCGTTTGACCCTGTTACTAACGGCCATCTGGACATTATCGAGCGCGGCTGCAAACTCTTCGACGAGATAATCATCGGCATTCTGGTCAATCCGGAGAAGCAACCCTTCTTCACTGTCGAGGAACGGCAGGAGATGCTCACCGAGGTTTTACAGAACATTAATCAAGGTAGATGTCAGCTCCGCGTCGATTCTTTTAGTGGACTGCTCGTCAATTACGCAGTGGCCCAACAGGCCAGTGTCATCGTTCGCGGCATCCGCGCGATCTCCGATTACGAATACGAATTGCAAATGGCGCTGATGAATCGGCGACTCGAGCCGGGAATTGAAACAGTCTTCATGATGCCCGCTGAAACTTATTCCTACGTCAGCTCGCGCCTGGTCAAAGAGGTGTTTCACCTTGGCGGCGCTGTTACCGGCTTGGTACCGCCATTTATCGAGAAACGAATGAAAGAGAAGATGAATCGAGGATGAAAACCTTTCCTGCCATGTCACCCTTTCCTGTCTCTGAAAATGTCGCTCGCATGCAGTCGTCAGCCACGATGGCGGCGATGCAGGCGGCGGAAGCACTGCGAGCCTCCGGTGCAAACGTCTGCGATTTCGGTGCCGGTGAACCCGACTTCGACACTCCCGACAACATCAAGGATGCAGCAGCCAAAGCGATGCGCGCGGGCCGCACCAAGTACACCGCTGCGGGCGGCGTACGCGAACTCTGTCGTGCGATCATCGACTTTTACAGCCGTGAATTCGGCACCGAGTATCAGCCAAACGAGGTGATGGCGACTGCTGGTGGCAAGCAGGCTGTTTTCAATGCGGTCGTTACGCTTTTGAATCCCGGCGATGAAGCGCTGATTCCCAAACCGTACTGGGTGACCTTTCCCGAGATCGTTGTTTTTGCGGGCGGCAAACCGGTTTTCATTGAAACGGAAGAGACAGACTTCGTGCTCACTGCCGAACAGGTGGAGCGCGCGATCACGCCGCGAACGAAGCTGCTCATCCTTAACTCACCTTCAAATCCTTCCGGGCGCGTGCTGCCCCCGTCGGAATTTCGCCGCATCATGGAACTTGCTAGCGAGCGCGGCATTTACGTGGTCTCCGACGAGTGTTACTTGCGCTTTGTTTATCCGCCGGGTGAGGTGTTTAGTGCCGCCAGCTTGCCGGCTGAATTGCGATCGCGCTTATGTATCGCCGGATCGTTTTCAAAGACATATGCGATGACTGGCTGGCGCATGGGCTACTCGCTCGCGCCCGCCGAATGGACCAGGGCGATGCTGAAGGTCCAGGGTCACTCGACGTCGAACGCGAATTCGATCGCGCAATGGGCGGCAGTCGAGGCGCTCACCGGACCGCAGGAATCTGTGGCGACGATGTTGGCTGAGTACACGGCGCGGCGTGAGTGGTTGTTGAAAGCACTCCGGGACATTCCCGGAATAAAGTGCAATGAACCGGAAGGAGCCTTCTATGCATTTCCGGACGTGAGGGGCTGTCTCAGCGGCGACATCAAGACTTCTGCGGAATTTGCGCAGCGATTGCTCGAAGAGGAGCACACAGTGGTTACAGAGGGCGCAGGCTTCGGCGCAGAAGGTTTTGTGCGGATATCTTATGCGACGTCAATGGAGCAGATTCAGGAAGGAATCAAACGTATCAAGAGGTTCGCTTTAAGACATAAATAGTAAAGCCGCAGATGACGCGGATGACGCAGATTTAAATCTGCGTCATCCGCGTCATCTGCGGCTAACCTAACTCAATTTAATACAGATTGAAGTTGTACTCGAGCTGCATCCACATCGAGACCTGATGCCCGTCCTTGGTAGCCGGGACAAATTTGATCTGACGCGCCGCAGCAATCGCTCTTTCAGTTAATCCGTACGGCAGTCCGGAAACCGTTCTGATGTTCGTAACCTGCCCGTTGGAGGCAAACACCACTTTCAGTGTCACCGTGCCGGTAATCTGATTCTTGCGAGCCTCTTCGGTGTACTGCGGCTCAGGCTTCGACAGCAGACGCGCTTTCGACGTCACGTCTTTACCCGTGAAGATCTTCGAATAATCTCCACCGCCGCCACCGCCTGGTCCACCGCCACCAGCGTTGAAGTCACCGCCACCAGTGTTACCACCGCGACCTGGTCCATAACCGTTGCCTTCACCGGGACCGATGCCGGTTCCCTCGCCAGTTCCGATACCATTTCCTTTGCCCGGACCTGACGACGGATCCGTGCTCTTGGATTTAGGATCACCATATGGCAACACTCTGGCATCCGGCGGTATCAACATCGGATCCGCATTTAGTGTCGCAGCGACTGGCAACGACGGATTCTTGATTTGAGGTGGCTTCGGATCCGGCGGCAAAATCTGCGGAACCTCTAAAGACGCCTGCGGTGTTTTACCAAACGACGCGGGCTTCGCTTCTTCGCGTCCGCCGCCGCCACCGCCGCCTGGCTTCTCAGGCTTCGGCTTGCTGCCGCCACCGCTGCCTTTATTCAGACCGGCTGGGCCCGGTTCCGGTGTCGGCTGCTCGTTAGGAATATCAAACACCTGGTCGACTTGTAGTTCTTCGGCATTCTGCGCCAGCAACTCCTGCTGTTTATGTCTGTGCTCCAGCCAAACGATAACGCCGAGAATCGAGAATAGAAAGAGAAACGAAGTGACCATCGCGGCAACCACGCTGCGCGAGTCAGAGGGCTCGGCTCCCATCACTGCCGCACCGCGCTCACGTCCGAGCCAGGTCGAAAACAGCGCTACGAGCAAGCCACCCGCAATGATTGAAAAAACAACCAAACCGACGCGCGAGCTCCCGGCTGACTGCGAGCGATCAATCATCATCACCGCGCCAACCAGTGCGAGCATACCTAACAACGCCGCGCCCATTGCCAGCAGTACATTTGGCTTACGCAGAAACTTGACAAACATCTGGCCATAGCCGACAAACGTCCGCTTCGTAAATCCAAACGGGTCGCGTTTGAACTCCGGCCAGGTCAGTTGATATTCGCGCCGGACGTCTCCCAGCTCGTGACCAAGACGAGCAATCAATCCAGAGTCATCCAAAAATGTAAGATGATACTCGTCTCGCCGCACCAGTGCTGTCGAACCACCCGCAGCAGCAGCCGCCGCATAAATGGGCTCGCCGTCAGTCGCCAGATCCTGATGGGCCGCAGACGTGTCAACTGTCGCCGCTTGATCTCTGCTTACTATTACGCTGGCCGTTACGCTCGGATCCTTGATCGCGGTGACACTCGGCTCGTCGCCATTCGCCGAAACCGGCTTTAGTGGCGTCCCGTCCACCGGACAAAAGCTGAACTTGTCAGCAAATTTCTCTTCACATACGGAACAGAATTTCATCGATACTACCTCTTTTAGCCTGTGGGGGAGCAGCACCGACTGAGACAGTCTGTCTGCACCAGAAAACTCTCTTGCAAAGCTGGTTTCAATTCGCTTGTCGAGAACTCTCGAAGGCCCTGGCGCAACCCAGCGTTCGAGCAGCGACTTGAGCTCATCGTCGGAAACAAAACCATCTTCCGGCTCAACGCCCATCTTAGGCCTCCCTCAAAGTAACAATTTCCTGACCACGTTTCAATTGCTGATTGCGGTCCAAATAAGGGCCAAGGATTCGTCTTAAACCTTCCCGCGCCCTGTATAATCGGGCCTTTATCGCGCCCACGTCCGTGCCGGCAATTTCGGCCACTTCATTCAAACTAAACCCCTCATACTCGAAGAGAACGAGCGCCTCACGTTGCAGCGGAGGCAAGCTAAGAATGGCGTCTCTCACCTTCGTAGCCAACTCTTCGTCGAGCAACCGCCGCAGCGGTCCTCGCCGGGACGAGTCTTTTGGCTCCTCGGCGATTTCGTCCAAACCGGCTTCGCGTCCTGTGTCCCGGAAGTGTTTCAAGGCAAGGTTGCGCGCCGCCGCAAACAGATAAGTTTTCAAAGAAGCTCGTTCAGGACGAAAGTTCTCAGGCTTGCGAATCAAGCTGAGGAAACAGTCATGCGTAACGTCTTCTGCAATTTCAACCGATCCCACTAACCGGTAAGCAAAACGAAAAATCGGTTGCCGGTACCGGTCGTACAACTCCAGAAAGGCTGCCTGGTCGCCGTTTACTGCCTTTTGCAGCAAAAACTCGTCTGTAGTTCTCTCGGGCAATCAAGCACTCGATCCTGCAGGACTAGCTCCTGCTATAGTTACCGACAACTCGAAAAAAGTTACGGGTCTGACTGAAAAAAACTTCCCGCCGCAACAAATGTCGGGCAATCTTAATCCCGTAGGGGCGGCAAGTACATCTCTTTTACAGTTTTGCCGGGCCAGATCGACCAGATCTCTTTGTCAATCGGGGGTTAGGATGCACTCAAAGGCCAAACGGTTGACGGGCAAACATGTGGCATCTAAGATGTTTGACCCCTCCTTGGAGTGCGGCGGCTTGACGCCGCTTTGTTATCGAAAACGACTGATCGAGGCCAAAGCGGCGTCAAGCCGCCGCACTCCAAGGAGGATCGCTTAGAGCTTGCCATGAAGTTTCACACAAAGGTGATAGGAGCGATCCTGTGTATATTGCTGGTTTCTAATCCAGCTTTTTCTCAAACCTCCGTCCAACCTGAACGTGAGCAGCTACTGAACGGCCTGCGGCTTCTCCTTTGGCTGAAGCCCGGAAGCTCCGATGTAATCCTGAAACTCCGCATTAATAGCGGCGCCGCATTCGACCTCGCCGGCAAGTCAGGCCAGATGGCACTCCTTGGCGACTTGCTCTTTCCCGATGCAGCAACAGTCGACTTTTTCACTGACGAAATGGGTGGGAAGCTCGACGTCAGCGTCAATTACGATTCGACTACCATCACGATGGTTGGCAAAGTCGCAGAGTTTGAGCAAATCGTGGCAGTGCTGCGCAATGCTCTGCTGGCGACCTCGTTGACTCCCGAGACAGTCGCGCGCATGCGCGAGACCCGAATTAAAAGCTTGCGTGATCTTTCCGTTGCGCCCGCTGCGGTTGCCGATCGCGCCATTGCGGCGAGACTATTTGGCGATTTTCCGTACGGACGTCCGGCTGCGGGTTCACCGGAGGATCTCGCGCGAGTTGAACGCGCCGATCTAATGCTCGCACGCGATCGTTTCCTGAATTCAAATAACGCCACGCTTGCTATCATCGGCGGCGTACCCAAAGCCCGCGCCATGAGAACCTTGCGCCAACTTCTCGGCCCGTGGCGGAAAAGTGAACAGATCGTTCCGACAACCTTCCGGCAACCGAATCCGCCGGATGCGAAAACACTGATCGTCAACGTTCCTGGCCCAACTGTCGAAGTCCGCCTGGCGGCCCGTGGCCTTTCGAGATCTGATGCTGACTATCAGGTTGCGACAGTCATGGCGAGGCTAGCGCAACATCGCTGGCAGGCAACGATGCCTCAGTTGGCGAAGCAACCAGTCTTCGTCAGAAGTGATGCTCATGTTCTGCCGGGTGCATTCG
>Ga0075435_100003201_pt1 | contig 11083 bp, 11 predicted proteins | sample RhiMethybrSRZTD4_FD_75302 | JGI IMG/M metagenome (GOLD analysis project Ga0075435, IMG submission 75302) | Populus rhizosphere microbial communities from Tennessee, USA - Rhizosphere MetaG P. TD hybrid SRZTD4 | ecosystem: Host-associated > Plants > Roots > Rhizosphere > Soil | place: USA... | reverse complement strand
CCAGTTCAGGCCGGCACGGTTTCGGAGGCGACGCGGAACGGCTCCGAATCCGGAATCGAGAAGTTGAGCTTTTCGAATCCAATGACCCGGCCGGTCGCATCTTTCATCAGGACGACTTCGTCACCGGTCTCTTCACAGACGTATTCTCGCGACATGTCTGTGAACCACACGGTCAACGTGTGTCCCTCACGGTCATAGAACACCTTCACTTCGGCCATATGCGTGTGCCTTCCTTGATGGCGTCCGTTGGATACGCCGTGATCAGAAATCCGTCGGTCTCCGCTTGCTTGCTTCTTGTCCAACCAGTTTTAGTGTATCCACTCAGCCGCCGTTTGGCATTACGATGAGCCTCTTCATTGCGGATTGAGGATTGCGGATTGCGGATTGAGGGTTGCGGATTGATCTCAATCCGTCCATTGACCGAGGAGGCTCGTTATGTCAGTCGACCGCCGCCAGTTCCTGTTGAGCGCCGCCGCACTGGCCGCCTCGGCGCGCCCGGCGTCGCCCCACGAGATTCCCGCGGAGGGATCGATCTTTCCTCCGTCGGTGCGCGCGGACTTCCCGATCGCGTCAGCACAGACGTATCTGAATTCCGCCGCGATTCATCCGATGAGCGTGCCTTGTTCCGAGGCGCTGACCAGGCACATCGCGTTCAGGTTGAAAGGCGGCGGAGAAGGACGCGCCGACTTCGGTGACGAGCAGCAGAAGGAGCTCAAGCGGCGGTTCGCGCAACTGATTGGCGCGAAGCCCGACGAGATCGCCTTCACCCAGAACACCTCCGACGGCGAGAACATCGTCGTCATGGGAATGGATTTGCCCAAACGCGGCGGCAACGTCGTCCTCGACGAGCTGCACTTCGAAACGTCGCTCTACATGTACAAGTCGCTCGAAGCGAAAGGGCTGCAGCTGCGCGTCGTCAAACACCGCGACTGGGCGATCGACATCAAGGACATGGAGAAGGCGATCGATCGCAACACGCGCCTGGTCTCGATGGCGCTCGTCTCGAACGTCAACGGCTACCTGCACGACGCCAAGGCGATCAGCGATCTCGCGCACGCCAACGGCGCCTACGTCTTCGCCGACATGGTGCAGGCGGCGGGCGCGGTGCCGATCGACGTCCGCGCCATGGGGATCGATTTCGCCTCGACGGCGACGTACAAGTGGCTGATGGGCGAACGCGGATTCGGATTCCTCTACGTGCGCGAGGATCTGCAGAACACGGTCGTGCCGACGACCAGGTACGGGCACCGGCAGATTGCCAACTTCGATCGCGTCGGGATCACCTGGGAGCCGCTGCCGGGCGCGGCGCGCTACGAGACCGGCACGTTCCCGAACGCGCTCGCGCTCTGCTCGCTCACGTCGTTGCAATACATCGAGCGGCTCGGCCTGCAGAACATCCGCGCCCACGCGCGCCAGTTGACCGATCGGCTGCAGAAGGAACTGCCGGCGATGGGATACGCATCGGTGACGCCGAAAGGCAACGAGACGCCGATCGTCGCCTTCGCGCTGAAGGACGTGGAAACGACGCAGAAGAAGCTGCGCGACGGGAAGATCACCGCCACCATCATCGGCAACGAGAAGCGGATGCGGCTGTCGGTGTCGGTGTTCAACACGCAGCAGGACGTCGACCGGCTGCTGAGCGTTCTCGCGTAGCTGCGCGATCGTCGGGCGACGCCATGGCCATCACCCTGAACGTCAACGGACGCGCGCACACGGTGGACGTCGATCCGGCGACGCCGCTGCTCTACGTGCTGAGCGACGATCTCGCGCTGCGCGGACCGAAGTTCGGCTGCGGTCTCGGCCAGTGCGGCGCGTGCACGGTCATCGCGCGCGGACGCGCGATCCGATCCTGCGTCACACCGGTCTCGACGGTCGAGGGCGCCGAGATCACGACGCTCGAGGGTCTCGGCACGAGCGCGAACCCGCATCCGATTCAGAAAGCATTCATCGACGAGCAGGCGGCGCAGTGCGGCTTCTGCCTGAACGGCGTCATCCTGACGGCGAAGGCACTCCTCGATCAGAATCCGAAAGCGACCGGACCGGAGATCCGCCAGGCGATGTCGGGCGTGTTGTGCCGATGCTTCGTGCACACGCGGATGGTGCGTGCGATCGAACGCTACCGCGACCGGGGGACGCGATGAAACGCTACACCCGTGACGCGCGCGCCGCTCTGAGCGCCGCCGGATTCTCGCGCCGCGATTTTCTGAAGACCTCCGGTGTGCTGATTGTCGGGTTCAGCGCCGGGAGGCTGACGCCGCTCGCGCAGGGACCTCGCACGGCTGATGGTCAGCTCGACTCGTGGATCGCCATCGCCGCCGACGGCAGCGTGACCGTGTTCACCGGCAAATGCGAGCTCGGTCAGGGGATGCAGACCTCGCAGACGCAGTTGATTGCCGAAGAACTGAGCGTGCCGGTGAGCCGCATCCGCATCGTGCAGTGCGACACGTCGCTGACGCCCGATCAGGGCACGACCTCCGGCAGTCAATCGCATCCGACGAACTTCAATGAACGCAACCTCGCGCAGGCCGGCGCCACCGCGCGCGAAGCGCTCGTCGAGCTCGCGGCGGCGCGCCTTGGCGTCGCGGCGACGGGACTTGCCGTCGCCGATGGAGTCGTCAGCGTCAAACACGACGCCGCGAAGAAGATCGCTTACGGCGAGTTGGTCGGCGGGAGGAAGTTCAACCTGCCGCTCAGTCCACAGGCGCGGCGCAAGCCGCCGAGCGAGTGGAAGGTACTCGGCACCTCGGTTCCGCGCGTCGACATGGCGGCGATGGTGACCGGCGAGCTCGAATACGTGCACAACGTGCGCGTCCCGGGCATGCTTCACGGCGCGGTCGTGCGCCCGCCGGAAGTCGGCGCGACGCTCGTCAACGTCGACGAGCAGTCGGTCCGCGCGCTTCCCGGCGTCGTGAACGTCGTCGTCAGGAAGAACTTCGTCGGCGTCGTCGCCGAGAAGCCGTGGCAGGCGATGCAGGCGGCCGCCAGATTGAAGGCGACGTGGACGCCCGGCTCGGGACTCCCGAGTCAGGCGGGCTTCTACGACTACCTCAAGACGCAGCCGGCGCGCGACACGCTCGTCGTCAACTCCGGCGACGTCGATCAGAAGCTGAAAGAGGCGCAGACGACGATCCGCGCCACCTACTTTCATCCGTACCAGATGCACGGGTCGATGGGCAGCTCGTGCGCGGTCGCCGACGTGACGGACGGTCGCGCGACGATCTGGTCTTCGTCGCAGGCGGTCTTCGGCGTGAAGAGCGCGGCGGCGACGATGCTCGGCTTGAAGCCGGACGATGTGCACGTGATTTTCACGCGCGGCTCCGGCTGCTACGGCATCAATGGCGCCGACACGGTCTCGTACGATGCGGCGCTGATGTCCCAGGCCGTCGGACGTCCCGTGCGCGTCCAGCTCTCGCGCAAGGACGAGATGGCGTGGGAGAACTACGGCTTCGCGTACGTCATCGACGAGCGCGTGGGACTCGATGCCAGCGGCGGCATCGTCGCCTGGGATCATGAGTCGTGGTCGCCGAGCCTGGGCGGCCGCCCCGGCTACAACCAGCCCGGCAACATCGTCACCGGCATGCTCGCCGGTTTTCCGCCGGCGCCGTTCGCGGCACGGACGCCGGCGCCGCCGCCGAGCGGCACGTTCAACAACGGCAGCAACGCCGCGCCGTCGTACGTGACCGGCCGCGTCGGCAGCGCAGCCGGAGGGACCGGCACGGTCGCCAGCGAGCGTGTGCTGACGCACACGATTCGATCGCCGTTCTTCACCGGGCCGCTCCGATCGCCGAGCCGTTTGCAGAACACGTTCGCACACGAGTCGTTCATGGACGAGATCGCGGCGCGCGTGAAGGCCGATCCGGTGGCGTACCGCCTGCGGCATCTTCGCGATCCGCGGCTGAAAGAGGTGGTCTCCGCGGCGGCAAAGGCGGCGAACTGGCAGGCGCGGCCGTCGCCGCGCTCGAACGCGAGTCGATCCGGCGTCGCGAGCGGGCGCGGCATCGCGTGTTGTCTCTACGAGGGCGACAATGGGTACTGCGCGCTCGTCGCCGAAGTCGAAGTCGATCGCGCGACCGGCGCGATTCTCGTCAAGCGGTTCGTCTCGGCGCAGGATTGCGGTCCGATCTCGACGCCCGACGGGATGAAGAATCAGATCGAAGGCGGCGCGCTGCAGGGCATGAGCCGCGCGCTCGGCGAAGAAGTGTCCTGGGACGAGAAGAAGGTGACGTCGATCGACTGGCGGACGTACCACAGCCTCACCCTCGGCATCGAAGTTCCGACCATCGAGAGCGTGCTGATCAACCGTCCGAGCGGCGAAGCGATGGGCGCGGGCGAGACCACGATCACGCTCGCCGCCGCGGCCATCGGCAACGCGGTCTTCGATGCGACAGGCGCCCGCCTGCGCCAGGTGCCATTCACACCGGAGCGAGTCAAAGCGATGCTCGAATTGCGGATTGCGGATTGAGGAGTGCGGATTCATTGTTGATGTCGATCATCAATAAATCCGCAATCCGCACTCCTCAATCCGCAATGGTGATTCGCGCCGTGATCGCGGCGGCGGTCGGCACCTCGATCGAGTGGTACGACTTCTTCCTCTACGGCGTGACCGCGGCGCTCGTCTTTCCGCAGCTGTTCTTCCCGCGATCCGATCCGTACACGGGCGCGCTGCTGTCGTTCTCCACCTACTTCGTCGGCTTCGCGGCACGGCCGGTTGGCGCGGCGATCTTCGGGCATGTCGGCGATCGCGTGGGGCGCAAGTCGTCGTTGATCGCGACGCTGCTGCTGATGGGCATCTCGACGGCCTGCATCGGACTCGTGCCCGGCTACCAGCGAATCGGCATCTGGGGCGGCGTGCTGCTGACGATCTTCCGCGCGCTGCAGGGCATCGGCGTCGGCGGCGAATGGGGCGGCTCGGTGCTGCTGACGGCGGAATGGGGCGAACGGCGCCGCCGCGGATTCCTCACCAGCTGGACGCAGTTCGCCGCCCCCGCCGGCATGGTGCTCGCCAACGGCGCGCTCGCCGCGATGACGGCGATCTCGGGCGAAGGCTTCCTCACCTGGGGATGGCGCCTGCCGTTCCTTCTCAGCTTCGTCCTCGTCGGCATCGGCTTCTACATCCGCACCGGCATTCTCGAAACGCCGGTCTTTGCGCGGATCCAATCGGAGGGCCGCGTCGAACGGACGCCGGTCTCACAGGTGCTGCGCCGGAACTGGCGTGAAGTCATCCTGACAGCGCTGCTGCGCTCGGGACAGCAGACGCCGTTCTACATCTTCACGACCTACGTGCTGACCTACGGGACGCAGGTGCTCGGTTTCAGCAGTGGACTGCTCCTCAACTTCGTCATGCTGCAGGCGCTGGTGTCGATGCTGGATATTCCGCTGCTTGGCCACATCTCGGATCTGATGGGCCGGCGACGGATGACGGCGATCGGCTGCTGCCTGATGATCGTCTACCCGTTCGTGTACTTCTCGCTCCTCGACACGCGCAGCATCGTGCTCGTGTTTCTGGCGATCCTCATCGCGCTGCCGATCCAGGATCTGCAGTACGCCCCGCAGGCGGCGCTGATCGCCGAGAGCTTTCCGGGCCGGCTTCGCTACAGCGGCGCGTCGCTCGGTTACCAGCTCGCGTCGATCACGGCCGGCGGTCCGGCGCCGCTTGTGGCGCTGTGGCTCTTTCAGCGGTATCAGACATCGTCCGCCGTGGCCGCCTATATGTCGGCGTGCGCCATCGTCAGCCTGATCGCGCTGTGGCTGCTTCCCGATCGGTCGTCCCGCGATCTGGACGCTGACTAGCGGCGTCTCTGCTTGGACTTACTACCAATGCGCGAGAGGATCCATGCTCATGTCGCGGCAAACAGCGAGGCGATGGTGTTCACGGCGCGCTCGGCTTCGGCCCGATCCGGCACCTCGGTGTCGTCGTTGTAGCCGTAGTAGTCGTCTTCGCCGGCCACCTGAAACACCAGGCCGTCGCGGCGCGGCACGAACCCGACGTTCTTATAGAACAGCCCGTATCTCACATCCGCTTCCGGAATCGTGCGCGCCAGTTGACCGCGCACCGGAACGACCGACTGATCGCCGAACAGCGCGCGCGCGCCGTAACCGGTGGCGTTGACCAGCGTCTTTTCCTTCAGCCGCGCGAATTCAGCGGGGGTGTGGAATTCCGCGATTTCGATCTTGCCGCCGTTCGCACCGAAATCCGCCAGCAGCGTTCGCGTGTAAGCGGTCAGATTGAACATGAGCTGCGTATAGCGCTGCAAATATCGCTGACCCAGCGAATGGCGCCCGGGGTCGAAGCCAACAGGACGCGGAATCAAATCGCCGATCAGCTCACGCTGCAGCTCCGCGAACGCCGGCCGGCCGTCGGTCACACGGCCAGAGCGCTCCCTGGCGGGATCGTCGGAAACGAAGTAGCTGTCGATGAACTCAACCGGGGTGCCCGGCACGCCGAGGAAACTCAGATAGGTTTGAAACGACTGCCGCGCCATTTGCGCCCAGGTCTGCTTGAATTCCGGCGTCGCATGTTCCTCGAGACAAATGCGCGAGTCCGGCGTGTAAAGGCCGGTCGCGAATGCGGAGCGCACATTGGGAGGCAAGTCCTTGGCATAAATGGTCACGCGAGCACCGGCGCGCTGCAGCAGCAGCGCCGTTGTCAGCCCCAACGCGCCGCAGCCGATCACCGCGATGTCGCGCTCGCCGGTGGCCATGGCTTTGGAGGTGGCAATGGCGCCGGAACCCCAGGACAACGACCAGCCGCTGCCGCCGTGCCCATAGTTGTGGACGACCGTCTTCGTTCCTACTCTCTCCACATCGAAGCGCGGACCCTGTGCCCGAAAGGGGCGGGTGCACACCGTAATCCGCGTGATTCGATCGACACTGGCGCGCAAGCGCGACAGCTGCAACGTGGGCGCGGCATTTGTGCGGCTGCCGCCGGGCGCCGGTCGACAGGCATCCAGCGCGCCCAGCACGGCGACGGCGCCCGCGCCCGTCAGGAAGCGACGCCTTCCGATCAGTCTTTGCATGGCCACCTCAGAAGCCCCTGATTGTAAATAAAGCTACGAAAACCTTTCCGCGTTCGTGCCGATCGAGATCGACGACATCGAACGCACGATGCGCGAGCCAGGACTGCAGCAGCGATGAACGAGAGGCCGGCGCGTCGGAGCTGGTAGAATGATGCCATGCGAACGACCATTGATAAGGCAGGCCGGGTGGTAATCCCGGCGCCAATCAGGGAGCGAGCCGGACTCACCGCCGGGTCGCAGCTGGAAATCACCGAGGACGAGTTGGGCATCAGGCTCGAGCGCGTCGCCGCCGGTCCGCGGCTCGTGAAAGTCGGCCGGCGCCTGGTCGCGCGTCCGACGGTGCCCGCCGACGATCGACCGACGGTCGACTTCGCCGCGCTCATCGAGGAAGAGCGCAACCGCTGGCCGTGACCATCTTCCTCGACACGAGCGTCCTGCTCGCCGGGCTGATCGACTTCGGCCCGCAAAGCGCTCCCGCGCAGTCGCTGCTCCATGCCGTCGCAGAAAAAACCGTGCACGCTCCGGCCACGGCGTGGCACTGCTGTCTTGAATTCTTTTCGGTCGCCACGCGTCTTCCACCCGAATTCAGACTCTCCCCCGCCGATGCCGCGGCGTTGCTTCAGGAGGAAGTGTTTTCCAGGATGTCGGTTGACGATCTGCCGGCAGTCGAACGCGCGCCGATGCTGCGCGCGGCGGCCCGAGACGGCATCGCCGGCGGGCGCATTTACGATGCGCACATTGCCGAAGTCGCACGCGCCGTCGGCGCGGACGTCGTGGTGACCGACAATCGACGTCACTTTCTTTCGGCGCTTCGCTACGGCATGCGGGTGGAAACGCCGAGTGAGTTCCTGGCCGGTCTCAAAGGAAAGCGCCGGTAGGACATGCGAGCGATCCATCTCGCCGTCGCCGCGACGCTGATCGTCGTGCGCCACCTTGCGCTGGCGGCTGCGCCCGAACCGGTTGCGCTGATTGCAGTGGACGGTGAAGGGGCGAGCTACTGGACGCGATGGCGCGGACCCTCCGGGCAAGGCACGGTCGCGGGAACCAACTACGTCGACACCTGGTCGGACACGACCAACGTCAAGTGGAAGGTTCGCGTGCCCGGGCGCGGTCACTCGTCGCCGATCATCTGGAAGGATCACATCTTCCTGACGACGGCACGCGACTACGGCGCGAAGGTCTCGATGCTCGCGTTCCGGCGCAGCGACGGCGCGCTCCTCTGGGAAACGACGGTTCCGATCACGGGCGTGGAGAGCGTCTATCCGAAGAACAGCCATGCCTCGGCGACACCGGTGACCGACGGCCAGCGCGTCTACGCGTCGTTCGGCACCCACGGTCTCGCCGCGTTCGACTTCGAGGGGCGGATCGTCTGGCGTCAGAAGCTCGGCGATCTGCGCAACTACCACGGCAGCGCCGGATCGCCGGTGCTCTACAAGGATCGGGTGTTCATCTATCAGGACCACGATGGATCGTCCACGCTCGGATCGTTCGTCGCCGCGTTCAACGCGCGCACCGGCGCCGTCGTCTGGAAGAAGGATCGCGCCGAGTCCGTCGGGTGGGGAACCGCCATCGTCATCAACGCCGGCCTGCGCGACGAGCTGATCGTCAGTGGTCAGCGGAAAGTGTACGCGTACGATCCCGACACCGGTGCGGAGCTGTGGACGGTTCGAGGCAACACCTACGAAGTGATTCCAACACCGGTCGTCGGCCACGGTCTCGTGTTCTGTTCCTCGGGACGCGCCGGACCGACGTTCGCGATTCGGCCCGGCGGCAAAGGCGATGTCACCGAGACGCACGTCGCGTGGTCGTCGCCGCGCGGGTCGCCGTTCGTGCCATCGGCGATCGTCCACGGCACGCTGCTCTACATGATCAACGACATGCAGAGCATTCTCACGGTGCTCGACGCGAAGAGCGGCGCGCCCGTGTATCAGGAGCGGCTCGGTGAAGCGGCGCGCGAGGGTTTCTCTTCATCGCCTGTGGCGGTCGGCGACAAGATTTTCTTCACCAACGACTTCGGTCAGACGTTCGTCGTCCAGGCCGGATCGACGTTCAAGCTGCTGCGCATGAACGACCTGCATGCGGAGGTGCTGGCATCACCGGCGCTCGTCGGTGGGACGTGGTATTGGCGGACCGGCAGCGATCTCATCGCCATCGGCCGCTAGCCATTCGATCACCGCGCCGTAATCACGAAGTCGCGGCCGGAATCGGTGTCGCCGTTGTTGACGTGCGTCTGCTCCGGCTTCTTCTGCAGCGTTTCTGAAGGCCGCAGTTCGATCTCGATTCGGTACGTCCCTTCCGGAACTCTGATCGTGTAGCCGCCGTTGGCGGCCGTCGTGCTCTCGTAGTGCGATCCCGTGGTGATCTCCGTCACGGTGACTTTTCGCCCCGACACCGCGACAGACGAATCGGCCGTTTTGACGATGCCGGCGATCGTGCCGCCGACTGATTGTTTGGGTGTGGGATCGACCACCGGCCGATCGGCGTGGCACGCAGCGGACCCTAGAAGCAAAGAGCCCAGCAGTACATAACGAAGGCGCATAGATTGACACCTCACCATCTGCGGATACTGCAATCACTGCGCCGCGTCCCGCTGGCGGTGTCCGGCTTCAGCCGGACTTCGGAAGTCCGCCTGAACGCGGATATGACGTACAAATGAAAACCGCTGTCGTCGTTGCAGTGTGTCACACGTGCGTTCGAACCTCAACCCGGGTTACGCTGGATCGTCATGAAAGACCAGACCGACGGCGCCGTCAAAGAGCGCGTCAAGACCGAACAAAAGGAACCGGCGCAATACAAGGTCGTCCTGCTCAACGACGACTACACGACGATGGAGTTCGTCATCCAGGTCCTGGAAAACGTCTTCCAGAAATCGCCGGCGGAAGCGTACCGGATCATGATGCACGTGCACGTCAAGGGCAGCGGGATTGCCGGCGTCTATCCCTGGGAGGTCGCGGAAACGAAAGTCGAAACGGTGACGTCGTTGGCGCGGGAGGCGCAGTTTCCGCTCCGCGCTGCCATCGAAGAAGCGTAGCGCCTACGAACGCAGAAACCCGCTCGTGGTGAGCTTGTCAAAACATGTTCTCTACCTCTGTTGAAATCGTTCTCACGATCGCCTACCGCGAAGCGGTGTCGCGGCGCCATGCCTACGTCACGCTGGAGCACCTCCTCTATGCGCTCGCGCACGACAACGACGGCGAACGCATTCTCGCCGCCTGCGGCGTGGATCTGCCGAAACTCCGCCGCGATCTCGATCGCTACCTGAGCGAGTCGATCGAGCAGGTCAAGCGTGGCCAGGCGCACGAACCGGAGCAGACGGCCGCGTTCCGCCGCGTGCTGCAGACCGCGGTACTGCACGTCCAGAGCTCGCAGCGCGCCGAAGTCCAGGCGGGCGACGTGTGCGCGGCGATCCTGCAGCAGCCGAAAAGCTACGCCGCCCGGCTGCTCACCGACCAGGGGGTGACGCGGCTCGACGTGCTCGAGTACATCTCGCACGGCATCTCGAAGACGCCGATTGGCGGCGCACCCGAACCGGCGGCGCCGAGCGGGGCCACATCGGGCGGCGGCGACGAGGGCTCGGCGACGGCGCGCGACCCGCTGGCGGCGTACTGCTCGAACCTGACCGAGCGCGCGCGGCAGGGACTGCTCGATCCGCTGATCGGCCGCACCGAGGAACTGCAGCGGACGATCGAAGTCCTCTGCCGCCGCCGCAAGAACAACCCGGTGTTCGTCGGCGAGGCGGGTGTGGGCAAGACGGCGATGGCGGAAGGTCTGGCCACACGGCTGCTGATGACCGACGACAACGTCGTGCCCGAGCCGCTGCATGACGCGGAGGTCTTCGCGCTCGACACCGCGGGACTCCTCGCCGGCACCCGTTTCCGCGGCGATTTCGAAGAACGGTTCAAGGCGGTCATCAAAGCGCTGAGCGCGCGGCCGAAGGCGATCCTCTTCATCGACGAGATGCACTCCACCGTCGGCGCCGGCGCGACCACCGGCGGCACGATGGATCTCGCGACGTTGATCAAACCGATTCTCACCGCCGGCGACCTGCGCGTCATCGGCTCGACGAC
>Ga0075435_100003200_pt1 | contig 11085 bp, 9 predicted proteins | sample RhiMethybrSRZTD4_FD_75302 | JGI IMG/M metagenome (GOLD analysis project Ga0075435, IMG submission 75302) | Populus rhizosphere microbial communities from Tennessee, USA - Rhizosphere MetaG P. TD hybrid SRZTD4 | ecosystem: Host-associated > Plants > Roots > Rhizosphere > Soil | place: USA... | reverse complement strand
TTAGCCGAGCGAGGAACATGAAAGTCAGAGCATCGGTCAAACGGATTTGCGACAAGTGCAAGATCGTGCGGCGCCGCGGTGTCGTACGCGTGATTTGCAGCAACCAGAAACACAAGCAGCGGCAGGGATAGGCCGGGCAGGTCAGGTGGGTCGGGCAGGTCGGGCAGGTCGGAATCGATGATCCGACCCGCCAGACCCGTCCGACCTGCCTGACCGGCCAGACCGGAGTAGAACAGCTATGGCACGTATCGCAGGCGTCGATCTTCCGCGCACCAAGCGGGTCGAAATCGGCCTCACCTACATCTACGGCATCGGGCGCTTCCGCTCGAATACCATCCTCAAGGACGCCGGTGTGTCGCCGGACATCCGCGTCAAGGATCTGTCCGAAGACGATGTGCGCAAGATCAGCCGGGTGATCGAGGAGCAGGGCGGCGTCGAGGGCGATCTCCGCAAGGAGATCTCGATGAACATCAAGCGGCTGATGGAAATCGGCTGCTTCCGCGGCCTGCGGCACCGCCGCGGCCTGCCGGTGCGCGGCCAGCGGACCAAGACCAACGCGCGCACGCGCAAGGGCCCGCGCAAGGGCGCCATCGCCAAGAAGAAGACGGTGTAATCAATTATGGCCAAGAGCGACGCGGCGCCGGAAGGCGCCACACCAGAGAAAAAAGAAGGCGCCGGCAAGCGCAAGAAGACCTTCAAGAAGCGCGGCGAGAAGCGCATCGTCCACCACGGGCTGGCGCACATCCACGCGTCGTTCAACAACACCACGGTGACGATCACCGACACCGAAGGCAACGTCGTCGCCTGGTCGAGCGCCGGCGGCATCGGCTTCAAGGGCTCGCGCAAAGGGACGCCGTTCGCGGCGACCCAGGCGGCCCTGAACGCCGGCAACGCCGCCAAGACCGTCGGGATGCGGTCGCTCGACGTGCGCGTCAAAGGGCCGGGCTCCGGCCGCGAGTCGGCGATCCGCGCGCTGCAGACCGTCGGCCTGGAAGTGAAGTCGATCCGCGACGTCACGCCGATTCCGCATAACGGCTGCCGTCCGCCGAAGCGCCGCCGGGTGTAGAGGCCGCAAAAGGGAAAGCGCAAAGGCAGCAGAGAGATTTTTTAGAGGATTCTGAATGGCTCGTTATATCGGACCGGTTTGCCGTCTGTGCCGCCGCGAGGCGATGAAGCTGTTCCTCAAGGGGGAACGCTGCTACACCGAGAAATGCGCGATCGAGAAGCGCAATTTCCCGCCCGGTCAGCACGGCAAGACGCGGAAGGCGAAGCTCGCCGGCTACGGCCTGCAGCTGCGCGAGAAGCAGAAGGTGAAGCGCATCTACGGCGTGCTCGAGGATCAGTTCCGCGGCTACTTCGAGGCGGCCGAGCGCGCCCGCGGCATCACCGGCGTGACCTTGCTGCAGCTGCTCGAGCGGCGGCTCGACAACGTCGTCTACCGCCTTGGGCTGGCGACGTCGCGCCCGCAGGCGCGGCAGCTGGTGCGCCATGGCCACTTCCTCGTCAACGGCAAGAAGGTCGACATCCCGTCGTACTCGGTGAAAGAGGGCGATGTGATCACGGTCCTCGGCCGCACCCAGAAGAACCCGACCATCGAGCACGCGATGGAGGAAGTGAAAGGCCGCGGCATCCCGGAATGGCTGTCGTTCGACGCCAACACGATCACCGGCCGGGTCAACGCGATGCCGACCCGCGAACAGATCAACCTGCCGGTGCAGGAGCAGTTGATCGTCGAGTTGTATTCGAAATAGCACGACGTCGCGATCCGCCGACCCGCAGCCTTTCAGACCTGCGGCGGGAGGTCGGCGGTCACTTGCAGGTCTGGAGGCCCGTCTGCGGGCCCGGAAGCGAAAGGACACACGATGCTCTGGAAAGGTTTTCAGCGGCCCAAGCGGCTCGAATTCGAGCGTGAAACGCTCACTGACCGGTTCGGGCGCTTCTACGCGCAGCCGTTCGAACGCGGCTTCGGTACGACAATCGGCAACGCGCTGCGTCGCGTCCTGCTCTCCTCGGTGGAGGGCGCGGCGATCACCGCGGTCAAGATCGACGGCGTGCTCCACGAGTTCTCGCCGATTCCCGGCGTAGTCGAGGATGCCACCGATATCATTCTCAACCTGAAACAGATTCCGCTGAAGCTGCACGTCGACCACACCAAGACGCTGACCTTGCGCGTCGACAAGCCGGGTGAAGTGCGCGCCCGCGACATCCAGGCCGATGCCGACGTCGAGATCCTCGAGCCGGACGCGCACATTGCGACCGTCGCCGAGAACGGCAAGCTGCACATGGAAATGCGCATGAAGCGCGGCCGCGGCTACGTGTCGGCGGACAAGAACTTCGACGAAGACCTCGGCATCGGCTGGATTCCGATCGACTCGGTTCACTCGCCGATCAAGAAGGTGAACTACCTCGTCGAAGCGGCGCGCCTGGGACAGACCACCGACTACGACAAGCTGACGGTCGACGTCTGGACCAACGGATCGATCAACCCGCGCGACGCGGTCTCGCTGGCCGCCAAGCTGGTGCGCGATCACCTGAACATCTTCATCAACCTCGAAGAGGGTGCGGAGCAGACGACCGAGGCGACCTCCGACGCGCCGCGCACCGGCGCGAGCAACGAGAACCTCGACAAGTCGGTCGAGGAACTCGAGCTGTCGGTCCGCTCCTACAACTGCCTGAAGAACGCGAACATCCGGACCATCCGTGAACTGGTGAACAAGACGGAAGCCGAGATGCTGAAGACGAAGAACTTCGGGCGCAAGAGCCTCAACGAGATCAAAGAGATCCTGCATACGATGGGGCTGAGCCTCGGGATGCGGGTGGACCAGCCGGCGGGCGCGTCGCACGATTAGAGAGGGGACTGGGGACTAGGGGACTAGGGGACGACGTGGATAGTGGGTTGATTCCACAGTCCCCGAGTCCCCAAGTCCCCCAGCCCCCACCGAAATCACCATGAGACACCGAGTCGCACACCGCAAGCTGGGCCGCGTCACCGAGCATCGCATCGCGATGCTGCGGAACCAGGCGACCGCCCTGCTTCGCCACGAACATCTCACCACGACCGTGCCGCGCGCCAAGGAACTGCGGCCGTTCGTCGAGCGGTTGATCACCGTCGCCAAGCGCGGGCTCGCCGGCGGCGAGACCAACGGCCACGTGCTCACCGCGCGCCGCCTGGTGATGCAGGACCTGCAGGATCGCGAAGTCGTCACCAAGCTGTTCGACACGATCGCGCCGCGCTTCGCCGAGCGGCCGGGCGGCTACACGCGGCTGCTGCGGATCGGCTACCGCAAGGGCGACAGCGCAGAAGTGGCACAGGTCGAGTTGATCGGCAGCGAGTTCGATCCCAAGGCCAAGGAAGCCGAAAGCGCCGAAGAGCAGAAGCCGAAGGCCAAGGGCGTCGGCGGACGTCTGCGCGCCGCGGCCGAACGGCTGCGCGGCGGCGGCAAGAAGGACGAGAACGAACCCGCCGGCGGCAGCAAGAACAAGGCGACCAAGCCGGCAAAGGGAACCGCGCGCCGGGCCACGACTCCGCGCAAGGCGGGCGGCAGCTAGGAATTAAGAATTAGGAATTTGGAATTTGGAATTCGTGCCCCGCAGAACACCGCGGGGCTTTCTCTTGTACACTCCGCCGCATGGCGGAACTCACTGGTTTGACCCGCCGGACGTGGCTGCGTCGCGCGGCGCTCGGCGGCGTGGCGCTCGCCTCGGGCGTGCGCGAGCTCGACGCACAGCCCGAGCGGCCGCCGAACATCGTCTTCATCCTCGCCGACGACTTGGGGTACGCCGACGTCTCGTGCTACGGCCGGCCCGATCTGACGACCCCGAACATCGATCGTCTGGCGGCGAACGGTGTCAGGCTTCTGCAGGGATACGCGAACTCCGCGGTCTGCACGGCGACGCGCGCCGCCCTCATCACCGGCCGCTATCAGTACCGCTACCGTGTCGGTCTCGAGGAGCCGCTGAACGCGCGCTCGGCGCCGGGAGTCGGGCTGCCGCCGAAAGACCCGACCTTGCCGTCGTTGCTGAGGAAGGCCGGGTACGGCACGACGCTGGTCGGCAAATGGCACCTCGGCTCGCTGCCGGCATTCGGCCCGCTGCAGAGCGGATACGATCACTTCTACGGCCTGCGTGGCGGCGCCGTCGACTACTACTCGCACCGCGCCCCCAATCAGGCAGACGATTTCTGGGACGACGACGTTGCGATCCACCAGGTGGGCTATCTCACCGACCTCCTCGGCAGCCGCGCCGTCGACGTCGTCAATGGTTATGCGCGGGCGAACCGGCCGTTCTTCCTCAGCCTGCATTTCAACGCGCCGCATTGGCCATGGGAAGCGCCGGGTGACGAGGCGGAATCGGAGCGCATCAAGGCGACGAATCTCTTTCACTACGACGGCGGCTCGCAGAAGACCTACCAGCGGATGGTCGGGCAGATGGATCTGCAGATCGGCCGCGTCCTCGCCGCGCTCGAATCGAACCGCGTGATCGACGACACCATCGTGGTCTTTACGAGCGACAACGGCGGCGAGCGCTTCGCCGACACGTGGCCGTTCACTGGACGGAAGACGGAACTGCTCGAAGGCGGCCTGCGCATCCCGGCGATCGTCTCGTGGCCGGCTCGCCTGCCCAGGGGACGCACCACCGATCAAGTCGCGATGAGCATGGACTGGCTGCCGACGCTCGTTGCCGCCGCGGGGGGCAGCGTCGATCGGTCGTCGCCGCCGGACGGAATCGATCTCCTGCCGTATCTCGTCGACGTCGGTCGGGCGACGCCGCGCGCGCTGTTCTGGCGCTACAAGGGCAACGCGCAGCGTGCCGCGCGCATCGGCGACGACAAGTATCTGAAGATGCTCGACAACACGTTTCTTTTCAACGTCGTCGACGACCCGATGGAGCGCGCCAATCTGAAAGCGCGCAAGCCGGATGTCTTCGCGAGGCTCGAGGCCGCGTGGTTCGAGTGGAACGCGACGATGCTGCCTGAGATCGACGAGAGCTCGACGGACAACTTGACGGGCGACAAGACGCCGGACCGGCCTGGCGCCGTTCCGACCGGTGCGAAAGCCGACAATCCTCCGAAGAAGAAGCCGCCTCAGTTCTAAGCGTTGCGAAATTGACGTAGCATCGCCCTTTCACGGACCAGCGCGGCCGGGCGTGTCTCTTGCAGCCGCGACGGTTCATGAGCCTCACACAGAAATCTCTCCAGGATCAGGTCATTGTCATCACCGGCGCCTCGAGCGGGATCGGCTTGACGACCGCTGAGATCGCGGCCGAGCGCGGCGCAGCGGTTGTGGTCGCGGCGCGCAGCGAATCAGATCTCACGGATGTGGTCGCGCGGATCCGCAAACAGGGCGGGCGGGCGACGGCGGTCGCCGCCGATGTGGCCGACCCACGCCAGGTCGCGCAGATTGGCATGGCGGCGATGCGTGAGTTCGGCCGCATCGACACGTGGGTCAACAACGCCGGGATCGGTATGTACGGCCGGCTCGTCGATCAGCCGATCGACGAGAAGCGAAAGCTCTTCGAGATCAACTTCTGGGGCGTCGTCTACGGCTGCAAGGTCGCCGTCGAGCACATGCGCGGCAAAGGCGGGACCATCGTCAACATCGGCAGCGAGGTGTCGGATCGGGCGGCGCCGCTGCTCGGCATTTACAGCGCCTCGAAGCACGCGGTGCGCGGCTATACCGACGCACTGCGCATGGAGCTCGAACACGACCACATCCCGATCCAGGTCTCGCTCGTGAAGCCGGGGCCGATCGACACGCCCTTCCCGCAGCACGCGCCGAACTACATGGACAGGGAACCCAAGCACGCGCCGCCGGTGTACCCGCCTGAAGAGGTCGCCTACGCGATTCTGAAGTGCGCGGCGAAGCCGGTCCGCGAAGTCATCGTCGGCGGCGTGCCGCGGCTGCAGATCGCGATGTCAACGCTGGCGCCGCGACTGACCGACGTGATGATGGAACGGCAGATGTGGAACCAGATGCAGCGCGAGGAGGCGCCGTTCTCGCCAGACAGCCTGGATCGGCCCTCTGGGCAGGACTACGGCGTGCGCCGCGGCCGCCAGCCCGGGCACGTGATGAAGACAAGCGCCTATACCCGCGCGGCGTTGTCCGACGTCGGTCGCGCGCTGCCGTTCGTCGCGCTGGCCGCGCTCCTGACGCGTGCCGCGCTCTCGCGCGGCTCGCGGGCGTCAAGTTAGAAGTAAGAAAAGAGAAGTTAGAAGTACGGATCTCGACGTATTCCCGGCGCGTGCTGGTCCCATCCGAAACCTCGAACGTGGAGGAGGCGATGGGGACCACCGGATCACGGCGCTGCCCGAGATTCGTACTTCTAACTTCTCACCTCTCACTTCTAACTTTCCAGCGACAGCGACAGCGTCAGACTTCTTCCACCTCTACTCCGGCGCGTTCCGCTTTTGCCGCTGCGATGATCTTGGTTTGCAGGTGCGACGGCACCTCGTCGTAGTGCGAGTACTCCATGTGGTACGAGCCGCGTCCGCCGGTGGCCGAGGTGAGGTGCTGCTCGTAGGTGAGCATCTCGGACATCGGCACCTGCGCCTTGATGATCGTCATCGCGCCGCGGGTGTCCATCCCGGCGATGCGGCCGCGGCGGCCGTTCAGGTCGCCCATCAGGTCGCCTGCGAAATCCGACGGCGCGTAGACCTCGACGTTCATGATCGGCTCGAGGATCGTTGGCCGCGCCCGCGTCATCGCATCCTTGAAGGCGAGTGAGCCGGCGAGCTTGAATGAGAGCTCGTTCGAGTCGACGTCGTGATACGAGCCGTCGAACACGGTGACGCGGAAATCGACCATCGGGTAGCCGGCCAGGTAGCCGCGGGTGCGCGCGTCCTGGATGCCTTTCTCGACCGCCGGCACGAACTGTCGCGGGATGGCGCCGCCGAAGATGTCGTCGACGAACTCGAAGTCGGCGCCGCGCATCAACGGCTCGACGCGGATCTTGCAGTCGCCGAACTGCCCGTGGCCGCCGGTCTGTTTCTTGTGGCGGCCGTGCGCTTCGGTCGACGCCTTGATCGTTTCGCGATACGGGATCCGCGGCGGCTTCAGATTGACGTCGACGCCGAAGCGCCGCTTCAGTTTCGCGACCGTCACCTCGATGTGCAGCTGGCCCTGTCCCGACAGCAGCAGTTCCTTGGTCTGCGGGTCGCGGCTGTAGCGAATCGAGGGGTCCTCTTCCTCCAGCCGGTGCATCGAGGTGCTGATCTTGTCCTCGTCGCCGCGGCTCTTCGGCTCGATGGCGTACGACAGCACCGGCTCGGGAAACTTGATCGCCGCGAACGCCGTCGCGTCGTTCTTGTCGCCGAGCACGTCGTTGGTCAGCGTGTCCTTCAGCTTGGCGACGGCGCCGAGATCGCCGGCCTTGATCTCCTGGACGTTGGTCGGCGTCTTCCCCTGCATCACCATCAGGTGGCCGAGCCGCTCCGGCGCGTCCTTGCTGCGGTTGTGGATCGTCGAATCGGCCTTCATCGTGCCCGACACGACGCGGAACATGGTGATCCGGCCGGCGAACGGATCGGCGACGGTCTTCCACACGAACGCCGAGACCGGCGCCTTCTCGTCGGCGGGCCGCACCGACTCGGCGCCGTCCTTGGTCACGCCTTTGAACGGCCGATCGGCCGGCGACGGCAGGTAGGCGATCACCGCGTCGAGCAGCTGCTGGACGCCGACGTTCAGCGTCGCCGACGTGCAGACCAGCGGGAACACCTTCGCGCCGAGGGTTGCGGCGCGCAGCCCGGCCACCAGCTCCTCGTCGGTGAGTGTCCCGGCCTCGAAAAACTTCTCCATCAGCTTTTCGTCGTTCTCGGCGACCATCTCGATGAGCGCCTCGCGCGCAGCGTCGACGGCTCCGGTCATGTCCGCGGGCACGGCGCCTTCCGTGAACTTGCCGCTTTCGTCGGTCTGGAACGTGTACGCCTTCTTCGTCACGAGATCGACGACGCCGCGGAAGGTCTTCTCCTCGCCGATCGGCAGCTGGATCGGAATCACCGTGCGATTGCAGGCCTCGCGCAGCGACGCCAGCGAACGCTCGAGGCTGGCGCGCTCGCGATCGATCCGGTTCAGCACCACCAGCCGCGGCAGCGCCGCTTCCTCGGCCGCCTCCCACACCTTCTCGGTCTGCACCATCACGCCGGCGACCGCGTCGACGACGATCAAGGCCGCGTCGGCGACGCTCAGCGCGGCGCGCGCGTCGGCGAGAAAGTTGCCCATCCCCGGCGTGTCGACCAGGTTGATCTTCTGCTTGTTCCATTCGGCGTAGGCGAGGCTCGCCGACAGCGTGTGCTTGCGCGCCACCTCTTCCTCGTCGAAGTCGGTGACGGTCGTGCCATCGTCGACCTTTCCGAAGCGATTGATCATGCCGGCGACGGCGAGGATGGCGGAGGCGAGTTGCGTCTTGCCGGATCCGCTGTGTCCGACAAGAGCGATATTCCTGATGCTGGCGGCGTCGTAGACCTTCATGGACGTGGCTCCCGCGAAGTCGTGACCTGGCGTGTCGGTGGGTTGGCGTGGCGGCGAGCAGAGGTCGATCGCCGGGTCACCAATTCCGGCTCACCAAGTCGCCGATTGTGTACGGCTCATAGGGCGCATCATAGTTACCCCGCGGTCGTTCGAGCAAGCACGCGAACGCGGCCGTTCGCTGGTACTGTTGCGGCGTGCGGAAGCGCAGTGCGGTCGGGCGGGCGGTCGCGTCGTTGGCGATGGCGGCCTCGGCCTGGACAGTCGTCGTGCTCACGACCGGCGGCGCCGCGGTGTCTTTGGTCGGCGTTCGACTCGTGTCGCGCGACTGGGTCCGGCCCGCGGTCGTCGCAGCGGCACTCATCGTCGCCGGTTACGGGGCGTTCGGCCGGCGCTTCAACGACGAGTTCCAGACGATTGAGCACGCCGCGACGCGGGCGGCACCGATCGTCGCCGTCGCCGCAGCCGCCGGTGCCGTGACCGCCGCGCTCGTCTGGGGGACCTTCGCCGCAGCCGGCACCGACGCGTCGGGCTACGTCAGCCAGGCAGCGCTGTGGCGCGACGGGCGCCTGATCGTCGACCAGCCATTCGTCGCGCGTGTTCGATGGCCCAATGCCGACGCCGCGTTTGCACCGCTTGGCTACGACGCGGCACCCGAGGGGCACGCCATCGTTCCCGCGTACCCACCCGGTCTGCCGTTGCTGATGGCAGCGGCGCAGATCGTCGGCGGCGCCTGCGCCGCGTACGTCGTGGTGCCGCTTGCGGCGGGCGCGGCGGTGTGGTTCTGCTATCTGCTCGGCCGGCGCGCGCGATCGCCGGCGGTCGGTGCGATGGCGGCGCTACTGCTCGCCTGCAGTCCGGTATTCGTGTATCAGACGCTGGTGCCGATGAGCGACGTGCCGGCGGCGGCGTGTTGGACTGCGGCGCTCGCGTTCGTCACGCGTCGGTCCCATCGCCACGAACCGGCCGCGATCGCGGCTGCGGGATGCTGCGCAGCGCTCGCGCTTCTGATTCGGCCAAACCTCGTGCTACTGGCGCTCGCGGTCGCGCCATTCGCGGTGCGCCACGAGGACCCGACTGACAGGTGGCGGCCGCGCCTCATCGCCTTCGCGGCGCCACTCGTCGTCGCCGGCGCCGTGTTCGGCTGGATCAATCTGCATCGCTACGGGTCGCCGCTTCGGTCCGGGTACGGAAATATGCGGACGGCGTTCGCGGCGTCGCACGTCGCGCCCAACATTGCGCACTGGACTGGATGGCTGACGGCCACTGAGACGCCGCTGATCGTCTTCGCGGCGCTCGGTGTCGCGGTGGCGCTGGCCGCGCCGGCCGGACCGCTGTCGCGCCGGTCGGCGGCGCTGGTCGCTGCCGCTACTTTCGCCGTCACGCTGTCCTACGCTGGCTATGCACCGTTCGACGAGTGGTCGTACCTGCGTTTCCTGCTGCCGGCATTCCCGCCGCTGTTCGTGGCGATGGCGGCCGCGATCCTGTGGATGACGACGCGGTTGCCGGCGGCCGTCGGCGTCACAGCGGTTCTCGTCCTCGTGGTCGGCATGGCTGGTCACGGCATTCGATATCTGACGGCCGCGGGCGTCGGTTCGCTCGGTGAGGAAGCGCGCCGCTACGTCGCCGTCGCGCGATTCGCGACGGAGCAGACGCCGGCCAACGCCGTCTATATCAGCCTGCAGCACAGTGGCAGCCTGCGTTACTACTCCCGGCGACCGGTGATCCGGTTCGATCGGATCGGCGTCGACCTCGATCGGGCGGTGGCCGATTTACAGCAGGCCGGCTGGCGGCCTTATGTCGTGCTCGAAGACTGGGAGGAAACGCAGTTCAAACAGCAGTTCGCCGCCGCGTCGGAGACGGGCAGGCTTGCCGGGCGGCCGATCGCACGGCTGATGAAGTACGGCGTCAACGTGTACGATCCGCAGGCGGAGACACGTGCAGGACCCCGCGAAATTCCTCTATCGACCGACATGGCATGCATCGACAGGTGAACCGCCGCCCGGCAACCGCAAGTCGCAGGTCGCGAGTCGCAAGTCAGTCGCCAGTCACAGGTCTCAAGTCAGTCGCGAGTCACAACTGACGAGAAGTCAAGGCAGTCACACCTCATGAGAGAGTCAGACCTCAGATTCGACTTGCGACCGACTTGCGACCGACTTGGGACTGACTTGTGACTTCTTGTCGGTTGCGACTGACTCGCGACTTGCGACGTGCGACTGACGTGCGACTGGTGACTTGCGACTCGCGCCGCATCGGGCTATTCGTAGCGCAGCGCCTCGATTGGATCCAGCCGTGACGCCTTGAACGCCGGGTACATGCCGAAGAAGATGCCGACCGAGGCGGAGAAGCCGAGGCCGATCGCGAACGACCACCACGGCAGCGAGATCGGGAAGCCCGAGAAGAAATGGACCGTCCAGCCGATGCCGGCGCCGAGCCCGATGCCGATCAGGCCACCCAGCGAGGTCAGGAACGCCGCCTCCATCAGGAACTGGAACAGGATCTCGGCGCGCCGCGCGCCGAGCGCCTTGCGCACGCCGATCTCGCGCGTCCGCTCGGTCACCGAGATCGACATGATCGCCATCACGCCGATGCCGCCGACCATCAGCGCGATCGACGAGATGAC
>Ga0075435_100003199_pt1 | contig 11086 bp, 7 predicted proteins | sample RhiMethybrSRZTD4_FD_75302 | JGI IMG/M metagenome (GOLD analysis project Ga0075435, IMG submission 75302) | Populus rhizosphere microbial communities from Tennessee, USA - Rhizosphere MetaG P. TD hybrid SRZTD4 | ecosystem: Host-associated > Plants > Roots > Rhizosphere > Soil | place: USA... | reverse complement strand
CGCCGCGGGGGGCGCGGACGCCGCCCGGCAGACCGCGTCCGCGGCCGTCGAAGCGGGCCTCGCCGCCACCGCCGAGGTCTTCAACATGGACGGCGCGCGGATCGCCGCCGCCCCGGCCGTCGCCGGCTCGCGGCACTGGCCGCTGGACCGCGACCTGGCGCGCCTCCGCGCCGGCGAGGTCCTGACCACGACCCAGCTCGCGTCCACGCCGCCGCGCGTCTACGCCTACGCCCTCCTGTCCACGGCCACCGGTCCCGTCGTCCTGCGCGTGTCCGCCGATGCCGCCGACCTCGTCGCCGACCTCCGCGACCGCCAGGAGACGTTCGTCACCCAGGCCCTCGGCCTGCTCCTCGTGCTCGCCACCATGGCCCTGCTCGCTCCCGCCCGCACCGAAGCCGCCGCCGCCAGCCCGCCCGTCGGGCTGGGAGCCTACGAGGAGGCGATGGGCCGCTTGCGCGCGCGCGACGAGGAGCTGGCGCGGCAACACCAGCTCGAGCGCCGCCGCATGGAAGGCGAACTGCGCGACAACGCGCCGTTCGTGCGCGCGGGGGAGCTCACGGTCGGGATCGTCCACGAGATCCGCAACGGCCTCGGCACCATCCTGGGCTATGCGCGCCTCGTGCAGTCCGCGGGCGGGCCCGGGGCGGAGCACGCGAGCGGCATCGTCGAGGAGTGCGAGACGCTGGAGACGGTCGTGCGCCGCTTCATGGAGTTCGTGAAGGACGATTCGCTGCGACCCTCGACCTTCGACCTCGGGCGCATGCTCACGCGCGTGGCCGCCCGCGAGTCCAAGGCCCGGGTGGGCCCGGAGACGCATCTGCCCCGCGGCAGCGTCGGCGTCATCGAGGCGGACGAGGACTTGCTCGAGCGCGCCTTCGAGAACCTCGTCCGGAACGCGCGCGATGCCGCCGGACCCTCCGGCCAGGTCTGGATCGAGGTCGAGCGCGGGAAGGACGCCGTGCTGGTGACGATCGCGGACAACGGCCCCGGCATGCCCCCGGACGTCCGCAGCAGCCTGCGCCCCTTCTTCACGACCAAGTCCGGCGGCCTCGGCCTCGGTCTGCCGCTGGCCTACAAGATCGTGCGCCAGCATGGCGGCGACCTGCTGCTGGCCGAGAGGCCGCCGCGCGGCCTTGCCGTCCGGGTGCGCCTCCCGCTGGCCCGGTCAACTTCAAACGTGTCGGTTACGGATGGTAACCCCCCCGCGTCTGGAGGCGGTGTGCGCAGCAGCACACAATTCAGTGGAAGTTGAATTGATCCAAGGCGTTGTGGGCCAGACACGCCCACGGTACGTCGATTGCTAAAAGGAGTCCCCCATGAGGCAGTTCAAGCCCAAGGCGACACATCGCCCCCACGCAGCCGGATTCTCGCTGGTCGAGCTCCTGGTCGTGGTCGCCATCATCGGCGCCATGGCTGCCGTCGGGCTGCCCGCGATCGGCCGGTACATCCGTAACTTCCGGATCAAGTCGGCCTCGCAGCAGGTCGCCATGGAGATCAACGTCGCGCGCAGCAAGGCGATCACCAAGAACGTCAACCTGGGCGTGGTCTTCGCCGTCGTCAGCGATACCCAGTACCGGTGGGTCGTCGAGGACGACCAGGCACCCCAGACGACCCCCAACTGGAGCGCTATCGGCGGGGAAGACTGGGCGACCCTGGTCGCCGATCCGCTGCAGAGGGGCACCGTACAGTCGTTGCCCACGAACGTGGTGTTCGACGCGCCCGCCAATTGTCCCAATATGCCCTCCGGCACCGACACCTGGGGCGTCCGCTTCACGCAGCTCGGGGGCACGTGTGCGTTCGGCGCGGGCTCCTGCGGAGCCGCGCCGCCGAACGGGAGCTCCGCCATCGGCACCAACTACGTCCGCACCACCGGCTCGGCGCACATCGTCTGCCTGAAGGAAAACGTCACATCCCTGCGAAAGACGGTCTCCGTGTCGTCCGGCGGCCGCGTCCTGGCGCAGCCGTAGGAGCCATCATGAGCGACTCGATCCGATCGGTTCACGGCCACACTCGCGCGGAGCAGGGCTTCACCCTCATCGAGGTCCTCATCGCCATCGTGGTCCTCGTGTTCGGGCTCATCGCGATCACGAACCTGTTCCTCGTCGCCGGCAGCTCGAACACGGTGGCGAACCAGGCGACTGCGGCCTCCGACACCGCGGCCCAGATCCTGGAGAACCTCAAGGCGCAGCCGTGGAACAGCACCCAGCTCGCCGCCACCACCGGGACCTTCCCCGCGTCCACGCCCCAGCGAACCGACCAGGTGGTCGGCGTCGGCACCATCAACAGCTGGTGGTCGATCACGAACGTCGACACCCGCACGAAGTTCATCCGCGTCCGCTCCGAAGGGCAGGGCGTGCTGGCGCGGGGCCGCTCGCGGGCGGAGTTCACGACCTACCGGACGTGCACGACGCCCATATTGGGGTGCCCGTGAGCGCGGCTTCGACGGCAACCAGGGAGAGCACGATGAAGACGGCCGATCCGCGGCAGGCGGGTTTCAGCATGATCGAGCTGCTGGTCGCGATGGTGATGACCCTCATCGTGAGCGGCGCCATCTTCGGCCTCCTGACCGGAGGGCAGAACGCCTTCCGGCGCGAGCCGGAGCTGACCGATCGCCAGCAGAACATCCGCATCGCCATGGACCTCATCAAGCGCGACGTCGCCGGGGCCGGCGCGGGGATGGTGCCCTTCGTGCAGGCCTTCACGAATATCGCCGACGGCGCCGGCGGGGCGCCGACCACCGGCTACACCGCCGGCCCCATCGCGGGAACGGGCACGGACATCCTCGAAGTCCTCACCGCGTCCGGCCAGTGCCCGTCGGTGACGCTGCCGGCGGCGCCCCTGGCCTCGGACGCCACGTGGAGCTCCGCCGCCAACGAGAACCTGCCCACCTGCTTCCCGAACAACACCGCCCAGAACTCGTTTTTCTACCTCGGCAGCGGGGCTCCGACCGACCGCGGCGCCTACGCCGTCCGCCTGGGCCGGGCCGACGTCGCCTCGACGGTGGCTCCGTTCCAGATCGTGCTCGCGGGTGCGGCGAACCTCAACCCGACGGGCGGCACATCGGCGGGATTCTGCGATGTGATCGGAGCCGCCACCGGGGTGTCCCCCGCCTGCACGGTGCTCTTCCCCATCGACGTGGTGCGTTACCAGGTCGCGGCCGATCCCGATGACGCCACCCTCCCGGCGCTCTGGCGGAGCCGGACGGGGCAGTTCAACAACGCCGGCACCAACATCGGAGGGCCCTCCGGGGGCGGGAACTGGGAAGTCGTGGCGCGTGGGATCGAAGACATGCAGGTCGAGTACTTCATCAACGGCGCCTGGTCGCCCACCGCGGGCACCGTCTACTGCGATGCGCCCTGCACGGCGCCCGTCAACGCCGACTACAACCGCCTGGTCCGGCAGGTCCGGGTGACGCTGTCCGCGCGCGCGACCGGGCGCGGCCGCATTCAGGGAGCGCGGACCTCGGGCGTCGCGCCCACCGCGATTCGCGGGCAGCTCCAGGCCGTGATCACGCCGCGGGCCGCCCTCACGCCGCTGACCCTGAACACAGCCAGTCCGGGCTGGTACTGAGGCCACGATCACGATGAAGACCCATTCCCAAGAGTCGACGCATTGCGAGGAGGCACGAGAGGCCATGTCGGATAAGAACCGCGACCGCCGCCACGAAGGGGGCTTCGCCCTCATCCTGGCCATCCTGGCCCTGATGCTGCTCACCTTCCTGGGTCTCACCCTGGCCACCAGCACGTCCACCGAGCTGCGCATCGCGACCAACTATCGGTGGAACACGCAGGCGCTCTACAACGCGGAGGCGGGGATCGAGGCCGGCAAGCGCATCCTCCAGGGTCTGAGCTGGCTGCAGGTGCTGCCGGCCAAGCGAGCGGACTGGACTCCGTCCACGGCCCTGCCCCTGAGCGCGCCCGTCACCGCCGTCCCCCTCGTCGGCACGGCCGGCACGCGCAACTTCGAGATGGGCGACTGCGACCGGCAGGGCAACGGGATCGGCTACGGCCACGTCCTGTACGACGGCACGAACGTCTACGAGAACGTGACGATCGTGCCCGGGTTTACGTCGGCGCCCGCCCTCAACGGCGCGTTCACCCTGTGGGTCCGCCGCCCCATCGTCCGGGGCGCGGCCGCGGGAACGTGGGCGGACGACGACGACGGCGGCCTCAACGACACCATGATCCTCACCGCGGAAGGCATCGCCCCCTATGCCGGCTCCGCCAGCAGCACGTTCGCGCGGAACAACGTCGCCCGCCGCATCATCGAGGTCTCGGTGCGGAAGCAGGACACGGCGGGGCCCTGCGCGGGACGCTCCGGCCAGATCGGCGGCGGCCCGGAGGGCAACAACGTCTTCGGCGGCGGTTGCGGCGGCAACATCGATGACGCGCTCAAGGGCACGCCTATCGGCGCCGGCTCGGGCGCGGGCTCGAACACCGGACCCAATGATCGGAAGCCTCCGAGCTAGTTCGCGGAATCGCTCGAGGCACGTGTGCGCGAGGAAACGTCAATGGGCAGTGACAAGGAGATGGTCATGAGCGGTGTGGTGAGCCGGGTGCGGCGTGGTCTGCTGTGGGGCCTGGCCGCGGGCGTGGTGCTGCTGATGATGGGCGATCACGCGATGACCGCGTCCGCCGCCAACAGCGGCATCGACCCGTACGAGATCCTGGACCTCCAGATCCGGCCCAACGCGATCATCGTGCTCGACTCCTCGGGGTCGATGCGCGAGGAGTCGACGGGGACCTACGGGCTCTCCGGCGACGACCCCAACTCCAAGCTGGCCGTTGCCAAGCGCGTCCTCAAGAGCGTCGTCTCCAACAACAAGGACAAGATCAGCTTCCAGTTCGGCCAGTACGAGAACACGAACCCGACCACTGATCCTTATTCGCCGAGGATCACCGTGAACGACCGCTTCCTGTACGCGACGGACGACGCCACGATCGCCAACTGGGAGGTCAACCGGGCCAGCAACGCTGCCGCGCAGGGCGGAATCTCGCGCCTGAAGGGCCTGACCGGCGACGATGCCCTCGTCGGGACCAAGACCTACTACTACGTCAGGACCGGAAAGCTCTTCAACGGCGAGACCATCGACATCAGCGCGTGTACGGGTGGAGGCAGCGGGACGGCCTGCACGAGCCCGGCGCCGACGATCACGGCGGCGACGACGGTGGGCGCGGTGCCTCCGGCCACGCTGTGGGCCGACGCGAGCGGCTCTTTGCAGACCCAGACGCGGCCGTATCTGATCCTCAAGAAGGGCACCACCTCGGTGAACCTCTATTTCGCCGGCACGACGTGGAGCTCCGGTACAGGTGCCTGCCAGGGGTTCAAGTCGCTGGTCCCCCTCGCTTCCTGCACGGCGGACGGGAACACCCAGGTGACGAACATCAATCCCTATCTCGCCCCCGAGGTCTTCTACGGCACCGACGGCAGCATCCTGGGCTACGCGGACAGCACGCTCGGCAGCGCTCCGACCAGCCAGCCGGCCATCGTCAATGGCACCACTCCGGTCGGTCTCCGCGCGGAGAGCCGCACGCCCATCGCGGGCTCCCTCGACGACATCCGGCTCAACTTCTGGGTGGGGGGCTTGAACTACTGGACGAACCGCATCCAGACCCAGACCCTGGGCCGGCGCCAGCGCACGTTCATCATCTTCGTGACGGACGGTGACGACACCTGCGCCGGCACCGGGAGCGGCGATGGTGACGCTCGAGCGGCGGCGAGGGCGGCGGAGGCCCTCTTCAAGCCAGCGGGCGTGGGAAACACCGGAGTCAACGGCGACGGCTCCCTGAAGTCCGCGACCGACCCGTCCTCTTCGATCACGACGTTCTTCATCTCCTTCGGCGCGGGCGCCGACCTCACGCGTTCCAACTGGATCGCCTGGGGCGGCTCGGGCCTGGGCGAGGGGTGGACCAGCAGTCCGACGAGCATCAACTGGACCTCCTCGAGCAACACCACCCTCCAGAACGCGCGGAACGCCTGCCTGACCTGCCAAGACGCCCTCACCGCTTCGACGGCGTCCGAGCTGGAGGCGGCCCTGCAGGCCGCCATCGACAAGGGGTCGTCCATCGGTGAGTTCTCCTCCCAGAGCCAGGGCAGCGTCACCGACACCGTGTTCGAGTTCGTGGGGAAGGTCGGCCTCGATCCGCTCAACGGCGCGGCGGGGAGCGCCAACCGGTACAACAGCAGCTTCGACCTCACGGTGCGCTCCACGTTCTTGATGCCGAACTTCGAGGGCCAGCTCAAGGCCTACGATTCCACCGGGGCGGTGGTGTGGGATGCCGGCCAGGTGCTGAAGACGAACGTGCTCAACGTGGTGGGTGCAGGCCCATGGAGCTTCGCCGAGCTCCACGGAGGCTCGAGCGTCGCGCCGACCTTCATTCCGGCCGCCACCGCCAAGATCCGGCGCCGCATCTTCACGACGTCGCGCAATGGAACGGGCCCGATGGGGAACGTCCCCCTCTGGCCGCCGACCACGGACGACGCCGGCGTCGCCCCCAACAACACCACGACGTACCCGGCCGGTTCCCTTGACGGTTCGGCCTCGGGCGGGACGGGTCTGGGCATCGGTGGGCTGACCTTCGCGCAGCTGAAGGCCCAGTTCCTGGCCTGCGACGGCAGCGTCCCCGCCGACATCCATGCGGACTGCGGGAGCACGACCGCGAGCGTCCAGCTCGGCCGGGCCATGAAGGAGGCGCGCGAGATCATCCTGGCCTTCACGGCGGGGGCGAAGCTCTCCCTGGCCGGCGGGAAACCCCTGCGCAACTCCACTACGAAGGACCTGCAGTACAACGCCCGCACCTGGCTGCTGGCGGAGTCCACGATCGCGACCCCCGCGTTCGTGGGGCAGCCTGGAGAGACGAATCCGGTCCTGCATCCGGACGAGTGGATTCTCTACAAGGACGGGCCCCGCGACGTGTCCAACCACCTGGCCGGGTCCAACTCGATCGAGAACGGCTTCGGGTTGCGCAACCCGGACCGCCTCGATCCGAACCCGAGCACGGGTGGCGAGCAGGAGCCGGTGATGACCGTCCTCTACGTCCCGGCCAACGACATGCTGCACGCGTTCCGCGCGGGACCGCAGTCGTGCAGCACGTCGACCGCCTGCCCGCCCGCGGGCAAGGAAGCCGGCGGCGAAGAGCTGTGGGGCTACGTTTCCTACGATCTGCTGCCGAAGCTCAAGGACAAGCGGAATCCCCAGAGCCGCGTCACCCCGACCTACATGTTCTCGTCGTCCCTGCGCTTCGGCGACGTGTTCGTGCCGGGCAGCTTCACCGGCCCCGACAGCAAGACGTATGCCGGCAAGTGGCGCACGCTCATGTTCCTCGGCCGTGGACCGGGAGGGAAGTTCATCACCGGCCTCGACATCACGGGGCCGGGGCCCTTCACGCGCAATGCCCTGGAGACGCGGCTGCCGGACGTCCTCTGGAACCGCGGCAACGGCGACACCGCGGATACGGACTACGCGACGATGGGGGAGACCTGGTCGATTCCGGCGCTCGTTCCCGTGAATCCGGCCACGGACGACACCAGCGGCAAGGAGTGGGTCCTCTGGATGGGATCCGGCTTCAGTGACGTGTCCGGCGAGGGCCGCAACTTCTACACTATCGACGTGACCAACGGAGACATCCTGCGCACCGTCGACGTCGGCGTCGCCAGTGGCTCGGGGCTTCGCACCAACTTCCTGAATGCGGGAGTGGCCGGGTTCGTGCCGACCAAGCTCGTCACCGGGAATCAAGCGCCCCCGAACGCCGCCGACGGTCCGGCCACCGCCGCGTTCGTGGGCGACCTGCATGGGCGTCTCTTCCGGTTCTCCTCGAACGCCCTCACCACGGCCACGATCCTGAAGGACCTCGGTCCCGACCAGCCCATCGGCGTGGCCGTGGCCGCCTTGAACCTCGAGGACGGCACGGTCAAGAAGCCGTTCGTCTTCGGCGTGACGGGCGCGGACAACCGCATCTTCAATCCCAAGGGGGTGCCGCTGGTGGCGACGCCTCCCTTCGTGATGTTCGGCATCCGGGACGACGGCTCGGGCATCACCAATCTGTTCGATTCGGTGGGCACCACGGGCACGATCCCCTTCCCCGAACGGTTCCGTGGGTCGACGCAGCCTCTCGTGGCCGCCGTCGATTCGGCCAACGTCAATTCGAACGTCGTCTTCTTCATCGGCACGCAGTTCAACCCCGCCGGCACCTCGACGACGTCCACCGAACCGTGCATCTCGAGCTTCGACAGCATCCTCTTCGCGGTGAACGCCTCGAGCGGCAACGCGGCCTACGACCTCCAGACCGGCGCCGCCGACGATCGCTCGGCCGTCTGGCGGGGCCAGAAGGTCCAGAACATCACGTCGCGCAACGACAAGGTCGTCCTGGACACCGGCCTCAACGCGGGCGGGGCGCCGCCGCCGCCGCCGCCGCCGACGCCGCAGAACTCCTCTCAGGGTGCGTCGGTCTTCACCAACGCCGTCCGCTACGGCTCGCCGGTGTGCAAGTGGTAGCGGTGGAGGGCAGGCTCTGCCCTGGCTGCGGAACGCGAGCCAAGGCGAAGTGGGAGTTCTGCCCCCGCTGCGGTGAGTCGCTGGTCAACGCGGCCGCGGCCACCAGCTCCGAGACGGCGGCGTCGACGTCCGACGCCGCCGTTCCGGACGAATACGACGACGACTTCGGCGGATCCTGGAAGGGGCCCGCCAGCGCCGTGGCCGTATTGGCCGTCGCCATGGTCGCTTTCGTGAAATTGCGCAATCCGGGACCGCCGCCGGCGTCCGCGGTCTTCCAGGTTCCGAACGAGTCCAACGTGCCGCCGGCGACGGCACCACCCCAGACCAGGAAAGGAGCGGCGGCATTCGAGAAGGGGCGGATCCTGCTGACCGACGGCGACGTCCAGGGCGCGATCCCGCTGCTCGCGGAAGCGGTGGCGCAGGACTCCGAGAACGCTCTCTATCGCCACACCTACGGGCGCGCCCTCTGGCTCGGCAACAACAAGGAAGCGGCCCTCGCGGAGCTGGCGGCGGCCACGACCTTGAACCCCGGCTCGCCCGTGTACTGGACCGAGCTGGGCCGTGCGCAGAAGGACCTCGGCCGGAACGCCGAAGCCCTCCGCAGCTTCGAGCGGGCCACGGACCTCTTCCCGGAGAGCGTCGAGATACTCAAGGACTACGGCGCGCTCCTCGCCCGTCTGGACGACCGCCAGCGTGCGGCGACCGTCCTGAAGCACGTGGCGGACAAGCGCCCGGGAGATGCGGGGCTGCAGCAGGAAATGGCCTACGCGCTCGAGTCCACGGGTGACGTCGCCTCCGCGGCCACGCTCTATCGCCGCGTGGTCGACACCGTCCCGGACGCCCCCATCGCCCGCAGCCGTCTCGCGGAGCTGCTGATCCAGCAGAACCAGCCTTCGGAGGCGGTGGCCGTGCTCAAGGAAGGCCTGGAGAGGACGCCCGACCGCTCTCTCCTGTACCGCAGCCTCGGCAGCGTGCTGGAGCGGACGGGGAGCATCGCGGAAGCGGTGGCCGCCTATCGCCAATACGTCGAGCGCTCGGGGGATTCGACGGACGCCAAGGAAATCGCGCAGCGGGCCGCCGCCCTCGAGCGTTCCCTGGGCGCCCGGTCCTGATCTCTCGACGGAGATCGCGTTTCTCGGTAAGCTAGTCCCATGACGTGCCGTCTCCTGTCGTTCGCGGTGACGACGGTGCTGGTGGTGTCCGTGGGCGCCACCGCCGACACTCCGAAGCCCAGCCCCAGCCCCGCGGTTTCACCACGTCCGCGATCCCTGGCCGAGGCGGCCCGGGAGAAGCGGGCGGCCAGCCCCGCCCCGAAGACGGCCGCGCCCTCGCCGGAGCCGTCTCCCGGGCACGTCTTCACGAACGAGGATCTGCCCGCGCAGCCTTCGCCGCCCGCCATCGCCTCTCCGGGCCCCGCCGGGACCGGCCGCGGCACCGTGACCAAGCTGCCTCCGACCGCGGTGGTCGCTACGCCTCCGCCGGCAGGGGGGAGCTCGTCCGAGCTGGAAACGTCCCGGGCCGCGGCGCAGGAGGAAGCCGGCTGGCGCGGCCGCGCGACGGCGCTGCGCGACGCGATCGGGGACGCCGAGAAGTCCATCCCCGAGATCGAGGACCGCATTGCCGGCCTGCGCAACGACCGCAGCCCCACGAACCTCATGGACCCGAACCGCGAGCAGACCCGCCAAGCGGAGATTGCCAAGGCGCAGGCCCAGCTCGAGGCGGTGAAGGCCGGCCTCGAGACGTCGCGCCAGGCCCTGGCCGCCCTCGAGGAGGAAGCGCGACGGAAGGGGATTCCGTCGGGCTGGCTCCGCTAACGGTCGCCGCTCCCGTCTCCAACCTTCCCGCCGTGCCGGACGTGCTCGTCGTCGAGGACAAGGAGTCCTTGCGGGGCATGCTCCGCAAGACGCTGGAAGCGCGCGGGCTCACCGTCGTCGAGGCCGGCGACGCCTACGAGGCGCGCCGCCGCCTGCAGTCGTCCCGCGTGCTGGTCGTGCTCACCGACCTGAAGCTGCCCGCGGGCAGCGGGTTCGAGGTCCTGCAGGCGGCCAAGGAAGCGGATCCCGACGTGCCCGTCATCGTCATGACCGCGTTTGCCACCGTCGACGACGCCGTGCGCGCGATGAAGCAGGGGGCCACGGACTTCCTGACCAAGCCCGTCGACACGGAGCACCTGGTCCTCCTGCTCGAGCGCGCCCTGGAGCGCCGCCGGCTCCTCACCGAATACGTCCTGCTCAAGGAGGAATACCAGCAGAGGATCGGCCTCCCCCGCCTCATCGGCGAGGACGCGGCCCTGAAGGACGCGATGATGGCGCTCCAGCGCGCCGCCGCCACCGACGCCACCGTCCTCCTCCTCGGGGAGAGCGGCACGGGCAAGGAGCTCATGGCGCGCTCGCTCCATCAGCTCTCCGCCCGGGCCAAGGGCCCGTTCGTGGCCATCAACTGCGCGGCCATTCCGGAGGCCCTGCTGGAGAACGAGCTCTTCGGGCACGAGAAGGGCGCCTTCACGGGGGCTTCGGGGCGCAAGGTCGGCAAGGCGGAGATGGCCCATCACGGCACGCTGTTCCTGGACGAGATCGGCGACCTGCCCCTGCT
>Ga0075435_100003197_pt1 | contig 11088 bp, 9 predicted proteins | sample RhiMethybrSRZTD4_FD_75302 | JGI IMG/M metagenome (GOLD analysis project Ga0075435, IMG submission 75302) | Populus rhizosphere microbial communities from Tennessee, USA - Rhizosphere MetaG P. TD hybrid SRZTD4 | ecosystem: Host-associated > Plants > Roots > Rhizosphere > Soil | place: USA... | reverse complement strand
AGAGGACTTCCAATGCTGAACCCGGGTCCTAGCCCGGCATCAGGATTCGCGCGACAGCGGCAAAGGCGTTGCCGGGGTTCGAGTACAGTTCGAGTCAGCCCATCTCCAGGTTCGGAGGCCTATGCCCACAAGCCTCGGAGTCACCCTCGACGCGGCAGGCGGTGGGGTGATCCAGGCCCAGACGAACATTAGGGCGGCAGGTCACGGAATCTCGACTGAATCTCCGAGTCCAGCGTATACATACCTGTTTCCGAAGACATCGCGGAGAGCAAGGAACGCCGGCTCGCCCGTACAATGACCGGGAGCGATCTGAGTCACGTGCCACTCCTCCCGCAGCGCGTTGGCGGTCCGCCGAACTTCTGGCTCGTCCGTGAGGACGAGGTGCAGGCCGCCCAAAATGGAGTAGACCCGGTCATGGACCACTCGTGACCCCGCTAGAATACGCTCGATCCCGGGATGCGAGCACCCTGCCACCAGCACCAATCCGTGAGAGGTGCGGAGTGCCAGCGACAGCTCCCGCATCTCCCGAGTGCCCGGGATGTCGGAGACCACGGCGACCACCCAGACATCCGGGACGATCTCGCAGGTCTCCTTGATCCAGACGAATGTCGCGTCCGGCCATGGAGTGCCATGGCGGATCGTCGCCGGCGGCCCGCCATCGTAGTACTGCATGTGGGTCGGCAACTCGGGGCGGCGCGGATAGAAGCTGCCGGGAAGACTGGACCCGAACACCCCGTAGGTCTCGTCGGGCGTGTACACCGTGATGCCTGGATTGAGCCCGAGGAGATGGCTTAGACCGCTGGTGTGATCGCCATGGCGATGGGAGATGACCGCAAAGTCGAGGCTCCGGAGATCAACGCCAAGCGCCTCGGCGTTGTCAGCGAAGGTTTGCGCGTTGTTGCCGGTATCGAACAGGATGTGCCGCCCGGCGAACTCGACCAGTGCGGCGAATCCCCAATCCTTGCGCAGGTCAGCGCGCCTTCCAAAAGAGTCGTGGAGGATGGTTATGCGATTGGGGGCCATTTTCGAGATCTCAAGCCGCCCTTCAGCGCGCAGTTAAGGGTGGCGGCGCAGACTGCAGGCCGCTTCGACCTGCAGCACCGTCCGCTCTCATTCGCTACCAGCCTACCCGGTGGCTTGTAGTATATCTCCGCTACTCGTTCAGTCGTGATTTTGCCCACCCGCGGCCACGCCAGGAACATCCGGTCGGCTTCGGATGCCTGTATGCCAGGGGCGTAGGACTTCCAATGCCGGGTCGGCCTTTCGCTGCTTTGATCCCGGTCAGTGCGATTTCGGTCGTTGCAGGGACTCGCAGCCAATGTGAACCGCTTGGATTCGAGAAAGCCGGCCATCCAGCACACGGGTGGCGTACCGGGCGGGTGGTTCCTTGGCCAGAGATAGGTCGCTCGACGTGCCCGCGCCCCTGGGTGTCGACCGTCAAGCGCGCGCGTTCGTGTCCTTCAGAGGCATCACATCACGGATGACCAGCTGGCCGCTCTCGCCCGCACGCATCGACGAACGTCGTGATCGCCGCGATCAGCGCGCGATCGGGATCTCGGATCAGCGTGGCGTGGTCGGCGGTGCGCGCGACAAACAGCTCGGCAGACCGCGCGGCGCGTCGCTGGGCCTCCACGATCGCCGGCGTGAAGTACGGTCGACCACCGATCCAGGGCTTGAGCGCCTGGACGATGAGTATCGGACACGTTACTCGCGCGAGCGCGCCGAGACTGTCGGCGGCGATGATCGACGCCCACTCGGCCTCCACGGCACCGCGGATGGCGCGTTCGCGATAGGTCCCGTCCGGGAGCGGGGCCAGCGCGAACCGCGCCCAGCGCTCCGCGAGTCGTTCGGCCTCGTCCGTGAGGGGACCCCAGCGCGCGCGCCACGTCGCCAAGTAGGTATCGAACCCGGCGACCGGTTGGCCGAGGCTGCCGGCCAGCGGCGCGGCCTGGGCAGCGGCGTTTTCCGCGAAGGCGCGGTCGCCGATCATCCCCTCGAGCAGAATGAGCCCCGCGACATCGGTGTTCGTGGCGACGAAGGTGGCGATCGCCCCCCCGGCCGAGTGGCCGAGGAGCACCGGCCGACGCATCTGGAGCGCCGCGATGAGCTGGCAGATGTCCGCCACGTGGCGCTCGAGGTCGTATCCCGACGGTGGCTTGTCGCTAAAGCCGTGGCCGCGGAGATCCACGCCGACGAAGCGGTGTGCCGGCGTGAGCCGTTCGGCCAAGGCCCCGAAGCTGTGCGCCATCCCGGCGGAGCCGTGGAGGCCGAGGATCGTCGGCTCGCCGCCGGACCAGTCCACCACATGCAGCGTCACCTCCCTCAACGGGACAAGATTCTCGCGCGGCAACGTCGGCCGTGGTGACACCGCGGTCTCGAACCGTCGCGCGACCGCGGGCTGCGGCTCGGCCGCGAGTTCACGGCGTACGATACGCTGATAGCGATCGTACGCTGCGGCGGCGCGCCCGCTTTCGCCGAGGGCCTCGTAGGTCTCGATCAAGAGGACGTGGCCCTCCTCGTAGTACGGATCGACGGTGACCAGACGTGCCAGCGGGGCCACCGCCCCAGGCGCGCGCCGCGCGCTGAGCGCCCAGCGCGCGAAAGCGACGGTCGCTTGGCGAAAGCGGCGGCGCAGTCCCTCCTGTGCCACGTACAGCCAGTTGTCGAACTCGGCCGTTGTCGACACGCTGAGCCCCGCCACCAGGTCGTCGCGGTAAAGCGCGAGGACACCGGCGGCGCCCGGGACTCCGGGCCGTCGCATGACCACGTCAGCGCCGCGGCGAAACCAGGCGACGTCGGTGGCCACAGGGAGGGAGATTGCGCTTCGCGTGGCGCGGAGGCCTCGGGCGACGAGTGGCGGCCCCGCCGAACGGAGGTGGGCGAGATGCCAGCGGAGCGCCGCGAGTGGGCCCTCCGCCTCCGGGAACAGAAGCCGGGCTACCTCGTGACGCCGAACCTCGCAATCGGCCAGGGCGAGATACGCGACCAACGCGATCGCCTTCGGGCGAAGGCGCAGGGACACCAGGCGACCGCGGTCGACGAGCACCGGCGGCCCCAGCAGACCCAGCATGGGGCCCGACGGCGGCGCTAACGCTTCCGCAAACGGCCGCGCCGGTACAGTGCGCATGTGCTGAGCCCACCGCGCGCCGTGAATGGGGCCCGCGGGCAGCTCCGCGTGGAGTATATCGCGGCTACAGGTGGCGCGGCGGCCTGACCGCCCGGGAGGGGATCTCCATGTCGAGAACGCGATGGGCCATGCTGGGGTTGGTGATACTGGTGGCGTCATTCGGGTCCGCCCGGGCCGGAGCCGAGGACGACATTCGCGCGGTGGTGGAGCGCTTCGTGGCCGCCCAGAACTCCCACGACGTGCGCGCAGTCGCCGACGTGCTCTGGGACTCGCCCCAGTTCCTCTGGATCACCCGAGGTACCGCGATCTGGGGTCGGCCGTCGGCTCTCGCGCGCTTCGAAAGCCTGTACCAGGGGACGTGGCGCTTGGAACCCGCGCTGGCCGATCTGAAGATCACGCTTCTCGCGGAGAACGTCGCAGAGATCTACGTCCCGATTGTGTTCGCGATCGGACCAGCCGGCCAGGAACCGCAAACGTCGCGGTTCCTCATGAACCAGGTTCTGGTGAGGACGGGCAATGGGTGGAAGGTTGCCAGCCTCCTGCCCATCCCAGCCGCGGCGCCGTAGGCGCCGCGCAGGAGGAAGCCATGAGACGAACCAGCAGGCTCGCGGTGCCCGTCGCGGCGGCCATCGTGCTCGGAGCGCTGAGCCACCATCTGCTCGGTGCCCAGTCGACCCCAATTAAGCGGACCGAGCTGTTGAGGACGGAGATCGCGGGCATGGATGGCAAGGAGGCCCACATGTGGGTCGCCGAGATCGCCCCAGGCGCGGCGACCGGCACGCATCGACATCCGACGGCCCGCTTCGTGTACGTCATGGAAGGGTCCGTCGTTCTGGAGATGGAAGGGAGGCCACCGCAGACGTTCACGGCAGGCCAGGGCTTCATGGAGCGTCCCAACACTGGGCATAACTTCAGAAATGCCAGTACCCGTGAGGCCGCGAAGGCATTGGGATTCCAGATAGCCAGCAAGGGACAACAGCTTCAAGTTGAATGAGACAGCGGCCTGAGTCGTGAGCCGGTGCATGGCGAACGAGCGGACCGACGAGGCGGACGACTCGGTGGCCGCCGGTCCATATCGGGCCCTTCCAGCTCGACGGGAAGGAGGATTCACCATGACGTTCACGAAGAGCGCGCTGGCCATCGCGATGGTCGCGGGCGCAACGCTGCTGGGCTGTGCGGCATCGCCGACTGGAGCCCCGCCGAGAAGCATTGGGCCGGGAGTGAGTGAGCAGGTTGAGCCCCTGGCTGGACGCTGGAAGACCTGGATACTAACCACGGGCAGCCAGTTGCGGCTTCCGCCGCCTCCGGACCAGGCGGCCACCGCCGCCGAGTTGCAAGAGTTGCGCACGTTGGCGACGCGACGCGACGCGGCCGCGCTTGACCGGATCGGCTTCTGGGACTCGGGGGCGCCGGGGTACCGCTGGAACGGCATCCTGGCAGACGAGCTCTCCAGGCACAACCTCGCCGGTGCGACCACGTCCCGCCAGGTGGCGCTGATGCAGGTGGCGATCTACGACGCCACTATCGCCGCGTGGGACTCCAAGTACACCTACGGCCGGCTGCGCCCCAGCGCCGTAGATCCTACGCTGGCCGCCGTCGTCGCCACGCCGCGCAGTCCGTCCTATCCGTCTGAACACGCCGTGGTGGCGGGTGCGGCGGCGCGAGTACTTGCCTACCTCTTCCCGGACGACGCCCAATCTCTGATGGCTCAGGCGGCGGAGGCGGCACGCTCCCGTGAGCTTGCGGGCGTACAGTTCCCGAGCGATACCGCGGCGGGCCTGGAACTGGGGCGCAAGGTCGCTGACCTGGTCATCGAGCGAGCCCGGCGCGATGGCTCCGAGGTGGTATGGACCGGCAGCCTGCCCACCGAGCCAGGCAAGTGGAACCTGCAGCGCTACCCGGCCGGGGTAACTCCCATCGCGCCCCGATTCGGGACCTACCGGACGTGGGTGCTCGACTCCCCGAGTGCCTTGCGCCCCGGCGCCCCGCCCGCGTTCGATTCCGCGGAGCAGGCTGCGGAGTTGGCGGAAGTTGTCAACTTCCCGCGCACCTTCACCACCAATGCGGCGGCGTTCTACTGGCAGACACCCAGGGGCACCACGACACACTGGATCCTTGCCGCCGATCAGAAAATCTTCGAATACCGGCTGGACACCAATCCACCCCGGGCCGCCAGGGTGCACGCCCTGACGAGCATCGCGACCTATGACGCCTCGGTCGTGTGCTGGGACGCGAAGTACACGTACTGGGCGATGCGCCCCTTCCAGTATGATTCACGGGTCACGCCGCTGATTCCCGTCCCCGCGCATCCGAGCTACCCCGCGGCGCACGGCTGCCACTCGGGGTCAGCGGCGGCCGTCCTCGCCTATCTGTTCCCGCGCGACGCGACGGCCCTGAACGCCCAGGCCGACGAAGCAGGCATGGCGAGGCTCTGGGGCGGCATCCATTTCCCCAGCGACATTCGCGTCGGCTTGGCCCTCGGTCGGACCGTGGCCCAACGCGTGGTCGCACGGGCGCAGGACGACGGCTCGCGCTGAGTCCTTTCCGGGCGTCCATCGGATCGAATATCAGCCCTACGGCGGTCCCCGCACCCGCTCAGCCTCGCGACGGGCGCTGTGTCGGTCGCAGTCGCCATGCAGTCCCCGGGCATCGAGGCGACGAACATCGGACTTCCAATCCTGGGTGCGGTTCTGAGCAGGGTCGTCTGGGAAGCCGCTTCAGCCTGGTGCTTCAGGACACGTGCCATCGTCGGATATCTAGCCCTAGCGGGGCGGGGGCGCGCCGGTGCGTCTTCGCTTGACGGCAATAGGGAACCGTGTAGAGTTCCTTCCAATGAGGCTACCGGCTGCCTGTTTCCTCGTGGCCCGGTGGGGTATTCTTCTGCTCGCCGTGATGATGCTGATAGGCCACATCTGCGTGCTGCCGACTCACGCTCATGTCGAAACGGCGCCGTGGCACGGGGATCAGGCGCAGCCACACGACGCCGACGAAGCGGTACACGCAGCTTCCTGCGAAGCACTGCCGTCGGCAGGGATTGCTTGCCCGACAGTCCTCACGGTGTCAACCTTCGTCGCGGCGATCCCCGTTGAACCCCTGAAGAGATTGGCTGACCGAGGTGGCCTCTCACCTCTGCCGACGCCATCTCCACCACTGTTTCTGCTTCACGCCGCGCTCCTGATTTAACCCTTCGCTGCGTCTCCGCTGATTTCGCTCGTCCACTAGCTGAGGTGTGCTTTGTTCAAGTGTCACGATCTCGCTTCTCCGCAAGCTGGCCGCCGCCGGCGTCCTGACCGGGGAGGGCAAAGGGCGGGAGGGAACGGAATGCGGTTCGCGGGTTGGCGATTTCTCGAATTGGCACTCGTCGGGGTGGCGGCAATGGTCTGGCTCGGCAGGGTCTCATCGAGTGGCGCCCACGACGACACGCCGCACGGGTCCACGAGCGAAGGTGAGCATATCCACGCGGCGGTCCCCGCCGACTACGCCAAGGTACAGGCCCCCCTCCATATCTGGACTGACGAGACTGTTCTCCTGAGGGGACAGGCGATCTACAGGACCAAGTGTGCAATCTGCCATGGGCCAGAGGGCGCGGGTGACGGTCCCGACGCGACATGGCTGGGATTGAGGGCGGGATCGTTCCGCGACCGTCCGATGGTCGCCGAGATGAGCGACGCCTACTGGTTCTGGCGGGTCAGCGAAGGCGGCCAGGGGGAGCCGTACAAGTCGAAGGGGTCGGTCATGCCCGGCTACAAGGACGTGCTCTCTATCGAGGACCGATGGGCCGTGATCGCCTATCAGCACGCGCAGTCGGGACACGCCGGGCCGCACATCGCGAGCGAGCATCCGGAGATGGAGGCCGGACCCCGGCCTCACCCGGAGCCACGCGGCGTCGCGTTCGGCAGCCAGTGGACAACCCGCGACCACCGCTGGCAGCCGCGAGGGCCGTGGAAGTGGGCGGTGCAGCACGAGCTGCCCGAGCTCTACCGCGAGTTCAACGGGATCGACTTCGGCCACGCGCACCTCGCCGAGACACTCCTCCGCACGCAGGATCCCCACGAGGTCGAGCAGGCGCGGCTTGAGGTCCTGGCCTTCATTTTCACCTCGCCGCCTGTCCCGCCGGACGAGGAGCAGGTCGCCCCGACGTTCAATCGGATGGCCTGGGAGGTCGCCAAGACCTTCGACTGGGCCCACCTCTTCCACCGGAGTCTCTACGATCTTTTTGCCAGCGACGCGGTCACGGACAAGGCAGCCGTGTACCGGAAGCTGCTGGCCGACTACCTGGAGAAGCCCGAGGCGATCACCCCGCACCGCCTCGATCACCACGGGGCCCTCTGGCGCTTCCCCGAGTCGAAGTCCTTCCGGGACCGCTTCCGGATGTTCAATACCCAGATCTGGGCCTACCACTGGCTGCAGGCGGCGGTCTACGACGTCCAGCTCGTGGGCGACGTGAAGCAGCAGCAGGCGCTGATGCCGAAGGTCATCGGCTTCTATCACGGGTACCTGCGCCGACCCCCGGAAGAATGGCAGTCCATGCCCATGATGCCGGAGGCCGCCCCCGCGTTCGCCCGGCAGTTCCCGGAAGCGGCGGCGATCTTCGACAACCTCCATATGCTGCACGACAACTTCGACGACATCCTGGCCCGTCCCGACCTCTACCCGACGCGGCAAGCCAAGCGCGCCGCGATCCTGACGATCCTCCCGATCTATCTCCACCGGAGCCACGGCGTGACCGACTTGTACCCCGACTTTCACGAGCAGGCCGGGGGGGTGGGCGGCCATGCGGCGATGTCGGACATGGGGCCGCGACCGCCATCCGTCGAGGACGTGCTCGCCGGGAACGCACCGCCGCCCGATCGGCCGCAGCCATCCGGCCGGTCAGCCCCTGACCCTGAGCCCAAGCCCTGACGGAGGACCAGCATGATCACGAGAGTCCTCATGTCGGTGCTCGTCGTCGCGATGACGACGAGCGACGTCTACGGGATCGACCACACGAATCTCGATGAGGGCCGGCCTCTCCGACTCGAAGACGCCTACGCCATCGCGGACGGGGAGATCGCCCTCGAGGCCGGCGGAGGCTTCACCCTGCAGCGGCGGGGTCCGAATCGGGGCCTCTTCCCAGCCGAGATCCTCTACGGGGCCTATCCGAACCTCCAGGTGGGCCTCGGCACCACCCTGTCGACCGACCCGCGGGACATTGAGGACCGTCCGAAGTCCGGGGATCTCCTTCTGAGCGCGCTCTACAACTTCAATCAGGAGACGATCAGCCTCCCATCCTTGGCCCTGAAGGTCGGCGTTGATACGCCGACGGGGGTCGGGGCCCAAGGATACGGCGTGGAACTCAAGGGCATCATCACGAAGTCCATCGAGCGGCTCAGCCTGCATCTCAATGCGGGATACGAGTTCCTGATCGCGACCCCCCGGGGTGATCGGGACGGGCGTTACACGTTGGCGCTGGGCGCGAGCTATCCGATTGGAGCCCCGCAATTCACCCGGGCGACGCTCGTGGGCGACGTCTTCGCGGAACAGTCCACGCGGCGTGGCGAGCCAACATGCGTCGGAACCGAGGTGGGCCTCCGCTACCAGCTGACCCCGCGGATGGTCTGGGACGTGGGGATCGGGACCGAGTTCGCCGGGCCGGCCCGCCGCTCCGATCTGTTCATGACGACCGGTTTCTCCTTTGGGTTCTGACCATGCGCCAAGCAGAACGATGACTCCTAGCCTCCTCGCCGGCCCATTCCACGTTGAGGAGTCGCAGAAATGACAAGGACTTCCAATCCTGTGCACATCGAGGCGTCTCGTCACGGGCGCGTCATTTGGGGGAACGGCAAGGGGGAATCTCGAGCAGATCTTCGAGCAGAAGTCGGGCGATCTGCGCCGGATTTTGACTGAAGGCGGACCTTCGCGCCGTAGTATCTGCAGAACCCTGGTGAAGTCGTGCTATCAGCATCCGTGGTTCTCCATTTTGAGCTAGGCCGCGCCAGCGCCCCAAGCGGGGCGTGGAGTCCGAGAGCCAGCAGGCTACGGATGGGCGGGTCGCGATAGGTCGGCTGTTTCGGGGTCTTGTTCCGCTTCGAACAGGGCCGGCCCTCCGGTCATCGAGAGCCTCTCAACCCTTTACGGACCTCCGTCGGAGGACGTCTGTAAACCTCGGCGAAAACTGCATTGAAGCGACGCAGGCTCCCAAACCCCGCGCGCATCGCAATCTCTGTCATCGGCAGATGGGTCCCGTCGAGTAGGCGCTTGGCACGTTGAACTCGGGTTGTTCTCGCGACCTGCAAGGGGCTTGCCCCGATGTGTTTTTGAAACAACCGCCCGAGATGTCGCGCGCCGATGCCAAGCCGCACCGCTAGAGCCTCGACACCGTCTTCATCGAGTGCGCCTCCCTGAATCATCCGGAGTGCCCGCTCCACGGTCGTTCGCGTGCCTTTCCATGCTGGCGAAAAGGGAGCCGTCTCGGGTCTGCACCTGAGGCATGGCCGAAACCCGGCGGCCTCGGCGGCGGCCGCGGATGGAAAGAACATTACATTCTTGGCTTGGGCCGGACGCACCGGGCATACCGGACGGCAGTAGATCTTTGTCGTTCGGACGCCCGTGAAGAATCGGCCGTCATATCGACGATCCCGAGCAACACGCGCTCGTTCGCATTCGGATGGATCCAGCATTCGATGGATCAAAGCATACCGTTGCTCTCACAACCAACCGACGATGGCGTCCGAATCCGGCGAGCCAACGAGTCGTGCCGATACTATGCTGGGATGCACAATGAGCGAATTTCTCGACAATCTCCCTATGGCGATTTCACGAACGGCCACCACCGGGGTTTCAGAGAATGCAAAGGTGAGGAGGACGACATGCCGAAGGGATATTGGGTTGGGCGCGTCGATGTCATTAAGCCGGAAGGGTACCAGGCCTACGGCGTCGCTCTCGCGGAGGTGCTTCGCAAATACGGCGCGAAATTTGTGGTGCGCGCCGGTACATTCGAGGCGGTGGAAGGCAAGGCGCGCGCCCGCAACATAGTGCTTGAGTTCAGGGACTATGCGACCGCGCTCGCCTGCTACCGCTCGCCTGAATATGCCAAGGCGAAGGCATTGCGCGCGGGCGCCGTGGACATCGACATCATCGTGATCGAAGGGTACGAAGGGCCGCAGCCGACGGACTGAGCGCGTCTCGCAGCGCGCGGCCGGCACGAGAACGCTTTTGGCATCTAACGTCAGCCGGTTCGCGGGAGAGTGAGATTGCAGCAGCATCGAAACATCGAAGTCGGCGGTGCGACGCTCGAATGCACCCTTTACGGGTCCGGCACTTCGGTTGTGTTGCTCGCGAATGCCGGCTGCAGCACCGGTTATTTTGAGGACCTGGCGCGCGTGCTCGCTGCGGGAGGGTTGCAAGCCATCTCCATTAACATGCGCGGTGCTGGGCAGAGTCGCGGCTCGCTCGACGGCATAACTGTGCACGATTTGGCCGCCGATGTGGCTGGTGTCCTCGAAGCTATGGATTGCGGCCCGGCGCACCTGGTCGGCCATGCCTTCGGCAACCGGATCGCTCGCTGCTTGGCGGTCGACCGGCCCTCGTTGGTGCGCAGTGTGACTTTGCTTGCGGCGGGCGGTCTCATCGGACCCTCAACGCCACTGGGCACGTCCTTTCGCAACGCTACGGAAGTCAAGATGAACGGCAGCGACTGCGTCACCGTGCTGGGGGCGCGTTGGCTGTCCCCGGCGTCGGATCCGAAAGTACTTGCGCAGGTCGAATGCTGGCCGGCGGTGGTTCTCGCCCACTTCGCGACCAGCCGGGGTATGGCGCTCGAGGAGTGGTGGGGTGCCGGAATAGCCCCGCTTCTCGTGATCCAGGGGCTCGATGATGAAGTGGCTCCGCCGGGCAATGGCCACGCGCTCCGCGAGCAATTCGGCGAGCGCGTCCGGGTTATCGACCTGCCTCGTGCGGGACACTTTCTGCTGTTGGAGCAG
>Ga0075435_100003195_pt1 | contig 11089 bp, 9 predicted proteins | sample RhiMethybrSRZTD4_FD_75302 | JGI IMG/M metagenome (GOLD analysis project Ga0075435, IMG submission 75302) | Populus rhizosphere microbial communities from Tennessee, USA - Rhizosphere MetaG P. TD hybrid SRZTD4 | ecosystem: Host-associated > Plants > Roots > Rhizosphere > Soil | place: USA... | reverse complement strand
CCGCCCGTCGCAGAAAGATTGAATATCGGGCGGCCACGGAGGGCCGCCCCTACAGTAAAGATGCCGAAGATCGGGTTTCATGCTCCGATAAAAGGTGGCGTGCACAACGCGCTGATAGTCGCAAAAGATACCGGCTGCGACACAGTACAGCTCTTCTCGCGCAATCCGCGTGGATGGATGGCGAAGCCGCTGACGCTTGACGATGTTCTCCTGTTTCGAAAAACGCGCAAGCAGACCAAACTCTCGCCGGTGTTAATTCACTGTAATTACCTCGTCAATCTCGCCGCTTCTGATGATCTGATGTTGCAAAAATCGCGCGAGTCGTTTCGTGAGGAGATCGAGCGAGCGTTACTGCTGGGAGTGGATTATCTGGTGGTCCATCCGGGCAGTTCGCGGGGTGCGTGTGAAGCCGATGGGATTTCGTTGTGCGCGACTAGTCTGAAGATCGCGTGCAAAGGTTTGAAATTCGATTCACTTCGCATACTGCTGGAAAACACCGCGGGCCAGGGCGACTGCATTGGCCATCGCTTCGAACATCTTCAGGAGATCATGCGACTGTGTCCGAAGATTCCGCTCGGCGTTTGTCTCGACACCGCGCATGCGTTCACCGCCGGTTACGACATTCGTGAGGAAGATGGTCTCGAGGCACTCATTCAACGAATCCGAAAAACAGTCGGCCTGAAAAGTATTCGCGCGATTCACTTCAACGATTCGCGTGCTGCATACAACTCGCGTGTTGACCGCCACTGGCACATCGGCGAAGGCCACATCGGCGCCGACGCCCTGCGCCGCGTCGCGCAACATCCAAAACTCAAACACGCCGCCTTCATCCTCGAGACCCCCTACGACGATCCCCGTGCCGATCTAAAGAATCTCGCCATGCTACGTTCGTTTGTGTGTGAGAGTTGATGTAGTTACAATCCCTGACTACATCCTCACATGAAATTTGAATGGGACGAGGCAAAGCGTCGCATTAACCTCACGCGACACGGAATTGATTTTGCGGAGCTGGCAGAGGTATTCGAAAATGCGCCGCATACGGTTTTAGATGACCGTTACGATTACGGTGAGGAACGGTTTTTTACTCTGGGTTTGCTTAAAGGCCGTGTGGTGGTTATTGCGCACACACAATCAGATGACAGAATCAGAATTATTTCTGCCAGGAGAGCTTTAAGAAATGAAGAAATCAGGTACTTCAAAGAAATATGGAACTGACTTCGAGCGGCTCGATGCAATGAAGGATGAAGATATCGATCTCTCCGAAATCCCGGAGATTACAGAAGAGATGTTTGCTCGTGGTGTCCTGCTCCCGCCGCTCAAGGTACGGGAACCCAGAGAGGACTTGAGGGTGCGTCTAGATCGGGACGTCGCGAAGTGGTATCGAGATATGGGCCCGGAATATCACGGTATAATCAATTTTCTTCTGCGCCGTTATATGCAAGAACGGTTGCGCAAGCCAGCGAGATCGCGAGCTAGACGCGCGTGACAAATTTGAATACAATGCAGCCCATGAGTTCCTGGCATTCACTTACTAAACTCCTCCTATCGGTGCCGCTTCTGCGCTGCGCCTGAGCGCGTGGTTTGGCGGAGCGGCGACTCCTTATTCAAAAGTAACAAGAATTAAATCCGAGCGAAGCTGTTTAATGCTTTGTGCGGTTTTACTGAAACGTGTTAACTGTATGAGTTGTTAATCGTTATGGACGAAAAATATTTTCCTGAACAGATCGAAAACAAGTGGCAGCAACGCTGGCGTGAAAGCGGCGTTTTTGAGGCGAAAACCGGGGATCCGCGCGAGAAATTCTACGCCCTCGAGATGTTGCCCTACCCGTCAGGCTTCCTGCACATGGGCCACGTGCGCAACTACTCCATCGGTGATGCGCTCGCCTGGTTCAAACGCCTTCAGGGTTTCAACGTGATGCACCCGATCGGCTGGGACAGTTTCGGCCAGCCGGCGGAACAGGCGGCCATTAAACGCGGCGTGAATCCGCGCGATTGGACCGAGGAAAACATCGCGCACATGCGCGGGCAGTTGCAGCGTCTCGGCATCAGTTACGACTGGTCGCGCGAAATCGCGGCTCATCGTCCTGAGTATTACAAATGGGACCAGTGGTTTTTCCTGAAGATGCTTGAACGCGGTCTCGCTTACAAGAAAGTGTCGCAGGTTAACTGGTGTCCTAAAGAGGAGACTGTGCTGTCGAACGAACAGTCGTCGGGAGGGATCTGTTGGCGCTGTGGGACGCCAGTCGAGAAGCGCGATCTCGAACAATGGTTTTTGCGCATTACTGATTATGCCGAACAGCTCGTCGCCGACATAAAACAGATCGAAGCAGGCTGGCCCGAGAAAGTTTTGAAACGCCAGAGCGATTGGGTCGGCCGTAGTGAAGGCGCGTTTGTCGACTTCGCGATCAAAGACAGCGACAAGAAGATTCGTGTGTTCACTACGCGCATCGACACCATCTACGGCGCGACCGCCGTCGTGTTGTCAGCCGAGCACCCATTGTTGTCTGAGTTACTCAAAGAATCTGCAATGAGGACTGACATCGAAGCTTTCGCGGAGAACGTGAGAAGAGAGAGGGCGGCGGGTCGAGAAATCGGCGAAGAAGAGAAGGAAGGACTGAACACTGGGCTGCTCGCAATCAATCCTTTCAGCGGCGAGAACGTGCCAGTGTGGGTAGCGAACTATATTCTGATGGAGTATGGCACGGGCGCGGTGATGAGCGTTCCCGCTCATGATGAGCGTGACTTTGAATTCGCACAAAAGTACTCATTGCCGATCAGACAGGTAATCGCGCCAGCCAGTCACGCTCAGATATTGGCTGAGCCGATACCGACAACCGCCGGCGATGCTTCCGCCGAGATGAAACACTCGTTCACTGACTACGGCGTTTTGATTAACAGTGGCGAGTGGGGCGGCAAGCTCTCCGAAGTGGCGACAAAAGAGATGGCCGCTTATGCCAGGGAGAAAGGATTTGGCGAACCCGCCGTCACGTATCGCATTCGGGATTGGGGAGTTTCGCGACAGCGGTTCTGGGGCGCGCCAGTGCCGGTGATCTATTGCCCGAATTGTGGCATGGTTCCGGTTCCCTACGAACAGCTTCCGGTGATGTTGCCGCCAAACGCCGATTTTACTGGCACTGGTGAGTCGCCGTTGGCAGGTGTGCCGGAGTTTGTGAACACTTCGTGTCCGAATTGCGACGCTCCTGCGCGCAGAGACACTGACACGATGGACACGTTTGTGGATTCATCGTGGTACTTCTTCCGTTATCTCGATCCGCATAACGAAGCCGAGCCGTTTGACACTGGCATTGCAAAGCAGTGGACACCGGTGGACCAGTACATCGGCGGTGATTCCCATGCCGTGATGCACTTGATTTACACGCGCTTCTGGACCAAGTTCATGCGCGACATCGGTCTGGTCCAATTCGATGAACCTGTAAAGCGATTGCTGACGCAGGGAATGGTGACGAACCGCATCGAAGGCACGGACGAGTGGAAAGCGATGTCGAAGAGTCTTGGCAACGGTGTCGATCCCGATGAGATGATCGCGGCGTTTGGTGCTGATGCGACGAGACTGTTCGTGTTGTTCGCCGCGCCCGCTGAAAACGAGTTGCGCTGGTCTGAAACCGGAATCGAAGGCGCAGTGCGTTTCCTCAGACGTGTCTACACGATGGTTTGGAGGTGGCAGGAGCGACTCGCGAATCGCGACGGTGCGGTCACAGGCGAATCCAGTGCGGCAGCGCGCGCATTACGAAGAAAGACCCATCAAACCATCGCTAAGATAACGAGCGACTTTGAACATTTGCACTTGAACACGAGTGTGGCTGCGTTGATGGAGCTGTTCAATCAGATCTCCGATTTCAACGCGGATCCTGCGACGGCTTCGGCGGAGGACGTGTTTGCCGTACGCGAAGCACTGGAGGCGCTCGTGATCATGCTGGCGCCGTTTGCCCCGCACATCGCCGAGGAGATGTGGGAAGGGTTGGGCAACAGCGGCGGGCTTTTAAGCGAAGTGCCGCGGTGGCCGGTTGCAGATCCCGGCCTCGCGCGTCGCGAAGAGCTCGAGATCCCGATCCAGGTGAATGGAAAACTCAGATCGCGAGTGATTGCGTCGCCCGACGTTTCCGAAGAAGAACTCCGTGCCTCAGCACTCTCAGACGAACGCGTGCGGGCGCTGATCGACGGTCGCGAAGTAGTTAAGGTGATCGTCGTGCCGCGGCGCCTCGTAAACGTCGTGATACGCTGACCTTGATCCACGTAATGCCGCATTGAATCTTCTCTATGTTCTCTGTGTCTCTGTGGTTATCGTTGTCTGCAAGTTTTAACCACAGCGGCACAGAGAACACAGAGGTTGCACAGAGAAATCCGTGTTAATCTGTGTAGCGTGTGGTTCCTCAATGAATAAATGAAAGAGTGTCCTACCTGTAAGCGCTGCTACGCCGACGAAGTAAATCACTGTCCTCAGGATGGTGTTGAGACCACGCCGTCTCTTTTGGGTGAACCGACACTCGACGGCCGCTATCTGCTCGAACGCCGTCTCGGGCAAGGCGGCATGGGCGTGGTCTTCAAGGCGCGACACATCTTTCTCAAAACTGCCCACGCGATCAAAGTGATCCTGCCGGATCTCGTCGGCAACGATCCGATGCTCACCACGCGTTTTCGTCAGGAAGCACTCGCCGCAGCCGCAATCAGGCATCCGAACATCATCGCCGTTACTGACTTCGGCGTGGTGCGCAGCACGATGCCTTTCCTCGTAATGGAGTTTGTGAAGGGCCACTCGCTGCAAGACATACTTGCGACCGAAGGAGCGATGCCTCCGCAACGCGCGTGGGAGTTTATTAGCGCCCTCGCTGCCGGCGTGGGCGCCGCGCACCGGCAGAACATTGTGCATCGCGATCTGAAGCCGCTGAACATCATGGTCCAGGACGATGTTCCGATCGCGGAAGGTGTCAAAATCCTCGATTTTGGATTGGCGAAGATCAAGTCGCACGAGCTACTCGGCTCGTTCATTCAAGCCCAGACGACGGGACTGATGGGGTCGCCTTTTTACATGGCCCCGGAACAGTGGTCTGATGAAGAGCCCGATGCGCGTGCCGACATCTACAGTCTCGGCGTGATTTTTTACCAGATGCTGGCTGGTGACGTGCCCTTCAAAGGCTCTTCGATTCCGTCGATCATGAAAAAGCACCTCACGATGCCGCCGCCGAGTTTTCAATCAAAAGGAGTTTCCGTTCCACCGCCGATTGAGGCAGTGGTGCGTCATGCGCTGGAGAAAGAGCTTTCAGCACGCATCGATTCAGTTCCGAGCTTTCTTAGAGAACTACATGCGGCATTGAACTCAGCGCCCGTCGTGGCTGCTGCCTTGAGAGAGACAGTTGCGATGGATCCCAATCGGACGATTGCTTCGACGACCGCGCCATCGATCAAAGGACCTGATCTGTCAACGACGGCGCCACCGATTGCACACGAGACAAATTTGGGTGCTGCGTTTGATTCACTTCCCGGCCGTGTTAGTGGCGCTCCATTAACAGTTGAAGACGAGGAACGTCAACGCAGAGACAAACAGGAGCGAGAGCGACGGGAGCAGGAACAGGAAGAAAAATTTCAGCGCATGGCCCAGCAGGCCCAGGAACTCGAAGATCGGCTGGAACGACTCTCCGGAAGCATGCCGCCGAGTGCAGGCGACACCTCGGAAATCACACACGTGCAAACAAGACCAACGGCTCCTGAGTTTGTTGCCGCCGATGTACCGGGGCGAGCGGTCGGCGGGCGGAAATCCATGGTCGTGAATATCGAGCCGAAGCGCAGGCGACGACTGCCGTTTCTGCTCATCGGCGCGGCTTTGTTCGTGTTGCTGCTCGCCGGTGCCGGTATTACCGCTTATCTGCTACTGCAACCGCCTGTTAAGCCAAAACCTGATCTGATTGCCATCGAGGGCGGAAGCTTTCAGATGGGACGCAACGATGGAGCACCCCTGGAAGCACCTGCGCATCCTGTGACCATTCAGCCATTCATGATGGATCGTACGGAGGTCAAAAACACGGAGTATGCACAGTTTATTAGTGAGACTCATCACGCAGCGCCGACTCACTGGGCGGGAGACAAACCTCCATTCGGACAAGAGTTGTGGCCGGTTGTGAATGTCTCGTTTCAGGATGCGAATGACTTCGCTGCCTGGCGATCAAAACGCGACGGCGTGACCTACCGCCTTCCCACGGAACAAGAATGGGAGTACGCGGCTCGAAATGGTCCGAAGAACGATCTTTATCCGTGGGGATCGGATTGGCGGAACAATGTTGCGGTTCTCAAGGAGGCGACTCCTGCGCCGGTTGGTTCGCGTCCGGCTGGAAATAACCGTTGGGGCGTGGTTGATTTAATTGGCAACGTTTGGGAATGGACCTCGTCGAAGGCGTCTGCGTATCCCGGCAGTTTGTTGGAACTCCAGTCAGAGGGCCGCGACTGGATCGCTATCCGTGGCGGTGGTTACGTCAGTGATCCTGCTCGATCTGACCCGCCAATATCTTCGTGCATGCGAGATTTTATCGCCCCTGGCACCAAGACGACCCAATTAGGCTTCCGGCTGGTTCGCAGTCGCTGAAATCCCAACGATATAGGACATATAGTCCTATAGGACCTATGGCATTAGATCATCCGGCGAAGCTGATCTACAATCCACCGCAGTAGTTCTTCAGTGATCCATAAGTTCTTTTTCGATTGACGTTTTATCCGAGGTTAGTCTCGATATCAGCAATCCAAACAGCAGTAGGAGAGTAATAATGAGACCTAACGCAATACTGCGCGCAGCGGCTGTGAGTTTTGCCGCCCTCTGCTTAAGTCTGGGTATCGCTACGAACGTGTTTGGACAGGACGTCGGCGGTGGCGTCGGCGGGGGCGCCGGGATTTTCCGAGCCAAGAACCCGGAAGCGAAAAAGAAACCTGCGACATCCGCTAAACCGGCGGCTCGAACTACCGGCCCCACACGCCCGCGTGCTTCGAATATTACCGAACGGGTCGAAGATCTGCTCGACAAAGGCAATGAGGCTCGCGATGCGCGAAAGTTTGCAGAAGCTGAAGATTCCTACAAAGAGATCTTGAAACTGAAGCCACGCGATGCACGCGCAGCATACGGCCTGGGAAACGTCTACTCGGATCAGCAGCGTTGGGACGACGCCGAAGCAGCATATCGCAACTCAGTCGCGTGGGCGCCGAACGATGCCGACGCTTACGTGGCGTTGAGCGTGGTGTTGGTCCAACCACATGCCGAAGGTGACAATGCGAAGAGATTTGCGGATGCAGAGTCGTTTGCGCGACGTTCCGTTCAGATCGATCCGAAAAACGCGGTCGGCTGGGACCGTCTCGGCGTGGCGTTGCAAGCGCGTGGTCTGGCAAACAGTGAAACCGAACATTCTTATCGCCGCGCGATTGAGTTGGACCCGCAGTTTGCTGTTGCGTATGCGCACCTGGCACGCATGCTCAATCGAGCACGTCGTCCGGCGGAAGCTACGCCGTTGTACGAGAAAGCGATCGAGCTGGCGAAGGATCCCGCGACACTCAACCTGATTGCCGAGTCGCTTCAAGGCGAACAGTTGTGGCCGCAATCGGAGCCGGTGTTGAAGAGGGCGCTCGAGCTCGATCCAAAAAATCCAACTTCTTTAGTGCTGATGGGCCGTCTACTGATTGTTTACAAGCGATTCCAGGAGGCGGAGCCATATTTGAAGTCGGCCACCGAAGTAAGCTCGCGTGCATTTCAACCATTCAATCTTTTGGGGCGCGCGTATCTGGGAATGGATCGCTTCAGTGATGCCGAAGCAACCTACGAGCGTGCTTCCGCACTGGCAGCTACAGGCGAGCGCAAACAACTTGCCGGAATTTTTGGTTTCGAAGGCGTAGGTGACGGATACCTGAAATCCAACCAGAAAGACAAGGCAGTTCGCGCATACCAGCGAGCGCTCGAACTCGACCCGACCAACAATGGTGCTGCCCAGAAGCTCGCCAAGGCGCGCGCGAATTAAGTGCCCAGATCGATCGATTCCGTTGACGAGGACCGTGTATGAAGACTTGCCCCAAGTGTAACCGTACTTTTCCCGATGAAGGTCAGAAGTTTTGCACGTTTGACGGTGGCCTGTTGATTGCGCCACAGACGCAAAGCTTCGATCCGAATGCGACGCTGCATGCTACCTCTATCGACCTCAATGCGGCCGCCGAACGGCCGACGAGCCGTGACCTGCCGGATCCAAACGCGACGATTATCGAGAACTATCCAGCGACGGTTGCACTCCCGCGCAACACTGGTCCAACTACAGCGCCGAGTGGAGGTGCAAATACTTCAGACATCGCAAGACCAACTCCGCCCCCACCACCACCGACAACTCCGCCCCCGCCAGCTCCACCGCCGCGCGTGACGACAGGCGAGATCACGACACCAGCGCCACAAATGCCGGTTGCGCCTTCCGCGCCGCTGCCGCCAGTGGCGAAGAAGAAATCGAAACTACCCTGGATCATCGCCGGCATTCTGTTGTTGTTGCTTCTCGGAGGCGGCGCTCTGGCAGGCCTGTTCTTCTTTGTTGTCAAACCGCGATTGGACCAGATGACCGCACAGCGAGTTCCGGAGCGGCAAAGTGAAAATGCAAATGTCACCGCGCCGACGCCCGCTGCCACTATCGAAACACCGTCGCCCTCACCGGAAGACACTTTTGTGCCGCCGCCGGGCGCGGTCCAGTTTATAAACTCGAAAGACAACCTTGACGGCAAACTGGCAGGGCATTATTTCGACTTTTCTTTCTATTATCCCGAGTCGTGGTCGCGCGATCCGAAAGCCGGCGTGCCTGGCGCGACCAACTTCGTGTCGGTCGGTCGCAGTTTGCCGCCGGACTTTACGCAGGAGAATCTGTCAGTGGGTTGGTATACGAGCAAAGGTACGTTTGCCGCTGACAAGTCAAACTTTCCACAACGAGTAGAGGAATACAGTAGCTCGCTTGCCAAAAGTATTCCGGACTATAAGAAGGTTTCAGAAGGCCCGACGAAGGTCAACTCGATGGATGGTTATGAATTCCGCTGGGAAGGTCTTTCAAAAGGCACGGAACGCGGCGACCTTCAATTGTGGGGTCGAGTCATTTTTCTGCCGACCGGGACCGAAGGAGACTCAACAGGCGCAGCCTTGTATTTGCTCTGTACATCTCTTGCGCCGGAGTTGTCGGGTGTGGCAGATGTTGGACAGAAGGGCCAGTCGCCGGTAATACTCGATTCGTTCAGATTTGGTAAAAAGAAATAATCAACTAATGTCAGAAAGAAAGAAAGTACTTAACAAAGTAAAACTTTGGACACCGCTTCGGGTGGTGTCTACCGTCATTGTGCTTGGTTTGTTTGCGGCGTTCGGAATTTCGAGTTGTAATTCGAACGACCCGCCGAGTGCTGCGCCTAATCAAAGGGTGTCGGCTCGCGTCGCGCCGGCGCCGAACCGTGTTGGTCCGGCGCTGGTCAGTCTGCCGCGACTGGTGCTCGATGCTGAGAACAAGGCCGCCAGCGGCGGGCCGATCAAGTTGTCAAATTATTCCGGAAAAGTCTTGCTGGTAAATCTGTGGGCCACCTGGTGTGGTCCATGCCGGATGGAGACTCCTGAGCTGGTAAAACTTCACAAGGAGTTTCAGAGTCGTGGCGTGGAGATGGTTGGACTTTCGACTGAAGACCCTGAAGCTTCAGCGGAGAGCGTGGCCGAGTTTGTGCGCGAGTTTCACGTCAACTATCAAGTTGGTTGGGCCACGCGTGAAGTGGCACAGACGCTGATGCAGGGGCGCACGTCGATTCCGCAGAGCTTCGTTATTGCGCGAGACGGTCACATCGTCAGACGCTTCATCGGTTTCAATCCCGAAACTACACCGCCACAACTGAAGCAGGCACTTGAAGACGCACTGGTTGAAAAAAGTTAACTGGATTAGTCTTCATGCTCGGTTTGTAGCAATCCTTCGCGGACTTCTTTCTTTGTTTGATCCTCCAGCTTTTTCATTTCCGCTTCAGCGCGTTTATCCGCCGCATCCATTGGCGCGGGTTCGTTTAAGTCGTCCTGCGTTTTGATTTTGTTTTTGTCGATACTCATTTTTATATCCCCCCGACCCGTTTAAGGCTAACAATTCATCGGTTACAGAAGTGCTGGGTTTTAATGACGATTGTGATACAGCCACAAAGAGGCATAAGAAGACCATCCGCAGATTACACAGATTGTTCTGTATAATCCTGTATCTGTGGATTGGTTTATGCCCTCCGATCCTCGACTCGATTTACGGTGCACATCCCGCGTCGTGGAAAGTTTTTGTTAGACTACGTCCGGCTCCGATGAGCATGAGCGGCATGCACGGAATGCATTAAGAATCTTTAGGAGTAGTTTTTTTATATGAAGAAGAACTGGCTGTTGTTAGGTGGGATCGCGCTGTTGATTATCGCAGCAGTGCTGATGGTGAATTCAACGCGGAGCAATCAATCAACGACTGACTCGCGAACGGCGCCGCATGCACATCACTCCCCGGAGACTTCGGGCGCGGTTGCCCAAACCATTCCCGCGCACTTTGAGACACCACCGAGCCGTGCGAGTCTTGGTCCAACACTAGCACCGGAAAGATTCACGGGTTTGACTCGGGATGCTTATCGCGCAGTGCGAGAGATCCCGGTCACGATTGCGCAGTTGCCGTGTTACTGCCACTGCGACCGTGGATTTGGGCATAAGAGTCTTTACAGTTGTTTCGAAGACGAGCACGCATCGCACTGTGCGGTTTGTGTTAACGAGGCGTTACTGGCACTGCACCTGGAGCGGGATGAGAAGCTCACGCCCGCGCAGATCCGCGATCGCATCATCGCTCAGTACGGCCAGTAAAATTTTTAGCCACAAAAAGGCACAAGAAACACAAAAAAGAATTGATCTGTTTCTCATTAATCGTTTGTGCTTTTTGCCTTTTCGTGCCTTTTCGTGCCTTTTTGTGGCTAAACCTTTGTGAGCCACACGCTTCTCTTTCCGCCGGCCGTTGCAATATAGGCCACGAATAGTTTGTTTTTACACAGCGCGCCGCTCGGCAGTTCGGCATTTGCGGCAACGCTGGCGGTT
>Ga0075435_100003189_pt1 | contig 11100 bp, 12 predicted proteins | sample RhiMethybrSRZTD4_FD_75302 | JGI IMG/M metagenome (GOLD analysis project Ga0075435, IMG submission 75302) | Populus rhizosphere microbial communities from Tennessee, USA - Rhizosphere MetaG P. TD hybrid SRZTD4 | ecosystem: Host-associated > Plants > Roots > Rhizosphere > Soil | place: USA... | reverse complement strand
CGGCCCCGGCGCGTCATTCCCGAGGCGAAGAAGGACCGGCTCTATCGGCGCGTCCTGCGCCATGCAACCGAGGCGGAGGCGCGGGCGTACCGCGAGCGCCGGGGCCGCGAGGAGCGGGCCATCGAGACAGCCCAGCAGATGGCCCGGGGCCGCGGCCTCGCGCTGAAGGTCATCGACGTCGAGATGCACCCGGTGGCGCGTCGAGCCACCGTGTACTTCAGCGCCGAGGAGCGCATCGATTTCCGCGACCTGGTGCGCGACCTCGCCCGCGAGCTCCGCGCGCGCATCGAGATGCGCCAGATCGGCGCCCGCGACACCACGCGGCTCCTCGACGGCATCGGTCCGTGCGGCCGCCAGCTCTGCTGCTCCTCGCACCTGCGGCGCTTCGAGCCGATCTCGGTGAAGATGGCCAAGGCGCAGGACATGCCACTGACCGACAACCGGCTTCTCGGCAACTGTGGCCGGCTCAAGTGCTGCCTGCTCTACGAGTTCTCGACCTACGAGGAGCTGCGCTCGCGCCTGCCCCGCGTGAACACGCCGTGCCAGGCGTCGTGCGGCGGCGGGGGCTGCATGTCGGGCAAGATCCGGTCGCTGCGCGTGCTCAAGCAGAGCGTCGTCGTCGGCTTCCCCGACGGCACCGAGGCGGAAGTGCCGATCGACCAGGTGACGTGGGAAGGACGGGCGCATATCCAGGCCCAGCGCGAGCAGTGACCGCCTTCTACCTGACGACCCCGATCTACTACGTGAACGACCGTCCCCACCTGGGGCACGCGTACTCGACGATCGTGGCCGACGCGATGGTCAGCTACCGCGAGCTGGCCGGCGATGACGTCTGGTTCCTTACCGGCACCGACGAGCACGGCGACAAGATCGCTCAGGCCGCGGCGAAGGCGGGCGTGACGCCGCAGGCGATGGCCGACCAGAACTCCGGCGCGTTCCGCGAGACCTGGCGCGAGCTCGGCATCCGGTATCGCGACTACATCCGGACCACCGAGGAACGCCACTGCCTGGTGGTGCGGGAGATTCTCCAGAAGCTGTGGGACGGCGGCGAGATCTATCTGGGCAAGTATGGCGGCCACTACTGCTTCGGGTGCGAGCGCTTCTACACCGAGAAGGAGATCGTCGACGGCAAGTGCCCTGATCACCAGACGCCGCTCACCTGGATCGAGGAGGAGAACTACTTCTTCAAGATGTCGAAGTACCAGGCCTGGCTGATCGACCACCTGGAGCGGAATCCGGACTTCGTCCGGCCCGAGCGCTACCGCAACGAGATGCTCGGCTTCCTGCGCGACCCGCTGCAGGACCTCTCGATCAGCCGACCGACCACGCGGCTCACGTGGGGCATCCCGCTGCCGTTCGACGACCGGTTCGTCACCTACGTGTGGTTCGACGCGCTCCTGAACTACGTCTCGGCGCTCGGCGGCCCTGGCGACCCGCGCTTCGAGAAGTTCTGGCCGCACGTGCAGCACGTGATCGGCAAGGACATCGTCAAGCCGCATGCGATCTACTGGCCGTGCATGCTCAAGGCGGCAGGCCTGCCGCTCTATCAGCACCTCAACGTCCACGGCTACTGGACGCTCGGTGGCCAGAAGATCTCCAAGTCGGTCGGCAACCTGGTCGAGGCGCTCGCGCTCAAGGAGAAGTACGGCAACGACGCCTTCCGCTACTTCGTCCTGCGCGAGATGGTCTTCGGGCTCGACGCCGATTTCTCGGAGGAGGCCCTGGTCGGCCGACTCAACGCGGACCTGGCGAACGACCTCGGCAATCTCGTGTCGCGCGCGACGACCCTGATCGTCAACTTGAACCACGGCGTGGTGCCCGAGCGCGGCGTCTCGAGCCCGGCCGAGGACGCGGTGACCGCCGCCTTCACGAAGGCGAAGACCGACGCCGGCGCCGCGATGGACCAGTTCGCGTTCCAGCGCGCGCTGGCGGCCATCTGGGAGTTCATCGGCGTCGTGAACCGCTACGTCGACGCCACGCAGCCGTGGGCGCTCGCCAAGGACGCCGCGCAGAGAGGCCGGCTCGCGACGACGCTCTACACCCTGGCCGAGTCGCTGCGGGTCCTCGGGATCGTCCTGGCGCCGTTCCTGCCGGACGCGGCCGCGAAGATCCTCGGGGGCCTGGGTCAGACGGCCGCGCCGAAGCTCGCCGACGCCACCTGGGGGCGTCTGGCGCCAGGCACGGTCGTGCAGAAGCTGCCGGGGCTCTTCCCGCGCATCGACACCAAGAGCGCCCCGTCCGCGGTGGCGCAGAGCGCGCCCGCCCCCGAGCGCCCGCGGATCAAGATCGACGAGTTCGGGCGGGTCGAGCTCAGGGTCGCCGAGGTCATCGCCGCCGAGGCGTTGCCGAAGTCGAAGAAGCTCCTGAAGCTCACGGTATCGCTCGGCCAGGAGCAGCGCACGGTGGTCGCCGGCATCGCCGAGCACTACGCACCGGCGGATCTGGTGGGCAAGAAGGTCGTCGTCGTGGCCAACCTCGAGGCGGCGAAGCTGATGGGCGTCGAGTCGAATGGCATGGTGCTGGCCGCGTCGACCGGAGGGAAGCTGTCGGTCCTTTCGCTCGACCGCGACCTGCCGCCCGGAGCCAAGGTCACGTGACCCACGACGAGTACATCGACGCCATCGTGCAGGTCGCCGAGCGCGACGCGTCCATCGCGCGTGTGCTCCGCGAAATCCTGAGGCTCGACGGCGCGGTGCGCTCGAGCGCGCTCGACCTGGTGGCCGCGCACCTGCGCGTGCACTCGGCGGCCGGTGACGTCCTCGACTGTATCGATGTGCTCAAGCGCGACACGGTCGCGCAACGCATCAGCGAGCGCCTCGGCGCCGCGCTTCCGCCCGCGCCAGGCGGCCCAACGACCCCGCCGCCCGTGTGAGCGGGGCCGTCGTCTGGCTCACCGAGTGGGGCGTCTCGTTCGCCTCGCTCGCCGGCGGCCTCGTCACCATCTTCTTCTTCCGTCGCGGGCTGCCGCACGTCGCCTATCTCGTGGGCTACCTGCTGCTGCTCTGGCTCCTCTTCGCGCTGCTCGTGGCGATGCGCCAGCCGCTCGCCGACTCCGGGCGTCGCGCGGGGCGCTTCGTCGTCTACGCGGCCGACTACACGATCCAGACGCTCTACCACGGCCTGCTCCTGTTCGTGCTGCCGGCCTACTACGCGAGCACGACGCTGACGTCTGTGAACGTGTTCTTCTTCCTGTTGCTGGTGGCCATGGCGCTCCTGGTCACGTTCGATCCGTGGTATCGCGCGATCGTGCAGCCGCGGCCCTGGCTCGGCTACGCCTTCTTCGTCGTGTCGATCTTCGCGGTGCTCAACGTCGCGCTGCCGCTGGTCGGCGTGCCGCCTTACATCGCGCTTGTGGCCAGTGCGTTCGCCGCCGCGCTCGCGGTGACGCCGGTGGTGCGGCGGGCCAGCGGGCGCAGCTGGGGGGCGGCGCTTCGCGTCACGGTGGCAATCGGCGCGATCGCCGCGGCGCTGGTGGCCGTTGGCCGCGCATGGATCCCGCCAGCGCCGCTCTTCATGGCGCGGGCCGCCATCATGTGGGACGTGCTTGACCTCGACGCCATCGAGGCGCTACCGCCCGTCGTCAGCGCCGCCGAGGTGAGGCAGCGCGGACTGGTGGCGTACACTGCCATCTACGCGCCCGCCGGTCTGCGCCAGCGGGTGAGCCACGTGTGGCGGCACGGGGGGCGGGTGATCGAGACCGTGAGCCTCGCTCCGGTCCAGGGCGGTCGCCGGGAGGGTTACCGGACGTATTCGCGCAAGACGTCGTTTCCGGACGCGCCGGAAGGTCGCTGGTCGGTCGACGTGGTGACCGCCTCGGGCCAGCTGATCGGTCGACTCCGGTTCCGTGTGGTCCCCTGACATGGTTGTGCGCGCTGCAGGCCGTCGCGGGGCTGGGGCCCCGCCGGCCGAGGCGCACCTAAGGAATGAGGGGAGGGCGCGATGGCTGAGACGGTGCGAACCGCCGATTACTACTACGTGATGGTGCCGGACAAGCCCGGCGAAGGCGCCCGCGTGCTGGGCGAGCTTCGACGGGCCGGCGTCAACCTGGTCGCCTACTCGGGCTTCCCGAGCGGCCGCGGCGCCCAGCTCGACCTCGTCCCGACGGACGGGGCGGCGCTGAAGGCCCTGGCCAAGCAGCACAAGTGGAAGCTCACCGGACCGAAGCGCGCGTTCCTGATCGAGGGTGACGATCGCATCGGCGCCTGCGCCGACGTGCTCGGCCGGCTCGCGGCCGCGAAGGTCAACGTGACGGCGATGGACGCGCTGGCCGGCGGTGGGCGGTATTCCGCCATTCTGTGGGTGAAGGCACGCGACGTGAAGAAGGCGGCCGCCGTGCTCGGAGCGGTGTGATCGCTCCCGAGCTCTTCGACACGCACGCGCATCTGCATTTCCCGGAGTTCGCCGGCGATCTCGACGCGGTGCTGGCTCGAGCTCGGGCCGCCGGCGTGCGGGGCATGGTGACGATCGGCACGGACGTGCCCACCTCGCGCGCCGCCGCGGCGCTGGCCGAGCGCGAGCCGGACGTGTGGGCGGCGGTCGGCATTCATCCGCACGAGGCCGCCGACGCCGACGAGGGGGGGCTCGCCGAGATCGAGCGCCTCGCGTCGGCCCCGCGGGTCGTCGCGATCGGCGAAACCGGCCTCGATTTCTTCCGTGACCGCGCGCCGCGCTCGGCTCAGACGCGCGCGTTCGCCGCCCAGGTGGCGCTGGCGCGGCGGCTCAGGAAGCCCCTCCTCGTGCACTGTCGCGACGCCCACGCGGCGACGCTTGCCCTCCTGGCGGCGGACGGCCCGCTGGAGCGCGGCGGCATCATGCACTGCTTCTCGGGCGACCTCACGGTGGCACGCCGGTGCATCGAGCTCGGGCTCCTCGTCTCGCTCGCCGGACCGGTGACCTACCCAAAGCCGGGTGCCTTACCCGAGGTGGCTCGGACGATTCCGGCCGATCGGCTGGTCGTCGAAACGGACTGCCCGTTCTTGCCACCCCAGCCCTACCGCGGCAAGCGCAACGAGCCGGCCTATCTCGCGATCACGGCCGCCCGCGTGGCCGAGCTGCGGGGCGAGCCGCTGGCAGACCTGGCCGCGCGCATGTCGGAGAACGCCCGGGTGCTGTTCCGGCTATGAGCAATCCCGTGCGCGACGCCGCGCTCTTCCTGCGCGGCCAGATCAACACCCGGCTGAGCCAGGTGCTCAACGCGCGCGACCGCACGCCGCGGGTCGTGCCGCCGCCGCTGGCCGAGGTGATCGGCGGCGAGCGCTCGCCGATGGCCCTCTGGCGCCTGCTCGAGGGACGCTCGAACGCCGAGCGCGAGGCGGCGGTGGCGAGCTATCTCGAGGCGCGGGGCGTGCCCTTCGCGCGGCATCCGTTCGAGTCGAGCGAGGGCTCGGGCGAGAACTTCACCGTCGAGTTCGGCTCCGGACGCCGCGTTCTCCTGCTCATTGCGCACCATGACGCGGTTCCCGGGAGTCCCGGCGCCAACGACAACGCCGCCGCCGTCGGCATCTTATTGACGCTGCTGGAGCGTCTGGCCGCGTCCGTCCCGCCGAGCCTGCGCGTGCGGCTGCTGTTCACCGCGGCCGAGGAGCGGGGCTATCTGGGCGCCCGAAAGTATGCGCGCGGTGCGAACCTGGCCGAGCTGGCCGGCGTGTTGAGCCTCGAGCTGTGCGGCATCGGCGACACGCTCGCGATCTGGGACGTGGTCGACCAGACACCGTTTCTGGGGCGGGTGCGCGCGGCGTTCGAGGGAATGGGACTCAGGCGCGACCAGAGCTACCACCTCGCCGGCCGCATCCCGCTGTTCGGGAGCGACCACCGCGCGTTCGCGCCCGCCGGCGTGCCGTCCTACGCGCTGACGGTGGTGCCGGCCGCGCAGGCCGAAGCGCTCCGGCAATTCATCTTCACCCCGGCGCGCAGCGCGATGCGGTTCTTCGTCAAGCGCCCGGTCCCATTCGATACCTACCACACGCCTCGGGATCGCGGCAGCACGCTCGAGCCGGCGGCGCTGGCGCTGACGCTCCGAGCGCTCGAGGCCGTCATCGCGGAAGTGGCGTAATCCGGTCAGGCCGAGCTGCGTCGGCGGACGAGGCGCGTGAGCAGGCGCCGGGCGTGCGCGGCGTCGCTTGCGGGCACGAGGATGACGATCGCGCCCTGGTCGCCGACACTGAACGGATAGACCGAATGCGCCAGGGGCGACCGGATCAGTGTCGGAATCCTCTCGCTCTCGAAGAGGCTCCGAACCACGACCGCCTCGGCCTGATCGCACCGCCGCACCTCGACGAATCCATGCTCGTGGGTCTCGGCGGCCGGACGCCTCGGAAATCGGATGACTTTCGCTGATCGCGCCATAAGCTCGGTAGTCGACATAGTATGCCTCAACTGCAGGCCGGCTTCCTCTACGGGTTCCGGCGTCCTCCTCCTGACGGTTGCCTGGCTGGTGGCCGCGCGAGCCGTCTGGCGTCTGGCGTGCCCGCGGTGAGGCCGTCGTGAGCCGGCCGGTCGGCATCGTCGTCGCGTGCCCGTGCGGCGAGGTGTACGAGGTGCGCCGGGAGTTCGCGGGACGGCTCCTCGAGTGCCCGTCGTGCCAGCGCCACCTGCGGGCCGGGCCGCCGCCGCGCACCGCGCGCGCGCCCGCGCCCGACGTCGACCACGCCTTCGATCGCGACGTCTTTCTGCTCCGCGAGCGCGTCTTCACGATCACCTCGAAGTACGAGGTCTGGGCCGAGGACGGCACGCCCATCCTCTACGTGGAGCGGCCGACCTATCCGATCCGGACACTCGCGGCCTATCTCGTCGCGACCATGACGACGCTGATGGTTACCGGATGGGTCGGAGCCCCGCTGGCCCGCGAAGGCGGCGAGGCGCTTCTGCTGCTATTGTTCCCGCTGGCGGCATTCGTCTTTCTCGTGGTGTCGATGTCGCTGCGCCCGCTCCGTCACGTGACGATCTACCGCGACGAGTCGCGGCGCGAGCCGCTGCTGCGGGTCCTCCAGGACCAGCGCGTCGCGTTCCTGACCCGCACGTACACGATCGTGACGGGGGCGGGGGACCCGCTGGCGAAGCTCCGGAAGACCTACCTGCACAACGTCATCCGCAAGCGCTGGTATGTCCTGAGCCCGGCCGGCGCGCTCGTGGCCATGGCTATCGAGGACTCGATGGTGCTCTCGCTGCTGCGGCGGGTCCTCGGCCCGTTCTTCGGCTTTCTGCGCACGAACTTCGTCTTCGTGCGAGGGCGGGACGCCGAGGTCTTCGGCGAGTTCAACCGGAAGTTCACGCTGCTCGACCGCTACGTGCTCGACCTCTCGGCGGACGCCGAGCGGACGTTCGACCGTCGGATTGCGCTGGCCCTCGGCGTCATGCTCGACACCGGCGAGCGCCGCTGATGGGCGGAACGTCGGAAACGCCGCTGCGCATCACCCCCGAGATGCTCCTCTCGCGCCGCGTCGACTTCGAGCGGCGGATGCAGCGCTTTCCACCTCTGACCGCGGCGATCCTCGCCGTGCTGGTCCTGGTCTTCGTGGCCGAGCTTCGGTTCGGCGCGCTCGAGTCGCGCGAGGCGATCGTGGCGATGGGCGCCCTGGCGCGGGAGCGCGTGGCCGCCGGCGAGTACTGGCGTCTCCTGACCGCCCCCTGGCTCCACGGGAGCGTCGATCACCTCGTGGGCAACGGGATCGCGCTCTACATCCTGGGCATGGTATGCGAGGCGGGGTTCGGCCGGGCGCAGCTCGTCGTGCTCTACGTGCTGAGCGGGCTGGCGGGCTCCCTGCTCAGCGTGGTGATGAGTGCCGGGCCGTCGGTGGGCGCTTCCGGCGCGATCTTCGGCCTGCAGGGCGCCGCGATCGTCCTGTTCCGGCTCCACCGCGATCGGCTGCTCGTACGCGACCGGCGCGTCGGCTTTGTGCTGCTCATCTGGGCGCTCTACACGATCGCCGGCGGCATCATGGAACCTCTGATCGACAACGGCGCCCACATCGGCGGTGCCCTCGGCGGTGCGTTCATCGCACGCTACCTTCATCCGGTCGTGCTCTCGCCTCTCCCGCCAGAGCGCTCCTCAAACATCCGACGCTGGCTCTTGTTTGTCGTCGCTCTCCTTGCCGCCGCTCTGGTTGGCTGGCTCTCGTCTCGACACGTCACCACCATCTAGACGTCACGAGTGCGCATGCGACGACGCGCACGCTCATCGAACGGGAGGTGTCGGAGGGGCCGTCGAGGCCCCTCTGACTTAAGTCAAAGGTCGGAGGCGGCGGGCAGGCCCGCGAGCGAGGTCGCGGCCCGCACCCCGCGGACGATCGCGCGGGCGACCACGTCGGCGGCGGCGAGCCCGAGCCGCGTGAGATCGGCGGGCCGGTCGCCGACCGACAGCGCGAACAGCGTGTCACCGTCGAAAGCCGTGTGCGGCGGCGACAGAACGCGCGCGAAGCCCAGCATGCCAAGCGCGGCGATCTTCCGGGCTTCCGGCTTGCCGAGGCGAGCGTTGGTGGCGAGGACGCCGATGGTCGTGTTCTCGGGCGCGGCGAAGCGCTCGAGAACGGTGCCGGCTGTCAGCGCGCGGGCTGAATCGATCAGCCGGCGACCGTCGGGCGACTCGCGCGTGCCGGCGATCAGCGTTCCGGTGTCGGGATCGCGCACGTCGCCCACGGCGTTCACCGCCACGAGCGCGCCGACCACGATGTCGCCGAGCCTCGACGAGGCGCTGCCGATGCCGCCGCGCATGGCCCGGGCGATTCGGTGCACCTTGCCGACCGTGGCCCCGGTCCCGGCGCCGACGTTGCCCTCGGCGACCGGCCCGACCGCCGCACCGGCCGCGGCCTCGTAGCCCATCTCGCGTGTAGGCCGCGCGCGGCTGTCGCCGAGGCCGAGGTCGAAGAGGAACGCGCCGGGAACGTGCGGCACGACGGTCGGGCCCGCCGCGAAGCCGCGGCCCTGCGCCTCGAGCCAGCGCATGACACCCCAGATCGCCTCGCCGCCGAAGCGGCTGCCTCCACCGAGGACGACGCCGTTCACGGTCGGCACGAGGTGGCGAGGATCGAGGTAGTCGAGCCCGACGACGTCGTTCGCACCGCCCCGCAGCTCGACGCCGCAGACCGCAGGGCCGTCGCACAGCACGACGGTGACGCCGGTGAGGCCGGCCAGATCGGTCGCGTGGCCGACGCGAATGCCCGGGACGTCGGTGATCAGGGCTTGCGGCTCACGTCGGCGGCGCGCAGCCGCCCCGCGGCCACTTCTCCGGCCAGCTCGAGCGCGCGCTGGGCGAGCGCCCGCGCGAACGGATGACGCAGGGGCGACGCGTCGCTCTCGGCGAGCGCGGCGGCCGCGGCCGACGCGATGGCGGCCTGCTCGGGCCGGTCGGTCGCGCTGAAGATCCACGCCATCTCCGCGAGACGCCGCGCCCAGCGTCGCCGCGCCTCGGGCCCGAGCTCGCGTTCGATCACCCGCGTCAGGATCGCTTCCTGCCGCTCGGCCTTGATCTGGTCGGAGACGACGAGGCGGCTCTGGCGCGTCTCCTGGATCTCGAGGGCGTCGCTCTGGACGGTCTCCGGGTCGAGGAACCAGCCGCCAAGCTCGGGGAGGCCGAGCAGCTCGTCCGAGCGCGCGAGCAGATCTGCGTTCGCGACCGGCGCGGACAGCGGTTCCGGAGCCGGGGCGTCCGCGAAGAACGGCTGCCAGCGCCCGAACGCGGAGGGCGGCGCGGTCCCGCGCTCGCGATGGATTGCCAGGCTTTCGGCCACCAGGCCAACCGCGCGCGCGGGCACGGCCTCGACCCACGGTAGCTTCTGCGCCGCACGCAGCGACGCCAGCTCGGCCTCGAGCCGCCGCTTGGTGATGTCGCCGCCGGCCACCTCGGTGATGCCCACGACGTCGTTGAGAATCAGCGAGCAGAGCGCGCCGCCGCCGTACGGGCCCTCGAACAGGATCCACACGGCCCGCGATCCGCTTCCATCGATGCCCGAGAGCCAGGCGCGGACCGCGCGCGGCGCGCGGCGCTGCACCACCGGCGCCGGCGGCGGCGCGGGCGCCGGCGCGACCCCGCGCTGCGAGAGACGGTAGAGTGCACGCTTCGCCGCGCGGCGGAGGGCACGCTCAGAGGCATGGTCGGCGAGCTGCGTCAGCGCGGGAAGGGCGTCGGCGCCGTGCGCGTTCGCGAACGCGCGCAGCCGCTCGTCGAGCGCCTCCTCGGAGAGGCCTCGCAGCGATGCCGGATCGAGCACGGCGGCCGGGTCGCTCATCCGAAGCGGAGCTGGAAGAACGGGTGCGCGGGATGATCGACGAAGTACACGCGCCGCGTGTAGTCGAGCGCGCCGGCGTAGCGCTCGAATCCGTCGGCGAGCCGCCGGTAGAGCGGCGCCGCGTCGGCGGCGGCGCGAGAGCTGGCGCGGTCGTGCTCCCACACGAAGTGGTACGCGCGCTTGCCCTGGCTGATGTAGTAGCCGATCGACGCCGTGCGTTCGACCCGCTCGCGGAAGATACCGGTCATGAATAGCGTGAAGTCGCCGATGTGCCGGGACACGGTCACTTCGTGCTCCGGCCTGAAGTGCTGCGGATCCTCCCAGACCGTCGCCGTCTCGAGGAGCATGTCGACGACGGTCTCGAGCCGCGGCAAGGTCACGCCGCGCGGATAGAGATTCTCCGTACGCGCAAAGCGCGTCAACAGGTCGGCGAGATACGGCGACGCGGGATCGTTACCGAGCGCCAGGTCGTGGAAGCTCGCCCGCAGAGCCCGATCGAAGAAGGCGCGCAACTCCACAGCTCGGATGATAGCAAATTTGAGAATTTGCTAGAATCCGAGCCCGATGGCGGACCGCCCGCGCGCAGCATTCCCGTGGCTTCTCGTCGCCGCGAGCGTCCTGCTCCTTCTGGTGATCCTCTACGTGCTGTTCGTCGGCTACCTGCCGGCCAAGCAGCGCATCGCCGGGCTCGAGGCCGAGCTGAAGGACCTCTATCGGCGCGAGGCGGAGCTGCAGACGAAGATCGCGCAGCAGGACCAGCGCTACTCCGTTCGCGAGCGGCAGATCTCCGCGCTCACCTCCGAGCGCGACACGCTCATCCGGCGCCTGGAAGAGCTCGAGAAGCTGCTCGGCCGCCCCCCCAGCACTCCACGCCGCT
>Ga0075435_100003188_pt1 | contig 11100 bp, 7 predicted proteins | sample RhiMethybrSRZTD4_FD_75302 | JGI IMG/M metagenome (GOLD analysis project Ga0075435, IMG submission 75302) | Populus rhizosphere microbial communities from Tennessee, USA - Rhizosphere MetaG P. TD hybrid SRZTD4 | ecosystem: Host-associated > Plants > Roots > Rhizosphere > Soil | place: USA... | reverse complement strand
ATCGGAAGGATGGCGCGGCTGGTTCTCAACGCGTCGGCGACGTCGGCCTCGCTGGTCGCGACGATGACGCCGTCAGCGTGACCGCCGGGGAAATGGGCGGCATCTTCGAGGAAGGCCGCCACCACATCCACGTCGCGGCGGGCAGTCGCGGTCCGCGCCGCGCCGTGCGGGGCGCGAGTCCGTATGGCGGTCATCGCGCCATATATAAATAATGTTGCGGCTGGCCCTATGAGCCGTTGGAAACCCGCGTCAGCCGGAACCGTTCGACGCCCCGATTGTTGACGACGAGGCCGTCGCGCTCGAACGTGATGCGCGTCCCGTTCAATCTGAACTCGTCGCGCGACACGGGCGTCAGCGTCTCGCCGTCGCCCTTGCGAATCCGCAATTTCAACTGATGATCGACGAGCTCGATGGTCCACGGCAGCGTCAGCTCCGGCGTCGAGTAGCGGCCGGCATGCACGCGCAGCTCTGCGTCCGAGAGCTGCGGCGGCGAGGGCGGCGCAGGAGCGGTCGTGCGCGGCGCGGGCGGCTTCAACCCGGTGTCGGCGAGCCAGATCGCGGCGACCGATTCGGCCAGCGCCGTCGGTCCGGAGTTCGACACGTTGCAGAGCGTGATGATCGAGGTGTGCCGATCCGGAAACCGCATCAACTCCGCGCGGTAGCCGGCCCACGATCCGCCGTGCGACACACGCTTCAGTCCACCGTAGGTGCCGACCGACAGTCCGAGCCCGTAGTCGTGCGCCTTGCCGTCGTTCAAGCGTCCGACGGTCTGCATCGCGGCGATCGCTCGCGCATCGCCGACCTTCGGCGCGTAGAAGTTCTCGTCCCATCGCGCGAGATCCTCGACGGTGGTCTGCACGGCGCCGTCGCCGGTCTGGTTCCAGTCCGACATGTTGACGCGAAACCCGCCGCCGGATTTCGAATCGCGAGGTGAATAGGCAGTGGCGCGGCTCGGCACGACCCGCGTCGTGTCGTCGAGGTACTGCGTGCTCGTCATGCCGAGCGGCACGAAGATCCGATCGTGCGCGAACGACGCCAGCGACTGCCCGGATGCACGTTTGACGATGATCGAGGCGAGAAAGAAGCCGGTGTTGCTGTAGCGCCACTCCTGACCTGGAGAGAAGTTGACGCCGCGCTGCCGCGCGATCAGGTCGAGCGCGTCGCGATCGTCGGTGAAATCCGCCGTGTCGTGTCCGTCGAATTCGAGCAGATCGGTGTAATCGCGAAGGCCGCTCGTGTGCGTGAGGAGATGGCGGATGGTGATTCGCTGGCCGTAGTCCGGCACTTCGGGCAGGAACCGGCGGATGTCGTCGTCGAGCGAGAGCTTGCCGTCGCGCTCGAGCAGCAGCAGCGAAAACGCGGTGAACTGCTTCGACGTCGAGCCGATGTCGAAGACCGTTTTCGGGGTGATCGGCACGTCGAGCTCGAGGCTGGCCCGGCCGTAGCCGCGCTCGTACGCGATCCTGCCGTTCTGCGCGATGGCGAGCGCACAGCCTGGCGCCGGCGACGCCGCGAACCGCGAGAAGATCTCGTCGACGCGCGCCTCCGGTCCGGCGGTCGGCCCCGCCGAGCTCGACAGCGCTTTGATCAAGCGGTACTGAAACTCCAGCCCCTCGAAGAACTGCTTCACGCCGACGCGTTCGTCGCGGCCGTGCGCGCGCACGTCGTCCATGTCGCCGAAGGTGCCGTCGATGCCGTAGGTCGGAATCTCGCCGTTGCGCAAGTACAGGCCGTCGGTCGCGCCGGTGCTCATCACCGGCACGACGACCGTCCCCGGGAACATCTCTTTAGTGAGCGATTCCACCGCGTTCATCACGTCAGGCCGCAGCGGCGACGGCTTGCTCGGGTTGGCTTCGCCGACAAATGAGATCTTGATCTGCGAGTCGGCGACGATCTCGACGAGCTTGTCCCGCACCGAGGAGGGCGAGACGCCGGGCAGGATGCGGCAGTTGACGTTGGCCGTCGCCAGCTGCGGCAGCGCGTTGTTCGCGTGGCCGCCGGCAAGGCGGGTGGCGACGCACGTGGTCCGCATCATCGAGTTCCAGTACGGCACCGCCGCCGAGAGGCGCGCCGCCGCGGCCGGATCCGGCGTCGCCCGTGCAACCGCGCGCATGTCGGCGGCGACCTTGGGATCGCTTTCGACCGAGGCCGAGCGCTCGAAGTAGGCGCGCGTCACCTCGTTCAGCTGAACCGGGAAGTCGAACTTCGCCAGACGCGCGAGCCCGTCGGAGAGGTGATAGATCGCGTTGTCCTTGACCGGCAGCGAGCTGTGGCCGCCCGCGTTGGTCACCTCGAAGCGGAAGTCCTGAAACACTTTCTCGCTGGCCTGGACCTCGTTGGTCAGGTACTTCCCCTTGCGCATGTTGCCGCCGCCGCCTTCGTTGATGGCGAACTCGGCGTCGATGAGATCGCGGTGATTCTTGACGAGCCAGTCGACGCCGTTGAAGCTGCCGCCTTCCTCGTCCGACGTCAGCGCGAGAATCAAATCACGATCGGGCCGGTAGCCTTCCTCCTTCAACCGGATCAGGTTGGCGACCAACTGCGCCGCCATCGCCTTGTCATCGCTCGTGCCGCGGCCGTAGAAGAACCCATCCTTCTCGAGGAAGACGAACGGATCGAACGACCAGTCCTCGCGCTTCGCTTCGACGACGTCGAGGTGGGCGAGCAGCAGCAGCGGCCTGCGTGCACCGCTGCCGCGCCAGCGGAACACGAGATTGCCTTTTCGCGGATCCGGGCCGAGCACCTGGATGTCGGAGGCGGGGAATCCGGCGGCCTTCAACCGCGCCGCCATCGCTTCGGCGGCCTGTGTGTTGTTGCCGACCGAATCGGTCGTGTTGATCTCGATGAGCTCTTTGAAAATCTCGCGGGCGCGCACGTCGTTCGATCCGGTTTGCGCGGTCGCTGGAGACGACGACGCGAGTGCCAGGAGCAAGACGCCGGCGGTCGCGGCTAGGGTTCGCATAATCGAACTATACTTTTGATCGATGAAATTTGCGCCGGAGTACGTCACCTACGTACTCAACGAAAACTTCGAGGACGCCAAGGAATTGTTCCTCGCGCCGCTGATGGCGATTCACTACGCGCACCTGGCGATGCTCGCGGCGCAGGGCATCGTGTCGGCCGACGATGCGCATCGGATTCGAGAGGCGCTCGATTCGGTGTCGATCGACGAGGTCCGCCGCGCGCGCTACGACGGCAGCTGCGAGGATCTGTTCTTCTACGTCGAGCGTTTGATCATCACGGCGTGCGGCGAGGACGCCGCCGGCCGGCTGCATACCGCGCGGTCGCGCAATGACATCGACATGACGATGTACCGGATGCGGCAGCGCGAGTTCATCCTGGGTCTGCTGGCGGCGACGTTCGAGCTGCGGCGCACCCTGCTCGATCTCACGGACCGGCATCGCGAGACGATTCTCGCCGTGCACACGCACACGCAGCGCGCGCAGCCGACGACCGTTGCCCACTATCTTCTGGCGATGATCGAGCAGCTCGAGCGCGACGGGTCGAGGTTGAAGGGCGCCTACGATCGCACCAATCGCAACCCGCTCGGATCGTGCGCGATTACCGGCACCGGCTTTCCCATCGATCGACAGGCAACGTCCGAGCTGCTCGGCTTCTGCGGGCCGACCGGCAACACCTACGGCAGCATCGCGACGGTGGACTACCTGCTCGAAAGCACCACCGCCTCCGCCGTGTTGCTCACCGGGCTTGGCCGCTTCCTGCAGGATCTGCTGCTCTGGTGCACGGCGGAATTCGACTACCTGCGGCTGGGCGAGGGCTACGTGCAGTTCAGCAGCATCATGCCGCAGAAGCGCAATCCGGTCGCGCTCGAGCACGCGCGTGCGATTGCCAGCAAGGCGCTCGGGCAGGCGCTGGCCATCGTCACCAGCGTCCACAACACGCCGTTCGGCGACATCGTCGATACCGAAGATGATCTGCAGCCGCTCGTGTTCGCGATGTTCCGAGACGCGACGCGCGCCGTGAAGCTCGTCGCTGCGGCGATGACCAGCGCGGAATTCGACGCGGCGCGGCTCGAAGCGCGCGCCGCCGACGGATGGACGACGCTGACCGAGCTGGCGGATACGCTCGTCCGGGATCATGGGCTGCCGTTCAAGAGTGCGCACGGCATCGCGAGCCGGCTGATTGCGGCGCGTCAGCGCGACAGCACGCGGCCGCTGTCGGAATCGCTGGCGGAGGCGTCACGCGAGGTTCTCGGGGCGCCGCTCGCGTACTCGGACGCGCAGCTGACGGAGATTCTCAGCCCGCGGCATTTCGTCAACGTGCGCAGGACTCCGGGCGGTCCGGCGCCGGAAGAAACCGCGCGCGCCGCCAGAGCGTCGCGCCAGCAGCTCGAGGCGGACGAGAGCTGGTGGACGAACGCCACCAACGCGCTGGCGGACGCCGAACGAAAGCTCGCCGAACGAAGCGCACGTTTGTGATCCCGCGCGTGGGAGCCCTTCGACTCGCCGCTCATGCTGAGCTTGTCGAAGCATGAGCGTCTCGCTCAGGATGCACCCGTCGAACGACGAGCTCGTCCTTCGACAAGCTCAGGACGAGCGCTGATGCAACCGATGACTCGCACCTACATCCGCGTCGTCATCCTCGAGGCCCTCATCATCACGCTCCTCTGGATCGTCGGCCGTCTGTATTCATGACGATCGTCGACTGGGGAGTCGTCATTGCCTATGTGACGTGGATCGTCGTCGACGGACTGCGGCGATCCAAGGGGACCGACAAAGTCGACGGGTATTTCCTCGCGAACCGATCGCTGCCGTGGTGGGCCGTCGGACTGTCGGTGATGGCGACGCAGATGAGCGCCGTCACCATCGTCGGCACGACAGGACAGGCCTATCTCACCGGCCTTCGCTTCATCCAGTTCTACTTCGGCCTGCCGATCGCGATGGTCATCCTGTCGCTGACTGTCGTCCCCTTCTTCACGCGCGCGCGCGTCTACACCGCGTACGAGTATCTCGAGCGCCGCTTCGACGCGCGGACGCGGTCGCTGGCGAGCTTCCTGTTCCTGGTCGGACGCGCGATGTCGCTCGGCGTGACGCTGGCGGCGCCGGCGGTCGTGATGTCGGCGATCCTCGGCTGGACGCTGCCGGTCACGATTCTCGTCATCTGCGTGCCGATGATCGTCTACACCACCCTCGGCGGCGTTCAAGCCGTCGCCTGGACCGACGTCAAGCAGATGTTCATCGTCGTCGGCGGCATGTCGGCCGCGGTCGTGGTTCTGCTCTACGGCATCCTGCCGCACGTGAGCCTCAACCAGGCGCTGCAGCTCGCGGGCGCGACCGGACGGCTGCGCGCCGTCGATTTTCAGTTCGATGTCAGCCAGCGCTACACGTTCTGGTCGGGGATGATCGGTGGGTTGTTCCTGATGCTGTCGTACTTCGGCTGCGATCAGAGCCAGGTGCAGCGCTACCTGACGGCGAAGTCGATCGACGAAGCGCGCCAATCGCTGATGATGAGCGCGTACGTCAAGATTCCATTGCAGCTGCTGATCCTCGGCGCCGGCGTCCTGGTCTTCGTCTTCTACGTGTTCCAGCCGTCGCCGATGCTGTTCAACCGCGCCTACGACCGACAGGTGCTGGCGGGGCCGCGCGCGTCCGAATACACGCAGCTCGAGCGCGACTTCGAGGCGGCGGCGGCGGCGAGACGCGAGGCGGCGACGCGCGGCGACCGCGACGCGTTTCTCGCCGGCGACGCCCGCGTGAAAGCGATTCGCGCCAGCGCATCGGACCTCGTCCGCAAGACGACCGGCGACGAAGGCTACAACGACGTCAACTACGTGTTTCCGACCTTCATCACGACGCGGATGCCGATCGGTCTGGTCGGCCTGATGATTGCCGCGATCTTCGCGGCGGCGATGTCGGCGAGCGGCGGCGAGTTGAACGCGCTGGCGACCGCGACGATCATCGATTTCTACCGCCGCTACTTCGCCAGAGAGGCCTCCGAGTCGCACTACCTGCTGGTGTCGAAGCTCGCGACGATCTTCTGGGGGCTGTTCGCGTGCGTCGTCGCGGTCTACGCCGCCAACCAGGGATCGCTGATCGAAGTCGTCAACCGGTACGGATCATTCTTTTATGGATCGCTCCTGGGTGTGTTCATCCTTGCAATACTCACGAGCCGTGCGAACGCGCGAGGCGCGTTCTGGGGGCTGATCGCGGGAATGATCGTTGTGCTCACGGTTGCATTCCTCTTCCCATGGATCGAGTTCCTCTGGCACAACGTGATCGGCGCGGTCGTCGTCGTCGTCGCCGGACTCGCTATCAGTTTTAGTGGGTCGCAGCCCCAGGATGGAACAGTCGTGTCGTCAAAGTCATATCGGTAATTCCCCTCCAACTCATTTGAATCCAACGCGTAGCGGTTGAAATGCGACGCTGCGGGGTACGGTGTGCCTTTTGCCGCTAGGACAGTTCATGACAATGGCAGAGGGGCGCAGACATTCCGAGGCCGGCTACAGCCTCATTGAAATCACCGTCGTGCTCGGGATCATGGCCGTCGTGTCGGGGATGGCGGTGTTTCAAATGAGCTCGACGCGATCGGCGATGAAGGGCGATGCCGCGATGCGCGTGGTCCTGTCCCAGTTGAACTACGCGCGTGAGAACGCGATCACGCAGCGCAGGAACATGAAGATCGTGTTCGACATGGGCACTCGCGTGCGCGTCTTCCGCGAAGAGACCGATGGCACGACGACGACGCTGACGACGGTGTTCTTCGAAGGCGGTTCACAGTTCGTTCCCCTCGTCTCCACCGATACGCCTGACGGCTTCCACAACGACAGCTCGGACGGCATCACGTTCCTGGGCGCGTCGGGCAACCCGCTTCAGATTCGATTCACCCCGGACGGCAAGTTCGTCAATCAGGACGGCGCGATGCAGAACGGCACCGTGTCCGTCGGTACTCCTGGCGATGTCCTCACGGCGCGCTCGGTGACGGTCATGGGTTCGACCGGCCGCATTCGCGGCTGGCGATGGGACGGCCGGAATTGGCAGCTGGTGTAATGATGAATATTTCTTCTTCGAAAGGGTTCTCACTCGCCGAGACGCTCATCGCGCTCGGCGTGCTCACGACCGGCGTGCTCGGCACCGCCGCAGTCCTCGCCAAGGGGATGCAGCATCTGAGCAGCTCGCCGTCAGACGTCATCGTCGCGCAGAAAGCGGCGCAGGCAGTCGAGGCGGTGTTCACCGCGCGTGATTCGGGCAAGCTGACCTGGGCGCAGATCAAGAACCAGGGCGCCGGCGGCGTTTTTCTCAACGGGCCGCAGCCGTTGAAGAAGGCGGGCGCCGACGGCATCGTCAATACGCTCGACGAGAGCTCGGAAGAAATCGAGAAGGTCACGTATCCCGGCAAGGACGGCATCCTCGGGACCGCCGACGACAAGAACGTGTACTTGGAGAATTACACGCGCGAGATCGCGATTGCCGACGTGCCGAACACGAACGGCGAGCTGCGGTCGATCGTCGTGACCATGACCTTCATGAGCGGTTCGACGAAGAGGACCTACGTGCTGAAGTCGTTCATTTCGGCCTTCTCATAGAGAGACACCGTGATCAAAATCTCACGCGAAGACGGCTTCACGCTGCTCGAAATGATGGTGGCCACCGCCCTCGTGCTGGTGATCATGGGAGCGGCGCTGCAGACGTTCACGCAGAGCCTCCAGGTCAACGACGCGGCGCAGCAGCTGGCAGACGCGAACCAGAACCTGCGTGCCGGCACGAATCAGCTGATCAGAGACCTGATGATGGCAGGCCGTGTCATCGGCTCCGAGGGCATCGCCATGGCGACGGGTCCCGGCACGATCACGTACGCGCGTCCCGGACCGCCGCCGCCGGCGCCGGCGCTGAACTTCGCCCTCTTCACCGATCCCGACAACCCGACGGATCCGACGCTGCAATTGCCAAGCGTCGTGTCGGGCTACCAGCTCGGGCCCGTGATCAAAGGGTCGGCGACCGACATCGTGACGACCATGATGGTCGACGAATTCATGCCGGTCATCTCCACGCCGGCGGTCGATCCGTCCAACCCGAAGGAGACCGAAGGCACCATCGATCCTCAGGGCCGGTTCGTGACGCTGGGTCCGAACTCGCTGTGGATCAAGGGCGATCCGAACGGCGACGACACGCCGAAGATTCAGGTCGGCGACCTCGTGTTGTTCAAGGGGCAGTCGGGGAACGCCATTCTGACCGTGACGGACGTCGTCACGACTACTGGCGTCGTCAAGTTCGACGCGAACTCGACCGAAGATTTCTACCACTTCAACCAGCCGAACCCGACGACGCAGGTGGCCAACGCGGGTCGCCCGCTCGCGTCGTTGAAGCAGGTCGTGCCGATCACGGTGCCTGTGACGCCCAACGTGACCCTGACGATGGCGCAGCCGCCGGCGTGTGCCGCCGGCGTGGACATGACGCCGACGTCGATCTGGTGTGCGCCGGTCACGCTGTTCAAGGTGCTGATGATCACCTACTACGTCGACAACAAGAACAACACGCCGCGCCTGATGCGCATGGTCAACCACTGTCCCGGCTCGAACCCGAACTGCGACGCGTTTTCACCGCAGGCGCTCGCCGGCGTGGTCGAAGACCTCGACTTGACCTACGACATCGAGGATGGCGTGACCAACCCGATTGAGATCCCGTCGTTCCCCTGGCCGTCGCCGCCGGCGACGCCCGTCTACAACGCCGGCCAGATCCGGAAAGCGAACGTCCACATCGGCGTCCGGTCGGAGCAGATCTCGAAGCCATCGCAGGACTACGTGCGCAATCACATCACGACATCGGTGGAAGTTCGCAGTCTGGCGAGCGGCGATCGATACAAGGCTCAGTAGACCTCATGAACAGAATCAGCGGAAAGATGGCCATGCGCAACTCCAACGAACGCGGCATCGCGATGATCTCGGTGATGCTCGTGCTCATTCTGATGTCGGCGCTGCTCGTCGGATTCACGACGGTCGTGATGAGCGATCAGCGCTACCGCTTCATCGATCGCGATCGCGGCCAGTCGTTCTACGCGGCCAGCGGCGCCGTCGAGAAGATGACCGGCGATCTCGGCAACCTGTTCCTCAAGAACGTCGCGCCGACGCAGGCCCAGGTGACGGCGTTGACCGACACGACGAACCAGCCGGTGATCGAGAACATCAAATGGGAAGCGGTCAACAACCCGTCGCCGCTGCCGGCGAGTCAGTTGACGACGTATCACTGCAAGGGGACGACGACGCCGCTGGTGAACAAGTCTGCAAAGACGGTTGGGGCCAAGGGCTACACGATCACCTATTGCCAGGACAACGCCTCCGGCAACCCGACGGTCTCCGACGATCAGCTGCCGATCAAGTGGGGCCCGTATGAGGGCTTGATCGCATTGCAGACGCCGTATCAGCTCGACGTCACGGCGCATTCGATGGCCGGCGGCGGCGAGGTGCACCTGATCCGCACGATCGAAGCGGTCGCGATTCCCGTGTTCCAGTTCGGCATCTTCTCGGACGCCGACCTCGAGTTCTTCGCCGGCGCGAACTTCAACTTCGGCGGCCGCGTCCACACCAACGGCAACCTGTTCCTGGCGCAGGCTAACAGCAGCACGTTGACCATCAACAACAAGGTCACCGCGGTCAAGCAGGTGGTCCGGCAGCGGATGTCGAACACCATCCCGATCGCCAACGTGCTGATGAACGGCACGGTCACCTTGCCGACGTCGTCGACCGGAAGCCGCAGCATGGCGGTGACCGAAGGAAGCGTCGTCGCTGGTCCGACGAGCGCGCCGACGGTCGGACCGCCGAGCTGGTCGACGATCTCCAAGACGCTGTACAACAGCTGGGTGCGCAACAGCGCGACCGGCGCGAAGCGGCTCGACCTGCCGCTGATCGCGGTCGGCGGCGCGAATCCTGACCTGATCAAACGGCCGCTCCACGGCGAGGACAAGAACTCAATCCTCTATGCCGAGCGGTTGTTCGGCAAGGCGAGCCTGAGGGTGCTTCTGTCGGACAAGCCGGAGGACTTTCAGAATCTGCCGACGGTCACCGCGAACGCGCCGATCATGCTCGAAGGAGACTGGAACACCGCGCTCGTCGCGGGCGTCGGTGGATATCCGCCGGCAGTTGGCGCGTTTTCGGCCGGACCGGCGAGCATCACACACCCGCCGGTCGCGTTGTCGCAGGGCAACATACAGACGACCGTGTCGGGAGGCGCGAGCACGATCGCGCAGGTCAACGTGGTCAGCACAACGGCGTTCAGGCCAGCGATCTCGCTGGGCGGCGTGGCGATCACGTGCACCGGCAAGGCCGCGAGCTCGTTCAGCGGGTGCACGGCAGTGGCCGGTGGCAACATTCCAGGCGCGATTGTCGGTGCGACCATCTCAGGGCCGCCCGGGATTTCGACGACGGTGGGCGCGGTCGTGGTCGCCGGCCCGGGGCCGATGACGATTACGACGGCGCTCAACGGCACCACGAACTTTGTCCCGAAGCCGTTTTACATCAGCAACGTGCTGTCGAACTGCACAGGATGGCAGGCCGGCCCGCCGCAAGCGTTTACCGGTTGCACAGGGCTTGCCGCCGGGCCGCCCAGCAACGCTGTCGTCACCAACAACGTCGTGTCGAACGCCAACGTCGGATTGGTCGGCGGCTACATCAAGATCGAAGTCGCGAATGCCGCCGGCGACTGGACCGATGTGACGACCGAAATTCTCAGCTTCGGCTTCGGCGCGACCAACGCCGCGGGCGCGCAGTGTGGCGTGGCCAGCGCCGATCCATACGCACGCATCAATCCAGACGCGATCGTCAGGCTTCAGCGCCTTCGCGATAACACGACCGCGGCGTGCGGCTACGCGAACGACACCACGGGCGCGAAGGATCCGACCAACTGGTGGCCGAACGCGTTGTTCGATTCGCGCGAGGCGCTCGTCCGCGACGCCGATCCAGGCACCGGTCCCGTGAACATTCCGCTCGGCGGCGTGATGTACTACGTCACGCTCGACGTCAAGAACCTCGCGAAGTGGTTCCGGCGTGCGGCGCCGTACAACACCGGTTCCGGCAACATCGCGCGAACTGACAACGCCGGCTACACGGTGTATTTCTCCGACCGGCGGAACAACCGGAACGCGACCAAC
>Ga0075435_100003187_pt1 | contig 11102 bp, 8 predicted proteins | sample RhiMethybrSRZTD4_FD_75302 | JGI IMG/M metagenome (GOLD analysis project Ga0075435, IMG submission 75302) | Populus rhizosphere microbial communities from Tennessee, USA - Rhizosphere MetaG P. TD hybrid SRZTD4 | ecosystem: Host-associated > Plants > Roots > Rhizosphere > Soil | place: USA... | reverse complement strand
ATCGAAGAACGGGCGCTGAACGCTTCGGGAGCGTTCCAGTCGCTGGTGTACGACGGATGGCTGCTCGGCTACCGGCCCGGTCCGACCAAGCGGCTGCGCTGCGTCAATCCGTTTTATCCCTCGACGCTGCCGCTGGAGAAGAAAGTGCTGCATTGCATCTCGTTCTATGCCGCCGCGCGGCTGCCGGCGATATTCCGCCTTCTGCCGTTCTCCGAGCCATCGACGCTCGACCCGTGGCTCGAGCGCAACGGCTGGGCAGCGTTCGAGCGCACGCTGGTGCTTCGGTGCGGCCTCGCGGAGCTGGCAGAGTCGCCGCACTCCAACGAACCCGTCACGATTATCGATCCGCCCGCGTGGGAGCCCCTTGTAGCGGAGCTGCTCGATATCGCGCCCGATGCCCTGCCGCGTTTCATCGAGCGTGCCGCCGGTTATCCGTTGCCGCATGCCGGCGCGCTGATCCGGCGCGACGGCGCGGTCGTCGCTTGCGGGGTGCTCAAGATCGAAGACGACCACGCGGGACTGTTTGCGCTCAAAACCGCGGCGGCCTGGCGCGGCCGCGGTCTCGGCCGCGCCGTAGTCGCGGCTCTCCTCGGCGAGGCACGACGGCGAGGCGCAGCGACCGCGTATCTGCAGGTTACGGCCGACAATGGTCCGGCGCTCGCGCTCTATCGGCGATTCGGCTTCGTCACGGCGTACGAGTACTGGTATCGTGCCCGTGAGGGCGAGCAACACTGACGGCGGCGAATCTCCCGATGCGGATCGACGATGAGCTCTATCGGCTGGCGATCGCGCTCGGTCGCGCCGCGCTGGAGCGCAAGGTGCGCATCGCCACCGCCGAGTCGTGCACCGGGGGCCTGGTCGCGGGCGCCATCACGGCCGTGGCCGGTAGCTCGGATTGGTTCGACTGCGGCTTCATAACCTATTCGAATGACGCGAAGATCGGGCAGCTTGCCGTGCCGCCGAGGACGATCGAGCAGTTTGGCGCCGTCAGCAAAGAAACCGCGCTGGCGATGGCGGAAGGCGCGCTTGGCGCGAGCGGTGCCCAATGGGCAGTCGCAGTGACCGGTATCGCGGGCCCGGCGGGCGGCACTCCGGACAAACCGGTGGGGACGGTATGTTTTGCCTGGCTCGGACCAGGGGTTGCCAAGGCTTCCCGGATCCGCCTCAGCGGTGACCGTGCCGGTATCCGCCGGGAGTCGGTTCGCATCGCCTTGGAAGGGATTCTCGACCGCTTGGCCTAGGCCGTCGGAGCACTGTATCGAACGATCGTTCTATGCCATAATCAGCCCATCTCACCTTGACGATCGGGCTTAAGCCATGAGCACGGCGACCACCAGCAGTGGCAACATCGGCAAATCCAATGGAATGAGCGCAATGGACGATAACAAGAGCAAGGCCCTCGCCGCCGCTCTGGCGCAGATCGAGAAACAGTTCGGCAAGGGCTCGATCATGAAAATGGGCGAGGCCCGGGTGCAGAGCGACCTCTCCGTCGTCTCGACGGGCTCGCTGGGACTCGACATCGCGCTGGGTGTCGGCGGCCTGCCGCGCGGCCGCGTGGTCGAAGTCTACGGGCCGGAAGCGTCCGGCAAGACGACACTCTGCCTGCAGGTCGTGGCACAGGTGCAGAAAGCCGGCGGCACCGCAGCCTACATCGACGCCGAGAACGCGCTGGACCCCGTCTACGCCGGCAAGCTCGGCGTCAACGTCGGCGAGATGCTCATTTCGCAGCCCGATACGGGCGAGCAGGGACTCGAGATCGCCGACATGCTGGTGCGCTCGGGAGGCATCGACATCATCGTCATCGACTCCGTTGCGGCGCTCGTCCCGAAGGCCGAGATCGAAGGTGAGATGGGCGATCAGCTTCCAGGCCTTCAGGCGCGCTTGATGAGCCAGGCGCTGCGCAAGCTCACCTCGAACATCAAGCGTGCCAACGTGCTCGTAATCTTCATCAACCAGATACGCATGAAGATCGGGGTCATGTTCGGCAATCCGGAGACGACGACCGGCGGTAATGCGCTCAAGTTCTACGCGTCGGTGCGACTGGATATCCGGCGCATCGGATCGATCAAGCGCGGCGATGAAGTCGTCGGCAACGAGACGCGGGTCAAGGTGGTGAAGAACAAGATTGCGCCGCCGTTTCGCGAGGCGCTGTTCGACATTCTCTACGGCGAGGGCATCTCGCGCGAGGGCGAGATGATCGAGCTCGGCGTCGCGCAGAACATCATCGAGAAATCCGGCGCCTGGTACGCGTACCGCGGCGAGAAGATCGGGCAGGGCAAGGACAACACGCGCGATTATTTGAAGGAGCATCCGGAACTCGCTGCCGAGATCGAGGCGAAAATCCGCGCCGCAGTCGGCGTTCCGGTGCCGGGCGCGGCGCGCGCTGGCGCGGCAGCCGACGAATAGGCTCCCAAGGAGCCTGTCGGGCTTGCTCTCACGTATGCGTTGCTGGCCAAACGGCGATGAATGCAAGGCGCTCGGCGCAGCGAATAGCTTGGCCTATTCGCAAGCCGAGCAACGCCGCAGGCGCGCCGTTTGGCCGCAACCCGAAGGGACGGGGGCGCTTTGGGGGCATTCCGTTGTTGCCGGCCGCTGGCAGTGGGCTGGCACTGCGGCGCGGCCGGCGCCTCGGACTGCCTCCCAAAGCGCCGCCGTCGCATACGCGACAGTAAGCCCGACAGGCTCCTAGATGACATCGGCGCCCGTTTCGCTTCGGGCACAGGCGATCCGGCTGCTGGCGCGCCGCGAGTATGCGCGCTCGGAGCTCGAGCATCGCCTGATCGCCAAGGGAGCGCCACGAAACGAAGTTGGCTTCGTGCTCGATGAGTTGATTGCGCAGGGTTATCTGTCGGACGCACGCTACGCGCGGGCGATGGCGACGCAGAAAGCCGGCGGCTACAGTCGCAGGAGCATCGCGGAAGCGTTGAAAGCCAAAGGCATCGCCCGTACCGACATCGAGCGGGCCTTGGTCGAAGCGGAAGCCGATGACGGAAAGGCGTTGCGCGCGGTGTGGCAGCGCCGCTTCGGTAAACCGCCCACCGACGAGCGGGAGAAGGCGCGACAGGTGCGCTTCCTGCAAGCGCGCGGGTTTGCTCTTTCGGCGATATTCAAGCTCCTCCGGGAGGCCCCCGACACCACCGGCGCTTAGCACCGGCCGTGCTGCGGGCGTTATGCTAAGATATTGATTTTGAACCAGCACTGCGCTTTGGCGGCCGGCTTCGCGCCGGCGCCCGGCATCGATCCATCATGCAAGTTGCAGCCATCCGCCGCCAGTTTCTCGACTATTTCGCCGAGCGGGGCCATACGATCGTGCCCTCCGCGCCGCTGGTGCCCGCCAATGATCCGACGCTGCTTTTCACCAACAGCGGCATGGTCCAGTTCAAGGAGGTCTTCCTCGGTACGGACCAGCGCAGCTACGTGCGCGCCGCGGACGTGCAGCGGTGCCTGCGCGCCGGGGGCAAGCATAACGATCTCGAGAACGTCGGCTACACGGCGCGCCATCACACGTTCTTCGAGATGCTGGGAAACTGGTCGTTCGGCGATTACTTCAAGCGCGAAGCGATCAGGTATGCATGGGAGCTCCTGACCGAGGTCTACAGGCTGCCGGCAGAAAAGCTTTGGGTCACGGTGTATCAGACCGACGACGAAGCCTATGACGCATGGGCCAGCGACGTCGGTGTGCCGCGCGAGCGCGTCGTGCGCATCGGGGACAACAAGGGCGCGCCGTATGCCTCGGACAACTTCTGGCAGATGGCCGACACCGGTCCCTGCGGACCATGCAGCGAGATCTTCTACGACCATGGGCCGGAAATCGCGGGTGGCCCGCCCGGATCGGACGCCGCCGAAGGCGATCGCTACGTCGAGATCTGGAACCTGGTCTTCATGCAATTCAACCGCGACGAGAAGGGTGTTTTGACGCCGTTGCCGAAGCCCTGCGTCGACACCGGCATGGGGCTCGAGCGGCTTGCCGCGGTGCTCCAGGGCGTCCACAGCAACTACGACATCGATCTGTTCCGGGATCTGATCGCGACGGCGGCAAAGCTGACCGGCGCGGCGGACCTCACCTCGCCCTCGCTCAAGGTCATCGCCGATCACATCCGCGCGTGCGCGTTCCTGATCGTTGACGGCGTGATCCCGAGCAACGAAGGCCGCGGCTACGTGTTGCGGCGTATCGCCCGCCGCGCGATCCGTCATGGGTACAAGCTCGGCCAGACCAAGCCGTTCTTCGCCAAGCTCGTTCCCGAGCTCGCGCATCTGATGGGCGACGCGTATCCCGAGCTGCCGCTGAAGCAGGATCATGTAATTCGCGTGCTGCAGACCGAAGAGGAGCGATTCGCGGAGACGCTCGAGCACGGAATGAGAATCCTCGACGCAGCGCTCGCGCAGGCAACGGAAAGAGGCAGCAAGACATTGCCGGGACTCACGGCGTTCACGCTCTACGATACCTTCGGCTTCCCGCTCGACCTCACCGCGGACGTCTGCCGGGAGCGTGGAATCACCGTCGACCAGGCGGGATTCGACGCGGCGATGGAAAAGCAACGCGAGCGCGCACGCGCCGCCTCGACCTTCAAGATGGCCGATGGCCTGGAGTACCGCGGCGCGAAGACGATTTTCGACGGGTACGACACACTGGCGGAGGAAGCACGCGTCGTCGCGCTGTATCGCGACGGGAGCCCCGTCGACGCGCTCTCGACCGGGCAGAGCGGCGTCGTCGTCCTCGACCGCACGCCTTTTTATGCGGAGTCGGGCGGCCAGGTCGGCGATCGCGGCGAGCTTTCGAAAAATGGCGTCTGCCTCACCTTGTTCGCGGTGCACGATACCCAGAAGATCCAGCCCGACGTCTTCGGCCATCACGGCGAGGTGAAGACCGGTGAGCTCAAAGTCGGAGACACCATCGCGGCCAAGGTCGACGGCCAGGCGCGCGCCCGCGCGGCATGGAACCACTCGGCCACGCATCTGATGCATTCGGCATTGCGCAAGGTCCTAGGGGACCACGTGACGCAGAAAGGCTCGCTCGTCGATCCAGACCGCACGCGTTTCGACTTCTCTCATCCGCAGCCGATGACCGACCAAGAAATCCGCACGGTCGAGGCGCTGGTCAATCGCGCGATCCGGGCGAATTATCCGGTCGAAGCGAGGATCATGCCTTACGACGATGCGCTCAAGTCGGGCGCAATGGCGCTGTTCGGGGAGAAATACGGCGACGAAGTACGCGTGCTGACGATGGGCGATTTCTCGACCGAGCTTTGCGGCGGCACGCACGTCAAGCGCACCGGCGACATCGGGTTTTTCAAGATCGTATCCGAATCGGGCGTAGCCGCGGGCATCCGCCGCGTCGAAGCGGTCACCGCCGAAGGGGCTCTTGCGTATGCACACGAGACGGAAGCGCGGCTCGCCGAAGCCGCGCGCGCGCTGAAGGCGCCGGTGACCGAAGTCCCGGCGAAGATCGCGCAGGTGCTCGATAACGTGAAGGCGCTGGAAAGGGAGCTCGCGCGGCTGAAGGGCAGGCTCGCCTCGAGCCAGGGCGGCGATCTGGCGGCGCAGGCGGTTGAGGTGAACGGCGCGCAAGTGCTCGCGACCACGATCGAGGGTGCCGACGCCAAGGTGTTGCGAGAGACACTCGATCAGCTCAAGGGCAAGCTGAAGTCGGCGGCGATCGTGCTTGGCTCGACCGAAGGCGGCAAGGTGACGCTGATCGCCGGTGTGACGTCTGATCTGACGAACCGCATCAAGGCCGGCGATCTCGTCAATCACGTAGCCACGCAGGTCGGAGGCAAGGGCGGCGGACGGCCCGACATGGCTCAGGCCGGCGGGACCAATCCGGCAGGCCTGCCGGCGGCGCTGCAATCCGTGCGCTCGTGGGTCGCAGCGCGGTTGCAATGACGTTGCGATCCGAAGCGACGCTGGACAAGTTCGCGACTCGCGGCGATGGCCGGCTGCCGGGCCTCATCGGCGTGCGCTTTACCGCCGTTGCGGAGAACCGCATCGACGCTGAGCTCGATATCCGTTCCGAGCTCCTGGCGCCGAACGGTTATCTGCATGCCGCGACGGTCATTGCGCTCGCGGACACCGCCTGCGGCTACGGGTGCCTCGCGCATCTGCCCGCGGGCGCCGAGAACTTCACGACCATCGAGCTCAAGACCAATTTTCTCGGCACTGCGCGGGAAGGCATGATTGCCTGTGTCGCGACACCGGCGCACCTCGGCAATACGACGCAGGTCTGGGACGCGGTCGTGACCGATGGGGCGCGCGGCCGCACGATTGCGCTGTTCCGCTGCACGCAGCTGATCCTTTGGCCACGAAAGGGCCAAGTCGGCTAAGACGACTGAAATCTACAAACTCCCGCTGCTTAAGCCCTGCGATGAATCAAGCTAACCGTCTGTTCCGTCGCAGTAGCCTCCAATCGGGCCGCGTTGGCGGCGCGGTCGTTGCCCCCTATCATCGGCGCCTTGTCCACGGGTATGCCGTGGAACGGATCGGCGGCAAAGTGGTCTCTATGCTTCTTTGCGCCCCTAACAATTCGCCTGCAAGGGCGACGGATGGAAAGGAAGGCAGTCGATGAGTGCAACAAGATATCTCGCGTCGTTGGTCGCGCTGGCCGCGACGGCAGCGCTTTTGACCGGCGCCTCGCTCGCCCGCGCGGACGGTATTACGTCCGAGCAGGCGCAGGACATCATCAACGAATTGAAGCAGATTCGGCAGACGCTGGAGAAGATGCAGTCTCCGCAAGCTGCGCCGGCTCCCGACGACAAGGTTAGCTACAAGTTCTCACCCGGCGGGTTTTCGATGGGGGACGCCAAAGCCCCGCTGTTGATAGTCGAATACACCGACCTCCAGTGTCCGTTCTGCCAGCAATTTCACAACACCGCGTTCGCGCAGATCAAGGCCAATTACATCGACACCGGCAAGGTCCGCTTCGTGAGCCGCGACTTTCCGCTCGATTTTCATGAAAACGCCCGCCGCGCCGCGACGGCCGGCCGCTGCGCCGCCGAGCAGGGCAAGTTCTGGGAAATGCGCCACGTGATGATCGTGAATGCTGAAGCGCTCAAGGCGGAAAACCTTGCGACCTATGCAGCCAACGTCAAGATGGACGTGCCTAAATTCAAGGGTTGCCTGGAATCCGACAAGTTCAAGGCGCAGATCGACCAGGACATCGCCGAGGGCGGCGTCGCCGGAGTGCAGGGAACGCCATCGTTCGTGATCGGCTATCTGGAAAACGACAAGCTTCAGGGCATCCGCTTGGTCGGGGCGCAGCCCTACGCCCAGTTCGACGCCAAGATTCAGGAGATGCTGGAGCAGGCCGGGAAGAAATAACGCTGACAATGCGCTGCCTGCTGCTTGCGTTCGCGCTCGGTGTCCTGGCGCTGCAGCAGCAGGCGGAGCTGCCCTCCGCAGCGCGAGCGGTCTGGATCGCGCTGCCCCTCGCTATCTCGCTGCTGTTCTACGCCGTCGCCGTACGCGACGCGACGGCATGGCGTCGTCGCGCCGCGCGCTACGGCGCGCTTCTGTTCGCCGCCGTCGCCATCGGGCTCGGCGGGTTTTTCTATGCCGCGTGGCGTGCGGAAGCGAGGCTCGCCGACGAGCTGCCCGGCGCTTGGGAAGGACGCGACGTCGAGATCGTCGGTGTGATCGACGAGCTGCCCCAGCCCGGGGAGCGCGGCACACGCTTCGCGCTGGCGGTAGAGCAGGTGCTGACTCCGAGTGCCATCGTGCCGTCGCGGTTATCGCTTGGCTGGTACGCGTCGTGGCGAGGCGAGCGCGCGGGCGAGGATGTCCCGGAGTTGCGCGGCGGCGAGCGTTGGGATCTCACCGTGCGCCTCAAGCGCCCGCACGGAACGGTCAATCCCCACGGCTTCGATGTCGAGGCGTGGCTGCTCGAAAACGAGTTTCGCGCCACCGGTTACGTACGCGAGAGCGACACGAACCGGCGGCTGGCGGCGTTTGCGGGAAGGCCGGGCGATTACGTCATCCGCCTGCGCGAATCGATCCGCGAGCGCATCCTGAGCGTGCTCGACGGCCGTCCGTACGCCGGCGTGATCGCGGCGCTGGCGATTGGTGACGAGCGTGCGATCCCCGCCGAGCAGTGGCGCCTGTTCAATCGCACGGGTATCGGCCACCTTATCAGCATTTCCGGCCTGCACGTCACGTTCTTCGCCACGCTCATCGGCGCAATCGTCTTCTGGTTGTGGCGAAGAAGCCACGGGCTTACCCTTTTGCTCCCCGCGCGCAAGGCAGCTGCGGTCGCCGGCGTCGTCGCAGCATTCGTCTACGTGCTCCTTGCCGGCTTCCAGGTTCCCGCGCAGCGCACGCTCTACATGCTGACCGTCGCCGCGATCGGTTTGTGGCTCGGGCGCACCGGCAGCGCATCGGCCGTGTGGCTGTGGGCGCTCGCCGTGGTGCTCGTCTTGGATCCCTGGGCGATGCTGGCCCCCGGCTTCTGGCTTTCGTTCGGCGCGGTCGGGCTGCTGCTCTACACCGGCGTCGGGCGCATCGGCGCCGGATCAACGCTGGGCGCCGCGGCGCGCGCGCAATGGGCGATCACGCTCGGCCTCGTGCCTCTGATGCTGATGCTCTTCCAGCAGGTCTCGCTCGTTTCACCGGTCGCCAACGCCGTGGCGATCCCAGTCGTCACCTTCATCGTCGTGCCCTTGACGCTCGCGTCGCTGGTCTTCCCCTGGGACCTGCTGCTTATCGCGGCACATCAGGTATTCGCCTGGCTTGCGCTGCTGCTCGAGTATTTGAGCGCCATGACTGCCGCTGTCTGGCAGCAACATGCGCCGCCGCTCTGGGCCGTGGTCGCGGGAGCAGTGGGTGTGCTGTGGCTGCTCGCTCCACGCGGCGTACCTGGTCGCGCGCTCGGATTCGTGTGGTTGCTGCCGTTGTTTCTCATCGTCCCTCTGCTCCCACCGCCCGGCGCCTTCCGGGTTACCGTGCTCGATGTCGGTCAGGGCTTGGCGGTGCTGGTGCAGACGCATGCGCACGCGCTGCTCTACGACACCGGGCCGCGTTTCAACGAAGTCGCCGACGCGGGCGATCGAATCATCGCGCCCATGCTGCGCGCGACCGGAGTCACGCACCTCGACGGTTTGATCGTGAGCCATCAGGATAGCGATCACAGCGGTGGCGCGCTGTCGCTGCTGCAGACGGTGCCGGTGACTTGGTTCGCCTCGTCGCTGCCTCCGGACAACGCCATCGTGCGTGCGCGCGCCGAGCGCGGCGAAGCGGCGCTACGCTGCAGCGCAGGGCAGCGCTGGCGCTGGGACGGCGTCGATTTCGCGCTGCTGCATCCGGTCGAAGCGAACTACGCCAATCCCAAGCTCAAGGCGAACGACCTGTCCTGTGTCGTGCGCGTCAGCAATGCCGCAGGCAGTGCGCTGTTGACCGGCGACATCGAGGCGCGTACCGAAGCCGATCTGATCCGCCGCGACGCGGCGTCGCTGCGAGCTGACCTGCTGATCGTGCCGCACCACGGCAGCCGTACCTCGTCCACGCCAGCGTTCATCGCCGCGGTGACGCCCCAAGTCGCGGTGTTCACCCCCGGCTATCGCAATCGCTTCGGCCATCCCCGGCCCGAGATCGTCGCGCGCTATGCAGACGCGGCCGTGCGCACGTATCGCACCGACTACGAAGGCGCATTGACGTTTGCGTTCGCGCCCGGGGCGACGCTCGCGCCGCGCAGCGAGCGCGACGTCGATCGCCGCTACTGGCATGACACGCCGCTTCGCGGCGAGCAGACCCCGCTCGAATGACGCGCCACGGCGAGCTTCATCACGCTCTCGCCGTCCGACACTCGATTGAGATCCTGTTCGCGGCGTGCGTCGGCGTCGCGTTGATTCTTCCGGCAGCCGCCCAAGCCCCGCCGCAGGCAACCGTGGCGGAGTGGAAGTTGTCGACCGCCCTCGGGCCGGCCTATCCGCAGGGCAGGGCCGGCGTGATCTGGGGACGGCTCATTCGCGAGCGTTCCGGCGGGCGCCTCAACGTGATTGTCTTTCCCGGCGCGACGCTGGTGCAACGCGACCCGGCGCGCGAGTTTGGCGCGTTGCGCGACGGCGCAATCGACCTCGCAGTGGGCTCGGCAACGAGCTGGGCAGCGCAGGTCGTCGAGCTCAATCTCATCGCGCTGCCATGGCTCGTTCGCGATTTTGGCGCGCTCGACCTCCTGTTGCACGGCGAAGTGGCAATGCGCCTGTCGGCCGCTGTGCTCGCCGCCGGTGTCGTGCCGTTGGCCTGGACGGGCGACGGGTTTCGCGAGCTGGCGACCCGGCGCGAGGTGCAGTTGCCTGCGGATCTGACCGGGCTCGCGCTACGCGTTCCCTCCTCGCCGCTCCTCCTGGAAACCTTGCAGGCTCTCGGTGCGACGCCGGTGTCGATGAATGCCGCCGACGCACTGACGGCACAGCGGCGCGGCACGCTCGATGGCGAGGAAATAAGCGTCGCGGCATACGGTACATCCCGTCTTTATACCGCGGGCTTTGCGCGATTGCTGGTTTGGCAAGCGCATGCCGATGCGCTGCTCTTCGCCATCAATCGCGCTGTCTGGAACCGCCTGAGCGGCGCCGACCGTGAGCTCGTCCTTCAGGCGGCGCGCGACGCGGCGCAGCAGGCAACGGCAATGGCGCGGAAACTTTCCGATACGGCTGCGCTGGCGGAATTTTCGCGTCAGGGCGCGACTGTGACCCGACTCACACCATCGGGCAAGCAGCGGTTCCGCGACGCGGCTCGCACGGTATACGACCGCTGGGCCGCGATTGTCGGCTCAGACCTCGTGCGCGCCGCCGAGGCGGCAGTCGCCGCACCGCCCCAAGGAAAATGAGGGCAGATGAGGGCAAATAACGCACGAATGCGCAGCGCCAGGCGCGCGCCGCTGAGGTTCTCAATCCCTAGCCGACGTAGCATCCGAGGCGCACCGCGGTCTCGCCTCGCTTGGGCCGCCGTGTCGGCATGATAAGGACGCAGTCGTCGTGCGGCGTGCGGAGCTCGCTGCTGCCGTCGACCGCGTAGACCGTTCCCGCGCGAGGGATCGTCTGCAGCCCGTGAACAGGCAGCGTAAAGGCAAATTTGTCGCTGGCGATCGTGATCGTCGTCGTCACTTCGATCAACCT
>Ga0075435_100003186_pt1 | contig 11102 bp, 9 predicted proteins | sample RhiMethybrSRZTD4_FD_75302 | JGI IMG/M metagenome (GOLD analysis project Ga0075435, IMG submission 75302) | Populus rhizosphere microbial communities from Tennessee, USA - Rhizosphere MetaG P. TD hybrid SRZTD4 | ecosystem: Host-associated > Plants > Roots > Rhizosphere > Soil | place: USA... | reverse complement strand
TATCACTTTGTTAAGACCTCTGGAGCGTTGCCCCCAGGCCTCAGCGCTATTGATCCCAGCAGTGGACAATTCAATGGCACGCCGACAACTCCTGGGGGCTATAGCTTCGACGTAAGCGTCACCGATTCCAGCGACGTAGCGCAATCTGCGCTTGGTTCATTCTCGGTCAACGTAACCAACCCGCTGGGGAGGAACGATAGCATCGCCACGGCTACACCGCTCGACAACGCAGGAATTTCAGGTTCGATTTCTCCCTATATCGACCCACCTGATGGCGCCCCCCTTGCGGCGGACAATGACTACTACAAAGTGGTTTCCCTTTCAGGGTCGACAGTTCATCTTGAAACTTTTGCAGAAAGAGCCTTCGCCAGCGCTACTTTGGATACGGTATTGGAGATTGTGGACGGGAGCGGTACTCGAGAATCGACATGCAACGTCCCCGCTGGAACGAACACCAATTTCTCATCCGCATGCATCAGCGACGATATAGGCGGCGATCCACCTATCCTGGATTCAGCCCTTGATTTCAAAGTGCCCGGACCAGCTAATACGCCCTCTACGTTTTATGTCCACGTGCTCGATTGGAGAGGAGATGCCCGACCAGACATGCTTTACCGCCTCCAGGTCTTCGGCGTGGTTGCACCGCTCAGCATTCAGACTACTTCGGTCCTGCCCGCGGCGCGCGGCCTCTCGTATTCACAGCAGCTGACGGCTATTAACAGTATTGGCACAGTCTCCTGGAGCATTCCGAGTGGAAGCCTGCCTCCAGGTCTCACGCTCAATTCTTCCGGCACGATTACCGGCACGGCCACGACAGACGGCACGTACTCGTTTAGCATCAAGGCGACTGATGCAGGCAATCCGCCACAAACGGCAACCGCTCCAGTGGTAATCAAGGTCGTGGACCCGGTTCAGATCACCAGTCCTCCAACTTGGCCTGATGCCTGTGTGAATAAGCCGTACACGTTTGCGGTCCAAACCTCGGGAGGCATAGCTCCGTTCGGCTGGAGCTTTATCTCAAACAACTGGCTCGGGCTTTTCATGGATCAATCAACCGGAGTCTTCACCGGAACCCCGTTAGTGACGGGCACTTTTCACGGCACTGTCGGTGTGAACGATGCCACTATGAATGGCGTCTCCCAGCAGGTAACCGTGACGGTAAAGCAATGTCCGTAGAAGCCGGTACTGATCTCGGTGAGAACTGGCGAGAAAAGGGGGACTCGCCCCCGATGGGGTTTACCCGCCACATCCTAAGTTGAGGCGCTTTGCGGGCGTGAGGAAGTCTCCGCAGGAGACGAGCGTGAGCCCCCAGTCGAAATCCTGAGCGCAGCGAGGGATCTCAATCAAAGATGGTGCGAAAAGGGGGAACTCGAACTCCCATGGGTCCCAGTCCAACGATGCAGACATGTGGGGCAAACTCCTCCCGTGTCGAATGTGTTCCACATGTGTCCGCAGTCACAAGACCAGAGATTTTCCTTCCGAGGTGACCAGCGACAGAGCGGACACCGGATGCGGGGGCAAGAAGTGTCGTGGCTCTTCTCCTTTCAAGCTCGCGATCCGAAACGGCGGCGTACATGCCCAATATTATGCCTGGCAGTGTGCGAGAAGGTTGCTGTGGATTAGGGCGCTTTTCAAGTAAATGGGAAGCGAAAATCACTGTACCTGTTTTGTACCTATTCACCCACAATCTGACTGCATTTGTCACCACCTGAGGAACGAGCTTTCAAAGAGCACAAGAAGGAACGCACGTCAACCGCGTCGCGAGTGCCAGTAGCGACGGGGCATCCGACAGTCAGGAGCCAAGCCGTGTTCCTTCGCTGAAGCGGTGGTGCCAGACCATGGCTGCGCCGATCAGGTTTGCATCCTCTCCTAATGAGGCCAGGCTTATCTCCATTTTTGCGAACGGCACAAAGCGGCAGCCCTGGCGGATGGTCTCGCGGATACCGTCAAAAAACAGGCTGGAACTCTTCATTACGCTCCCGCCTAGGACAATCGCATCCGGCGAGAGTACATTCATCAGATTTGCGAGCCCAAGGCCCAGGTAATAAGCTTCCCGCTTGACCGCAAGTTCAGCCAAGGCATCGCCTTCGCGAGCCAGCTCGCAGATTCCCCTGGCAGTAAGACCATGACGGTGCGGAAAATCGTTCGGCGCCTGGCTGTGCACCCACTGCACCATAGCGGGGCCCGCGGCCAGCGCTTCCCAGCATCCGCGAAAACCGCAGGAGCAGAGTGGGCCTGATGAATCGACGACATGGTGTCCGATCTCGGGGTGCGATCCATCCACGCCACGGTACACCTGGCCGTTCAGTACGATGCCCCCACCGATCCCGGTCCCAATAGTTACATAAACCAGCCGAGACTTCTTCTTCCCCGCTCCCCAGTGTGCTTCGCCTAGTGCGGCCGCGTCAGCGTCGTTCTCGATGGCCACTGGCACATCAAAGATGCGCTCGAGATCGTGGACCAGATTCCTTCCTGCCCATCCGCTAAGAAAATCAACGTCGCCAAACTCGCCCGTTAAGGCATCGAGAGGTCCCGTGGATCCGATCCCGACACCGGAGATTTCTACCGCCGCATCTCTTGCGGCCTCCCGCAACATTGCGGAAATGCGGTCCAACCCATTCGAATACCCCAGATGAGTGTCAGTCGGGCGTTCGACTTTTGCTAATACATTCCCGCTCCCACTAACCATCCCAACTGCTATCTTGGTCCCGCCGATGTCCACGGCCCCGATCACGTTCGTCCCGGAAACGGCACGTACTTCGTCCAATAAGCTACGCACTAGATGACATCATTTGCCTGGCACCTCCGGAATCCTGTGCCACGACACTGAGAGTACAATAAAACCGATTTGGGGATGGTTGCAGGCATCACTCCACTGCCTGCAGAAGAAAGCTTAGTCTGTGTGCCTCTGTGGTAAATCGCCTTTGACATGTAGCAGTTTGGTTCAGCCGATTGGCCAAGCACTCCTCGCCAATTGCTGAACACCTAGAGGCTTTTCACCGGCGAGAGCCTGTCACAAGCGGAGCCGAAGCAGCGACCACGCTCCTCCTGATGAGAGATTCCGCTAGGTTTTTATGCTCTTTGAAGCTTCATCCCAGCGCACAGCGGCTTTGCGAAAGTACGACTCGTTCGCCATGTGACATGCCAGCGCTGCGTGGTGCCCAAAGACCGCATCTTCGACCACCGGCTTGCGGGAACGCACCGCCTGGAAGAAGTTCCACAAGTGCGGTTTCATATCGTCGTAATCCGGTCCTTTGAACGATATCGTCTCCGGCATGGGCTCTTGTCCCAGCTTCGGAGTGTTCTCGGCGCGCCATTTCTTCTCATACGCATCTCGCATGGCGTGTGGGAACCCCGAGGCATAATAGCTGGGCGCCGAGTCTTTACCGGTCTGCGGCGTATAGCTGAGCCCGAATTCGGTCACTTCCAAAACACCTTTCGAGCCCTGGAAACGGTAAAGTTCGGGCATTTCGGTGCCCAGATTCAGCCGCATATAAACCGGCAGGTCGCCGTAATAGAAATTCGTAGCATGCACGTCAGGCATGTTGCGGCCGTCTTTCCAGCGCAGGATTCCCCCCACGGACATTGCCTGCTTCGGCGGCTCATTGATGCCCAGCATAAACATCATTCCGCTGATCAGGTGAACCAGCAGGTCACCCGCCACACCGGTTCCATATTCTTTCCAGCAACGCCAGCGCGCAAAAGTGTACGGATCGAATGCCTTCTTCGGCGCCGTGCCCAGCCAGGTATCCCAGTCCAGAGTCGCCGGCGATAAATCAGGCGGCGGCGGATATTCCCACGCCCCGGTTGGATCGTTCCTCCCCAGCCATCCTTCTACCAGCATCATGTCGCCCAGCATTCCCTGCGCGATCAGTTCCTTGCCCTTTGCGCAAATCAGCGAGCTCACCCGCTGCGAGCCGATCTGTACGATGCGATTGTTTTTCCTGGCCGCGTCCGCCATCTCGACACCTTCAGCCGGGCTGTGCGACATCGGTTTCTCGCAGTAAATATCTTTGCCCGCGGTGACCGCGTCGACGACGACCTGTTTGTGCCAATGATCCGGCACCGCGGCCACGATGCAATCGATCTCTTTGTTGTCCAGGAGTTCGTGATAGCGGCGGGTTGCAGGAAGACTTGGATTCGCGGCAATTTCTCGTGCCAGCGTGTGCCGGCCATCATATAGATCGCAGGCCGCGGCACACTCGATTCCTGGCAGTTCGATCGACTGCGTGAGCAGCCCGGATCCTTGCATACCCACGCCGATCATGCCGAAACGTACGCGGTCGCTGGCTGCAACCGGACCCGCGAAGACCGGCTCAGGATTCAGAAATACAGTTTTGGCGGCAAGGGAAGCCCCTGCGACGGCAGCACTCATTCCGAGAAACCTACGGCGTGAGAAATCTTTGTTCATGTTTTTTTCCATTGGGTGCTCTTGGTTACTTCTTTAGCTTTTTGACCGCAACCTCTTTGAAGAACACGATGTCATTGTCGCTATGATTCTGCAGCCCGATGTAACCTTCCAGCGGACGCGGTCCGCGCTTTGGTTCGAAGTCAAATTTCTTCTCCGGTACGGGATCGCCTTCCTTGTAATCAGTAACCTTCACGCCGTTCAGGAACACGATCGTGCGTGGCCCGTCCAATGTGATCTCCATCGTGTTCCACTCAGGCCCTGGCTTTCCGGGCTTTGCCAAAGGCTTGGTCAACGAATACAACGTGCCGGTTATGTGGTAATCATCCTCGCCTGATTTTTCTGGCTCATTGTCGATCTGCACTTCATAGCCCCGATGCACCGGCATCCATTCTTCTGTCGGCTCCTCGGGGATGCGGATGAACACACCGGAATTGCTGTTGTGATCGCGCATCTTATAGGTAACGCGAATCACGCAGTCGCCCAGCTTACCTCCGGTCCAGTAAAGCAATCCCATGCCCCCGTGCGTCCGGATCAACCCGTTCTCGACGGTATCTCCCCCCGGACCCACGTGCTTCCATCCCGTGAGGTCCTTCCCGTTAAAGAGCTGCTGCCATTCTTCGGAGTGAGCTGGCACGACCAAGAACGACAGTGCCGTGAACAAGCACAACCAAAACCTTTGTTTAGCCATAAGATCTTTCTCGACTTCGAACCCGGAATACTGGGCGGTGAAGGTACGTGAGAATTTAGCTCGATGCGACCGGTTTATGCAAGCTGGTCTGCGGTAGCTTTTAATCGCGCGGGCGCCCTCGCCCGCGTTGCACGCGCAAAAAGTCGCCTTTTGTCGTGGCTAAAAGAAACGTAGTTCTGCCACACAGCCAATCAGATGCTAAAATCTCGCCCCGAGCTTCCCCAACTCAGTTCGTAGTTGCCCGTTGATGCTCGTTGTTGCGAACGACCATTGACGAACGACGAGATCCCCATGATCAGTCGCAGAAAATTCTTGCGGAATAGCGCGATTAGCGCTGGCGTATTTTCGTTCACGCGGGACCTAGCGGCCGTCCCTGCCGCCGATTCCGACATTGACTCACGCATCGAGATCCTGCTGGAGCAGCCTTTGGGGACGATCTCGCCCAACATTTACGGTCATTTCGCCGAACTCTCGGCGGCGTGATTTATGACGGAATCTGGGTGGGCCGCAATTCGAAGGTGCCGAATGTGGATGGCATCCGCAAAGACCTCGTCGACCATATGCGCAAAATCAAGGCTCCGGTGGTCCGCTATCCCGGCGGCTGCTTCGCTGACAGCTACGACTGGCGCGACGGAATTGGCCCAGTCGATAAGCGTCCGCGGAGAAGTAATTTCTGGAGCGATATCGAATCGCCATCCTCTCCCTCCAGCCACAAATATGAACCCAATGAGTTTGGCACCAACGAGTTCATCCACTTCTGCAAATTGCTCGGCAGCCAGCCGTATCTGGCGGCGAATGTTCGCAGTCTTCCGGCCGAGGAATTTTATCGCTGGGTGGAATACTGCAACGCGCCATCGGGAAGCACGACACTGGCCGAAACCCGCGGCGCAGCCGGATACTCCGAACCATTTCATGTCCGCTTCTGGGGTGTAGGCAATGAATCGTGGGGATGCGGCGGCAACTTTACCCCACAAGATTACGCAGTCGAGTTTCGCCGGTTCACAACCTGGGTGCCGCGCTTCGGCGAGGAACTGGCGTTCATCGCTTCCGGGCCGAACGACGACAACTGGGAGTGGACCCGAGGCTTTCTGGAGGAGATCGTCCGAAAAAGCCCGCGGCAGTTAAGAGAGATGTACGGGCTCGCCCTTCATTACTACACCTGGAATCTGAGCCGCGGCCGCACGCGAGACTGGAACGAGGGAAAGGGCGACGCCTTGAAATTTGACCTCGTCGACTGGTACGAACTGCTGCGCGATGCCGAGGTCATGGACTCGCTCATCAAGGGCCATTGGCAGATCATGGGCGAGTTCGATCATGAACACCATGTCAAACTGGTGATCGACGAGTGGGGCCCCTGGTACCGTCCGGGCAGCGAAGCAACTCCTGGAGATATTCTGGAGCAAATGCCCACGTTGCGCGATGCCGTATTCAGCGCCATGACCCTCGACATCTTCCACCAGCATCCCGAAAAGATCGCCATGGCCAACTGCGCCCAACTGATCAATTGCCTGAACAGTCTCTACTTGGCGCATGAGGATAAATTCTGCATAACGCCAGTGGGCCACGTTTTTGATATGTATTCCGCACACCAGGGAGGGCAGTCATTGCGAACCATCTTTTCCACCCCAAAAATCAACTACGAACGTGATGGGAGACCAGCTTCGTTCTGGGGGTTGAAAGGTTCGGCGTCGGTACGGGATAAGGCTCTCGTGTTGACGGTCGTGAACCCAAGCGTGAGCGAACCGCGAGTTGCAGCAATCAACGTTCGTGGAGCGACTATCAGCTCAGGGACGGTCACAGTACTTACTCACTCCGACATCCACGCTCATAATTCATTCGAAGAGCGGGATGCGGTCCGCCCGCAGACTCAGCCTTTGGAAATGAGCGGCGGCACGGTCACTGACAGTTTTCGGCCCGCTTCTGTCACCAAGATAGTGCTGAACCTGTAGCGGTTACCTCATCGCCTCATTACTATCGACCACACTCCGCATTACACTTTCTGCACCTTCGGCCTGGAGAAAGTACAAGGTACGATCAACCTTCCAAAAACAGGAGGGCATCGTGCATCGTCGCTTCGCAATTGTGACTCCATTGGTTTTTCTGATCAGCGTCCTCTCGATCGGCTGTTCGAGTAAGCCCACCGACCAGAACCTGGATGAAAGTGCCCCGCGTACCTCATCCAGCCTGTTTGGCAAGAGCGAAGTGACGCTGCCGGCAGGTACGGTCATCACAGTCAGACTTGGAAAAGCAGTCGGCTCCAAGCTGAGCAACTCCGGAGACCCATTCAGCGCGAGTGTCGCAACACCGGTAGAAGTGGACGGCAAAGTGGTCGTGCCAACCGGCGCTGAGGCTTCCGGTAAAGTTGTCGAGGCCGTGTCGCAGGGACATTTCAAGGGCGCCGCAGTGCTGAAATTGGCCTTGAATTCGGTCACCATCAACGGCGACCCATATGACGTGAAGACCAGCGCAGTCAGCCGATATCAGAAGGGTAAAGGCAAGCGCACCGCAGCCATGATTGGCGGCGGAGCCGGCGGTGGAGCGCTCCTAGGCGGTCTAATGGGCGGCGGCAAAGGCGCACTCATCGGCGCAGCTGTTGGAGCTGGCGCTGGAACTGCGGGCGCTGCTTATACTGGCAACAAGGAAATCGTGCTGCCCGCCGAGTCCGCTCTCAGCTTCAAGCTCTCCGAGCCTCTTACTGTGAAGATGTAGAACGGTCTGTGAAGATGTAGAACGGTCGTTGACCGACAAGCCGTCCTTTACGGGTGGCTTGTCGTTTGTGAAGGCGGTTTCGCGCCGACCTGATCACGCTGCGATGAAAGTATTACCGCGCAACTCTCCCGGAGCAATCTCATCGACATAGCACCATACCCAACTTTCACCAGGCTCAATGGAACGCATGAGCGGATGTTGCATGGAATGGAAGTGCTTCGTCGCGTGCTTGTTCTTTGAAGAATCGCAGCAGCCAATGTGGCCACACTCAAGGCACATCCGCAAATGCACCCAGCGATCTCCGGTCTTGATGCAGTCTTCGCAGACGTGCTTCGTTGTGCTCGTAATTTTGATTTGATCGAGATGTGTACAGTCGGCTGCGATAGGTCCCCCTTCTCAGATTCCAGCAGTGATCATCAGGGCAGCGAAATCGCCGAGATGCGTCTATTGTTTCACACTCTCGAGCAACTTCTTCTCCGCATCCGTGGGCGGCTCGAATCTTCCCGCAAGGTACTTTGCCAGAAATTCCTCTGAAGCCGCGTTGAAAGCCATACGGTTTTCCGGTCGCGCGAAGCCGTGCCCTTCATCAGGAAACACATAGTATTCGACCGGCTTATTATTCTTGCGCATACCTGCCACAATCTGGTCGCTTTCGGCCTTGTTGACTCGCGGGTCGTTCGCTCCCTGTCCGATGAGCAACGGAGCCTTGATCTGATCGGCCTTAAACAAAGGAGACTGGGTCTTCAGGAAAGCTTCGTCATTGCCCATGCGCTTGTGAAAGATGGCCAGCAGAGTTGACCAGTAAGGAGGAATGGTTTTGAGCAGAGTGTTTAAGTTGGAAGGACCCACTATGTCCACCCCGCAGGCAAATGCATCCGGAGAGAATGCAATCCCGGCGAGCGTGGCGTACCCGCCGTAACTGCCGCCCATGATGCAGATCTTTTTCGGATCGGCAACCCCCTGCTGCACGGCCCAGTCGTTGCCATCCAGGAGATCAGTGTGCATGGCACCTGCCCATTGGCGATCGCCGGCATTCAGATATTGTTTGCCGTAACCAGTGGAGGCGCGAAAATTTGGCTGCAGTACGGCATAGCCGCGGTTTGCCAACCACTGCGCATAGGGATCATAACCCCACAAATCGCGTCCCCAAGGGCCGCCGTGCGGGAACACGACCATGGGCAGGCTCTTTGGATCCGCTCCGGCGGGAGTAGTGAGATAGCCATAAATCGTCATGCCATCGCGCGCCTTGTACTCGATCGGCTTGACCTTGGCAAGTTTGTATTTTTCCAGTGCGGGCCGATTGCTGAACAACATCGTGGCCTGCTTCGTTCCGCGATCGTAGAGGTAGTAATACACGGGAGAGTCGTCGCCTTCGAAGGTGACGATCCATTGATCGTCCTTAAGATCGCGGCTTACATCGCTGATGTCGGCATCCCGGATCTTATGCAGTGCGTCGAAGTCAGCCTGAATGTCCTTATCCACAATCTGAATATCACGGCGTTCGCGCAGGAATACGACAGCTTGAAGGTTGTTAGTCCTGGGTTGAGTTATGGCAGATGCGACATCGAACTGCGGGTCCTCGGCAACAACTGTGCGCTTGCCCGATGCCACATCGACAGAGACCAGGCGCGCGGCATTGGCATCGAGCGACGTGATTACCCAAAGAGCCTTGTTGTCCGGTGCGAAGCTAAAAACATTACCAAGCGTTTCCTCAGGTCCCCATTTCATCAGTCCGCGCCAGGCTGACTTTGCGTCGTCGCGCACACGGATGAGGGTGCCGCCATCGGGGGTGGTTACCTGCGCGGCTCGCACCTGGAGATCGTGATCTGCTTGCCAGCCAGCAACGTCGCCGGGATTTTGCGTATCGAGCGCCAATTCTCCCGACTTTAGATTCACCTGATAAACATCGAACACCTTCGGATCGCGCTTGTTCAGCTGGATCAGCAGAGTGTCGGGATGATCCGGTTCCAAGGCCACAACATCGGCGCGTACTTTCTCAAACGGGGTGAGATCTTTGGTTTGCTTACTGGCAACATTGGTCTGGTAAATGCGCCAGTTCTCGTCTCCATTCTGATCCTGGGCGTAAAGGATGTTCCTGGAATCGTATTGCCAGAAAGCAATACGGATGCCGCGCTTGCGGTCATTAGTAATTACGCGATCGTCGGTTTTTCCCAGAGTACGTACCCAGACATTCAAGACGCCTTGGTCAGGCGCCAGGTACTCAAGCATAGTGCCGTCAGGAGAAATCTGAGGGGAACTGCGCTCGGGATTACCGAAGAGCACGGAGCGCGGGATCAATGGGGCCTGTGCGAGCGTGAATGAGGAAGAGGCAAATAGCAAAAAGACAAGCAGGCGCAACGGCTGAGGACGACGCATAGAGCCACCTCCGATGGAGAAGACATTTTATTCACGAGTAATACAATCGGCAACGCCGGTGAGCCCGGTGAGCAGCGGTGAGCCCAGTGAACCCAGTGAGCCGACTTTCATTGACTTGCCTTCTCCCCCCCGCCTAACATTTCGCATTCCATGATCGGCGAAACCATCTCGCACTATCGGATTGTCGACAAGTTGGGTGGCGGCGGCATGGGGGTCGTTACAAGGCCGAGGACATACGCCTGGGCCGCTTCGTGGCCTTGAAATTCTTGCCAGACGAGGTAGCTGAGGATCATCAGAGCGTCGAGCGTTTCCGCCGCGAAGCTCGCGCTGCCTCGGCCCTGAACCATCCCAACATTTGCACGATTTACGAAATTGATGAAATCCAGGGGTCGCACCTTTATCGCCATGGAACTGCTCGAAGGACAGACTTTGAAGCAGCTGATTATGGGGAAGCCGCTGGAGATCGAAACAGGGCTCGAGCTGGGGATTCAGATCGCGGATGCTCTCGACGCGGCCCATTCCAAGGGTATTGTGCATCGTGACATCAAGCCGGCGAACATTTTCGTTACTGGCCGAAGACAGGCCAAGATACTGGATTTCGGTCTGGCAAAGCTTGCTCTCAAATCAAGCATGTCTGCAGGCCCGTCGCAACCGACTCTCCCACTAGAGGATCATCTGACCAGTCCTGGCACCGCGGTAGGAACGGTGGCTTACATGAGCCCCGAGCAGGTCAACGATCTCAAAAGGCTGAAGCGCGATACGGAGAGCGGCCACATCTCAACGCGTGTATCCGCAACTACCCCTGTGCAGTCGCCGAACAGGTGACGCTTGATAACGGCGATCGGGGCCGCGGCGGCCTTGATCCTCTGCTGGTTCGTGGGATGGCTGCTATGGAGCGCCACCGACAATCGAATCCGG
>Ga0075435_100003184_pt1 | contig 11107 bp, 12 predicted proteins | sample RhiMethybrSRZTD4_FD_75302 | JGI IMG/M metagenome (GOLD analysis project Ga0075435, IMG submission 75302) | Populus rhizosphere microbial communities from Tennessee, USA - Rhizosphere MetaG P. TD hybrid SRZTD4 | ecosystem: Host-associated > Plants > Roots > Rhizosphere > Soil | place: USA... | reverse complement strand
GCACGCTAAGACCACTCCGCGATGCTGCGATCCGTCGAGACGGTTGACGGAACCCCTGATGTTCTGGGTTCAACCGGTCGGTTGAACGCCACGATATGTGGCATCAAGCCCTTGTGACTGACCGCCAGGCTCGTCGATGAGGTTCAAGCACTGCAACGTGATCGCGCCGCAGAATGCGGCAATCAGAAAGACGAAATTCAGCCCTTGGATACTCAGAACGTGAAAACCCATCGACTGGAGGGGTCCTGTCCATGACACGATCACCTCGAAGTGCTGTTGTATGAAAAAGTCCGCCAACCATCCCCCGGCTATCGGCGCGATGGCGCCCGCCAGCCCAGCCACGATGTCGACCACGCCTGCATAGATGTGCGCGTGTGTGGAGGGCGACAATTTCAGCGTGACGTTCGCCACCGCCAAACGCATCCCGGACATGGCCATTCCGGTCGCCACTTGAATGGCCGCTAGTAGCGGAAGGGTGAAGACATGGGGTTCCGGCAAACGGAGGAAGAGCCACCCGGCGTTCGCCCAACGAATGAACGGTATGCATGCCGCCATGACAACACGACTGGAATAGCGATCGGCCAAGCGCCCCCACCGTCCGGCGAAGCACACCTGAGTCAATTGGCTGAGTGCGGTAAAGGACATGGTCGTCCCAAGGGACAGATGCAACTGCCCCAGCATGTAGACGATGAAAAAGGGCGTCGCCAAGTGGTTTACGAAACTCCAGCTACTGACGAAAATGAGTACCGGGCGGAACCGACGATCTTTGAACGGCAGCGTCAAAAGGCTTCCGAGACCTCGCCCCTCGGGATCCGCCGCGAGCGGTGAATCAGGCAGAGAGGCGATTGCCGCAATGCCGAGCAGTCCAAGGGCTAACCCGAAAGCGAAAAAGACTCCGTAGGCCATCCAAGGGCGAGACGACGGCATATGCGTTTGCCAGAGGTCAACCCCGAACCCACTCGCAAGCGTCAAGATCAGGCCGGTCAATGTTCCCCATGCGATGCGCTTTGAAAAGAGCCGGCCCAGGGCGTCCGCGGAACAACGGCCTTAAGCAAAGAATTCCAAGCCGGCCCCGGCGCGGACGTGATCAACGCATAGATCAAGAACCAAGCGAACAAAAACGTCAAACGGGGCGGCGTCGAGCGAAGCGAAGCGACCACAATAGGGAGCAATGCCAATCGCCCGAGGCCGGCGCAGACCATGACGATTCGCTTGCGGTGGGACACTTTTTGTAGGAGAAACAGCCCAACCAGTTGCATCGGTTGGCCGATGAGCACCATAGCGGTGAACAAACCGACTTGCTCGTTGTCGGCACCGAGCGTGAGAGCAAAAGCAGCAAGAAATGATCCCGTCAACAAAGTAGTCATGCCCGTCGAGCAGACGGCATCGGCGACGAAAAGGCGTGTAAGCCGCGCCGGTGTTCGGGACGCAGCGGTTAAGTCAGCCAACAGCGGCGATTATAGATTATGGAGTGAATGGTATTACGAGCTGATAGACCTCCATTCGCAGGGAGGTAGAGGACGACCGTCGTCGCCACCAACGCCCTAGATGTACCGAGACCCTGACATCATTTGTCCGTTCGCTGGGCGCCATAATGACGGGATCATTTCTGAGAGGAGGCCGACGTGACCACAAACGCCATAACGAGCGGTTCGGGCGAGGCACAAGCGAAGCGACTCGAGCGCGTCTATGAAGAAGTCGCAAAGCTCTTACAAGAGCCCGGCGTCGCCCCGCGTCTTCGGACTCGACCGGGCCGGACCGAATGGTCGGCGATGCAGACACTCGGGCACATGACCGAGATGATCCCGTACTGGTTGAACCACTGTCGGACCCTAATCGCCGCAGCGGGGCCGCCGCCCGCGTTCGGGCGCACCCCCGGGTCGCCGGAGCGATTGGCGGGGGTTGTCCACGGTGCGAGCGTCGACCCGGACGCCCTTGTGCGCCAGCTACACGAGGCAGTTCGAGCGGCAGCGAGCGAGATCAGGCAGCTCTCCACCACCGACCGCGGCAAACGAGGGATCTCCTCCGAGCGAGGCGAGATGACTGTGGCCCAGGTGATCGAGTCGTTCATTGTTGACCACGCCGAAGAGCACCTGGCCCAGGCACAGAATGCGCTGCGGAGGTAAGAGTCCTCTCGGGAATACGGGGCGACGGTATTCCGGCTCCGCCCGCGGGGACCACGTCTTCGTCGAGCCGCCGGTGTACGGCGAAGTCGGCGGCGGGCTCCGCATGGCAGGCCTCCTGGACGCTGAACAGTGGGTGGCCGACGAACTCGAGAGGTGGGCGGACCAGGCAGGCGAGGAAGCACACCGTCACGGTTCGGACGGCGGTGGAGGCTAAGGGATTCGTCTTATGTCGTATCGCGTGATACTTCCGATGGGCATCTCGCAGCGGGACGATCGCTTCGGTGCAGGCGTGTCGGCTCGCGCGCGCGCCATCGCCGTGCTACCCTCCCGACTGCTGATGATTGCCGCGATCGTCGGAAGCTCCGCGCTGACCGCCGGGAACATCAAGCCGATTCCCACTCGTGCCGAGGAAGTGGCTGATTTTCTGAAAGCGCGATTGCGAACTTTCTCGCAAATTCAGTCATGGACGAAAACACGGTCGTCGACCGTCGTGCACTACACGCCATGGATAGTCGACTGGCTCCGAGTGGTCCGTCCATCTTGGAGCCGTCGGTCGTCATCAGCGCCCCAGGTCCAGGATTAGGCAACGGACAAGGGTAGCCGATCCGACCGTCCTTTCCGGTTGCTGTTCTGTGCAGGGTGGATTTGGCTGTTCTGCCTGTATCTGGTCATCGTGATTCCGTTCAACCGGCTACTCCCTGTCCTGGATCGCTGGCCGGTGGCGATCGTGCTGGTCGTCGGTTCATTCATCGCGATCGTCACGCTGCTGGCTCGATTGGACCGCCGGGCCCCGGGGACCGTGCTGAGCGTCGCCCTCTGCTCGGCGACTTTGTTGATCTGTCTCGTTGGTGTCGACGTCGCCTCCTCGGCGTACTTCAATGTATCGGCCCGTTTTCGGGAGCCCGTGGCGGACCGAAACGTGGACGAGGTGCTGTGGACCGGAGAATTGATGCCGTACACGTACCATCCGACTGACGCCAACTTTTACCTCTATAAACCGCGGCAGGAGCGGGCTGGGTTCACCTACGGCGAGCTCTACTATTTCGGATTGCTTCGTCATCCAATCCTACGGGACTCCGTCCTCCGCTTGACGGAGTTCCGCCTCTCGATTGACCGATACGGGTTTCGAAACACAGCCCCCCCGGAACGGTCGCGGGTGTTCACCCTCGGGGATTCCTTCTCCTTCGGCTTTCATATGACCCAGGAGTCGATCTTTCAGGCACATCTCGCCCGGCGTCTAGGGGAGCCGGTCTACAACATGGGGGTGTCTGGCACATCACCCTTCCAGCAACTGCTGCTGTTGGAACACGTGCTGACCGCACACCCGAGATCCTTCCGTCCGCAGCGGATCTTGTGGCTGCTGTTCGAAGGCAACGACCTCGAGGACGACTACGCCCCCCGTCGGATCGCTGGTCAAGAGGTAGGGGCGCTTGGACGCGCGCTCAACGGAACCGTGGTCGCGACGCCGTTCAATCTCCCGGCGCTAATCCGGGATGAGTCCTTGCTGCAGCGGCTCATCGCAGGTCGACTGATGCTGGGTCGACCCGGCACGAAACAACAGCAAGCTGACCCCTACGTGCTGGACGGGGAACGCCTCGTTGATCCGCTCTACCGTTCGACTCGGTTCGGTTACAAACTGTTTCGGAAAACTTACGTCGCACGGGCTGCCGAGCCAGAATCCTACGTCCGGAATCATCCGAATCGACCGCGGCTGGACGAGACATTTCGACGGATGCAAGCCCTCGCGGCACAGCATCGCTTTGCCGTGACACTGGTGATCGTGCCGTCGGACGCCCGGCAGTATCGTCACGCGTTCGAAGACATGCCTCCGATCTCCCAGGAGCCTCACTTTATCAACTATCTGAAGCGCCTCTCCGGGGAGGTTGGGTTTCCGGTCGTGGATCTCAACCAGCTGATGGCGCCATACGTCGGGAACGAGCTCCTTTTCCATCGAGACGGCACCCACTGGAACGAGCGCGGACACGAAGTTGTCGCCGAACTCCTGTGGCGCTCCGCATTCCGTTGATCGTCTGAGCATCCTAGCTCGCCCGCCCGCCGTCGAGTCGGCGGGCGATGAGATCCACCATCTCGCCGACGTTCTTGAGGGCCGCCACTTCCCCCGTGTTGAAGCGGACTCCGAAAGCGGCCTCTGCGGCAACGAGAAGCTGGATGTGCATGAGCGAGTCCCAGCCCTCCACGTCATGCGCCGTCGTCGTCGGCGTGACGGTCAATCCGGGGTCGTCGAAGACGTCCTGGAATACGCGGGTCAGTCCGATCCAGATTTGGTTCTTGTCCGCCATGAGCTTTCTTTAGTAGTCCTTGACGAGCTGAATCGGAGTGTCGAATGGCTCGAAGCGAGCAATGTCGAGGGACCAGCGGGTGGTGCCATCGGCCGATTGCTCCACGAGCGTGAACCCGAGTCCCGCATAGTGCTCTCGGACAAGGGCGTTCTTGGCCGTGGGACGGTAGAGGCCCTCGATGGAGGCGAGGCCCCACGCGCGGGCGCGGTCCGCGAGATGGTTGCAGACGAGCTGCTCCACGCCGCGGCTGAGAACACGGCAGCTCATCAGCCATTCGTCGATGACGAGCCGGGTGTCCTCGCGGACCCCGCAGACGACACTGATGAGACCGTTGTCCCCGAAGCGGTCGGCCAGCCGCACGTAGACGCAGACCCTGCCGAGATCCTGCATGCGGGCTTCGACCTCCGAACGGGTCAGCCGCAGTGTCGTGAGGTTGAACTGGTTGCTCTTGTTCACGAGCTGCGTGATGCGATCCAGGTAGCGGTCCTCGAACGGCGCCAGCACCGCCTTCTGCTCTAGCGTGCCGAGGTAGGCACGATAGTCGCCGACCGACTGGCGGAGTGCCTCCCGCCGCACGTTTTGCTCGTACTGTTGGCTCCGCTGCTGGTCCTCCCCGCTGAGGGTCGTGATTTCGAAGAGCCCGGCCTCGTCGAGCAGCCGCGGGTAGTCGGCCGGGTCCGTGGTCAACTCCACTACCGCAACCTCTGGCAGGGCCTGGCGAACCTGATCGCGCTCGACGGGGTTGTCGTCGACGAAGACCAGCGAGTTCAATCCGATGTTCAGCTCCGCCGCGATGGCACGTAGGTTGAGGGGTTTGGGCTCCCAGTTGGCCTTGAAAGCAACGAAGTCCTCCCGCTTGAGCACCATCTCGGGTCGATTCGCGAACACGCTGAGCGCGTTGTTCTCGTCGTTCTTGCTGGCCACCGCCAGGAGCACGCCGCGCTGCTTCAGCCGGAAAAGATATTCCTGAAACGTCTTGAATGCTTCGCCCACGGGGTCGCCCTCGCCGATGACGATGCCTTCGTAGCCGTCGTCACCGACGACCCCACCCCACAGCGTGTTGTCGAGGTCAACGACGAGGCACTTGCCGGTCACGCCGAAGAGGGCGCCAACGATGCGCGCGACGCTCCGGACGAACGGCACCAGGCACTCGAAGGAGACGGGCTGCTTGGCGTGATACCAGTACCGCTCGTCGAACCACCGGAAGAGCCCGTGGCGGGCGGCCAGCGCGTCCACGTCGTTGAGGTGCAGGTACGGGGGCAGGCGGTCGCCGAGGGCGACGTTGAGCCGCCGCAGGAAGTTGTTGCGATCCCAGGGGAGCCTGGTGCCAGCCGTCCCCATTGGCCGCGTGGGCAACGGGTGGAAGTTGTTGAGCACGACCTCACAGCCGGCACGCTCGTGCAAGCGCTTACAGAGGTCAACCCAGTACCCGCACACCTCGTCCACGATCTGCTGCACGCGAGCGAGGTCGTCCCCCGGTTCCGGCCACGTCGGGATGTTTGCCGGAGTCACGAGCAGGACGGCCACGTCCAACGGCGAGGCCAGCAACGGGCTGTCGGGATCCAGGATCTCCTGCGCGAAGGCGTTGTACTGCCCGCGTCGGATCTCGCAGCCGAGCCCGGTGGCCTCGATAGCCAGGGCCAGGGGTCCTTCGAGGGTTTCGGTTGTGGCGCCGCCGAGGAGGGCAAGCCTCACCGTGCGCGGCGCGGGCGGCCGCGGCGCAGTCTTTGCGAGCCGATCCCGCTGGCGCACGAGGGCAAGGAATTGCGCGTGGTCGCTGACTGTCTTCGACTCGTCGAGCAGCTGGGACCAGGCTTCGGAGTAACGACCGTGCTGAACGAGCACGCTGAGTGACGTCATGGTGTTCGAGTCTCCATCGTTAGCGCTGAAGCGGCGACCGGCACATCGCAGCCGCTGATCTCGGACGGCGCCGCCGAGATCAGCCAGAAGATGGTGTGGGCGACGGAGAGCGTCGGGATCCACCTGCCGTTAGAGGCAGCCTTCACGATCTGGTCGACCAGAAGCGGCGCGAGGTCGTTGAGCAGATCGGTGCGCATCGGACCAGGCGAGACGGTGTTGACGATCAGCCCACGTTCGGTGTACTCGCCCGTGAGGCATCGCGCATACGCGGCGAGTGCCGTCTTTGCCATCATGTAGGCGGCGAAGCCCCGGGGCGCGCTTCCGTGCAGGACGCTGGATAGCGCGAAGACAACGCGACCCCCGCCGCCCCGAGTCATGCGCCGGAGCAGCGCCTGCGTGAGCACCACTGCCGGCTTCACGCCGCCGACGAGCTGCCGTTCGTAGTCATCCCAGGCAAGTTGGTGCAGGGGCCGGACATCGAGCCGCGGCGCAGCCAGGTGAACGAGGGCGTCCGGGCGGCAGTCGTCCCGGAGTCCGGCCACGAGCTGCTGAACCGTGTCGGCATCCGTGAGATCGCACGCCTCCAGCTGTAGCCAGCCGGGGCCGGTCGCGAGTTCGCTGGTCAGCCGACCGGCCTCTGCAGCATTCCGACGGTAGATGCCGACGACGTTCCAGCCGGCGCTACGAGCGACACGGGCAAGCTCTCGTCCCACCCCTCCGGTCACGCCAGAGATCAGTACCGAACGAGCCACCGTGGTCACCGCGACATCAGGACCAGAGCGGAGCCGCGCAGCCTGGTCTCCCCCGCGCACGTGATCGACAGGCGGATCGCCACAGTCCGTTGCTCCAGGTGCACGCTCTCCACATGCCCCTGCACCGTGACCGTATCGCCGGGAAAGGTCGGCGCGACGAAGTCCAGTCGAAGGCTGAGCAGCAGACTCCGTCGTCCAGGCAATTCCATACCAATGAGGCGCGAGACGAGAGCGCCGAGAAGAACGCCGTGGGCGAAGCGGTCCCGGAAGCCGAACGCGCGGCCATACGCGGGGTCGCAGTGCAGCGGGTTGCGGTCCCCGCTCAGGGCGGCAAACGCGTCGAGCTCAGCCTCCGTGATGGTGTGCTCGAAGCTCGCTGCCGTCCCGGCTTTCAGCTGCTCCAGCGTCCAGTCGCGAATCGACGTCATCGCCGTGCCACCCCGGTGTGGCCCCGCACGAAGTCGATTACGCGACGGCTCACGCGCAGGGCTCCGGGCAACGTTGCGTGGCCCGCGTCGTAGAACTCGTCGGGGTCGAGCATCATCCTGAGGTCGAGGAATGGGGTGTCCCCCAGGGACTCTCGCACCAGCGCTTCGTAGCGCTCGTAGCGGCCGGGCCCGTAGCTCTCGCGGTTCCAGACACTCTCCGGGAGGTTGACGACGTATAGACGCATGCCGTGCCGCCGGGTGAATGCGAGCAGGCGACCGAACTCTTGATGGATCACCTCCGCGTCGGTATCCGGCTCCCACCGATGCGCAGCGAACCAGAACGAGGTGGGCTGGTCGATCCGCGCCCGAATCGCCTCGCGCGGCACACGCGCCAACAGGTGGTACTTGTACGGCGAGCCGTACATCTGGAGCCATCCGATGAGCCAGGAAGGCAGTCCATCCTTGGGGAGGTTATCCCGGATGACGCTTGCCGCCGCCGACAGGTAGCGGCTCGGCTGCTTGAAGAGTAGAAAACGACCTCGGGCCGCCAGAGCCTCGGACACGCGCTTGGAAACCAGACGCGGCCCGTCGGGTCCGAGCTCGACCCGGAAATGCGGGCTATACCGGTCGATGGCTGCGATGAGCGGCGACTGGTCGCGGGGGATGTTGGCCACGAACCGGAACGTGACCCCAAGGACGAGCACGGCAGGCACCGCCGATGGTCCGTAATCGCGCTCTACATACTCGAGTGAGAGCAACAGATCCTGGAACGTTCCCCGGCTCTGACCCCCCTGAAAGGTCTCCAGGCCTGGGAAGCTCTCGTCGAAGAGCTCGTAGAGCAAGGCCTCGCGGGCCTCGGAGGGCCCGGCGATCAAGATACGGCTCGGCCCGCGGCCGACCCAAAGGCTGGGCAGAAGCACGCGCAGCCAGTCCTCGTTCTGCCATGGATAGGAGCCGTATCGCATCTCCACGGTTCGCGAGAGACCGAGCGCGGCGACAGTCACACCGCCGTACACCAGCAGCACCGCGAGCACGGCGCCTACCACGGCGCGGAGCTTTCTAGAATCCCGTGTAAACAAAGTCCACCGTGGGCACTGAGAACATCAGAAGGCACAAGACGAGCGCGGCGAGGGCCGCCAGCTTCATGACCACGCGCCAGCGCGCCGTCATGAGCCGCCCACCAGCCGGGCGAAGATGGCAAGCACCGCCTCGGGTCGCAGCCGGAAAAAGATCAGAGAGAAGGCCACGGCGTGAAACGTGACAAGGACGCCGGCAGCCTGGATCGGCCACCAGGCTCGCCATTCCCGCAGCCGTTGTCGGCCCAGAAGCCGCATCAGCAGTGCATCCCAGGTCCGGAACACGACGAAGTAGAGCCCGTGGATCAAGCCAAAGAGGAGGAAGCTCACGGTCGTTCCGTGCCAGAGCCCGGAAACCAACATGGTGAGAAGGATGGCGAGGTTGGCGGCAAGCAGCGGCCGAGGGCCCAGCCAGCGAGTGCCGAGGGCCCACTTGTACGCCGGCGAGAAGATGTAGGTCGTCAGCCACGCCGTGAGCGAGCGATGGAAGCGGAGCCAGAAGTCAGAGATGTTGCGCGCCAGGAACGGCTTGTCGAAGTTCTCTGGAGGCCGGAGGCCAAGGAGGGCGGAGAGGCCGATCATCACGTCGCAGTAGCCGGCAAAGTTCAAATACAGGAAGAAGTAGAAGCCGTATATGTTGACCAGGAGACCACGCCACGACATGGTCAGGACGTCGGCGTTCTCGGGGAGATAGTAGGCAAACCAGGGCGCCACCAGATACACCTTGACGAACCCCACCGCCATGCGCAGGAGCGCGTCGAGGTGGCTCTCGAAGGTGGTAGGCACCGGTCGCTCCCGGCCCTCCAGCTGCGCCGAGAAGTCCTGGTACCGTTCGATCGGACCCATCATGAACGTCGTGAAGTTGAGAGTGTAGTCCAAGTACGTGAGGAGCCTAAGGTCGCCGAGCGTACCACACCGCGCCTCGATCATCACGTGCACGACCTTGAAGAATAGGAAGCTGAGGCCCACCGTGGCGAGGGTCGTCGTCAGGAGCGAATCCGACACGAACCAGTGCAGGAAGTCGTACTTCCGCATGTAGACGAACAGGGCAACGTACGCGGATAGGCCGAGCCAGAACGCCCGGGCCGGCCGGCGCAGGATCGCGAGCGTCAGCGCGTAGCCGAGCGCGGCGAAGAGCACGGTCGACAACGCGCCCTGGGGTCCGAGGAGCAGGCCCCACAGGAACACGACGTTGGCGCCGAGGAAAACGACCTTGCGGACCGGCCCCTCGAGGGCCGCCATGACGATCGCGGTCACCGCCGCCAATGCGAGCAAAGAAGGCGACATGAGCGACAACGTCATCTCGGTCCTCCAGAGGCGGCCCACCCACTCAGCGCCACGGCGGCCCATTTCCGGAAAAGCCGCGGTGACGACGTCGGGCCGGTTGAGCTGGATGAAGTTGCCGCTGTGCTCGGCAACGACGTGTTGCGCTCTCGGCGAGAGGAGGGCGAGTTTGGCCTGTGACTCAGCACCGACCTATCGAGGCCGGCCGTCAGACGACAAGTAGTACGGCGGGCAGGGGACCGGCCGTCTGCAGCTCGGGCCGCCGCGAGGAGGTCGAGGGACTCGCGGTTGCCCCCGCCCTCGTACTGCTCTTCGTGTAAAGCGTCGACCAAGTCAGCCCCCGCACACGCTCCGGGTGTCGGGCGGCGTAGAGTCGAACCGCCAGCCCGCCGAACGAGTGGCCGACGATAACATATTCAAATCTCTACTGCGGTTGGATCACGATTGGGACAACAGGCTCTATAGTCGGACCGATAGGTACTCCTGTCTATCAGGAGATTACCCGAGCTACGAGGCCGTGCGAGAGTAAGCGCCCATTCGTTAGGCACGAAGCTTCAGAACTGCCACTTCGAATATGAGCAGGTCAACTCCGTTCACGCGCGTATCGGGTCACGGTAGTCGATGACGGTATTGCGAAGGACAAGGACCCGCTATCGGACCATCGGTCCACTCAGATCGGACGTTTGGGCCATCGGGTCTTTCATGGAGTGCGAGCGGGCCATCCGACTGCGTCTGGCGGGGATCCCTCTGGACCGACGCGCTGTTCTGGCAGAAAATCCCGTGACACGCGTCCGCGCTGTGCCCGGGGGCGGGAGCGGCGGCCGGGGGGCCGCCTAGCGCAAGCTTACCTTCGACCAGCGCCTGGGCCTGGGAGCTCAGCGATCGCGGCCTGGTGCGCACGGGCTTCAAGGCGGAGCTCGTGCTGTTCGACGAGCAGCGGGTGAGGCCAGCGATGCCAAAGGTGGAGACGCGCCGCGAGCTCGTGAGGAGACGGAGATGAATGGCGTGTACGACGGACTCACCGTGGTCGAGCTGGCCGATCGCCGCAACCAGTGGGCGGGCAAGCTCCTGGCCGACGGCGGCGCGCGCGTGATCCAGATCGAGCCTCCAGCGGGAGGCCCGGGGCGCTGGTGCGGCCCCTTCGTCGACGACAGGGTCGATCCCGACCGCTGTCTCGACTACTGGTGGTACAACACCGGCAAGCAGAGCGTGGCTCTCGACGTCGGTCGCCCGCCGGCTCAGGATCTGCTGCGCCGCCTGCTGGCCGGCGCCGATGTCTTC
>Ga0075435_100003183_pt1 | contig 11107 bp, 10 predicted proteins | sample RhiMethybrSRZTD4_FD_75302 | JGI IMG/M metagenome (GOLD analysis project Ga0075435, IMG submission 75302) | Populus rhizosphere microbial communities from Tennessee, USA - Rhizosphere MetaG P. TD hybrid SRZTD4 | ecosystem: Host-associated > Plants > Roots > Rhizosphere > Soil | place: USA... | reverse complement strand
TACCGGCTGGCGTCGGAGGCGCGGGCCGCCGGCCTCACCGTGCTCGTGACCACGACCACCCACATGGGCGCGCTGGACGACGAGGTCACGGGGCCGGTGGTCGTCGACGAGGAGAGCGCCGACATGCTGGTGGCCCTCGGGGAGGCCCTGGCGCGCGAGGGCCGGGCCACCCTGCTCGGGCGCCGCGTGCGTCCGGACAAGCTGGAAGGGATTGCGCCCGCGCGCGTGGACATGCTCGCTCCCCTGGCCGATCTCGTGCTCGTGGAGGCGGACGGCGCGCGCGGCCGCTCCCTGAAGCTGCCCGCGTCCCACGAGCCCGTCATCCCCGCCTCCACGAGCCTCGTGGTGGTGGTGTGCGCCCTGGACGCGCTGGGGCAGCCGCTCGACGAGGAGCGCGTGCATCGCGTCGAGCTCGTGCGCGCGGCGACCGGGGTCGAGGCGGGGGAAGCCGTGGACGAGGACTGCGTGGCCACCGCCCTCCGGCATCAGGACGGCTATCCGTCGCGCATCCCCGCGCACGCCCGCGCGGGCGTCTTCCTGAACAAGGCGGAGGACGACGCGACCCTGGCCGCGGGGGCGCGCCTGGCCGCCCGGCTCGTCCCGCCCTACCACTGGGTGGCGGCGGGGTCGGCGCGCTCGGGGGCGGTGCGCACGTGGCCGCCAATGCGTCGCGCCGCCCGCTAAACACCGGGCCGATCGGCTAGTCTGATTTCATGGAAGAACGACGCGGTCGCAGCCGGACCCCCCTTCGGCTCATCCTGACGGCGATCCTCTTCACCAGTGCGCTGTGGCTGGCCGAGCTGTACATGCAGCCCACCTGGACGAAGATCCGCAGCTTCGTGCTCGGCTACTTCCTCGGCAGCTTCACGATGGAGTGGATCCGGCAGCGGTCGGAGCGCATGACGGAGTAGTCGGCGCATCTGCTATCCTTCGAGCGATGAAGGACGTCTTCGCGGCCGCGCTCCAGGCCACCCGGACGGGCGAGAAGGCGGCGCTCGTCACCGTGACCTCGACCGAGGGCTCGACCCCCCAGAAGGCGGGGGCCAAGATGGTCGTGTATGCCGACGGCCGCATCGTCGGGACCATCGGCGGGGGATGCGTCGAGGCGGAGATGACCTGGCGGGCGAGGCAGGCCATCGAGGAGCGGCGCCCGCAGGTCGCCTCCTACGAGCTGACCGCCGAGCAGGCGGGGGAAGACGGGCTCATCTGCGGCGGGCGCATGGAGGTCTTCATCGAGCCGATCGAGGGCACGCCGACCCTCTGCCTGTTCGGCGCCGGCCACGTCGCGCAGCCCCTCGCGCGCATGGCCAAGGCGGCGGGGTTCCGGGTCGAGGTCGCCGACGACCGCATCAAGTTCGCGAACCGGGAGCGCTTCCCCGAAGCGGACGAAGTGATCGTGGACGACTTCGCGGCGGCGGCGAGCCGCATGACCCTCGGACCCAACACGTACGCCATCGTGGTCACGCGCGGCCACAAAGGCGACGAGGAAGCGCTGGCCGCCTGCCTGGGCAAGGGACTGCGCTTCCTCGGCCTCCTGGCCAGCCGCCCCAAGTTCGTGCACATCGCGGCCGCCCTCGAGGAGCGCGGGGTCTCCGTGGAGGAGCTGTCCACGATCCACTCGCCGCTCGGCCTCCAGCTGGGCGCGGTGACGCCGGAGGAGATCGCGGTGAGCGTCCTCGCGGAGATGATCGCGGTGCGCCGCGGGATCGCCCCCGAAACCGTGAAGTCCCTCAAGATGGAGCTGCCCGGCCGCTTCAAGGCCGTCCGCTAGGAAGGGTCATGGCGACCGCGCCCGTGGTCGTGCGGGGCGGGGGTGAGCTGGCCACGGCCGCCGCGCGACTCCTCTTCCTTTCCGGCTTCCCGGTCGTGGTCCTCGAGCGTGCGCAGCCTCTGGCCGTGCGCCGGCTCGTCTCGTTCTCGGAGGCGGTGTTCTCGGGGGAGATCGTGGTGGACGGCGTACGCGCCCGGCGCGTGGCCGCCGCCGAGCTCGGCCCCGCCGCGGACTTCGTGCCCGTGGCCGTCGATCCGGAAGGGTCGGCGGTCGCGCGCCTGCGGCCGCCCGTGCTCCTCGATGCCCGCATGCTCAAGCGCAACGGTGGGACCAGGCGCGGGGACGCCGCGCTGGTGATCGGCCTGGGCCCCGGGTTCGTGGCCGGCGACGACGTCCACGCCGTCATCGAGACGCAGCGCGGCTCGGACCTCGGGCGCGTCCTGTGGGAGGGGCCGGCCGAGCCCGACAGCACGCTTCCGGCGGCCGTGCTCGGATACACGGAGAAGCGCGTGGTGCGCGCGCCGGCCGCGGGCGCGTTCCGCGCCCAGGCCCACATCGGCGACATCGTGATCCCCGGGCAGGTGCTGGGCGCCATTGGCACCACGCCGGTGACGGCGACGATCGCCGGCCTGGTGCGCGGCCTGATCGCGGACGGGGTCGACGTCCCGGCCGGGATCAAGATCGGCGACATCGATCCGCGCGGGCCCGGCGTCGATCCCGCGCGCATCTCGGACAAGGCGCGCGCGGTGGCCGCCGGCGTGCTGGAAGCCGTCCTGGTCCGCCGCCGCGAGCAGGCGCAGGCCGCCGGCCACGCCGTGCTCAGGTAACGCCTCAGGCGCGGAGCCCCATTTGCCCGCCAGGGCGAGTTCGGCTACGCTCTTGCACACATTCCGAAATGAGCGACCCGGCCATCACCGCCTGGGAGCCCACCCGCCTCCGCCGCGGGCGTGTCGTCGCCACGCTGCTCCTCCTCGCCGCCCTTGCCCCCGACGCAGGCGCGGGCAAGAAGGCACCGCCGCCTCCCCTGCCCACGGTGTATCGCCATCCGTCGGGCGGTTTCGCCTTCCGAACCCCGGAGGGGTGGAAGGTCGAAAACACCAAGGAGAACCCGGACACGGTCAACGGCGTGGGCGACGGCGTCGCCGTGCGTTTCGTCTACCACGAGGGCGAGAGCGGCTACGACAGTTTCCACGGCGCCTGCATGCTCGAGCGCCTGGCCGGCGCGATGGAGATGGAACCCGTCGTCCAGTACGAATACGACTACGTGGGCGGCGTGATCGGCGACCGACGCGCCCTGGACTCCGCGTTCGTGGTGACCTACGACAAGCCGATCCTGGGGCAGCGGCAATGGCGCCAGCGCACGGTGACCATCGTGGGCAACGGAACGTCGCTGTGCGCCGTCACCTACGCACCAGCGACCCTGTGGAAGAAGTCGGCCCCGACCCGGGCCCTGCTCGATGCGGTGCTCGCCAGCGTGACCTTCCGTTGAGCGGGGCTCTGGCCCTCGCTCTCCCGCGCCCGGTGCGGCGTCAGATCTGGTCGATCGGTGGCGGCAAGGGCGGGATCGGCAAGTCCCTGCTCGCCGCCTCGCTGGGATGGCAGCTCGCCCGGCTGGGCAAGCGCGTCGTCCTCGTCGACGCCGACCTCGGGGGCGCGAACCTGCACACGTGCCTGGGCCTGCCCGGCCCGTCGCGCGGCCTCGGCGACTTCATCCTGCGGCGCGTCGAGCGCATCGAAGACGTGGTCGTGGACACGCCCTTCCCGCGCCTGCGCCTCATCAGCGGCGCCTCCGACGTGCTGGGGGCGGCCAACATCAACTACCAGCAGAAGCTGCGCGTCCTGAACAAGCTCCGCTCCCTGGACGTGGACATCGTGCTCATCGACCTCGGAGCGGGCACGTCGCACAACATCATCGACTTCTTCCTCATCTCCGACGTCTCGCTGCTGGCGGTGGTGCCCGAGCCGACTTCGATCGAGAACGGCTACCGTTTCATCAAGAGCGCGCTCTACCGCCGCCTCCGCAACGCCGCCCCCAACCCCGCCGTGCGCGAGGTCATCGACTCCGCCCTCGACCAGAAGAACGCGCACGGGATCCGCACGCCCCTGGACCTCATGGCCGCGGTGGAGCGGGAGGACCCGGCGGCGGTGGCGCGGCTGCGCCGGGAGCTGGGCGAGTTCCATCCGCGCTTCGTCGTGAACCAGGTCCGCTCGCCCGCGGACATCGCGGTCGGCCACCAGCTCGTCACCGCCTGCGCGCGCCACCTCGGGGTGCGCGCGAGCTACGCGGGCTATGTCCACTACGACGACGTGGTGTGGCGGGCGGTGCGCCAGCGGCGGCTCTTCGTCGAGAAGGACCCCGACAGCGCGCCCGCCCAGGAAGTGCGGCAGATCGCCCGCGGGCTGGTAGAGGGCGAGACGCTCGCCCTGGCCTGGTGAGCGCTCCCACCGAGACCCACTACGGCGTGCTCGGCATCGGCCCGCGGGCCACGCCGGAGCAGGTGGAGCGCGCCTACCGGCATGCCGCGGGCCTCTACGACGAGGACGCGCTGGCCACCTATTCGCTGCTCGACATGGAGGAGCGCCAGCAGGCGCGCGAGCGCGTGGAGGCCGCCTACGGAGTGCTGCGGGACGCGGCGCGGAGGCACGAGTACGACGTGTCGCTCGGCCTCGTCTCCGCGTCCAGCGCCCCCGCCTTCGCCTCCGTGCCCGCCGTCACCCCGGGGCCCGAGCGCATGCCGGTGGTCGTGCTGCCGGACCCCGTGACCGGTGCCGACCTCAAGCGCTTCCGCGAATCGCGCGGGATCTCCCTGCGGGAGATCGCGACCGCGAGCAAGGTCGGGATCCGCTACCTCGAGTACATCGAGGCGGAGCGCCGGGAAGTCCTGCCCGCGCCCGTGTACCTCCGCGGGTTCGTGCAGGAGTACGCGCGCGTGGTCGGCCTCGACCCGCGGCCCACGGCCGAGAGCTACGTCGCGCGGGTGGTCAGCACGCGGTAGGAAACTAGTAGCCGGTGGGGGATCCGGCGGCAACGGCCGCGCCGCGGCTCTCCTGGACGATCTTCACGCCCACGCTCGCGCCGATGCGGTCGGCCCCCGCGTCGAGCATGGCCTGGGCGGACTTGAGGTCCTTCACACCCCCCGCCGCCTTGACGCCCATGTCCGGACCGACCACGCGCCGCATCAAGGCGACGTCGGCGGCGGTCGCCCCGCCGGGACCGAATCCGGTCGAGGTCTTCACGAAGTCCGCGCCTCCCGCCTTCGACACCACGCAGGCCTTGACCTTCTCGTCGTCGGTGAGGAGCGCGGCCTCGATGATCACCTTGAGGATGGCGCCGCCGCGGTGGCTGGCCTCGGCGACCGCGGCCACGTCGCGCTCGCACAGCCGGTAGTCCCCGGACTTGAGCGCGCCGATGTTGAGCACCATGTCCACTTCGCAGGCCCCTTCGGCGACGGTGCGGGCGGCCTCGAAGGCCTTGACCTCGGGGAAGGTGGCGCCCAAAGGAAAGCCGACGACCGTGCACACGCGCGTCTCCGATCCGCGCAGCAGGTCCGCGCAGAGGGGAACCCAGGTCGGGTTGACGCACACCGTCGCGAAGCCGTGCTCGCGGGCCTCCGCGCAGAGCTGCTCGATCTGCGCGCGCGTGGCCTCGGGCTTGAGCAGGGTGTGGTCGATGGTGCGGGCGATCTCGCGCGAATAGAGGTTCGTGCCCGCCTGCAGGCCGAAGCGCGCGGCCCCCTGGCCCACCAGCCGTCCCAGGCGGTCGGGACAACAACCGCCGGGCGCGGAATGGCACGCGCAGGGCGGCTCGTCCGCGCCGCCGCCCATCTGGGCGAGCACGGCCCGCACGATGCGGTCGACGAGGAAGGCGTCGCTCACCTGGCCTTGGGCTCCTTCAGGTAGGACTCCTCGATGGCCTTGATCTTGCCGACGCGGCGGGCGTGCCTCTCCTCCGTGCAGTGCGTGGTGAGGAAGGTCTCCACGATCCCCTGCATGCGCGTGGCGTCCACGAACTTCGAGCCCAGGGTGAGGACGTTCGCGTCGTTGTGCTCGCGCGCGTTGCGGGCCGCGGCTTCGTCCGCGCAGGACGCGGCGCGGACGCCCGGCACCTTGTTGGCGGCCATGGCCGACCCGATGCCCGCTCCGTCCACGAGAATCCCCAGGCGCGCGTCGCCCGCACGGACGGCGCGCGCGACGGCCAGCGCGATGTCGGGATAGTCCACGGGCTCGGTGGAAAAGGTGCCCACGTCGTGGAAGCGGTAGCCCATCCGGGTCAGGTGGGTCTTGATCTCTTCCTTGAGCGCGAACCCTCCGTGGTCGGCGCCGAGGGCCACCACCTGCCCGTCGGTGCGCGCGGGGCCGTGGACGATGCGCACGCCGCGCGAGGCCGCCATCTCGCGGGCCCAGGGCGTGACGATCGCGCCCGGCGCGGCCGTGACTTCGCCCCCCGGCGGCACGGACTGGACGTCTTCGGCGGTGACGATGTCCTTCATGCCGGAGCGGCCGATGTTAGCACGCGGCCGCGAGGGGTTAAGATCGGCGGAGGAATGCGGCGCGCGGCGCTCACGATGCTTCTCGCGGGCGCGGCCTTCTGGGCCTGTCGGTCCAAGGCTCCCGCGGCCGCGACGGTGTTCCCGGACGCGCCCGTCGTCCTGATCTCCATCGACACCCTGCGCGCGGACCACCTTCCTCTCTACGGCTACACCGCGGGCTCCACCCCCAACATCGACCGGCTCGGGCGGGAAGGGATCGTGTTCGACGATCTCTACAGCCACTGCCCCCTCACCCTGCCCGCGCATGCCTCGATGCTCACGGGCCTGCTGCCCTCGCACCACGGCGTCCGCGACAACATGGGCTTCCGGCTCGGCCCGGATCACGCCACCCTGGCCACGCGTTTCCATTCCGCGGGCCTGCGCACGGGGGCGGCGGTCTCTGCGTACGTGCTGCGGGCCTCGACCGGGATCGCCCAGGGCTTCGACGTCTACGACGACGCCATCGAGGTGGAAGGGGGCACGGAGTCGATGGGCAACCTCCAGCGCGACGGCGCCGCCGCCGTGGACTCCCTGACGCGCTGGACCTCTGACCAGAAGGGCGCGCGCTTCTTCGCGTTCCTGCACCTCTACGAGCCGCACTCCCCGTATACGCCGCCGCCGCGCCACCAGGGGCACGCCTCGCCCTACGACGGCGAGATCTCCTACGCGGACGAGCTGGTGGGACGGCTCATCGCGTCGCTGGAGGCGGGCGGGCTCTACGACCGGGCCATCGTCGCCCTGACCTCGGATCACGGCGAAGGCCTGGGCGAGCACGGCGAGGCGGAGCACGGCATCTTCCTGTACCGGGAGTCCGTCCACGTGCCGCTCGTGGTGCGACTGCCGGGCGCCGCACGCGCCGGGACGCGGGTGGCGGGCACGGTGGCCCAGGCCGACCTCGCACCCACCCTGCTCGAGCTGGCCGGGCTCGAGGCGGAGGGTCTGGACGGCGTGTCCCTGCGCGCCGCGCTGGCCGGCACCGCCGCCACCGGCCATCCCGTCTACTCCGAGACGTTCTATCCGCGCTACCACCTCGGCTGGAGCGAGCTGTTCGCGGCCACGGACGGCCGTTACCGCTACGTGCGGGCGCCCCGGCCCGAGCTGTTCGACCTTTCCAGCGACAAGGGCGAGCAGCGCAACCTCGCCGCGGAGCGGACGAACGTGGCCGGGGCCATGAACCTCTGGCTGGAGCAGCGCGGCGCCGGCGGCGCCGCGTCGGCGCCGGAAGAGGTGCCGAGCGACGTGCGCGAGAAGCTGCAGGCCCTCGGCTACGTGGGCACGGCGAGCGCGCGCGGGGCCGGCGGCGCGCTCCCCGATCCCAAGGACCACATCCAGGCCTACGAGGACTTCAAGACGGGCCTGTCCCTGCGGCTCGCCGACCGCCGCGAGGAGGCGCTGACGCAGCTGCGCAAGGTGGTGCGCGCCAACCCCGACATGCGCGACGCCTGGGAGATGCTGGGCGTGACCCTCACCGAGCTCGGCCGCAAGAAAGAGGCGATGGAGGCGCTCGATCGCACGATTGCGCTGGATCCGACCGGCGCCGAGCCGCATCTCGCCCTGGCCCGGATCCTGGCCCTGGACGGCAAACGCGACGCCGCCTTGCGGCATGCGGAGATCGCCGCCCGCCGCGAGCCGGGAAAGGGGTACGAGATGCAGGCCCAGGTCCTTCTCGACCTCAATCGAGCGGACGAGGCCGCCGCGGCCGCGAGGCGCAGCCTGGAAGCGGACCCGCAGCGCGCGATGAGCCAGTTCGTGATCGGCGTGGTGGCCCAGAAGGCGGGGCGCTACGAAGAGGCGCTCGCCTCGTTCACCCGGGCCGTGGCCGCGAACCGGCTGCAGAAGGGTGCGGTCATCTTCACCCTCCACGCGCGCATGGCCGATTGCCTGGCCCGTCTCGGCCGCGAGGCGGAGGCGGAGAAGGAGTTCCTCGCCGAGATCAAGGACGTGCCGTGGTCGCGCGAGGGGCGCGTGGGCCTGGCCATGCTCTACCGCTCGCAAGGACGGGACGCGGAAGCGCGGACCATGGTGGAAGGGCTGCTGGCCGCGAGCCCGCGCCCGGATGGCGAGACCTACGCGACCATCGTCCGCACGTTCACGCTGCTGGGCGACGACGCGGCCGCGCGCGCGTGGACGGCCCGTGCCCGCGCGAAGTTCCCAAGCGACTCGCGCTTTCGCTAGTCCGCGGCGCGGAGGGCCTGGGCGGCGGTGCGGCAACGGGCGGCCGCCGCGCGGTCCCCGGCCGCGTCGAATCCCGCGGCCAGGCTGAGCCAGGCCTCGGGCCGTCGCGGGCGCGAGGCTTCCGCCCGGCGCAGGAGGGCGAGCCCCTCCTCGCGGTGGCCCTCGAGCACGACGACCTGGCCGAGCACGGCCAGGGCCCAGGGATGGCCGGGAGTGGCGGCGACCACGGCGTCCGCCGCCTCGCGTGCCCGCGCGAGGTCGCCCATCCGCACGTAGAGGCGCGCGAGATCGATGCGCGCGTCGGTGTCGCCGCTGTCCGCGGCCGCGCTCAAGCTCTTCGCGGCCTCCGCGAGCTTGCCTTGTGCGGCCAGGAGCCGCCCCTGCGCGGCCAGCGCTTCCGGGTCACCCGGCTCGCTGCGCAGGAGATCGCCGATCAAGCGACCCGCCTCCTCGGTCTTGCCGACGAGGGTGAGGGTCTCGGCCAGGCTCGAGCGCGTGCGGCGATCGCTCGCGTCGGTCTGCTCGAGGGCGAGGCGCAGCTCCTTCTCCGAGTCGTCCAGGCGGTCCATGTCGCGCAGGAGCTTGCCGTAGTTCTGGCGCACGGCCGGGCGGTCGGGGTCCAGCTCGAGTGAGCGACGGTAGGCGCGCGCGGCCGCGGCGAGACGCCCGGCCCGATAGGCCAGCGAGGCGACCGTCGTCTGCGCGAAGGGATTGCCCGGGTCCGCCTCCGCGATCTTCGCCGCTTCCGCGGACGCGCGATCGAGCGGGATGTTCTGCGCGCGCAGGATGATCTGCAGGCGCTCGTAGAACTGCACGCGGTCGCGCGGGTCGGGCAGGCCGGGCTCGTCGAGGGTGCCCCCGCCTCCCGATCCGCCCACGTAGCCGAGGCTCTTCAGCGTCGCCTCCTGGTCGGGCGTGATGGTGGCGGTGCGGGCCTGATCCCCGGCGGGGGCCATCTTGGCCACGGCGGCGTGGAGGGCGGCGCGCATGCGCGCGACGCGAGGGGCTTCCTCCGCCGCGCGGTCCTGCGTCTCGTGGGGATCGTCGCTGAGGTGGAAGAGCTCGGCCCGGCTGCCGTCGATGAGCTTCCAATCGTCGGCGGTCCAGGCGCGAAGCGAAGACCACCGGCAGTTGAGGCGGCCGAACAGGCTCTCCGCGTAGAGGGGCTCGGGAGGCAGCCTCTCGCCCCGCAGCGCGGGCCGGAGATCGCGTCCCGTCATCGCGGGCGGCGGGGTGAGGCCCAGAAGGCGCAGGAGGGTGGGCGCGACGTCCACGGTGGTCACGCGGGCGGGGACGGTGACGCCCGCCGGCACGCCTGGCCCGGCCAGGAGAAGGGGCACGTGCAGCGTCGCTTCGTAGAGGAGCACGGCGTGGGTGACCTCGCCATGCTCGCCCAGCGATTCCCCGTGATCGGACAGCACCGCCACCACCGTGTCCTGGTCGTGGCCCGAGGACCGCAGCCACTCGAACACCCGGCCGAGCTGCGCATCCGTGTAGGCGATCTCGCCGTCGTACGGGCGTCCCGCGAACTGGGTCCGATACGGCTCGGGCGGGTCGTAGGGGGCATGGGGATCGTAGAGGTGCATCCAGACGAAGAACGGCGCGTTCGCGGGCGTGGCCAGCCAGCCGAGGGTGGCGTCGACGACGTCGCTCGCCGGCCGCTGCGCGCCCGCGCCGGGGATCGGGCTGTCCTTGAAGTCTTCGCTGAAGGTGTCGAAGCCCTCACGGAATCCGAAGGCGGCGGCGACGGGATAGGCCCCGACGAAGGCGGCGGTGCGATAGCCCTGGCCCTTGAGCAGCGTGGCCAGCCCCTGGTGCCGCGAATCGAGGGAGAAGACGACGTTGTCGCGGACGCCGTGCACGGGGGGATAGAGGCCGGTGAGGATCGTCGCGTGGGAGGGGCCGGTCATCGGCACCGGGCTCTGGGCCTGCGCGAAGCGCACGCCCCGGCCGGCCAGGGCGTCCAGGGTCGGCGTGCGGGCGGAGCTGGCGCCATACACGCCCACGTGGTCCGCGCGCAGCGTGTCGATGGTGACGAGGAGGAGGTTGGGGCGATGGGCGGCACGATGCGTCGCCCTCCATCCGAGGGCGAGCCCGATCGCGGCGATCACGACCGCCGCGACGATCGCCCATCGTGGGCGCCCCTTCTCCGGCTTCCGCTTCTTCGGGCGCGCCACGACGGCATTCTAAGTGTCGGGAAGGACCGCCGGAAAAAGCGAACGGCCCCGGGGGAGTACCCCGGGGCCGTCTACGAAACGACGCGACGAACGAGAGACTAGAAGCCGAACCGCAGCCCGAGACGGAGGATCCGCGGCGAGAGCACGTCGGTGGGCGACCCGAACGCGCCGGAGTTCGCCTGACGATTCCGTCCCAGGATCGTCCCGCTGTTGAACGCGTTGAACAGGTCGGCCGTGATGCCCAACGTGGTGCGGCCTCCCAGCTTGAAGGTGTTCGCGAGCCGGAAGTCGGCATCGAAGACGGTCTTGTAGCGCTGGTCGTCGATGTTCGTCACGGCCAGCGTGCGGATCGCCCCGTCCGCGCCCGCATTCAAGCGAAGGACGACGGGGTAGACGTAACCCTGACGGGCGAAGAGGCTGGTGCCGACCTCGAAGTTGCCGGGGAGCTGGTAGAG
>Ga0075435_100003182_pt1 | contig 11107 bp, 10 predicted proteins | sample RhiMethybrSRZTD4_FD_75302 | JGI IMG/M metagenome (GOLD analysis project Ga0075435, IMG submission 75302) | Populus rhizosphere microbial communities from Tennessee, USA - Rhizosphere MetaG P. TD hybrid SRZTD4 | ecosystem: Host-associated > Plants > Roots > Rhizosphere > Soil | place: USA... | reverse complement strand
CCGCGTGCGCCGGGTCGATGCGCCGACCGGGGTCGCAATCATCGCAGTGGGCAGCGACGGCGAGAACCAGATCGTCGTCGCATCCGGGGCGAACGCCGAGGTCTCCGCTGCCGATGCCGAGCTGCCAGGGCTCGGGGCCGGGCCCGGCGTCGTCCTCGCCTGTCTCGAGGTGCCGATCCCCGCCGTAGAGGCAGCCGCGCGCGCCGCCGCACGACTGGGCATGACGTGCGTCGTCAACCCTGCTCCGGCGCTCCATCTCCCTGGCCCTCTTCTCGCCGCGGGACCGATCCTCACCCCAAACCGGGAGGAGCTCCGCACGCTCGCGGGCGAGACGGACCTTGAGGCAGGCGTCGCGGCGCTCATGGCAGCCGGAGCCGAGGCCGTGGCCGTCACGCTGGGCGCGGAGGGGGTGTTCCTGGCGGTCCGCGACCAGCGCCGGCACCTCGCGGGCGCCCACGTCGAGGTCGTCGATGCGACAGGGGCAGGCGACACCTTCTCGGGCGTGCTGGCCGCCTGGCTGGCAGACGGCCGGCCACTCGAAGAGGCAGTGGCCGCCGCCAATGCCGCTGCGAGCCTCAGCGTCTCGCAGCCGGGCGCGCGCGGTGGCATGCCGCGCCGAGCACAGATCGAGGTCGCCCTGCGAGGCTGAGGGGCGGTACCCCGGGGTACCTTGGGGTCATACCCTCGACGCGGAGATCCGCCGAGACTGCCCGACATGAGAGCCGAGGCTGCCGCGCGGCGATCGTTCGCGGGGCGCCCAGCGCGCCTGGCCGACCTGTTGCTCGACCTGCTTCCCGTCATCGATGGCCTCGCCGGCCACGAGCCGGGGCACGCCATGCGCACCTGCTACGTCGCGATGCGGCTGGCCGAGGCGATGGGGATCGCCGATCGCGACCGCGGCGCGCTCTTCTACGCAGCGCTCCTCCACGACGCCGGCAGCATCGCCGACCGTGAATCGAGCGGAGGCAGGCCGGCGATGATGCGCCGCCTCATGCCCATCTCACGGGGCACCGACGAAGAGCAGCGCGCGGCCGAGCACCAGCGGGTCCGGCGTGGTGCGCAGTTCGCTGCGCGTGCCGGCTTCGGGCCGGAGGTGGCAGTCACAACCCTGGCCCTGAACGAGCGCTGGGACGGACGGGGGCAGCCGATGGGGCTGGCCGGCGAGGCGATTCCCCTCTTCGCTCGCATCGTGGCCCTCGCCGAGTGCGTCGATCTGACCGCCAACCATGAGGGGGGCCCCGCAGTGCTCGCCACGCTCCATGGTCGCTCTGGCACCTGGTATGACCCCGAGATCGCTTCGGTCCTGGTCACGCTCTGCGCCAATGGGCTGCTGCGGGACCTCAAGGTCGAGGAGATGCGCTCCGCCGTGCCAGCGCTCGAGCCGACGTGGCTGATGCGGATGGTTGACGAGGAGGACGCCGAGCGGATCCAGGGTGCCCTGAGCCTCGCCGGGAGCGGCTGAGGCTCTAGACGGGAAGAGGCGGCGCGTCGCCCGCGTCAGTTCCGGTGCCGGGCTGCTCCCGCAGGTCCACGTCGCGAATCGTGCCGGCCTTTTGAAGGTTCACGAGCAGGACGTCAGCTCGCTGCTCGAACCCGGCCAGCTGCGGATCGCGCACGACCGCGCGCGTGACAGCCCCGAATCGGTTGCCTGAGCGCATCAGGAAGCCGGCTGCCTGGCCGCCTGGCGGGATGTGCGCGAACCCAGCCACCTCGAAGGGACCGATCAAGATCTCGACTGGCTGACGAGGCCGATGCAGGCGTCGACTCGGATTCGTCGGCTGCGGTGGCGGGAAGACGAGAAGCGACTCCTCGACCGCCAGGTTCGACCAGCGCATGCCCGGGTCGACCTCCACCTGCAGCGTTCGATCGTCCGGCACGAAGTCGAGCATTGCCACCCTGACCGATGCCTCGCGGTTGAGGAGGTCGGCGAGGCGCTCGCGGCTCAGGTCGATCCCGACGACATGACGCTGGTCGCCGGTCCAGAACTCAACGACCGAGAGGCGCTGCGGGCCGGGCAGGGCCGCAGGCTCCGGCGCGCCTTCCGGTTCACCACGGTCCTTCTTCCGTCGTTCCCGGGACCAGAACGCCACGTCGCTCTCACCTCACCGAATCGCGAATGGGATTTCGCGCATAGCCTATCCGCAAGCGGTTACGAGGCAACGCCCGAGCTACCACGAGCAGGTGACGGTCACCGGCTCGCTGCGCCAGATGCCGAGGTGAACGTATGACGCCGTGAACACGAGTGGCGAAGGCTTCGGCGGAGCGTCTATCCCCCGCCGCAGCTGCAGCTCGATGCGGCCGGGTTGGAGCCCCTGCTCGCCAAGCTCAACGCCCCAGGCCCACGACGCCGCGGAGTCCTTTGCCACCTGCGTCGCCAGATCGATGCTCGGATAGCCGCGATCCCCGGAATGGATCCCGCGACCGGATTCGGGGTCATGGTCGAAGTAGTAGAGCGGCCGACCATTGGCATCGGTCCCACTCCAGCCGATGACGATGATGTCGAGCCCGTTCGGCAGGGGGCTCGTCCGCGTCCACCGCCAGCTGTAGGTCACGGTGACGCTCTCGGGCAGGTCCGCGCCAGCATTGCGGCAGTCGGCATCGATCGAGCCGTGGATGTCCGGTGCGCGGACGTCGAGCAGGCCACCCCAGCCGAAGACCGGCCGGCCGAAGAGCATGGTCCCGATGAGCGGGACGGCCACCGCGACCAGCCACCGGCTTCGGCGGTCGGCGCGCCGAACCAACGTCATGTCCGCGGCGCCCAGGATCGCCCAGAGCCCGAACGCCGCCTCGAATGGCACCCTGATCCGACCCTCACCAAGTCCCACGAGGACTGAGCCGATGCCCGACGCGATGAGCAGGAGAAGGATCGGTCGCACGATGGCAACGGCCCACGGCCGGCCGCGGTCGAGCGCCCGTGCCTCGATGATCTCGAGGACGGCGAGCCCGCAGGCAGCGAGGTTGAAGGTGAGCGTGTGGAGGACGGAGATCGGGAGGAGCGGCGGAAACAGCGCGATCACCGCGCCGGCAACGTTGATGAAGGCAAGCGCCTTGAGCGCGATCGAGGCGCGGCCTTCCAGCGAGTCGGGATTCGGCGGCTCGCTCTCGATTTGCCGGCCGTCCACCATCGCCACCGCGAAAGCGTAGCGAAACCCTGTGTCCGATGGTCGGCGAGCAGGTCCCGCCGTCGGGCATCACAATCTGCACACGTGTCGTCTTCACCATTCAGCTCGCGCCAGGTGTCGAGCTGTTGGTAATGTCGACGATGCCGAAATCCGTCCGGATCCCAGTCGGGCAGACCACATTGACCCGGCGGCAGGATTGAGGAGAAGAGATGACTCAGCGCGGTAGGGCGACGATCCCAGCTGACGTTGCCGCGGCCATTAAGGGCGCCCGCCTTGTTGGCGCTCCGACCTCGGACAAGGACGATCAGTGGTCCGCCTCAGCTCATGCGGCGATCGATGTCGCGCGCGAAGTCGGTGCCCGACTGGTGCTCGCCGACCTGTCGACGCGCTCTTGGGTGACGACGCCGTACCTGGCCGGCGGCGTAGCCGCGGACACCGAGGGCTACAGCTCCGGCGAAACGTCGGTTGGTCGCGCGGAGCTCGAGGCCCTGGGGCGCCATTACCTGGTCGCGCAGCTCGACGAGGCAGCGGCCGTGGGGGTGAAGGCGGAGGTCTGGCTCGCCCCGAAGCCCGGCATCGGGAGCCTGCCGATGTGGCTTGAGCGTTTCCCGGAGATCGATGTGCTTGTCGGGCCGCCACTCGACAATCCATCGCTGCGGGAACGGCTGCTCGGGGACACGATGGACGGGGTCCGGGCCAGGGCCGGAGACAGGGTTCTCGTGGTGGTCCAGAGCGACGGCCGCTTGACCTTGGATCGCGCCGCGAAGGCGGACTAGGCTCCTCGTTGCGGCTCAACCGCCAGGCCGGTCAGGCCGGCAACGCTTGTGCCATTTCGGTATCTGGTGGGCGACACTGGACTCGAACCAGTGACCTCTTGCATGTCAAGCAAGTGCTCTAACCAGCTGAGCTAGCCGCCCGCCTGCGAGGCGTTGGATCGTAGCAGACGCGGCCTAGGGCGACGACCGGCACGCCCAGCGGTCGGCGAACCTTCGGTCAGCGGCGCCAATCTGTCGAGAAGGGCGTCGCGCCCAGCACGCGGTGGATCTCGGCCCGATACCGCGCGCCGGATGGGTGGCGCGCCAGCCACTGGAGGTAGTCCGGGTCGAGGGTGGCCAGCTCGGCGATCGTGCGGCCCGCGTAGTGGCCAAAGTCGAGGCGCGTCGGGTCGAATGAGCCGGCAAGCGGCGGCTCATGGCCGGGCCCGACCGGCTCACGCCGATCCTCGCCAACGGGAAAGGCCTGACGCTCGTCGTCCGGTGGGTCTGCCAATCTCTCCTGCCTCCGCCGATCGTGCGACACGACGGCGCTCCGGCGCGATCCTACGCCGAGCGTGATCGTCGTGCCGAGAGTCTTGGCACGCTTAGCCGAGTCGAACCTCCCGACCGTCGACCAGGGTCAGCTCCGAGCGGACGTGGGCGAGGTCCGCGTTGCCAGCAAGGAGGGTCTCCAGCCCGACGTTGAGGACGGCCAGATCGGCGACAGCGCCCACGCCCAGGTGCCCCTCATCGGGCCGGCCCATCGCCAGCGCCGGGCCGCGCGTCGCCGCGGCGAGCGCGGTGATCGGGTCCAGCGCCTCGTCAGGGAGCCAGTCGGCGAGGCCGTCGAGCGGGGCGCGGCGATGGATGGCGGCGAAGAGGTTTCGCCACGGGTTCGGCGACTCAACGGGGGCATCGGTCCCGAGAGCGAGGACCGCTCCAGATCCGACCAGCGAGCGCCACGGATAGGCGTTGCTCAGCCGATCGGACCAGCTCGCTTCAGCCGGCTGCCGGTCAGAGACGACGTGCACCGGTTGAACGCTGGCGGTCACCCCCATGGCGCCGAAGCGCGCGACATCCGCCGGTCGCGCAAGCTGGACGTGCTCGATGCGATCCGCGGGCACGCCGTCGTGGCTCGGTGGCGCCGTGGCCAACGCATCAAGAGCAGTGGCAACCGCGCGATCCCCGATCGCGTGCGTCGCAAGGCCGATGCCGGCTGCTCGCGCCGCCGCCGCGATCGCCGCCAGCGCCTCGAGGTCGAGCTGGAGGATCCCGAGGGCGGCCGAGGCGTCGTCGCGGTATGGGTCGAAGAGCGCCGCCGTGCGCGAGCCGAGCGCGCCATCGGCGAAGGCCTTGGCCCAGCCCGTGCGGATCGTCTCCGTCCCCGGCAGCAACTCGCCGGTCCGCAGCCCGAGCACGGAGGCCGCGCCGATCACCGCCGCGGGAACGTTGACCGAGAGGCGCAGCCGGCCGTCGAGCCGGCCACGCGCCCCGAGCAGGACGGATGCGGAGTCTCCGAGCGCCGCGTACGTCCCGATTCCGTTGGCCACCGCGGAGTCGCCTGCGTCAGTCGCGCCGGTGACGCCGAGCCCGGCCAGCCCGCCGAGGACCTCGTCCAGGGCCGCGTCGAGCGCAGGCCCGCCGAGGCGCGGGGCAACCACGTCGACGAGGTCCGTCGCCGCTTCGCGCAGGAGCCCGTTTGGGCTTCCGTCTGTTCGCCGCTCGATTCGCCCTCCAGGCGGGTCCGCCGTTTCCACGCGAATGCCAGCCAGGCGCAGCGCGGCCGCCGATGCCCAGACCGAGTGCGTGTCGTGTGAGGAGAGCAGCGCCGGCCGCTCCCCGACCGCCTCTTCCAGGCGCTCGAGCGGGCCTGCGGCCAGGACCGCGCCGGACCAGCCGCTGCCGAGGACCCAACCGTCCGGTGCGACGCGCGCCGCGGCATTGCGCAGCTCCGCGAGGAGCGAGTCGAAGCGCTCGACCCCCTCGAACGAGGTGATGCGTTGCGCCCGCGCCATCCCGACGAGGTGGAGGTGCGCGTCGTGGACGCCGGGGATGATGGCCGCGTCCCCGGCCGCGACAAGCCGCGCGCCAGGAGCCTTTGCCTCGAGCACATCGTCGCGGGAGCCGACCGCAACGACCCGGCCATCGGCGATGCCGATCGCCTCGGCGGTCTGCACCCCGCCCTCGGCAAACGCGACGACGACCTGGCCGACGACCACCAGGGTGGGGCGCGGCGGGGTCATCGGTCTGGAAGGTGTCCGACCCGCCGTGTCTGGACGAACCGAATGGCAGCCGGGCCCATGCTGATGCGCAGCAGCGCCGCCGGCACGACGAGCAGCCAGTGCGTCTGGAAGAGCGAACCGCGCACCGCACGTCCCAGCATCGCGGGACCCCGCTCCCCTGCGCCAGAGAGGCCCGCGAGGGCCAGCACGAAGGAGCCGATCACGTAGCTCGCGAGAAGCCAGCCTGGCACCGTCCAGTCGGGTCTCACCGCCAGCAGGACGGCGATGAGGCTGCCCAGGAAGGTCGCAACCAGCAGCGGCACGATCACGAACTCACCGGCGAACGCGAGGAGCTGGAGGCGACGGCCCAGGGGCACGCCGCGGCCCCTGATGACGCCAGGCCCCCGCTCGATCAGGCGCCGCATGCTTCCCTCCGCCCAGCGCAGGTGCTGCCGCCAGAATGCCGCAAGCGTAACCACCGCTTCCTCACCGACCTCGGCGTGGAGCGCCAGGGCGATCCGCTCTCCAGCTGCCAGGAGGCGCGTGGAGAGGTCGAGGTCCTCGGTCAGGGCCGTCGCGTTCCAGCCGCCGACCCGCTCGAGCGCTTCCCGACGGATGAACATCCCGGTGCCACGAAGCTCCGCGGTGCCGTCGCCTGCCTGGCGGGCGCACTGGCTCAGCGTGTCCATCACCTGCTCCTCGTCCTGGGCTGCAGCGAGCCAGCCGTCCACCAGGTTCCGCTCGCGACGCTGAGCCTGGATCGCGACCGCGCCCGCGTCGGCCTGCCAGTCCGCGATGACGCTCGAGAGGAACCCCGCGGTGACCAGGCAGTCGGCGTCGACCACGCCGATCACGTCGCCGCGTGCGTGAGGTTGCGCGACGTTGAGGACGGCTGCCTTCGTCTGCGGGCCGCCGTCGGGCTCGCGACGCACGACCTGCACGCGTTCCGGGTGCGAGGCAGCGGCCGCCGTGGCCAGCGCGCCGGTCCCGTCGGTCGAGCCATCGTCGACGACGAGGACCTCGAAGCCGGGCGCGCCGTCGACGAGGTAGTCCTGCCGCGCGAGCGCATCCACCGTCGCCCCGATCACCGGTGCCTCGTTGCGCGCTGCGACGACCAGCGTCACGCTCGGTCGCCAGCCATCGGCGTGCAAGGCAGGCTGAGCGCGGCGTGCGTCACGCATCACGCGATAGCCGCGCACAGCCAGGAAGGCCACGTACGCCAGCGATAGGGCGACCGCCAGCTGGAGCGCGCGCGCCACGATCCCAACGGTCAGCGCCAGCCACGCGATCAACGCGGAGGCGAGGATGACGCCGCCGGCGACCAGCCTGCTCGTCACGCCCGGGCTACGAGGCCGCGGTCGCGGTTGGATCCGCGGGCGCGTGGAGCCCCGCCGCGCGGTTGCGTCGCCACGACGCGACCCCCAGCCACAACACGATGCCACCCAGGATTGCCATCACGGCGGGGATGCCGGCGCCGGGGAAGGCGATATTGAGCAGGTCGGCAGCGACCGGCCCGACGAGCACTGGGAGGAATGAGGCGACCGAGAGGAGGGTGTTGAGGATGCCGAAGATCCGGCCGCGGACCTCGACCGGCAGGTCCTCCTGCAGCGCGGTCTGGGCCGGGATGGCGACGAACGCGTACTCGACGCCGGCGGCGATGGCGATCACCACCACGGCGGCGAGGAGCGAGATGATCGGGCTGAGGGCCTGCGGCAGGTTGTTCTCGATCGGCTTGAGGGCGGGCGAGAGGAAGGCGGTGATCGGCTTCACCAGGGCGAGGCCAAACAGGGTCACGCCCATCGCAATGAGCCCCCCGTCGATCAGGAGCCGCCGCGGGATGTTCTTGCCGTAGGCATTCAGGAAGAGGATCCCCATCACCGCCCCCATCCCGGCAGGGCCCATCACGAAGAAGAAGTCCTGCGGCCGCAGGCGAAGGATGTCGGTGGCGAACCCGGGCCCGATGGCGCCCATCACCGCGATGAGGCTGGCGGCAATCCCCAGGTACGCGAGCGACCAGGCGATGTGCCGATGTCCCCGCACGTACGCCAGACCCTCGTTCAGCTGCTCGAACACCGCGGTCAGCGCCTGTCCGGTCTCCTTGACGCCGATGTCGGCGTGCGCCTCCGGCGGGACGGCGGGAAGGGGCACGATCGCCAGCGCCGCCAGGCCGAACATGACCGCCACCACGACGTAGACGGCGCCGACCCCGGCCGTGGTGAGAAGGAGCGGCCCAAAGAAGCCGAAGCCGATTGCGAAGGTGGCGTTGATCGTCAGCACGAACGTCGAGTTGGCGGCCATCAGCTGGCGTCGATCGACGAGGCGAGGCAGTGCGGTCAGCTCAGCGGGCACGAAGAAGGCGGTCACGGTCGCCACGAACAGGTTGATGCCCAGGATGAGCGGCACGTTCGTCCCGACGATGAAGAACAGGACGATCCCTCCGGCGCGCAGGAGGTTGGCGGCGAGCATGATCAGCCGCGCATCGCTGCGCTCCACGAGCACCCCGGCGATCGCGCTGAACGCGACGGCCGGGACCAGGAACGTCAGGATCAGCACCGCGTTGGCGGTGTTCGAGCCGGTCGCCTCGACAACGGTCGCCATGAGCCCGGCCAGGATCATGTTGCTCGCAAGCTGGCTGAGCACCTGCGCCACCCACAGCAGCACGAACGAGCGGTTGCGGAAGAGCGTGGTCGACGGCTCCGAGAGGGGGAGGTCGACCGGCAGCTCGACGTGCGGCGGCAGCTCCATGTGCGCCACGGTCAGGCCTCCACCTGGGGACCGCGCTCGAGGTAGCCGGTGAAGCGACGCTCGACGTCGAGACGGTCCATCAGGATCCGATGTCCGCATCCCTCGCAGACGAGGCCGATGTCGGCGCCGAGCCGTGCGACGCGCCACGCTCGGCTCCCGCACGGGTGCTCCTTGCGCAGCTCGATCCGGTCATCGATGCGGAGGTCGACAGCCGCCATGCGGCGTTACGCCCCGGCCTCGGCGGCGGTTGCCCCGGTGAAGTTGAAGCGGCCGATACGCAGCGCCGGCACCCGGGCGTTGATCCCCGAGTACTCCGCGGCCACCAGCCGCGTCTCCGACCCGATCGCCTCGATCGTGCTGAACGCCTCGGGGATCGACTGGGTGAAGCGCAGGTTGCGGATCGGGCGGGTGATCCGCCCGTCTTCGATGAGGAAGGTGCCGTCCTTCGTCATGCCGGTCAGCACGCCTCGCCGGGGATGGACGATGTTGACGTAGTGGAAGCGCGTGACCCATACCCCGCGCTCGATGCCCGACGTCATCACTTCCTTGGCGCTCGAGCCGGGAGCCATGAACAGGTTCCACGCGATCGGCCCGAAGGCATTCGGCGCAGGCAGGCCGTGGCCGGTCGATGCGATCCCGGCTCGTGCGGCCGTCGCCGTGTCGTGGACGACGGCGCGCGCCACGCCGCCGGTGATGAGGTCGACGCGCTGCTTCGGGACGCCCTCGAAGTCAATGGCACTCGGCAGCCCCGACGCGTCGAGGCCGTCGTCCCAGATCGTGACGTTGGGGCCCATGATCTGCTCCCCCAGCTCCATGAACGAGCGACCCTCCTCCACCGCCAGGGCGGAGAAGCCCATCCAGGAGAGGTACTCGAGGATCGTGGCGACGGCGTACTCCTCGAGCACGACCGGGTACTCGCCCGGTTCCAGGTCGATCGCCTCGCGGCTGCGAATCGCCTTCTCCGCGGCCTCGTCGCCAAGGGCCGAGGCGTCGAGGGCACGGACGTCCGACCCGAATGCCTGGGCGTAGCCCGAGGCCCCGTTCTCCCCCATCATCACCGTCAGCAGCTTGGCCTGCGTGACGGTGTGCGCGTTCCACATCCCCCGCGAGTTGGCGACCGCCAACGTCCCCGTCTCGGTCGAGAACGCGCCGCTCGATTCGAGGTTGGCCGCGTCCCCTGCGGCGATCACGGCGCGGGCGCCCGCCGCGCGAAGATCCGGATCGGCACGTGCGGTGGCGGGCACGAATCCGAGCTGCGGATCCGAGAGCGCGATCAGCGGGTCGGCGAGCGGCGCGCCATTCGGGTTCGGCGCTGCCATGGCGGCCGTCGCCGAGGCGCGGGCAACCACCTCGGTGAGCCCTTCGTCGTCGAGCCGGTTCGTCGTTGCCACCCCGGTGCGCCCATCCCGAACGACTCGCATGCGCAACGTGGCGTCGCGCTCGGCGACGTTCTGGTGGATGCGGGAGTTGGCAAAGCGGGTCAGCGCCGCGTCCCGGGCGGTGAAGAGGGCCTCGGCCTCGCCGTCGCCAACGAGGGACAGTGCGTGGGCAAGGATCGACTCGAGCGCCGGGCGATCCCACGTGCGATCGGCTACCACTGCCCGACCCCCACCTGGACGCCGCGGAAGCGGGCCGGCGCGGCGCCGTGCCCAACGCGGTGCGTCTGCATCGGCTCACCCTTGCCGCAGTTCGGGAGGCCCCAGAGGACCCACTCCGACGGCCCGCAGATGGCGTCACAGCTCCCCCAGAAGCGTGGCGTAATGCCGGTGTAGGTCGGGTTCCGGACCATCTCCGCCAGGTGACCGTTACGGATCCTCCAGCCGATCTCGGTGCCGAACTGGAAGTTGAGGCGCCGGTCGTCGATGCTCCAGGAGTGGTTCGTGCTCAGCAGCAGGCCATCGTTCGTGTCGGAGATCAGATCGTCGAGCGTCCCCGCCTCGCCGGGCCGCAGGTTCACGTTCGTCATGCGGATGAGCGGGATGACGTTCCAGCCCGACGCGCGGCTGCTTCCCATGCTGCGCCGCCCGATGATCGGCGCGGTCTCGCGGCTGGTCAGGTAGCCGACGAAGCGGCCAGCTGCCACGATCGGCACCTTCTGGGCGACAATTCCCTCGTCGTCATAGCCGAAGGTCCCCAGGCCGCCGGGGACGGTCGCATCGGCGTCGATGTTCACCAGCTCGCTGCCGTACTGCAGCTCGTCGAGCTTGTCGAGAGTGAGGAAGCTTGTCCCGGCGAAGCTCGCCTCCATGCCCAGCACCCGGTC
>Ga0075435_100003181_pt1 | contig 11108 bp, 9 predicted proteins | sample RhiMethybrSRZTD4_FD_75302 | JGI IMG/M metagenome (GOLD analysis project Ga0075435, IMG submission 75302) | Populus rhizosphere microbial communities from Tennessee, USA - Rhizosphere MetaG P. TD hybrid SRZTD4 | ecosystem: Host-associated > Plants > Roots > Rhizosphere > Soil | place: USA... | reverse complement strand
GCCTTCTTCAGCCCCGCCCTCTCGATCCACTCGGGATAGCGGGGCGGGTTGTAGGGCATGAGCAATGTCGGCGGACTGTCGAAGCCCTGGATGAGCGCGCCACAATCGTCGTTGGTGGTGAAGTTCATCGGACCGCGCATCACCCGCGCGCCGTGATCCCTTCCCCAGGCGGCGGCCGTCTCCAGCAGGGCACGCGCGGCCTCGGCGGACTCCGCCTCGAAGAACCCGAACCCCACCTGGTTCTCCCCCTGGAACTCGTCGTAGTTCCTGTCGACGCTCACGGCGATCCTGCCCACGTCGTGCCCGCCGTTCGTGGCCAGGAAATACGCCGCCTCGGCGTGCTCGAAGAAGGGATTCTTTCCGGGGGTGAGACGGGTGCGCTCGTCCGAGTCGAGCGGCGCGACCCAGTTCCGATCGTCGTGGTAGATCTGGTGCGGTAGCCGGATGAAGCGGGCGAGATCCTTCCCGCCTACGACGGGGACGACATCCACCGCATCCCCTGGCGTGTCGTGGCGTTCTCGGCGGAGGCCATGGAGAGATCCATCTCCGCGTCGACTTCCTTGACGATTCGAAGGATGGTGTCGAGCTGCTGGTCCTCGTGCGTGGCCATGTACGACGTGCGGAGGAGATCGCGCCCCGGCTGAACGGCCGGAACGATGATCGCGTTCACGAAGACGCCGCGATCCAGGATGCGCCTCCAGACCTGCATCGTCTTGACGCGGTCTCCGATGAAGATCGGCACGATCGGCGTTCCGTTCCCCACGCCGACCTCGAGCCCCATCGCCTTGAATCCGTTCCGCATTTTGTCGGAGATCTGCTTGAGCCGGACCCTGAGCTGCGGCTCGTTCTCGATGATGTCGAGCGCGGCCAGCGCGGCCGCGGCGCTCGCCGGCGTGACGCTGGCGCTGAAGATGAGCGCGCGCGCGTGGTGACGGAGGTAGTCCATCACCGCGCGCGGGCCGGCGATGAAGCCGCCCAGCGAGGCGAAGGACTTGGAGAAGGTCCCCATCACGAGGTCGACCTGATCCTCGATGCCGAACATCTCGGAGGCGCCCGCGCCGCGCTCTCCCAGCACGCCGAATCCGTGCGCGTCGTCGACGAGCAGCCGCGCGTGGTGCTTCCGCGCGATGCGCACGATATCGGCGAGCGGGGCGATGTCCCCTTCCATGCTGTAGAGCCCGTCCACCACGACGAGCTTCCCGGCCTTCGCAGGGATCGAGGAGAGCACGCGCTCCAGGTCGCGAACGTCGTTGTGGCGGAACCGCTTCACATCCGCCGGGCTGAGGCGCGCGCCGTCCACGATGCAGGCGTGCGCGTCCTTGTCCATCACCACCACGTCGCCCTTGTCCATGAGCGCCGAGATGCTGCCCAGGTTCGTGAGGTAGCCCGTGGAATAGACGAGGGCCGCCTCCTTGCCGGTGAACCTGGCGAGGCGCTCTTCGAGCTGGACGTGCATCTCCAGCGTGCCGTTCAGGAATCGCGACCCGTTGTTCGAGGTTCCGAACTTCCGGAGCGCGTCGTCGGCCGCGGCGATGACCTTGGGGTGCTTGGTGAGGCCCAGGTAGTTGTTCGAGCCGGCCATGATGATCCGGCGGCCGTCGATCGTCACCTCGGTGCCGTGGTTTTGCGCGATCGGGAGGAAATAGGGGTAGACGCCTGCGGCTTTGGCCAACCGGTGTTCTTTGAAGCGATTACACTTGTCGAATAGATCCACGCGGACCCTGGGTTTTGGTGAATGAATTCGCTCGAAACTCAGAGCGCCGGATCGACGGCGGCAAGCACTCGGGGGAAGATAGCGGAATCCCCCGGGACCGTCAATCCTGCCTTGATCCGCCGCCCTGGGGGGTCTACTATCCCACTCGTTGACTGGCACTTAGCCCCTTTTTCCCGCACGGAGGCTTCGATGTCCACGCGCGCCCGGATCCTGCTCGGTCTGATCCTCGTTCTGGCCCTTCCCGCACCCTCGCATGCCACGTTTTCCATCGTCGCCCGCGATCCCGAAACCGGGGACCTGGGCGTCGCGGTGCAGTCGCATTATTTCTCCGTCGGCCCGATCGTCCCGTGGGCCGAGCCCGGCGTGGGAGCCGTGGCCACGCAGTCGCTCGTGGAGGTGAGCTACGGCCCGAAGGGCCTCCAGATGATGAGCAGCGGCCGGGGCGCCAAGCAGACGCTGGAAGAGCTTCTCTCGCAGGATCCGAACAAGGATGTCCGCCAGGTCGCGATGATCGACGCGCACGGGGACGTCGCCGCGTGGACCGGAAAGCGCTGCATTCCGGCGGCGGGAGATCACGTCGGGGCGCAGTACTCGGTCCAGGCAAATCTAATGTCCAATGACCGGATCTGGCCCGCCATGGCGGAGGCCTACGAGACCACCAAGGGCGACCTGGCGACGCGCCTCCTCGCCGCCCTCGAGGCGGGACAGAAGGCGGGGGGCGATATCCGCGGCCAGCAATCCGCCGCGATCGTGATCGTCAAGGGCAAGAGGTCCAACAAGCCCTGGGCGGACCGGATCATGGATCTCCGCGTCGAGGACAGCCCTCACCCCATCGCCGAGCTGGAGCGGCTGGTGCGCACCTGGCGGGCCTACCGGAACGTGGACCAGGGAGACGCCTACGCCACCGAGGGAAAGATCGAGGATGCCATGAAGGCGTACGCCGAGGGCGCGCGCCTCGCGCCGGGGAACGACGAGATTCTGTTCTGGCAGGCGGCGTCGCTCTGGCAGCTGGGACGGGAAAAGGAAGCGACCCCCCTTTTCCGCAAAGTATTCGCGCACGATCGCCGATGGGTGGAACTGGTGCCGCGGCTGGTTCCAGCCGGCCTTCTCAAGGACGATCCCGAGTCGCTCCGGCGCATCAAGGCGCTTGCCCCGGGCGGCGGGAGACGCGGATAGACCGCCTCTCCGCCTTGCATCCGGGCATCCAAAGACTCAGAATGCCCGTGAACCCACGTCTCGTTCCTGGAGGATTGGCATGACGGAGCGCACCGCCCCTCCCGTCGCGGAGGGGCACCCGAACGTCCCTTACGTCCCGGGCCTCGCCGACGTCCCGGCCGCGCGCTCGAGCATCTGTTTCATCGACGGCGACCAGGGAGTGCTGGAATACCGCGGCTATCCCATCGAGGCGCTCGCGGAGCACAGCACCTTCGAGGAGACGAGCCACCTCCTCCTCTGGGGCAAGCTGCCCAACCGTACCGAGCTGGAGAAGTTCACGCGCGATCTCTCGGCGCATCGGGACGTCCGGTTCCGTCTGATCGATCTCTTGAAGACCCTGCCCGACACCGGGCATCCGATGGAAGCCCTGCAGGCGGCCATGGCCGCCCTGGGCATGTTCTATCCCGACCGCGACCCGATGAACGTGGACGACCGCTACATCTCCACGGTACGCCTCATCGCGAAGGCTCCCACGCTGGTGGCCGCCTACCACCGGCTGAGCCACGGGAAGGAATACGTTCCGCCTCGCGAGGATCTTACCCACGCCGAGAACTTCCTCTACATGGTGAGCGGCGAGGTGCCCGAGCCGGACGTGGCCCGGGTGATGGACATCTGCTTCATCCTCCACGCCGAGCACTCCATGAACGCCTCGACCTTCGCCGGGCGGGTCACGGCGTCGACGCTCGCCGATCCGTACACGGTGGTCTCCTCGGCGATCGGCGCCCTGACGGGCCCGCTGCACGGGGGAGCCAACGAGCAGGTGATCCACATGCTCCAGCACATCGCGGACGTGGAAAAGGCCCGGCCCTACATCGAGGACCTGATCCAGCGAAAGCAGAAGATCATGGGCATCGGGCACCGCATCTATAAGGTGAAGGACCCGCGAGCCCTCGTCCTCCAGAAGCTGGCGGCGCAGATGATCGCGAAGCGCGGCGCGGATCCGCTGCTCGCGGTGGCCCAGGAAGTCGAGAAGGTGGTCGCCGAGCACCTCGCCGCGAAAAAGATCTACCCCAACGTGGACTTCTACTCGGGCGTGGTCTACGAGGCGATGGGGATGCCCGCCTCCCTCTTCACTCCGGTCTTCGCGATCGCCCGCGTGAGCGGGTGGCTGGCGCACTGGCTGGAGCAGCTCGAGGACAACCGCATCTACCGTCCGTCGCAGATCTACACCGGCACCCACAACGAGCACTACGTTCCGATCGACGAGCGCGTCTAGCGGCGTGGGGCACCCGTGTGCACTCTGATCCTGGGCCTGGGTATCCTGGGTCCGGGATCGCTGCTTTTGGGTGCGAATCGGGACGAGTCGCCCCAGCGCCCCTCGGCTGAGCCCCAAGTGCTGGTGGAAGCGCCTCGAGTCGTGGGCGGGCGTGATCTCGTGTCCCGGGGGACCTGGCTCGCCATCCGGGATGCGCGATTCGTGACGGCCCTGATGAACCGGCGTCCCGTGGCGGGCGACACGCGCGATCCCGCGACGCTCCGGTCCCGGGGATTGCTGTGTCTCGACGTGGCATCATCGGGCCAGGGTGCCACCGGGACGGAATCCTTCCTCGACGCCGCGCTTCGATTGGTTGGCGCCGCTTCGTACGGTCCCTGCACCTTGGTCGGCGTCGGGATCGATGGCGAGGCATGGACGCTCGAGGCGGGCGCCGCCGAGCCCAAGGTTCGCGCGATCGCCAGGGGCTGGCACGTGATCACGCATCAGGACGTGGACGACTCGAGCGAGCCGCGGACGCGATGGATCCTCGACGACATCTCCGAGAAGCGACCCGGTTCGGTCGACGAAGCGTTCGACGTCATGACTGGGTATCTTCGCTCCCACGGCGAGGGCGGGCACCCGGCCGTGTGCCTTCACCGCGACGTGTTTCCCACGATATCGAGCAGCCTGATCGCGCTGGGAGTCGGGACCGAGTCGCGCTACCGTCACGCGGCGGGCCGGCCGTGCGTCACGCCGTACCGGGACTACACGTCGCTCCTCACAGGCCAGGGGGACTGAGATGACCGAGACGTTCGTCGTCCTTTCCTTCTACGGGTACTTCGTCCTCTTCCTACTCGTGGAATTCGTGCTCACGCGGTCCCGCCTCGGAGCGAAGGAGCAGGGGAATCGCGATCGCCGGTCTCTCTTCTTTTTCTTCATCTGCCCCTTCTTCGGGATGTTCCTGTGGATGGCGGCGATCAACCGCCACTGGATCAGCGCGCATCCCACATGGCCCCTGTGGGGGATGGGATGGGCGATCGGACTCACCGGCTTCGCGGTCCGCGTCATCGCGAAGAGGACCCTGGGACGGTTCTACACGGTGAGGGTCCAGATGCAGGAGGGACACGAGGTCGTCGACAGCGGCATCTATGGGCGGATTCGCCACCCGCTCTACCTCGGGATCATTCTGGAATGGATCGCGCCGCCTTTGATCCTGGGCAGTCCCTGGGGCTTTCTCTTCACGACGGTCTGGATGGTGGCCGGCGTGCTCCAGCGGATTCCCTGGGAGGAGAAGATGCTCGTCGAGGGGCTGGGCGAGAAATACAGCGCCTACATGGGGAAGACGAAGCGCTTGATCCCGGGAGTATGGTAGTCGGGAACCTCTCATCGACTTGCCCCGGGGCAAGTCGTTTCTAGGCTATCTCCACGGCGAAACCGAGCTCCACCTGCTCGGGATTGAGGCAACGCCTGTCGTCGCAGGCCTGAAACCGAATTCGAGCCACCCCAGGCACCCGCCCCTTCGCCAGCGCAGGGTCGGCGGTGATGAGAACTCGAATGGCGATCTTCCCCGCGTAGACGGACAACTTCTCTCCCCCGATCGGCGCGAGCGAGCCGTCCGGGAGGCGCATCTCCCCCGGGATCAATCCCTCCGCCAGTCCCAGCTCCACCGATGTCGCGATCAAGTCCGGCCGCGTCGGCTTCGCGGACTGGAGGTGCCATCCAGGCTCAACGTGGAGAGCCAGGAGCAGCTCCGTGGTCTCCCCCGGCGCGATCCGGGGCTTCGAGACTTCCGCCGTCGCGATGACCGGACCCCGCTGCGCCCGGGACGCCGTGCCCGGCTCGGCGCGTGAAGCGGACTCCACGGTCCCGGGCTTCGCCTCGCTCCACGCCATGAACGCGAGCAGAAGATGCTCCGCGGCGCGCGGGGCATTCTGCAAGATTCCCGCGAACACCTGGAACATCTGGGCCGCGAGCTTCTCGTAGCGCTCTTCCCCGGTGAGAAGCCACAGCCGGACCAATAACCGCGCCGCCATGCCGTTCCCCGAAGGCACCGCCTGATCGAAGACCTCCTTCGTGCGCGCGATGAGCGACTCATGATCATTCGCGACGAAGAAGAATCCACCTTCACCCTCATCCCAGAAGCGCTCGACCATCTTCTCGACGAGCGCGCGCGCCTCGTCCAGCCAGACATGCTCCTCGGTGACCTCGTGAAGGTCCAGGAGTCCCCATGCCAGAAACGCGTGGTCCTCGAGGTAGCCGGGGAGCCGCGATTCGCCATCCCGCCAGGAGCGCAGCAACCTCCCGTCGCGGCGCAGGGATCGCAGCACGAATCCCGCCGCGCGCGCGGCCGCGTCGACGTACTCCCGGCGCTCGAGCAACCGCCCCGCGGTGGCGTAGGCCGCGATCATGAGCCCGTTCCAGCTCGTCACCACCTTGTCGTCGCGGCCCGGAGCGGAACGCCGCAGGCGCACGTCCAGCAACCGCGCCCTCGCGCGATCCATCCGCGCGCGCAGCTCTTCCTCGGTCTCCTCTTCGGTCCGAGCCAACTCCGCCCACGGGTGCTTCACGTGGGGGATGTTCCCCGGCTCCTCCCCGGTCACGGGATCCACGAAGTTCCCGTTCTCCTCGATGCCGTAGACCCGGGCGAATCGCTCCCCTTCCTCGGCGCCGAGAACCTCGAGAATCTCCTTCCGAGACCAGATGTAGGTCGCGCCCTCGCCCCCTTCCGAGTCGGCGTCGAGCGCCGAGTAGAACCCTCCCTGGGGTGAGGTCATCTCGCGCGTCACCCAGCCCAGCGTCTCCTCGGCGACGCGGCGATACTCGGGGGCGCCCCAGCGATCGAACGCCTCCGTGTACACCGCCGCGAGCTGCGCGTTGTCATAGAGCATCTTCTCGAAGTGCGGCAGGAGCCAGATCGCGTCGGTCGAGTAACGATGGAATCCGCCGCCCACGTGATCGCGGATCCCCCCGGCCGCCATCGCGTCGAGCGTTCCGCGCGCCATCCGCTCCAGCTCGGGCCGCGTGGACGATGCGGTGGCGCGCAAGAGAAGCGAGAGGGCCCCGTGCGGCGGGAACTTCGGCGCGGTTCCGAATCCGCCGTAGTGCCGGTCGTAGGTCTGGGTCAGCTCTTCGAGCGCTCGCTCCACGACCGCGCGATCGAGCGGTCCTATGGCCGCGAACTGGCGCCCGCCCTCCATCTGACGAAGGGCGCTGGCCAGCCGGTCCGCGGCCGCCTCGACTTCCGCGAGACGCCCCACGTAGGTCTCCGAGAGGGCGCCCAGGATCGAAGCGAATCCGGGCCGCCCGCCGCGATCGTCCGGCGGAAAATAGGTTCCGCCCCAGAAAGGCTTCTGGTCCGGCGTGAGGAACACCGACATGGGCCAGCCGCCCGATCCGGTGAGGAGCTGCACCGCACGCATGTAGATCTCGTCCACGTCGGGGCGCTCCTCGCGGTCCACCTTGATGGAAACGAACTTCTCGTTCAGGAGCCTGGCGATGGACTCGCTCTCGAACGACTCGCGCTCCATGACGTGACACCAGTGGCAGGAGCTGTAGCCGATCGAGAGGAAGACCGGCTTCCCTTCGCGGCGGGCCTTCTCGAACGCCTCCGCACCCCAGGGATACCAGTCCACGGGGTTCCACTGGTGCTGGAGCAGGTAGGGGCTCTGCTCCCGGGCCAGACGGTTGGGGGCGCGCTCGCGGGCGTGCGTGGTTTCGGTCATGGCCGAGGGAGCCCCAGAGAGTACACTGGTCTCATGATGCGTCTTCTCGTGACTCTGATCTCGATCGTGCTGGCGGGCGTCATGATCCGGATCGCCGTCAGGCACACCATCGCTCCGCTCCGCACCGTGGACTTGACCATGCGCGATTATACGTTCAACGGAACCAATCCCACGCTGACATTCCGGAAAGGGGATCGCGTCCGCTTGGTGATCCGGAACGTGGAGACGACGCCCATCCGCCACAACTTCAGCATCCCGGGGCTGAACATTCCCTGCGACCGGGAGCAGGGTCCCGGCGAGATCCGCCACGTCATCGTCACCCTGACCCGGCCGGGAACCTACGAGTACCTCTGCTGCACGCACCGCGGCATGAAGGGGATGCTGATCGTCAAGTAGGGCCGCCGCCATGCTACATTCGGGGCATGGTCACCCGAACCACCAAGCCCGCCATCGTCGCGCGGGAGCTGTCCAAGCGCTACGGCGATCTGGAAGCAGTCCGGGGGGTCTCCTTCGAAGTCGGAACGGGCGAGATCGTCGGATTCCTCGGCCCCAACGGCGCCGGCAAGACGACCACGGTCCGGATGCTCTCCTGCTTCCTGCCGCCCACCTCGGGCACCGCCTCCATCCACGACGTGGACGTGCGGGAGCGCCCCCGTGAGGTGAAGCAGCTCATCGGGGTCTGTCCCCAGGAGGACAACCTCGATCCCGATTTCCACGTGATGAAGAACCTGCTCGTCTACGGGCGCTACTTCGGGCTGCCGCGCAAGGTCGTCCGCGACCGGGCCATCGAGCTCCTGGCCTTCGTCGCGCTCTCGGACAAGGCGCACGCCGAGATCCAGGCGCTCTCCGGCGGCATGAAGCGTCGGCTCGTCCTCGCGCGGGCCCTCCTGAACGAGCCCAAGGTCCTCATCCTGGACGAGCCGACGACCGGTCTCGACCCTCAGGCCCGGCACGCGATCTGGGACCGCATCCGGAGCCTGCGCTCCCACGGCACGACGGTGCTCCTCACGACCCACTACATGGAGGAGGCATCGCAGGTCTGCGATCGCGTCATCGTGATGGACGGCGGACGGATTCTCCTGGAGGGCTCGCCTCTGGAGCTGGTGGAGCGCGAGGTGGGTCGCACCGTGGTCGAGGCCTGGAACTATCACGAGGATTTCGTGCAGTTCCTCCACTCGCTGCCGGGGCGTCTCGAGGAGGTGGCGGACCGCCTCTACTTCTACCCGGACGAGTCGGACCACGTGGACCGTCTGCTCGAGCAGAGATTCCCGCACCAAGAGAGGCTCATCCGCAGAGCCACCCTGGAGGACGTGTTCTTGAAGCTCACGGGAAGGGCGCTCCGGGATTGAACGGGATGCGCGCCATAGTCCGGAACGCCTCGCTCCGGTCCTTCCGCGTCTGGCAGCGGGACATGGACGTCTACCTCACGAACTGGAAGACCGAGTTCCTGCCGCCGCTCTCGGAGCCGGTCCTCTACGTCTTCGCGTTCGGGTTCGGCCTCGGGTCCCTGATCCACCGGGTCCCCTACGAGGGCCGGGACCTGACCTACATCCGGTTCATGGCGCCCGGGATCGTCTCGATCGCGGTCATGTTCTGGAGCTATTTCGAGACGACGTATTCCTCGTTCGTCCGCATGTACTACCAGCGGACGTTCGACGCGATCCTGGCGACCCCGCTTCTCGTCGAGGACGTCATCCTGGGCGAGCTCCTGTGGGGGACGACGAAGGCGCTGATCGCGAGCACCATCATGCTGGGGATTCTGTGGGCCCTGGGTCTCGTGGCCTGGCCGTCGGGCTTGTGGGTCATCCCCGTCGCCCTGGCGGGCGGGGCCATGTTCTCCGCCATGGGGCTCGTGGTGACCGCGGTCACGAAGAACATCTCATCCTTCAACCTTCCGATGTTCCTCATGATCACCCCGATGTTCACGTTCAGCGGGACGTTCTTCCCCGTGGGCATCCTGCCGAAGTGGGCGGTTTGGATCGCGTGGTGCCTTCCGCTGACCCATGTCTCCTACGTCGTCCGCGCCGCGGTGCTGGGGCTGCCGCGCGCGCAGGTCGTCTGGAGCTGTCTCTACATTCTGGGTTTCGCGGTCGTGTTCACCGCGCTGGCGCTGAAGCTGATGAAGAGGCGGTTGATTCAGTAGGGCCGCTACCGCTCGAGCGAGCGGAGCCTCTCTTCCGCGACACGTCGCATCTCGGAGTCGGGCGCCGACATCTCGATGACCCGGCGGTAGTGGTGCACGATCTCGTCGTAGAGCGGCGCGTCGCCGGGTGAATAGCGGAGCCGCACGGCTTCGGCGATGTAGAGGCGCACGCGCGCGGAATCGGTCCCCGCGTTCCCCGAGACGTAGAGGTTGCGCAGCTCGGACTCGGCGTTGGCCAGCGCCTCGGTCGAGACCCGGGGAGCCCAAAGGGGCGGGAGGTTGTATCGCTTGAGGATCGCATCATACGCAGGCCCAGGGGCGAGCTGCTCATCCGCGAAGGCCCGTGGCGAAGCTGCCCTCTGCTGCATCCTGGTCTTGGCATCCATGAGGTCCGCCTCGGCCTGGTTTCCTGCCGCGGACGGTGCCGGCTGAGCGACGATCTCATCGGCCCGTTTCGCCAGCTTGTCCTTCAACGCCTCGTCCTGCTTCTCCTCGGTAGGGCTCTCGGCCGGATTCAGATTCGCGAAGGGTTTCGGTGCGACCTGCTCGGGCGCGGTGGTCCCTGACGTCGCGGCACCAGCCCCAATCGCGACCTTCGTGCCCGCAACTTCCTTCTTCGCGGCTTCGCGCTCCTTCAAGTCCACATTCGCGCCTCCCACGGCACGCTCCCCACCCACCAGCGACTCCTGCCGCGCGGGCGCCGTCGTCACGGTAGCGCCCTTGGGCGTGGGCAGGAGGATCTTCTGGTATGGCCCCTGTTTGATTAGGATCACCACCACGACCAGGACCGCCGCGGCCGCGCTCGCGGTGCCGATGACCGCGGCCCAGGGAAGGCTCGGCGCCTCCTTGATTCGCCCTCGCTCGCGCCGCGGCCCCTCGTCCTCGTCCCGCGCCGCGCCGACGACCGTCCCCAGGCGCGGAGGCACCTTCTCCCGGGGCGGCGCCTTCTTCTCCTCGACGCCTCCCTCGGACGCCGCCACGGCGACCTTCGCGCGGACCGCCTCGTGGAGATGGTCGAGGTATCCAGCCGGAGCCACATCGGGCGACTGGCGCAGCTCCGCCTCGAGCGAGGAGACCTGATCGATCAGGGAGCGGCAGACGCTGCAGCCCATCACGTGG
>Ga0075435_100003178_pt1 | contig 11110 bp, 14 predicted proteins | sample RhiMethybrSRZTD4_FD_75302 | JGI IMG/M metagenome (GOLD analysis project Ga0075435, IMG submission 75302) | Populus rhizosphere microbial communities from Tennessee, USA - Rhizosphere MetaG P. TD hybrid SRZTD4 | ecosystem: Host-associated > Plants > Roots > Rhizosphere > Soil | place: USA... | reverse complement strand
CTTCTCGTTTAGGGGCAGTTCGAGATTACTGACGGTCATACTGCAAACCAAACTTTCTGATGGCCATTGGGACATCGGAGCATGGCTGAATTCTCGTGCTGCTCTCAATGTGCGGTGAATATATTTCAGGTCACGAATTCTGCGTGGTTGGGTCTCAGATTTTTCAGGAGGCTTGGGTCGCGGATTTTGCTGACAGTTGGGGCAGATAAGGCGCCTGCCACGCGCCTTTTTTGATGGTAGGTGTTCTGCTGGTGGGGCTGGCCTAGGGCGGCTTTGCTCGGTAGGTTTTGAGCGCGTGGGTTCTTCTAGTCCATCCGAGGATAATACTTGACAAGTTAATACTAGGGAGGCAAAAATCGCCGTTGCATTTGCGGTGAAGGCCAGCCGCTTCGCTCTTAGGTTCCAGGAACTCGATACGTTCTCTCCGCTGTCCCTCACCTCTCCTGATTGCGATTACGCGTTCCCAACAGGAGGTGGAACATGGTTAAGTTTCTTTGGAAGGTATGGTTCGATGATGACGCTCAGGATATTGCCGAGTACGCGGTGATGTTGGCGGTGATTTTGGTGATTGTCGTAGGCACGATCCGGCTAGTCGGTACGAATGCCAACAACGTATTCTCCACGGTCGCCAGCTCGGTTCAGTAGAGATTGATTCATCCAAGAGAAAAGGCGCGCGGGACGCGCCTTTCTTATTCGCTCGATTGTTTACGCGGCTTCGTCCCGCATGGCACCCCGGACTTTCTCCGCAAGGTCTGCCGGAAGTTCATTCATGCCGTGCTCTTTACGGCCATGTTCCGCGCACTGTTCCAGAACGTCCTGTTCAGTCTCGCCTCTCGCCACGAAATCACAATCCACACCGACATCCCTACACGTAACTACCTTGGACATATTGCCTCCTCGGAGTTTTCTTACCTAAGCTTTCGCTTGGTGGTGGGATTCTAGTCTCGGCCTTGGGTCCGGCGCAAAAGACAAAACGGGCGGGTTACGGATTCAAGTGAGTATGGGACGGACTCTGTGCGGGTGTGAGAGACGAATGCGTTATTTCAGACGGATGCTGAACGAGCGTTTCTTGCGAGTTACCACAACTTTGCCCTCGCGCGCGAGCCAGCCAATAGCCCATTCAAGAATTGGCCCCTTCTCTTCAACAAGCTTCTTGAGCTGTGCTAGCGAGAGTTCGCCATGGGTGTTGAGAGCGTGCCAAATCGCACCCGCCATCTGGCCGATATCCTCTTCTGTGGTGTTTCCCATCCTTCATTATCTTACTTCCAAAACGTCCGGGGGCTTCCTACCCTGGGAAGAAGGCGAGGAGGAAAAAGTGGTTTGACGGATTTGGCTTTCTAATTTGTGATGTGTACCTAATTCTGCGCCGTTAGGTCTCGAATTTTTCAGGAGGCGTGGGTTACGGATTTTGCCGTGATTTCACTGCCTCTTTGCGACCCCTTCACCAACAATTTGAAAGATATTCCCTGGCTGCGGTGGACTTACGTCTGTATTTGCGAATTCAATTTCGGCTCCGTCACGCACAATGGCGATTTCGTGGCGTCTGACTTGGTCGACGAAAACCTCCGTTAGAGTTCCGGTGCAATCGGCATTGACGCTATACGTCCCGGTGAACGTGGAGGCTACGGGATGTCCACCGGTACTTCCCACCCGCAAACCGGAAATTCTGGGCGGATTCGTCGTTGGATCAAATACGACTCGACCAGCAAGATCTCCCGGTTGGAAAGAGTCGAGGTGAAGGAATGTGTTCGGTTGTTTCAAGGGCGTCGTGAAAAGAAGGCTAGACCTGAACCCATAGCTGCCCACCAGCGTTGTCGCATCGCAGGTCGATAGTGCTTTCTTCGCGACCCCTTGCCCAACGATTCCAAAATCAGGTGAGGTCGTATCGACGAACTCGATCTCCGCTCCCGCCTCAACAATCGCGATTTCATATTCTCTGATTGCACCGTTATCGATCACCTGATGCACCACACCGGTACAATCAGAATTGACGGAATAAGTCCCACTGAGCGCACGCGACTGCGGCTGGCCGCCGCTGTTGCCTATCCGAGACCCTGAGATGCTCGGGGGGGTAGCCGTGGAATCAAAAACAATCCGTCCGGCGAAAGCACTTGAAAAAAATGAACCGAGACTTTTCAAGGCTGAGGTCCGAATTGGTCACCACTGAAATGATCCCTGCCGAACTCCGCAAAGGCTGAAACTGGTGAAATGCTGAAGTCGGGCCGTACGGGTGGACGAGTTGGCTTTGCGAACCACCTCCGCAGACGGAGAGATTCACATACGACACACGTAGGAGCGTGCTATCGCCATTCACGGTTAGTTGACCACGAGTTCGTAAGCCTTTCCTGAACTCACACTAAACGATCCCTTCGCAAGGGGAGTGACTCCGTCCTCCGCGTAAAGGGAGATCACGCCCTGCAGTGTTCCCGAAGCCGGTACCTGAAACCACTGCCGATCCGGTCCATGACTGCCGATGCTGTTCTGGTGCGTACCGGCGTCATCCTGGATGACTACCTTCTTCTGCAGCCAGCGTGCAAAGATCTGGTTCTGGTCCAGAGTCTCGACCGCGCTCGCGCCGTAGAGGACGCCAAGCAATTGATTACCTTTCAGCACGAAGCCAATGGCAACAATGTAGAGATCCTGCCCCGAAATGTTCTTGAATAAGAATTGCTCAGCCGGAAAGTTCCTGCCATCGTTGGACAGGCTGTAAGTGACCGTCTGCTTAGGATCGATTTCCACGAACCCCATCACATACCAACTTTGGTTGCCCACCGTGATTTTCTTCACGTCATTGACAAAGTTGTTCCCCTTCTGCGCGACACCTTGAAACTGAAAACTGGGCGGGGAAACTGAGCTTGCCCAATAGGTGGCGTCCAAGTGAGCCCAGTCTTTAAAGTACAAGACCCAGGTTCCATTGTCTTGGAGAAGCACATTTGCGCCGTTAAAATTCCCCACGCTGAAGCCGGAATAGGCGTCGATGCTGATGATGTCGGTTAGCTTGGCCTCGTAAGGTTCCGGGCTGCCATTCCAGGTAGTTCCATCAGGGCTCGAAAAGTAAGCGGGCTTGTTGAGGGCATCTGGCGCCGCGGTACAAATCATATGCAGAGATCCGTCGGCAAGTTGTTGCACATTCTCGTTGTTGACATGCACAAAATCCCCATGATCGATGACCAGGGCATGATTTCCAAAGGATAGGAAGTCATTGGTGGTCACGCTATAGATTCTGTCGTTCTGCGTGTCCGAACCATCCCACCCACCATAAAAGAGCCGCCATCCGTTCGGCTGTTCGAGGGCCCATGGAGCGTAGATGTTTTGATATGGACTAGTGGTTTGCGCGGCCAACATAGGCGCGCGCACATCCGGTACCCAGTTCAGCGTGTTCTTCTGCCAGTAACTCGGAGTGAACGCACCCGCGCTCAGTCCCCGGATTTCAAAATAGCCTTCCGGAAGGTCGCTCGTAATTTCCTGTAATTGTGCTGTACCTGGAAAATTCTGTTGCCCTGACTGTTGCTGCTCGGGGCGGTAACTTGAGCATCCGACAAGCACCAAACACACAAGGAAACAACACATCAGCGATCGCATTGGCCACCTCGTCGTGTGTCAGAATCACTGTACAATCAGGTTCGTGGTTGCTGAGTGTTGTGTTGCCCCGGCAGTTCCCGTGACGGTGATGGTGTAGGTTCCAGCCGGCGTGCCGCCACTGGGAGGCGGCTTAACTGAGTTGCCGCCGCATGCCGCTTCCAGCAAAACCCCCGCCAAAAGTAGGCAGCATATCGCGGCGACGAACGACCGATTCCTACTGGACGGCTTCGAGTTCATTGCCGTTCCCGCCCACAGCAAGGCACCGATCGGCAGCCACAAGGCATAGAAGATGGCTCGCGAACCGGGTGCCATCGCTCCCGAAGAAGGAGCCGTCGTGCTGATGTTGACCGCAGTGGTGGTCGAGCCATTGGCTGTCGGCGTGGCGGAGGCTGGATTGAGCGAGCAGGTCGGCGCAAACACCGGCGCTGGATCCACAGAACAGGTGAAAGTGACAGCGCTGGCAAATCCATTCAGTGAAGTCAATGTTATGGTCGACGAAGCACCTTTTCCGGCGGTAACGGTGCTGGGAGCGACAGCCGAGGCAGAGAGTTCGAAGTCCGGCGCGGTGAACGTGGCAGTGACGGTTTGATCGGAATTAAGAGTCACCGCACATGTGCCTGTGCCGGAACATCCTGCACCGCTCCATCCCGCAAAGGTCGAATTCGTGTTCGTGTCGGCAGTGGCGCTCAGTGTAATCGTAGTGCCTGGGGAGAGCTGAGCAGTGCATGTGTTGGCCGGGCAGTCAATGCCCCCGGGTTTGCCTGTCACTTTCCCGGTGCCATTGCCACCGAACTGCACTGTCAGGATTGGATTGAATTTGAAGTTGGCTGTGACCTGCTTATCAGAGTCCATATCGAGAGTGCACGTAGCCCCCGCGCAGGCGCCGCTCCAGTCCAGAAAACGCGAACTCGGATCCGGCGTTGCCGTCAGAGTGACGGAAGTTCCGCTCCCGAAGCTCAAACAAGTGGCTCCATTGGCCGTTCCGCAGTCGTTCCCCAAGGGGTTGCTCGCCACACTCCCAAGGCCGTCGATGCCGGGGTTGGCGATGTAAAGCTTGAATGGACCGGCGGAGGATCCGCCACTTAAGGTCTGCAGTTGCGGACTGCATGCCCCATCATCGCTGACGTTGAGAGCGGCACTTCGAGCGCCGCTGGCTTGCGGCGAGTACGTGACGTCAAGGGTACAGGCATTACTGCTCACGAGAGTGGTTCCGCAACTATTATTTGAGATCGTGAAATCGCCGAAATTCGTTCCCGTGATGGAAATCCCTGAGATGTTCATGTCAGGTCCTGCGTTTGCAATGGTGGTGTGGGCGGTCCCGGTACTGCCCAGGGCGACAGCCCCGAAGTTGAAGGTGCGAGGCGACACCAATACCTGCGTGGCGCACACAGAAAGATTCACGACGGTCGGGCTAAGAAAACTTGTGCTGGAAGGAGAGATCGTCATAGCCCCCGTCTGTACGCCAGGTTTGGAAGCAGAAGAGAATGTGATTTCCGCCGCGCAGTGGTTGCCGGAACCAAGAGATGCGGGGCAGTTGTTACTGCTCAGGTCAAAGTGGCCACTGCTGACGATGGCCAGATCTTCGGCGGCATTGTGCACATTCGTGACAGTTACGGATCGGGTCGCCGGTGTGGAATCAGAGTCGAAGGTCCCGAAGTCAATCGTGGTTGGTGACGTGATGACGGGCTGCACACCAGTGCCCGATAGTCCCACGACTTGAGGGCTGCTTGCATCGCTATCAAAAACGCTGAGGGCTCCCGGATAATCAACATTGGCAAAATCGGCGCTGGGGTTGAATTTGACCGTTATTGTGCAAGAATTGCCAGTTCCGACCGAGCCACTGCAGTTGTCAGTGCTCTCGTAGCCGCCAGACACTCTAATGTTCTGAATGGTCAGACTGCTGCCGCCATTGTTTGTCAGCATAACTGTCTTACCGCCACTGACTGTGCCCGCCTCATGCTTACCGAAGCTCAAGCTTGCAGGTGAAAGGTCTACGTTCGAACTGGCGGATCCTGAACCGGAACCCGCGAGCGCCACCGGCTGCGTTCCCGGGGATGCGTCAGTAGCAACCGTCAGGGCACCCGGCACCGTCCCTGCAACCGTCGGGTGGAACGTCACATTGATGATGCAGCTCTGGCCTGCAGCTAGTGGAGAGGAGCAGGTGTTGGTCGGTACGTTATACCCGCCGCTCGCAGTGATGCCACTGATGTTCAAAGCGACAGTCTGATTGTTTGTGAGGGTTATGGATTTAGAGGCGCTGGTCGTATTCACCGCGAGAGTGCCGAAGTCGAGGTTAGCCGAAGAGAATCCAACCGGCGGAAGCCCAGTACCGGATAAAGCAAGCACATGCGGCGTGCCGAAGCCAGTATCCGTAATCGTGACTGCGCCCGAGATCTCGCCCACAACATTGGGGGAGAACCTGACCTGCATGGTGCACGAGGACCCAGCTGTCAACGTGGACGGAGGCACAGGACAATCGTTGGTCTGGGAGAAATCTCCGCTTGTCGCGAACCCCTTGATGCTGAGCGATGCGCTACCGCTATTTCGAACCGTGACTGCTTGGGGAGCGCTTGCCGGGCTCGCCGGATTGACAACCTGTGGGGCGAAGGTCACGCTGCTGGGGGAAAGCGTAACGTTCGGAAATTTGAACGAACACGTCGGCGAAATGGCCAGCGGCCCTACGGCCAGTGCAAGCAGGAAGTAGCGGATCATGGGATTTTTCCTCTGACAACGTTCTTGAGCTCGTGACAAAGAAGGTCGTTTTGGGTGGTTATCGCGACGTTGCGATGGGGAGAGGAAACGGGCGGACTCAAAGTGCTGCCTCTAAGATTTGAGTCAAGAAAACCTGCGGTCAGACTCCGCAACACTGTGACGGCATTCTCAGCGCCGATTGCTCCAGATGGGGCGAGTTCGGGCACATCTTTGAACAGCCATACAGCGTCAGTCGGCGTGAGATGCCCTGCGCCGCGAAGGTTGGCCGCCAGGCGAGGCCCGTGCAAGTTGTTCCACAAACTGCATTCTTGATTGCTCCAGCGTTGACGGCCGGCTGCGACGAGGAGCACTGGCTTTGCAGTTCCACCGACATCCTCTTGAGTTATGGGTGCATCCAGCAGAACGGCAGCGCGCACGCGGGGGTCACGTTGCAAGCTGGTAAGCGCCACCTCCGCTCCCAGGGAATGCCCTACCACAGCGATACGCGAGAGGTCGAGCCTGTCGCCAAACCACGCGCCCGGAGCTCGAAGCAGTGGCAATTGATCGAGGACAAATTTCACGTCGCCCAGGCGAACTGAGCGGGCAAGTCTCAACGATGACTCGTCACTTCGCAGAGAATTCTGATCGAGATAGCTTCCGAACCGGGAACCGACAACCCGGCCATCAGGAAATTCAACTGCAGTGCTCTCATGGGTATGCGCTACCGAAATGACCACGTAGCCGCGGCTCGCCAGTTCTTCAAACAGGAATGTGCCGTCAGTGAAGGTTCCCGTGTAGCCATGGCTGAAAATCACAACGGGATGACTGTCGTCGGCGACCCGCGCATCCAAACAACTGTGGGTTGTGACTCTGGGAAGCGAAGATCCCAGCATTTCCGACACGTACGCCCATACTTTGGGGGACGAGTACTCCGCGATCCGGCAACTTGAGTTGGGAGCAATGGGATACCAGAAGCGCACCATCAGCTCCCGCTTTGTCCCGTTCCTGAGAACCGGATCTTCCCGCAACGTATCGATCAGCCGAACCCAATGAGTTCCGACGGCGCTCGCTCCACTCGGTGCGGGCGTCACCAGTGCCTGCCCTGCTGCATGAGTAACCGCCGCGGCTAAGAAAACAAAACCGGACAAGCCGAGTTTATGTATCCGCTTCACCATGGCATTCTTCGCGGTTCGTGGTGGCTCTCCTCATAACTTCCGCCGCACCCCTGCCACCGCCGTTTCAGCTAAACCATCTACTTACGTTTCCCAAATTTCGAGAAGTGTTTCTCGCTTTTCGGTGCCAGCCCCTGCTTTTCTGCACCAATTGGCGAAAATGGGGAGTGCTTCTCGGCTTTGCGTGCTTTCGCAATTGTTGTGCATCGCTTACCGGTAACTCGCTGATGTACTAGGCCCAGAATGAGTGTCCCCTGGCCGCGTACCATCGAATTCTTTGCTGACGCTGTCGAGGCAAACCATTCGACCGTCCAAAAGCAAGGAGGCGCACGGGACATCACGGCAGACGCTGATTTCGTCTTTCACGTCCTCCTCCAATCTTCCCGGCGCCTTCAGATCAGGCGGCAGCGCCATTCGGTCGCGCTCAGGAAGCGCGAATCAGACGCATGGCGTCGCGATCCACCCGCGCCTCCGCCCCGAAAGTCCGTCACCGCGCGACCCCTTGTCTTGGGAAATGCTGAATGTCTGAACCGCGTCGCATGCCCTAAAGTGGCTGCCCGATGTGGCGGCAGCGGAGCCTTCTGAGTGAGAGATGGTCCCTCTGTATGCGTAAGCCCATTTGCGATGGGCGGCAGCGCTTGAGCAATGGCTGGCTTCAGCGGGCAGCGTCGCTAGAACTACGAGCGAAACCAGACAAGCTGTCAGCAAGGTACTTTGTGCAATCCTACGGTTGATGGTTAGCCCTCCTTCCTCTTGGGGCATGATTGAAGAATGTGAATTCACCTTCTGGCTCTCGTTCCGCTCTGTTTGTAGCGCGAAGGCTTGCAGGAAATCCTGATGAATAGCTGAGTTTTGGCCGAGGTTTCGCCGAGCTTACTGGAGATTCAGCCGAACGGCTTATGATTCGCAGTTTTGCCATTGCTTCCCTAGCTCCTCGACTGGGTGCCCTCTGTCTAGGTAACGCATCATTTCTCCTGTAAAGCGACCAGCCCCGAAACAAAAAAGGGGCGAAGTTGGGAGACAGAGTTATCGAATGCGTTCAGCAAACTCTGCCGAAAACGACGAGGTACCGAGACTCTGGGACGGGCGTCATGTGCTGGCGGTACCGACCCCTGTTGCGCGCGCTCTTCATTTAGTGCGGCGCAATTTGAGCGGCCCAAGACGGCTCATTTGTGGGCGGAAGACCGCCGTGGGGGGGCCGACTGATCGACAGAAACTGATGAGGTACCGAGACTCTGGGGCGGGCGTCATGCCCGTGCGGTACTGAACCCCTGTTGTTCCCTCTCATTTAGTGCGGCGCAATTTGAGCGGGCGAAGTGTTTTATGGGACATTTCGCCTTAGGCGGATTCCCCACTGTCAGTCACCTAGGCTCGGCCTTGAACCCGCGAAGTCTGCCGCGCCAGTCGGTGTATCGGCCCACAATCACCCCGTCGTCATTGATGCAGAACGGGTCGGTGGCGGGAGATCCAGGGAAATCGAGGACTGTAAATTCACCATCCTGAAGGAGGTAACCATGCTGGTCATTAAAGGGTGGGTAGCATTCGTCAACCGCGTTGATGTAAGCAAACGCACCGACCTTGTCTCCCCGCTGGTTAATGAACCGCACGCCGCTGCACGGGACCGATAAGCCGGGATAGTCGATCAGTTCGAATTCACCTGACTTGCGGCTGATGAACCCGTGGCCCCCGCCGTCGAAGTTCATGAACACGTTACCGACCAACACGCGACCATTGTCCTGAGCCGCGCGCACGGTCTGACCGAACCCGCCCGGAATACTCACATCATGAAATTTCCCATCCTTGCGAATGAAGCCGCTCGCGTTCCCAAGCGCGTCGACCCACTGTCCCGTGATGTCGCCAGCGTTATTGACACGCTCGGCTAGAGTCACGATCGATCCAGGGTAGTCGATCCGGGGTGAACTTCCCGTCACTGAGCAGGTAGCCATGTCGGTTGAAGGCGGAATCGTGGAAGTTGCCGACGATGTCTCCCCGTGCCTTAATGCCGCGGGCCGACAAGGTCTCCGTGGCGCCAGGAACCTCGATGGTTCTGAAAACTCCGTTGCGCAGCAGGAAGCCGTGAGGTACACCGTCGGCGTCGATGTAGGATCCGACAATGTCGCCCCGAGCGTTGATGCCATGGCCTTCAGTTGCAATGGAGTTGGGAACGTTAATTCTCACGAAGCGATAGTCGCCCGCAAATAGCAGCGAAGTGACCGCAAGGCAGAACAGGGTCAATTTTATGATTTGCCGCATATCAACTCTCCTTAGACGAAGCATCACCCGATCTCAGTCCCGGAGTTGGTCCCCTGATCGGTGCGTGCTCGATTGCGAGACACGTTAGCAAAACGCGTTGGCGCGGCACAATCCCGCGCGCCACACGTGTACATCCTTTGTGTCTCCCGGGCTAAGTTGCTCAGCCGGCAGGACATTGCTGGAGATCACCACGGCGTACCCAGAGCCATCTCGCCCGCCCGAGAAGAGCACTTCAGAAAAGAGGGGGTCACTGATCCTGCGAAGAGGCCGGCGCCAGGGAGTCCGCGGTACCACTTCATTCCGCTGAAACGGTTGGCGCACCCCGCTCCGATTGACGTTTGCGTTCCGGATCTTTGTTCCGCTGAAAAGTTGGCCCCATGTTCAACAAACTGAGGTTTTTTGGAACAATTTTCAACGAGAATTTCTTGCAGTCCCCACCGTCAGATTCCGTCCGCTGAAGCTTCTTCAAGCATCTGATGATTTTGCTTTTTACCTGCGCTTTACCCGGTACTCGGCTTCACGAATCTGGGCCGTCGTCATTATTTCCCTAATCTTCTTCTGGGCTTGAGCGCTGGCTATGAGCTTTGCACGATACTGATAAAAGAGGAAGTACGCACAAAAAAGTATGTTAGGAGGGCTGGCATGCTAAAACGCTACACCCCGGTAACCGCCGCGGCAGACGTGGAAAAAGCGCTGCGCTTACTGGAAGGGCGATGGAAACTGGTGATCCTCTTCCATCTGTTTGGAGGCAGGGTGTTGCGGTTTTCCGACCTGGAGCGAGCGATACCAGCCATCACACAAAAAATGCTAGGGCAGCAGTTGAAGGCGATGGAGGCCGATGGCATTGTTCTGCGAACGTCGTATCCCCAAGTGCCACCCAAAGTGGAATACCGGCTAACGGAATGGGGGCAATCACTATGTCCCGCACTCGACGCAATCCTGAGATGGGCGGATCGTCGTCCGGCACGGGAGTCAAGCTAGGGCTTTTGGCACGAATTTTTTCAACCCACAACCCAACCCACAAAATGCGATGTCTTGTACGACTTACGCGGTGTTTGGCAGTCCCCGCATGTCTGTTAAGTCGTTGTAATACCTAATCCCGCTGCGCTGTCACACGTTAAGCGACACCCGCCGAGGCTGCCGGTTGTGACTGTTCCGGCAGAATCATTTCCACCACTCTGCTCTGCGCCGCTTCTTGCTGCTGAGTGTAGATATTCATGGTGATGTTGCTGTTGGCGTGTAATCGGGCCGTCATGAGCGATCGAGCGGCAAACGAAACCAGCGCAACAGCGGCGATGGCCCGCCGCTGAAATTTCTGGCCTGAGCCTGAGTTTGAGCTCTTTATTCGCTCATTTCGCCGTACGGGGCAAGTGTTACCGTCTAACCGAAGTGAAGGAACAGGCGAGGCAGTT